>Ga0207797_1000074_pt1 | contig 63875 bp, 57 predicted proteins | sample PRCRCaboRojoPR_6_FD_187275 | JGI IMG/M metagenome (GOLD analysis project Ga0207797, IMG submission 187275) | Marine sediment microbial community from Cabo Rojo, Puerto Rico - PR CR 10% Liquid 1 (SPAdes) | ecosystem: Environmental > Aquatic > Marine > Coastal > Sediment | place: Cabo Rojo, Puerto...
CCCCGCCTCCCCCCGTTCCGAAGATCCGACCGGCCTCCGGCGCCGCCAGCCCCATGATCACGGTGGACAGGCCTGCGCTGACGAGGCACCAGCGGCAGATGGCCTCGATCACGAAGAGCTCGACCCAGGTCAGGTAGGCGCTGAACAGGAAGCCGCCGGCCGCCAGCGCCAGGAGGACGGAGGCGGGCCCCGGGACGCCGGTGTTCTCGCCACCGGACGCGTCATCCTCGCCCCTCCCGGCCGCGTGGGCGCCCCACAGGGCCGCGCCCAGCACCGCCACGTACCATCCCGCGCCCCACCCGGCCACCGGCACGCCCAGGAACCGGGCGTAGCTCGAGGCCTGCACGACGGAGCAGGAGCCCCCCTGCCCGCAGGCCAGGGTCCCGTAGATCCCGAGCTTGTAGAACAGCAGGTAGAGGGAGACGAAGAGCCCCGGCACGGCGGCCAGGGCCACCGCCATCCGACGTCGCGCGGCGGTCATGATCGGCGCTCCGCCCGAGGCGCGGGCCGGATCAGCTGCCGCCCGCCCCGCCGCCGGACGTCCCGGAGCCCGAGACCTCCACGCCGGCCGAGTCCAGCTCGGCCCGGATGACCCGTGCCAGGGTCTCGTAGTTCGGCACTCCGGGCAGCCTCTCGCCGTTGACGAAGATCGTCGGCGTGCCGCTCACCCCGACCCGCTCCCCGTAGGCCCGGGAGGCCTGGATGCGCTCCAGGGGGCGCTGCTCCTCCACGCAGGTCCGGAACCGGTTCGCCTCGAGCCCCATGCTCTCGGCCTGGTCCACGAAGACGCCGGTGGGATCGCCCTCCCGGCCCCACGCCGACTGGTTCGCCAGGAGCCAGTTGTGCATCTCCCAGAAGGAGCCCTGGTTGCCGGCGCACCGCGCCGCCACGGCGGCGGGCATGGAGTTCGGGAAGCTCCCCAGCGGGAAGTCGAAGTGCACCCACCGCACGACGCCCCGGTCCTGCACGAAGTTCTGCTTCGCCAGCTTCCCGGTGAAGCCCTGGAAGTTGGCGCAGTGGGGACACTGGTAGTCCGCGAACTCCGCCACGGTCACCGGCGCGTCGCTCGGTCCCATGACCACGCCGGCGCTCGGGTCCGCCTCGGCGGCGCTCACGGGCGCCGGCTGGCCACCCGACTGGCCACCGGTGGAGCCGTTTCCGCCTCGGGCCATCCACAGCGCCGCGCCGCCGCCCACCACGAGCAGTGCCAGCACGGTGTAGAAGATCTTCCCCGGTCCGCCGCTCCCGCCGGAGCCCTGTCCCTGGTTTGCCACGTCGTCGTCCCTCGCTGGTTGTCAGAATTCGAATTCGGAATTCACCGATCGGATGCGAGACTGCCGCTGGCACGTACCCCGGACCGCCGGCAGGGATCGGCCCGTCAGCGCAGGAGGAAGAGGGCCGCGGTCCCCACCACCAGGGCGGTTCCCAGGGCGATCAGCACCAGCTGCACCCACTCGGGCACCCGCCGGCGCTCCATGGACGCCACGTCGGAGAGCCGGGAGAGGAGCGTGGAGGACCACGTGCGCCGGATCTCCTCCAGCGCCTCCCCCCAGGCCTCCTCGTATCCCCGATCCACCCGGCGGAGGGCCCCTCGCCACTCCTCGGCCAGCTCCTCCACGCCGCGGTCGCTGCCGTCCGGCGGGCCCTCGGCCAGCACCTCCAGCCGCGTCAGGAGCTTCGTCTGCGCCTCCTCCAGCTCCCGGAAGCGAGGCGCCAGCTTGTCGAAGGGCGCCTGGGCCCGGGTCGTGAGGTCCGCCCGCTCGTCCTCGGTCAGCGCCAGATCCGAGCGCAGCGCGCCCGGGGCCCGACGGTCCTCGATGAGCCGCCCGAGGTGCTCCCGGTAGGCCTCGTCCAGGCGGCTCACGGCACGGGCCACGGCGGCCCGCGTGTCCTCCTGCAGCTCGCCGGCGTCCAGGGCCCGTGCCGCCCGCTCCAGGCCCTGCGCCCCGGACGCGGCGGACTTCCGCAGCAGGAGGGGCCCGAGGGCGATCTCCCCCAGCTCCAGAAAATGCATCTCGAAGAAGTGGTCGGGGAGGAAGTCGCGATCGCTCTCCGGCGGCATCTCGTCCGCCTCCCGCCGGGCGGCGGGCTGCAGGGACCCGGCGGCGGTGGAGAGCTCCGGGAGCTCCGCCGGCGGGGGCGGCGCCACCTCGCTGCGCGAGAAGAGCTCCAGGGAGCCCCCGTCGTCGGATCGGCGGGCCGCCTCCAGGGCCTGCTCGCGCTCCTCCGGGAAGAGGTAGACCAGCTCGAGGCGATCCTCGCCGTCGGCCAGAACCAGGCGGTCCCGGAAGTGGCTCTCCGGATCGGAGACGACCTCCGCCTCGTCCACGGGGAAGGAGAGCTCCCGGTGGGTGTCGCCGGCGAAGAGGTGAAGGCCCTCCCGCGTGGCCACGACCACGTGCAGCCCCTCGATGGGAGCGCCGTCCAGGCGCCCCCGGGCCGCGGCGGCCGCGGCGAAGAGGACGACTTCCTCCGTCAGGGGGTCCAGCAGCCGTCTCCGCTGCTCCCGCGGCTCGACGCGCGCCGTGACGCGACGCTGCAGGGCGTCCAGCTCCTCGGGCTCCCCCTGGAAGGCGATGGTCTTCTCGCGGGCGAAGAGCAGGAGGAGGCCGGCCCGACGTGCCGTCCAGAACACGGAGCCGTCGGCCACCTTCTCGTCGCCGACCCGGAGCGCCGCGGCCTCCATCGTCACCGGGACGTCGCGCCGCACGCCGCCGCCCTCGATGCGGACGTCGAAGGTGTACCGGTCGCTCACGATTCCGCCGCCCCGCCGGAGGCGAGCACGTCGATCACGGCGACGGTGTCCGACAGGTCGTCGAAGACGTGGTCCGGGTCGTGATCGGCCAGCTCCGACCGCCGGTGGCGGCCCGTGGCCACGGTCACGGCCCGAACCCCGGAGGCGCGCGCACAGCGCACGTCCTCGGGCGTGTCGCCGATGACCACCGCCTCGCCGGGGGCGTACTCCCGCCCCAGCTGGCGGGCGGCGCGGCGCAGGGCCAGGGGCGGCAGGTCTTCCCGGAGGGCGGAATCAGACCCGAAGGCGCCGAAGCCGAAGTGGTCCGCCAGGTCGGCGGCCTCCAGCTTGTGCCACGCGCCGGCGGCCACGTTTCCCGTGACCAGGGCCAGCGTGAAGCGCGGATCCCCCGCCAGGGACTCCAGGAGCTCGACGACGCCGGGGTAGGCCGACACGCGCCCCCGCCGCCTGCGGTCCTCCAGCTCCTCGGCGAGCGCCCGCAGGTAGGAGTCCCACACGCCCTCCAGGCGGTCCTCGACCTCCTCCTCGCGGCGGCCGGCCTCCCGCATCAGGCCACGCACGATGGCCGGGTCCGTCCGGCCGTGGAAATCGAAGTCGTCGATGGGGCCCGTCTCCCCGAAGACCGCGAGCAGGGCGCGGCGGAGGGCCTCGCGGCCGGCACCGGCGGTATCCACGAGGGTGCCGTCGATGTCGAAGAGGAGGAGCCGGTTCACGGGCTCTCCCCCCGGCCCGCCGGGACCGCCCGCTCCACGGCGCGCTCCGCGGCGACCTGAACGGCGGCGCCCAGCCCCATCAGCTCCGACGTCCCCTCGCCGGCCACGCCGTCCGCGGCGACCCCGTCGTCGCCCCCGAGGCCGCCGGTGGAGAGGGCGAAGGCGATGTCCCCGTCCACCTGCGTCCCGGCGGGAGCGATCCGCCGCGTGAGGCCGTTCATGGCCTGCTTGGCCAGCAGCCGGAGCCCGGAGCGGGACACGGCGCGGTCGGTGGCCACGACCAGGAGGGTGGTGTTGCGTCCCGCCGGGGAGGCTCCCCCCGGCCTCGCCCCCGCGGCCAGCGTGCGGAGCGTGTCCAGGTGCTCGCCGTCCTCGCCGCGGGCGCCGGACAGGACCCTGCCGTCGCCGCCGACCACGTCCCCGAAGGCGTTCACCACGGCCAGGGCGCCCACGGCGTGCTCCCGCTGGCGCAGGGCCCAGCTGCCGACCCCGCCGGCCCCGGCGCCCGCGTCGCCCCGGAGGTTGCCCACCGTGGCCCCGGTCCCCGCCCCGACCGCGCCCTCCGGCACCGGACCCTCGCCGGCGGCGTCCGCGGCCCGGCGACCCATGGCGGGGCCCGGCCGCACCGAGCCGTCACCGACCCCGAGGTCGTAGAGCACGGCCGCCGGCACGATGGGGACCCGGGCCGCCGGCGTCTCGAAGCCGCGCCCCCGCTCCTCGAGCCACTCCACGACGCCCTGCGCCGCCGCCAGCCCGAAGGCCGACCCGCCCGTGAGGAGGAGAGCGTCGACCCGGGAGACCACGTGATCGCCGTGGAGCACGTCCATCTCGCGGCTCCCCGTGGCGTGGCCGCGGACCTCGGCGGCGGCCCGGAACGGGCCCACGACGGCCGTGCATCCGGTCCGTGCCTCCGCGTCCCGGGCGTGTCCGACCGAGAGGCCGTCGACGGCGGTCAGCGTCCGGCCAGGCTCTCCCAAGAGACCTCCGGCCGGGCCCGCGAGCGGGCGGTCCGTATCACTTCCTCGCCGAACCGTCGGAAGAGGGCGGCGTCGAATCCGGCGCTCCCGTCGCCCAGCATCCGCTCCGGGTGCCACTGCACGCCCACCGTCCACGCGTCCCCCTCCCCCGCCCCGATCTCGATGGCCTCCACCAGCCCGTCCTCGGCCCGGCCCACGGGACGTATGCCGTCGCCCAGCGTCCGGATGCCCTGGTGGTGGGCGGAGTTGGTCATCATGCCCTCGTCGGGGACCAGCCCGCGGAGCCAGCGCGTCCCCTCCTCGAAGCGCACCGGGTGGATCTCCCGGTCGAACATCTCGAACCGGTCGTGCGCCAGGCTCCCGTCCCGCTGCCGATCCAGGTCCTGGTACAGGCTGCCGCCGCGGAGGACGTTCAGGAGCTGCATCCCGCGACAGATCGCCAGGATCGGAATGTCGCGCTCCAGCGCACGGCCCGCCATGTCCATCTCCAGCGCATCCCGCTCCGGAGAGACGTCCCGGGAGCCGGCGGACTCCTCGCCGTAGTTCGACGGATCCAGGTCCTCGCCGCCGGTGAGGAGCAGCCCGTCGGCCATGGCGAACAGGCGGTCGGCGTAGTCCGGGTCCAGCGCCGTGGAGAGGGTCAGGGTGCTGCACCCGGTCATCTGGAGGCCGCGCTGGTAGCCGGCCTCGGTGATGATCTGCGGAATGCCGATATCGCTGGCCCGGACCGGTACCGTGACGGCGATGAAGACCTCTCTCTCGGTCATGCGATTGCTTCGGTTCGTCTCCCGTTCGGGTTCCTCCGTTCCGCCACTCTACGCCTCGATCAGCCAGCGGCCGAGCAGGTCCATGTCGACGTTGCCGCCGGACAGGACGGCCACCGTGGCGCCCTCCGCCGGGTCCAGCGGGTGCCCGGGAACCCGGCCCGACGCCAGGGCCGCGACGGTGGCGGCGCCGCTGGGCTCCACCACCAGGTGCTCGCGGGCGCACCACACCGTGGCCTCCCGGATCGCCCGGTCGGTCACGGTCACCACCTCGTCCACCAGCTCCCGGACGTGCCGGAAGGTCACGTCGCCCGGGCGCACCGGCTTCAGGCCGTCCGCGATGGAGTCGACCTCGTCCAGGGTCACGGGCTCCCCGGCGTCCAGCGACGCCTTCATGGAGGCCGCCCCCTCGGGCTCGACCCCCACCACCCGGCACTCCGGCGCCAGGTCCCGGATCGCCGCCGCCGTGCCGGACAGCAGCCCGCCCCCGCCGATGGGGACCACCACGAGGCCCGGGCTGGAGGCCGCCTCGTCCGGGTCCCCGCCGGAACGGCGGGCGTCCTCCCGCAGCTGCTCGACGATCTCCAGGCCGACGGTGCCCTGTCCGGCGATGATGTCCCGGTGATCGAAGGGGGGCACCACCGTGTAGCCCTCCTCGGCGGCGATCTCCAGGGCCCGTCCCTTCCGCTCCTCGGTGGTGTAGCCCTCGAAGACGATCCTGCCGCCCAGGGCCCGGGTCGCCTCCCGCTTCACCTCCGGCGCGTCCTCGGGCATGACGATGAGAGCCTCGAGCCCGAACTCCCGGGCCGCGTAGGCCACCCCCTGGGCGTGGTTGCCCGAGGAGAAGGTGATCAGACCCGCCTCGCGCTCCTCGGGCGAGAGCCGGGAGACGAAGTTGTAGGCGCCGCGGACCTTGAACGCGCCGCCGTGCTGCAGGCTCTCGCACTTGAGCCACACCGGACGCCCGCGCCCTTCCTCCCCGTCCCCACCCAGCTCCGTGGGGTGGAGCGGGGTCCGGCGGGGCACGCCGCGGAGGCGCTCCGCCGCCGCCCGGATCTCGTCCAGTCCGACCAGGTCGTCGTCCGCCCGCTCTCCCCGGGCTCCGGGCTCCGTCGCGTGGTCCGTCCGTCCGCTCATTCGTCTCCCGCTTCCTCGGCGGCGATCTCTTCGGCGAGCTCCTCCACGGCCTCCGGGCCCTCCGCCGGCTCCTCGGCCTCGCCGGGGAGCATGCGGGCCACGTCGACCACCTCGTCCCCCTCGTCCAGCGTCACCAGCCGCACGCCCTGGGTGTTGCGGCCGATCACCCTGATCTCTCCCGCCTGCTGGCGGTTCACGACACCGTTCCGGGTGGCCAGGATCAGCTCGTCCTCGTCGTTGACCTCCTTCACCGCCACCACCCGCCCGGTCTTCTCGCTGAGGCGGAAGTTGATCAGGCCCTTCCCGCCCCGGTGCTGCGGCCGGTAGTCCTCGATGGCCGTGCGCTTGCCCAGGCCCTGGTCGGTGACCGACAGGAGGCTGGCCTTCCGTCGGACCACGACCATTCCCACCACCTGGTCGTCCTCCTCCAGGTCGATGCCCCGTACTCCCTGGGTGGGGCGTCCCTGCCGGCGGACGTCGTCCAGCGGGAAGCGGATCGCCATCCCCCTGGCCGTGGCGAGGATGACGCTCTGGTCGCCGGTGGCCAGCTGGGCGTCGATGAGCTCGTCGCCCTCCCTGATGCTGATGGCCCGGATGCCCGTGGAGAGGATGTTCTCGTACTCCCCGAGGCTCGTCCGCTTCACCGTCCCGGCCCGGGTGGCGAAGACCAGATCGCGGTCCTCGTCGAATTCGCGCACGGGGACCGTGGACGCGATCGTCTCGTCCTTGTCGATGCGGAGCAGGTTCACGATGGGCTTGCCGCGGGCCGTCCGGCTGGCCTGCGGAATCTCGTAGACCTTGAGCTGATAGACCTGCCCGTCGTCCGTGAAGAAGAGCAGGTGGTCGTGGGTGGAGGCCAGGAAGACGTGCTGCACCCAGTCCTCGTCCTTGGTCCCCATGCCGGAGACCCCCCGGCCGCCCCGCCGCTGGCTGCGGTACGTGTCCGCCGCGATCCGCTTCACGTAGCCGTCGTGGGAGACCGTGATCACCATCTCCTCCTCGGCGATCAGGTCCTCCTCGGCCAGGTCCACCGGGGCGTCGACGACCCGGGTCCGCCGCTCGTCGCCGTACTCCTCGGCCAGCTCGACGAGCTCGCCGCGGACGATGTCCATGCGCTGCTCGCGGGAGGCCAGGATCGTCTCCAGGCGGGCCACCGTGTCCCGGACCTCGTCCAGCTCCTCCTGGAGCTTCTCGATCTCGAGCCCGGTGAGGCGGCCGAGCCGCATGTTGAGGATGGCGTCGGACTGCCGCTCGCTCAGGTCGTACGTCTCGCGGAGCTTCTCGCCGGCGTCGCCCCGATCCTCGGCGCCGCGGATGATCTCGATCACGTCGTCGATGTGGTCCGTGGCCGTCTTGAGCCCCTCGAGCACGTGCTCGCGGTCCCGGGCGTTCGACAGCCGGTACTCGGAGCGGCGCTCCACCACGTCGTGGCGGTGCTCCAGGAAGTGGGACAGCATCTCCTTGAGCGACATGACCTTCGGCTGTCCGTCCACCAGGGCCAGCATGATCGCGCCGAAGGTCGACTGGAGCTGCGTCTGCTTGTACAGCTTGTTCAGGACGATCCGCGGGATGGCGTCGCGCTTCAGCTCGATCACGAGCCGGATGCCGTCCCGGTCCGACTCGTCCCGGAGGTCGGCGATCTGCTCCACCTTCTTCTGGCGCACCAGGTCGGCGATCTGCTCCACCACGCGCGTCTTGTTCACCATGAACGGGATCTCGGTGACGACGATGCGCTCCCCGCCGTGCTCCCGCTCCTCGATGTGGGCGCGGGCCCGCATCACCATGCGGCCCCGTCCCGTCTCGTAGGCCTCGCGGATGCCGTCCACCCCGTGGACGTAGCCGCCGGTGGGGAAGTCCGGCCCCTTCACGTAGTCGGTGAGATCCGAGACGGAGCAGTCGGGATGGTCGATGAGGTGCTCGCAGGCCTCGACGACCTCGCCCAGGTTGTGGGGCGGGATGTTGGTGGCCATGCCCACCGCGATGCCCGAGGAGCCGTTCACCAGCAGGTTCGGCAGCCGGGAGGGCAGGACCGTCGGCTCCTCGAGGCGGCCGTCGAAGTTCTCGCGGAACTCGACGGTCTCCTCGTCGATGTCCGCCAGCATCTCGGTGGCCAGGTCGGCCAGCCGGGCCTCGGTGTACCGGTAGGCCGCGGCGCTGTCACCGTCGATGGAGCCGAAGTTGCCCTGGCCGTCCACCATCGGATAGCGGAGGGAGAACTCCTGGGCCATGCGCACCAGGGAGTCGTAGACGGCGCTGTCGCCGTGCGGGTGGTACTTCCCCAGCACCTCGCCGACCACGGTGGCGCTCTTCTTGTGCCCACCGCTCGGCGTCAGGCCGAGGTCGTGCATGGCGTACAGGATGCGCCGGTGCACCGGCTTGAGCCCGTCCCGGACGTCGGGCAGGGCCCGCTGCACGATGACGCTCATCGAGTAATCGATGAACGACTCGCGCATCTCGTCCTCGAGGAGACGGGATTCGACGCGGTCCGGACGCTCCGAATTCTCCATAGACAGTGCTCGCGTGCCTGTGTGTGGCAGGTCGTGCTCGGAAGGCCGGGACGGGTGCATCCCGGAGACCGACGGACGGGACGTGGCTCGAGCCTCGTCCCGCTGGTGCGGCGGATGAACAGGGTCCGACCGTCATGGACCCGGGCCCGCCTAAACTAGGCCGACGCCGTCGCGCGCGCGAATGGCAAAGGCCCGCCGCGGCGGGAGTTACCGCCGCGTGCGGGCCCTGTCACGCACGTCCGGGGATCCGGACGTGCTTCCGGGGGGAGGGAGCGGCGAGCCTCAGCCGGCGAAGTCCTCCAGGATCATGCGGATCTCGTCCCGGTGCTCCTCCTCGTCGGCGATCACGTCTTCCAGACGCACCGTCAGGCCCGTCTCTCCGGCGGCCTCGGCCTGCTTCACCCGCTGCTTGTAGCGCTGGATGGTGTCCTTCTCGGCCTGGAGCGCGATCTCCAGCTGCTCGCGGTTGGAGGAGCCGAGCTCCACGTCGGCGGGCTCCGTCGTGGGCTCGCCGCCGAGCGCGACGATCTTGCTCGTCAGGAACTGGGCGTGGCCCAGCTCGTCCTGGATCTCCCCCTCGAAGAACTCCTTGAGCTCCGGGCGGCTGGCCCCCGTCATCATCTCCGCGCCCACGAGGTAGTGGATCACGGCCTGGAATTCGGCGGCCAGGTCTTCGTTCAGCCCGTCGATGAGCTCCTGCGTGGCCTGGTCGGACATGGGATCTCCCTTCACTGGTTGTCGGCTTCGTTGGACTCGGGTGCCGGTCGTCTCGCGGCCGGCGGGCGCGTTCGCGGCGGGTCCGGGAAGGGACCCGGGCCTGCCACGCATTATCAATAACGATTATTGATAAGTGCAACAACCGTTCCCCGGCCTCCGGGACGCCGCACCGCACTCCTCCTTGAGCCCGGGCCGGGCCCGTCCTACCTTGGCGCCTCGTTGAAACTGATTCTCAACGAGATGGTATGACGCCCCCGGACTCGCCGCCGGGACTCGGATCCTGGACTCACGGACCACACCACTCACGGACGACACGATGCTATCTGACGTCGCAGCCTCCCTGGACCGCACCGCTCTCTCGAACTTCATCGACCGCTTCGAGGCGGGCCGTGTGCAGCGTCGGCCCCGACTCCGCTTCGTGGACCGCGCCGGCCGTGCCTGTCCCGCCGCGGCCCTGGTCGGCGCCGACAGCTCGGCCGACTTCATGAACGGAGAGTCGGGGCGCCGGTTCCGGGGAAGCGTGCTGGAGCGGGTGTCCCGTGCCTTCGAGGACGGGGACCTGGACGTGAGCGCCCTGTACCGGGAGTGCCTGCTGGAGCGGGCCCGGCGTGACGCCGACGCGCCTCACGCCACCGCCCGGAAGTCCCGGAGCTCCCGCAGCCCCATCGCCGCGAGCTCCTCGCGGATCTCGTCCCGGGCCCCGGGGGCGCCCACCGCCACCAGCACGTAGGCGGTGGGGCCGGAGCCCTCCGGCCCCATGGCAGCGGCCTCCAGCTCCCGTGGCGACAGGACCGGGAGCCCGTGGATCTCCTGCCCGATCTTTCGGGAATCCACGTCGATCCAGGCGCGTACCTCCCCGCCCTGTGACCGGAGCTCGCGGCCGAAGCGCTTGCCCACGCGCCCCGCCCCCCACACCACGACGGGACGGTCGGCGGGAAGGGCCCCCCGGAGGAGGAAGTGGACGCGGCAGCGACGGAAGGCGTCCCGCCCGTACCGGGGCGAGGTCCGCGAGAGGCGCTCCTCGCCCCGCCTCCATCGCAGCAGCGTCCGGTCGACGTTGGCGGCCCGCATCCCCGCGGCGTGCAGGCGGAGCATCAGGTCGTAGTCCTCGGGCCAGCCCTCGTCCCGGTAGCCGCCCAGCTCCTCCAGGACCCGGGCGCGGATCATCAGCGTGGGATGGGCCACCGGGCACTCCACGAAGAGAGCCCGTCGCACGTCCTCCGACGTCCGGAGCCCGTTGAGCCACTGCTCGTAGCGGAGCAGGCCCGATCCGATGCCCTCTCGCGGCACGTAGCGCACCCCGGTCCCGCAGGCGGCCAGCTCCGGCCGCTCCTCCATCAGGGCCACCTGGAGACCCAGCCGCTCCGAGTGGGCCACGTCGTCGGCGTCCATGCGGGCCAGGAGGCGCCCCCGCGCGGCCCCGGCGGCGTCGTTCAGCGCCGGGATCAGGCCCCGGCGCTCCCGCCGCAGCACCCGCAGCCGCTCCTCCCGACCGGTCCACTCGTCCAGCAGCTCCCCGGTTCGGTCCCGGGAGCCGTCGTCCACGGCCACGATCTCGAAGTCGGACCACCGCTGGTCGGAGAGGCTCCGGAGCGAGCTCTCCAGGGTTCCGGCGGCATCGCGGCAGGGCAGGAGGACCGAGACGCGGGGGGCGCTCACCGCCGGCCGGAGGAGCCTGTCGTGTCCGGGTGCGGGGACGTCTCCTCCGCCCCGACGGCGCGAAGGAGGACCTCCACGGGCCGGGCCGCGAAGACCTGGCGGACCAGCGTCCGGGGCGTCTCCCGGGTGACCCACAGGACGAAGTCGCCCTGGTCGGTGGCGAGCTGCACCCGGTAGGTGTCGAAGCTGCCGGCGGGGACCTCCACGCTGTCGGCGCCGGTCACCAGCGCCCGGGCCTCCACCACCCCGCGCCCCGGCCGGAAGATGGGATAGCGGAGCGTGTCGCCGGGGGCGAGGGGGCTCGCCAGGAGGGCCGCCAGGAGCATGTTGGAGTCCAGGACGCCCGGCGGGAGCTCCCGGTCCACCTCCACCCGCCGCGTGTCCCCGGCCCGCTGGCCGGGGCGGGCCGAATCGGCCCGGACGGTGGCCACGCCCGACACCGCTCCGTCCCGGTAGGTGAGGTCCAGGAGGGCGGAGGCCCGTGCCAGCTGTCCCTCCCGGCGGGCGGACAGCGGCCGGACGTCGCGCGACATCACGTAGGTGGTGGTCTCGTTCCCCAGGCTCCCGGAGACCTCCTCCCGGACGCGGAGGCCGCCGTCCCCGGTCCGCGCGTAGCTGACCCGGAGGGTGCCCAGCTCGTCGCCGTCGAAGAGGACGGCGTAGGTGAAGGTGTCGGCCCGGATCCGCCCGGCGTCCAGCGCCGGCTGCGCGGCGGCGGTGGCCGGGAGGGCGAGGGTCAGGACCGCCACCGCCCCCAGCGCCGCGCCCGCCGCCGTCCCGGCTCTCATGCGGACGCCGGGGCCGTCTCGGCCGCCAGGTCGGCCCGCGGGGCGGCCTCGGTGGCCTCCCGGTAGCGGCGCAGGAAGTCGCCGGTGTGGGAGGCGTCCTCCTCCATGACCCGCTTCGGCGGCCCGGCGACCACGATGTCGCCGCCCTCGTCCGCCGGGCCGGGCCCCATGTCCAGGACCCAGTCGGCGCGGGCGATGACGTCCAGGTTGTGCTCCACCACCAGGACGGTGTTGCCGGCGTCCACGAGCTCGTCCAGGACGTCCACCAGTCGCTCCACCTCGGCCAGGCCCAGCCCCACCGTGGGCTCGTCCAGGATGTACAGGCGGTGGTCCTGGTCGCCGGAGGCCTGGGCCAGCTCCCGGGCCACCTTCAGCCGCTGGGCCTCGCCGCCGGAGAGCGTGTTGGCCGGCTGGCCCAGCCGCAGATAGCCGAGACCCACCCGCTGCAGCTGCCACAGCTTCTCCCCGAGCCGGTCCTGCCGGATGAAGAAGCGGATGGCCTCGTCCACGGTCAGGTCCAGGACGTCCCGGATGCTCTTCCCCCGGTACTCCACGTCCAGCACCTCGGGCGTGTAGCGGGCGCCCCCGCACCGGTCGCAGGGCACCTGCACGTCGGCCATGAAGACCATCTCCACCTCCTTCACCCCCGATCCCTTGCAGGCGTCGCACCGGCCGCCGGAGGTGTTGAAGCTGAAGTGGCCCTTGTCGTAGCCCCGGCGACGGGCCAGCGGCTGCCCGGCGAAGAGTTTCCGGATCTCGCCGAAGGCCTTGATGTAGGTGACCGGGTTCGAGCGGGGCGTCCGTCCCACGGGGGACTGGTCCACCAGGACGACGTCGTCCACGGCCGCGGCGCCCTCCAGCGCCCCGTAGCTGCCCGTCTCCTGGCCCAGGTGCTCCTTGGCGCTGGTCTCGCCGGTGAGGTGCTCCTCCATGGCGTGGTACAGGAGGTCGTGGACCAGGGTGGACTTCCCCGAGCCGGAGACGCCGGAGACCACGGTGAGGGTGCCCAGGGGCACCTCGGCGTCCAGGTCCTCCACGTTGTGCAGGCTCGCCCCGCGGAGCCGGAGGGCCCCGCCGGTGCCGGCCCGGGGCTCCGACTTCACCTCCCCGCCGCGCTCGGCCAGGTGCTCGCCGGTGGTGGTGTCCGCCTCCAGGAGCTCCGAGAACTCGCCCTCGAAGACCACCTCGCCGCCGCGCTCGCCGGAGCCGGGGCCCAGCTCCACCACGTGGTCGGCCATCCGGAGGGCCGCCGGGTCGTGCTCCACCACCAGCACCGTGTTCCCCAGGTTGCGGAGGCGCGAGAGCACCGAGAGGAAGCGGGTCACGTCCCGGGCGTGGAGGCCGATGGTGGGCTCGTCCAGCACGTAGAGCGTCTCCACCAGGTTGCTGCCCAGGCAGGTGGCCAGCCGGATGCGCTGCATCTCGCCCCCGGAGAGCGTGCGGGCCTGGCGGTCCAGGGTCAGGTACCCCAGCCCCACCTCGTCCAGGAACCGGATCCGGTCGGCCAGCTCCTCCAGGATCGTCTCCGCCACCTTCCGCTCGAAGGGCTCCAGCTCCAGCCCCCCGAGCCACTGGCGGAACTCGGCGATGGAGAGCCGGGCCGCCTCCGAGATGGTGAGGCCGCCCAGGTGCACGTTCAGCGCCTCGGGCTTCAGCCGGTCGCCCCCGCACTCGGTGCACATCATGGGCTTCTGGTACTTCCGGAGGAAGACCCGGATGTAGCGCTTGTACTTCTTGCTCTCGCGGGACTCCAGGAAGGGGAGCATCCCGACGAAGTCGTCGCTCCCGTGCAGGAGCTCCTCCCGCGCCTCCCCGGAGAGCTCCCGCCACGGCACGTCGGTGGGGATCCCCCGCCGCGCCGCGAACTCCCGCAGCCGGCGCCGGTAGCCGTCGTAGCGGGGCATGGTCCACGGGTCCAGGGCCCCGTCCTCCAGGGTCCGATCCGGGTTCGGGACGATGAGCTCCAGGTCGTACTCCAGCGTGGCCCCGAAGCCGTTGCACTCCTCGCAGGCCCCGGCCGGGCTGTTGAAGCTGAAGGTGGAGGGGGCGGGCTCCGGGAAGCGACGGCCGCACTCCGGACACCGGAAGGTCTCGGTGAAGCTCAGCCGCTCCTCGACCTCCACCTCCCGGCCGGCCGAGCGGCCCACGGCCAGCACGTCGGCGTCCCCCTCCCCCTCGGCGAAGGCGGCCGCCAGGGAGTCGGCCAGCCGCTCCCGCTCCTCCGGGTCCACGGTGAGCCGGTCGACGACCACCAGGAGCTCGTCGGCCTCGGCCAGGTCCGGGGCGCCGCCCGGAAGCTCCCCGCCGGCGGCGGGAGCCTCGTCCCGCGCGCCCTCGCCCGCGCCCCCTTCCTCTTCATCATCTTCATCGTCCTCCTCCCCGGACTCCTCCGACTCCGGCTGCGGCAGATCCTCCAGGTGCCAGAGCTCGCCGTCGGCGATCACCCGCAGGTAGCCCTGCTGCTTCAGGTTGGAGACGGCCACGGAGTGGGAGATCTCGCCGGAGAGCGGGAGGTCGAAGACCACCAGGAGGCGCGTGCCCCCGTCCAGCTCCAGCACCTCGTCGGTGGCCGACTGCACCGTGTCGGGCTGGATCCGGATCCCGCAGTCGGGGCAGATCGTGCGGCCGACGCGGGCCCAGAGGAGCCGCATGTAGTCGTAGACCTCGGTGGAGGTGGCCACCGTGGAGCGGCTGGTCTGGACGTTGTTCTTCTGGTCGATGGCCACCGAGGGGCTCACGCCCTCGATCCACTCCACCGCCGGCTTCTCGAGCTGCTCCATGAACTGCTTCGCGTAGGTGGAGAGCGACTCGATGTACCGGCGCTGGCCCTCGGCGTAGATGGTGTCGAAGGCCAGGCTGGACTTGCCCGACCCGGAGGGGCCGGTGAGGACCGTGAGGGCGCGGCGGGGGATCTCGACGTCGATCCCCTTGAGGTTGTGCTGCCGGGCGCCGTGGACGCGGATGGATCGGGTCATGGCGTGGGATGATACGACGCCGGCGGCGGAGGGTGCCAGCGGAGCCCGCCGCCGCGGCGCTCGCGGGGCGCCTCACCGGGGTTTCCGAGCGGACTCGAGAGGGTAGTTTACGGGTTCCGCTGTACCGGACGAACGCCACTTCCACCGCACCGGACCCGTGCAGGCCAACCCGCAGAGCCCGCTCCGAGAAGAGGAGGCGCTGGGCAAGGCGTACGACTCGCGCCTGATGAAGCGCCTGCTGGGCTACCTGAAGCCCTACCGGTGGCAGACGGCCGCCGCCGTGGTGATGCTCATCGCCGCCTCCGGGCTGGAGCTGGTGGGGCCGTGGCTCACCAAGGAGGCCATCGACGAGGCCATCCGGAACGGCGACGAGAACATGCTCCTGTGGCTGGGCTCCGCGTACCTGGCCTCGCTGGTCCTGGCCGCCGGCCTCCAGTACGGGCAGACGCTGGTCACCACCTGGCTGGGCCAGAACGTGATGAAGGACCTCCGGGAGGAGATCTTCCGGAAGCTGGACCGGCTGGACCTGAGCTTCTTCGACAAGAACCCCGTGGGCCGGCTCATGACACGGGTCACGAACGACGTGGACGTCCTGAACGAGATGTTCACGTCCGGCGTGGTGACGATCTTCGGCGACATCTTCACGCTGCTGTTCATCGTCGGCGCCATGGTGGCGCTGGACCTGCAGCTGGCCCTGGTCACCTTCGCCGTGCTCCCGGTGGTGTTCGCCGCCGCCTGGATGTTCCGCTCCAGCGTCCGGGACGCCTACCGGGACATCCGGGTCCGGCTGGCGCGGGTGAACTCCTTCCTGCAGGAGCGCATCGGCGGGATGGGCGTGGTGCAGCTCTTCCGGCAGGAGGAGCCGACGCGGGATCGCTTCGAGGAGCTGAACGACGAGTACCTGGACTCCCACCTCCGCTCGATCACCTACTACGCCCTCTTCTTCCCGGTGATCGAGCTCATCACCGCCGTGGCCCTGGCGCTGATCATCTGGTACGGCGGCGCCCGGGCCCTGGAGGGGACGATCACGATCGGCGTCATCGCCGCCTTCCTGCAGTACGCCCGGCGCTTCTTCCGGCCGATCCAGGACCTCTCGCAGAAGTACAACATCCTGCAGAGCGCCATGGCCAGCTCGGAGCGGATCTTCGAGCTCCTGGACCGGGAGCCGGGGGTCGAGGAGCCCGCCGCGCCGGTTCACCTGGACACGCCGGTGGAGGGGCGGATCCGGTTCGAGGACGTCTGGTTCCGCTACGACACGCTCACCGAGGAGGGAGAGACGCCCTCCGACGTCGTGGCGCCCGAGAGCGAGCGGGAGTGGGTGCTCAGGGGCATCGACTTCACCGTGGAGCCGGGCCAGCGGGTGGCCATCGTGGGAGCCACCGGCGCCGGGAAGTCCACGATCATCAACCTCCTCATGCGCTTCTACGAGCCGCAGCGAGGGCGGATCCTGCTCGACGGCGTCGACATCAGCGACGTGCCGATCCGGGAGCTCCGGTCGCGAATGGGGCTGGTGCTGCAGGACGTCTACCTCTTCTCGGGAACGGCCCGGGAGAACATCGTCCTGGACCGCCCGGGCATCGACGAGGAGCGGATGCGGCGGGCGGCACGACGGGTGGGGATCGCCAGCCACATCGAGCGGCTCCCGGACGGCTACGGGCACGAGCTGGGCGAGCGGGGGAGCAACCTGAGCGTGGGCGAGCGGCAGCTCCTGAGCTTCGCCCGGGCCCTGGCCGGGGATCCGTCGGTGCTCCTGCTGGACGAGGCCACCAGCTCGGTGGACTCCAGGGTCGAGGCCGAGATCGAGGAGGCGCTGGAGGAGGTGCTGGAGGGTCGGACGAGCCTGGTCATCGCCCACCGCCTGTCGACGATCCGGAGCGCCGATCGGATCCTGGTGCTGCACCACGGCGAGATCCGGGAGTCGGGCACCCACGCGGAGCTGCTGGAGCAGGAGGGGCTCTACTCGCGGCTCCACCGCCTGCAGTTCGCCGGCTCCACGACGGCGGCGTAGGGGGTGGGAGAGATGCAGGCGCTCCTGGACGCCGCGGCCGGAATCGACACGAGATGGGTGCTGGCGGTCACGCTCCTGCTGCTGGACGTGTGGTGCATCGGGCTCCTGCTGCGCTCCGACGGAAGCCCCCGCTCCAAGGTCCTGTGGGCGGGAATCATCCTCCTGTGCCCCGTCGTGGGGTGCGTCCTGTGGTACGTGCTGGGGCCGAAGCCCGACATGCTGCCGGAGGAGGAGAGAGTGGGCTGAGCGGGGAGCCCCTTCGCGCTCAGCCCCGGGATTCCTTCCCGTCGAGCAGCTCCGCCACCAGCGCCGCTCCCCGCTCCGCGGCGCCGGCGCTGTCCTCGGCGAAGCTCCGGGCGGCCTGCCCCATCTCGCGGCGGAGGCCCCCGTCGGCCAGCAGCTCCTCCAGCTGATCCGCCAGGACCCGCGCCGCCGCCGCCGGATCTTCCCCGCCGGGGACCCGCCGCGCTGCCCCCCGCTCCACGAGGGCCCGGGCCTCCCACCGATCCCCCCGGGGTCCGAAGAGCACCGGCACCCCGGCGGCCGCCGGCTCCACGACGGAGTGGAGCCCGTCGCTGCCGAGCCCTCCCCCGACCCAGGCCAGGTCGGCCGCCCCGTAGAGTCGCGCCAGGAGCCCCGTCCGGTTCACGACCAGGAGGTCGTCGACGGCGGTGGCCGGCGGCGGGCCTCCCGCGCCCCAGACCGCGGGCTCCCGCCCCAGCCGCTCCCTGCACAGTCCGTCGATGCGCTCCCGGGCGCCGGGGCCGGGCTCGTGGGGAACGAGCACCAGGACGGGGGCGCCGGCCCCGCTCCCGTCGCCGGCCAGGCGGCCGTGCGCCCGCACCAGGAGCTCCTCGTCCGGCGGCCAGGTGGAGCCCGCCACCAGAACCGGCCGCCCCGCGGGGGCCAGGCGGGAGAGGACGGCAGCCGCCCCCCCGCCGTCCGGGCCCGATCGCCCGGCCTCCGACAGGGCGCGGTCGACGGCCGCGTCCCCGGTGACCTCCACCGCCTCCTCGCGGACGCCCAGGCTCCGGAGCCGGCCGGCGTCCTCGCCGGTGGCGGCCCCGACGCGCCGGAGGCGGCCGTAGCCGGGGCGGAGCAGCCCCCGGGCCACCGGTCGGAGGCGGGTGCTGCCGGGCCGCACCGTGGCGTTGACCATGCCCAGGGGAACGCCGATCCCGGCGGCGGCGCGGGTCAGGTTCGGCCACAGGTCGCCGCGCGCGAAGACGAGGGCCGACGGCTCGAGAGCGCGGAGGGCCCGGCGGCAGTCCCGCGCGGTGTCCAGGGGCAGGAAGTCGGCGCGGTCGGGTCGAAGCCCGGAGAGGGCGTCCCGGCCGGAGGGCGAGGCGTGGGTGACGAGCAGGTCGAGCTCCCGGTCTCCGCGGAGCCGATCCACCACCGGGGCCGCGCCCAGCAGCTCGCCGGCGGAGGCGCCGTGGAGCCAGAGCAGGGGGGACGCCGACGACCGGGAGCGGCCCCAGCCGGTCAGCGCCGAGGAGGCGGCCCGGCGGCCGGCGGAGGCCTCGGCCGCCTTCGGGTCCAGGAGGCCGGCCGCCGGCAGGAGGGGGCGGAGGGCGTCCACCGCGAGCCCCCAGGCTCGCTCACGGAGCGTCACGTCGACGCCGTCCCGAAGCGGATGACGGGACTCAGACGGGGTGGCTTCCGCCCTCGTCGTCGGGCTCCCAGCCCTCGTCGTCCCATTCGTCGGCGAGCTCCTCCATCCGCTCGCGGGCCTCGCGCACGATCCGCCGCGCCTCCCTCTCCTCCGGGTCCTCCACGGGCATCAGGCGCTCGGTGTGGCGCACTTCGTAGTCGAACAGGAGGGCCCGGACGTCGCCCAGCCGGGTCAGCAGGAGCGGCAGCGCGCGCAGCAGACGCCCCTCCTCCTCCAGGCGCTGCACGAGCTCCGCGAAGTTGAGCAGGACTCGGCGAACCTTCTCCTCGTCGGGCGTGTCGTCGGATCCTCTGTTCCCGGGCATGCGGGACCTCCCTCCTGTCTGGCCGCTGTCCGGGTCCGGGCTCGCGGCACGGGCGGCGAGCAGTGGCGTCCGGACCCGGTTCGGACCTACATACCCTCGCTCCCCCCGCGGCGTTCTCGGCGCCCGGAGGCGGGACGGATCTACGGCGCGCGCCGCCGGTAGCACTTGACCGTGACCCCGGACCGCTCCCGCCCGCGCCTCTCGTCCCCCGCCGCCGGCCGCCACCTGTGCCTGGCGGCCGTGGCCCTGGCCGTGGCCGTTCCCGCCCTCTTCGGCGCCTGCTCACCGGGCTACGTCCTGCGCGCGGGGTGGGAGGAGCTCAAGATCCTCGAGCGCCGCCAGCCCATCGACCGGGCCGTCCACGACACCGCGCTCTCCGAGGACCTGCGCCGGAAGCTCCGGCTCGTGGTGGACGCCCGCGAGTACGCCGAGCGCGAGCTGGGTCTGGAGGCCGGCAAGAGCTACCGGAGCTTCGCCCGCATGCCCGCGGACACCCTGATGCTCGTGGTCTCCGCGGCGCACCCCTATCGCCTGGCCTGGAAGACCTGGTGGTTCCCCATCGTGGGTCGGGTGCCGTACCGGGGCTTCTTCGACTTCGACGAGGCCCGGGACCTGGCCGCCAGCCTCCGGGACCGCGGCTTCGACACCTACGTGCGTCCCACGGCGGCCTTCAGCACCCTGGGCTGGCTGCCGGACCCGATCCTCTCGCCCGCCCTGCAGGGGGACAGCGTCTCCGTGGTGGAGACGGTGATCCACGAGATGACCCACACCACGTTCTTCCCGTCCGGCGAGGTGAACTTCAACGAGAGCTTCGCCAACTTCGTCGGGCACCGCGGCGCCGTCGACTTCTTCTGCCGCGGCCTGGCGGACGAGGACAACTGCCGGCGCGCCCGGGACCGGTGGCACGACACGCGGGTCTTCGGGCGCTTCTTCCAGTCCACCCTGGAGGAGTTCCGCGAGCTCTACGGCCGTTCGCTGCCGGACTCGGTCATGGAGGCCCGCAAGCGAGCGCTCTTCCGGGCGTCGGCCGATCGGTACGCGGAGGAGTTCAGGCCGCAGCTGCGGGCCGGGACGTACGGGGACCTGGACCCCGAGGGGCTCAACAACGCCTGGCTGCTGGGCAGGATCCTCTACTACAGGCAGCTGGACGACTTCGAGGCCGTGTACGGCTCGAGCGACGGGCTCCGGGCCGCCGTGGATCGGATCATCCGGGCGGTCGGGGAGTCGGGGGAGGGGCCGTGGGAGGCCCTGGACCGCCTCCTCGACGAGCGCTCCGCCGCCGGCTAGGTTCTGCCCGCCTCGGCGGCCGTCCCGCCGGGGTCGCCGACGCGTACCGGTCCCAGCATCTCCAGCTCCCTTCCATATGTTCGACAAGATCCTCGTCGCCGTCGATTTCTCGGATCCCTCCGTCGAGTCCCTGGACTGGACCAGGGACCGCTACCCGGACGCCGAGATCGTCCTCTTCCACGCCCTGGAGCGGACGGACCCCCCGAACTATGTCCGGCGCGCCCTGGGCGACGCCCTGGACCTGGGCCAGGAAGAGGAGCTGGACGCCCGGTCCAACCTGGAGGCCCTGGCGGAGGCGAGAGGGCTCGAGGGGGGGACCATGGTCCGGGAGGGGTGGCCGCCGGCCGCCGTGCACGAGGCCGCCCACGAGGTCGGGGCCGACCTCATCGTCGTGGCGGCCCACCGGCGTCAGGTGTGGCCCGGGGACGAGCCGCCGGGCGCGACGGCCGAGGCCATCGCCGAGCGCTCGTCGGTGCCGCTCCTCATCTGGCGGGACCAGGTGGAGCCCACCACGGACCACCCCACCGTGGTCGCGTCGCTCGACCTCAGGGAGGGCACCGAGCCGGTGGCGGAGGCGGCGGCGCGCGTGGCGAAAAGCTTCGGGGCGCGCCTCCTCATGCTGCACGTCCTCTCGGGGACGCTCCACTCCTACCTGCGCGCGGTGAGCTCCCCGGCGAAGGTCGAGGAGGCGGAGCGCTCCATCCAGCGGAGCGCGCGCCAGGAGGCCGAGGGGCGCGTGCCGGAGGATCTGCGCGGGGAGCTCGAGATCCAGACGGTGATCCAGCGCGGACGCCCGATCACCCAGATCCTGGCCACGGCCGAGACCGAGGCCGCGGACCTGATCGTCATGGGGAAGAGCCACGCCGCCCGGCCGGACGCGGGCCTCCTGGGGAGCGTGACGGGGAAGGTCGTGCGCGGCGCCAGCTGCTCGGTGCTGATCGTCCCCCTGTAGGGACGGACCTCGTCAGACGTCCCAGCCCTTGGGGACGAGCACCATCTCCATGTTCCGGCCCTCGCCGAGGCCGCTGCGGCTCTGCACCTGAGCGACGTCGTCCAGCTCCTCGGCGATGCGGTCCAGGAGCTCCTCCCCGAGCTCGGGGCGCCTGAGCTCCCGATACCGGAACATCACGACGACCTTGACCTTGTTCCCGTCGTCGATGAACTCCCGGGCGTGGCGGGTCTTGAAGTCGAAGTCGTGCTCCTCGATCTTCGGCCGGAACTTGACCTGCTTGACCTCGACCGTGTGCTGTTTCTTCTTGGCCTCTTTGCGCTTCTTGGCCTGCTCGTACTTCCACTGGCCGAAGTCCATGAGGCGGACCACCGGCGGCTTGGCGTCCGGAGCCACCTCCACCAGGTCCAGGCCCACCTGGTCGGCCTTCTCCCGGGCCTCCTCCAGCTGGACGATGCCGAGCTGCTCGCCCTCGTTGTCGATGAGCCGGACCGGGCTGACCCGGATCTCCTCGTTCACGCGATGATCTTCGGGCTTAGTAATCCTGCTACCTCCTCTCCGCATGTGCGCCAGTAGCCGCCCCGCCCGCGAACCGCGCGGGGCCGGTGCGTCCGCGTCCCGGCTGCCGGACCGTCCGGCGACCCGGGACGGGGCGCCGCAGACACCGATCGCTGCGGCGGTATCCGGGGCTGCAAGACCCATACACGTCTCCCGTGGCTGTGCGCCGCCGGGAGCCGCTCGTGCCGGTGACTGCCGGTCCGACGGCGCTCAGCCCGTCGCCCCGGCCCCGGCCTCCGGCGGCCGGGCTGCCGTGGCCAGGAACGCGGTGGCCACCACCAGGATGCCCCCCAGCATGGCGTTCCACTGGGCGGCCCACCCGACGAAGGCGGAGACGAGCAGCCAGGCGCCGGCCACCAGCAGGGGGACGGCTCCCCGCCCGCCCAGGCTCGCCAGCCCCGCCACGACCGCCACGGCGCCTCCGGCCACGAACAGCCAGGCGGCGGTGTAGTCCAGGATCCCGGCGGCCATGAGACCGGCGCCGGCGACAGCGGCCACGAACGAGAACCAGGTGCGCATGCTCTCCTCTTCCCTTTGTTTGTTCGACCCTCGTCGGACGGCGCTCGTCGCCGCCCGCTCAACCGGACACTCTCAATCCGCCACGAGATGAACGACACCGACGGATTCCGATGCGCTCGCTGCGGCACCGAGGACGGGGAGCCGCTGGGCGCCCCGCCCTTCGCCAACGAGATCGGGCGACGGGTGGCCCGGGAGATCTGCCCCGAGTGCTGGGACGACTGGAAGGACCGGCAGATGCTCCTCATCAACCATTACGGCCTGAACCTCCAGGACCGGGAAGCCCGATCCTTCCTCATGGACAACATGGAGAGCTTCCTCTTCGAGGAGGGGGAGGGGGAGGCGTCCATCGACACGAGCAAGGAGGGGCAGATCGACTGGGACTGACGGACGGCGATCGGCACTCCGTCCCGCCCGTCCCCCGTCTCCCGCCGCCCCTCACTGCTCCACGACCAGGTTGACCAGCTGATCCGGCACGTGGATCACCTTGCGCGGCGATCGCCCCTCCAGGTGGCGCCGGACGTTCTCCTCCTCCAGGGCCGCCTCCTTCACGGCGTCCTCCGAGGCTCCGCGCTCCACCTGGATCGTGGCGCGGACCGTGCCGTTCACCTGGACGGGAATCTCGATCTCGGCGGCCCGGGCCTTCTCCGGGTCGTGCTCCGGCCACCGGGCGTTCTCGAAGATGCTCGGCTCGCCGCCCAGGCGCTCCCAGAGCTCCTCGGCCAGGTGCGGCGCCACGGGGGCGATCATCACCACCAGGGGGCGCGCCTCCGCGGGTGACGGGACGCGGTCGTCGCCCCGGATCGTGCGCTCGTACTCCATGAGCGAGGCGATGGCCGTGTTGTAGTCCAGCTCCTCCACGTCCTCGGTCACGTCCCGGACGGTGCGGTGGTACTCCCGCTCCACCTCGCCCTCCTCGACGCCCTCCCGCTCGCCGTCGGCGGCCCGCTCGGCGGTCTCCCGCACCCGCTGCAGGAACCGCTGGATGCCCACGATGCCCTCGTCCCGGAAGTCGCTGTTCTCCTGGAAGGGGCCGGCGAACATGAGGTAGCCGCGGAAGACGTCGGCGCCGAACTCGTCCAGGTACTCGTCGGGGACGATCACGTTGCCCCGGGACTTCGAGATCTTCGCCCCCTCCTTGGTGAGGAGCCCGTGCTTCCTGAAGCGCTCGTAGGGCTCCTCGAAGTCCAGCACGTCCAGGTCGTCCAGCACCATGGTGACGAACCGGGAGTAGAGCAGGTGGAGGACGGCGTGCTCCTCGCCGCCGATGTACATGTCCACCGGCAGCCACGTCTCGGTGCGCCCGGGATCGATGGGCCGGTCGTCGAAGTCCGTGCTCGGGTACCGGAGGAAGTACCAGGAGCTGTCCAGGAAGGTGTCGGAGACGTCCGTCTCCCGCCGCGCCGGGCCGCCGCACTCGGGGCAGGTGGTCTCGTAGAACTCCTCCACCCGGGCCAGGGGAGAGATCCCGCTGGCGTCGGGCCGGAAGTCGTCCACCTCGGGCAGCCGCACCGGCAGATCCTCCTCCGGCACCGGCACGTCACCGCACTCGTCGCAGTAGACCACCGGGATCGGCGGCCCCCAGTAGCGCTGCCGGGAGATGCACCAGTCGTGGAGCCGGTAGTTGACCTCCCGCTCGCCCAGGCCCCGCTCCTCCAGCCAGTCGACGATGGCCTCCTGCCCCTCGGGCGCCGTGAGCCCGTCGAAGCGGCCCGAGTTGACCAGGACGTCGCCCTCCGCCTGGCTCACGTACGCCTCCTCGAGATCGCCCGCCGGCGCCCCGTCCTCCTCCACGACCACGGGGCGGATCTCGAGGCCGAACTCCCGGGCGAACTCGAAGTCGCGCTCGTCGTGGGCCGGGACGGCCATGATGGCCCCGGTCCCGTACTCCATCAGCACGTAGTCGGCCACCCACACCGGCAGGCGCTCTCCGGTGCCGGGATTCGCCACATAGCCGCCGGTGAAGACGCCGGTCTTCGCCCGGTCCTCGGTCTTCTTCCTCTCCTTCAGGTCCTTGGCGGCGGTCGTCTCACGGTAGGCCTCGACCTCCTCCCGGCGGTCGTCGGAGGTCAGCCGCTCCACCATCGGGTGCTCCGGCGCCAGGACCATGAAGGTGGCGCCGAAGAGGGTGTCCGGGCGGGTGGTGTAGACGGCCAGGTTCTCCTCACCGGGCTCCGCCGGGACCGGAGTCCGTTCGGCCTCCCCCGGCGCCCCTTCTTCCACGGGGAACAGGATCTCCGCGCCCTCGGAGCGGCCGATCCAGTTGCGCTGGAGCGTCTTCGTGCTCTCGGACCAGTCGATCCACTCCAGGTTCTCCAGCAGGCGGTCGGCGTACTCGGTGATCCGGAAGAACCACTGGCTCAGCTCCTTCTGGCCCACCGCCGAGTCGCAGCGCTCGCACTTCCCTTCGATGACCTGCTCGTTGGCCAGCACCGTCTGGCAGGAGGGGCACCAGTTGACCGGTGCCTCCTTCTTCTCGGCCAGGCCGGCCTCGTAGAGCTGCAGGAAGAGCCACTGCGTCCACCGGTAGTAGTCGGGGTCCGTGGTGTTCACGGAGTGGGACCAGTCGTACATGATCCCCATCCGGCGCAGCTGCCGCCGGAAGTTCTCCACGTTCCGGGGGATCAGCTCCATCGGGTGGACGTCCTGCTCCAGGGCGTAGTTCTCGGAGTGGATGCCGAAGGCGTCGAAGCCGATGGGCTCGAAGACGTCCCTGCCCCGCAGCCGCTGGTAGCGGCCGTAGATGTCGGAGCCGGTGAAGGCGTAGACGTTCCCCACGTGCAGCCCCTCCGCCGAGGGATAGGGGAACATCATGAGGTTGTAGAACGGGTCCCCCGCCTCGTCGAGGTCGGGCTCGTTGGTGCCGTGCTCGTCCCAGTAGGACCTCCACCGCTGCTCGACGCTCTCCGGATCGTACGACTCGGACATCGATCTCCGTTCGCTGGGTGTTCTTCCTTCGTTCGCTCGGGGCTCCCGCGCTCGGTGCGGGGGCGGCGAGGAGCGAAAGTGCCCCCGCCTGCGGGGCGCGACAAGCGGCCGCGCCGGGCGCCTCCGGTGACACTGCTCCGTGCGTTGCTGACCGGTTCGGCGATCCCTACCCTTCGGCCGCCATGATGCTACGCGCTTCGAGTCGGGACGCCGTGGATTCCGCCGTCGGCGTCGTTCTCCTGGAGGCCCTCCGATCCACGGACACGCCTCCCGAGACCCTGGAGGCGGAAGACTTCACCCAGAGCCTCCCCCGCCGGCTCGGCCTGAGCGGCGTGATCGAGCGTCAGATCGAGCGCTACACCCGGCTGGAGGAGGAGGGGGAGGGGCTGGAGCCGTCGGCCGCCGAGGACCTCTTCCGGCTCATCAGCCGGCGCGAGGACTCCGGAGACGTCTTCCGGCGTGCGGGCCGCGACCTGGCCCGCCGGGAGCTCCGGTCCCGCGGGATCGGCTCGAAGGCCCTCTCCTGGACGGGGCCGACGGTCCTCACCCGGTGGCTGGCGCTGCGCGCCGCCGCACGGCTGGCCCGCCGGGTGAGCCCCGTCGCCTCGGTGAGGACGGACCGGAACCCTCCGTCCCTGGTCGTCGAGGGGTGCCTCCCGGCCCGGGCCTGCGAGGGACCGGACGGGTGCGAGGTGCTCGCACAGGGACTCGAGACCTTCCTGGAGGCGTACTCCGGCTCCGAGGCGCCCGTCGTTCATCCCATGTGCGAGTCGGCGTCCGAGTCGGCATGCGTCTTCCGCGTGGCCTCCGCCTCGGAAGACCGGGACGGAAGAGGCGCGGAGGACGGACCCGGGGCTCCGGAGAGCTGATCAGCCCCTCCGGGTCGCCGCCTCCCGGCCCGGGTCCTCGCCCCCGCGCACGGGCTCCACGTGGACCACGACGTCGCGGAACCCACCCTCGGCCTTGAGGGCCTCCTCCACCTGGTGGGCGATGAGGTGGGCGTCGCGCACGTTCTTGTCCGAGTCCACACGTATGGTGAGCTCGGCGAAGGCCTCCCCGGTCCGTCCCCGGGACCGGATCTCGGTGGCCTCCCGGACCTCCGGCCGATCGGTGACGAAGTCCCGGATCCGCTCCGGATCCAGCGCCCTGCGGTCCACCAGGACCGGGACCGTCTCCTTGAGGATCTGCCACCCGCTCCACGCGATGACGGCGGCCACCAGGAGCGCCAGCCAGGCGTCTCCCTGCCGCCAGCCCAGCTCCACGAGGCCCAGCCCTCCGATGACGGCCAGGGTGACCAGCACGTCCGCCGTCGTGTGCCGGGAGTCGGCGCGGAGCATCTCGCTGTCCAGCTTCCTCCCGTACCGGGCCTCCCCCCAGGCGACGGCCACGTTCACGGCGGCCGTCGCCCCGAGCACGGCGAAGGCCACGGGACCCAGCTCCGGCGGCGGCCCGCCGGCGGTCAGGTCGAGGATCGCCCCGCGGACCAGCTCGAAGCACGTGATGGAGAGGAAGCTCACCACCGCCAGCGCGCCCAGCGTCTCGAACTTCCCGTGCCCGTAGGGGTGCTCGGCGTCCGGCGGCTCGGCCGCCACACGGACGGCCAGCAGTCCGACCACGTTGTTCAGGGCGTCCACGCCGGAGTGGCCGGCGTCACCCAGGACGGCGATGGAGCCGATCCGGAGCCCGACGGTCGCCTTCGCCGCGATGACGAGCAGGTTGGCGGCGAGCACCCATCGCAGGACGCGGCGGACCGACGCGCGGCGCACGTCCCGGCCGGCCTCGGAGGGGGTGGGGCCGACGACGGTTCCCGGGCTCATCCGGCGGGGATCACACGAACTTGCTGAAGACCCAGTCCAGCAGCTGCTGGAGCGGCGAGGCGCGGGAGGCGCGGGCGCCCGTGTCCTCGTACCGGTCGTAGAGGCCCGGATAGCCCAGCCCGATCCAGATCCCGGCGGCGAAGGCCACCACCATCGAGCTGACGATGATCCAGAACAGCGTCTGATCGCTCATTGCTCCGTCTTCTTGCTTCGGGCGACAGTCGCCGCGTAACGTGATCTTCCGTGGACCGACCGAGCTCCGGTCGATGACCAGCAACTTCACAGGAGGCGGCCATGGCTGCATCCCCTCGCCGCGAGATCGACGTCCTCTTACACGAGGGCCGACGCGTCGAGCCCCCCGAGGACTTCCGGCGCGAGGCCCGCGTCTCGGACCGGACCCCCTACCGGCGTGCCGGGGAGGATCGGCTCGCCTTCTGGGAGGAGCGGGCCCGCGAGCTGGACTGGTTCGAGGAGTGGGACGAGGTGCTGAACTGGGATCCGCCCCACGCCGAGTGGTTCGTCGGGGGGCGCCTGAACGCCGCCCACAACTGCCTGGACCGGCACCTGGACGGCTGGCGGGCCAACAAGGCCGCGCTGATCTGGGAGGGGGAGCCCGGCGACCGCCGGACCTACACCTACCGGGAGCTGCACCGCGAGGTCTCGCGGCTGGCCAACGGGATGAAGGAGATGGGGGTGGAGAAGGGCGACCGGGTCGCCATCTACCTGCCCATGATTCCCGAGGCCGCCGTGGCCATGCTGGCCTGCGCCCGCATCGGGGCCGTCCACTCCGTGGTCTTCGGCGGCTTCTCGCCCGGCTCGCTCCGGAGCCGCATCCAGGACGCCGGCGCCGAGCTCCTGATCACGGCCACCGGCGGCTACCGGCGCGGCAACGTCCTGCGGCTGAAGCGGGACGCCGACGAGGCCATCGAGGGCCTGGACGTCGTGGAGAACGTCATCGTCGTCCGGCGGGGCTTCAGCGCCGAGGGGGACGAGACCTTCGCGCGCATGCAGGAGGGGCGCGACCACTGGTACGAGGACGTCGTCGGGGAGGCCTCGCCGAAGTGCCCGGCCGAGCCCATGGCCTCGGAGGACCTCCTCTACATCCTGTACACCTCGGGCACGACCGGTAAGCCCAAGGGGGTCATGCACACCACCGGCGGCTACATGACGCAGGTGCAGGCCACCACCGAGTGGGTGTTCGACCTGAAGGAGGAGGACGTCTACTGGTGCACGGCCGACGTCGGGTGGGTCACCGGCCACTCCTACATCGTCTACGGCCCGCTGGCCGCCGGGGCCACGGTCTTCATGTACGAGGGCGCGCCGGACTGGCCGGAGCGGGACCGCTTCTGGGAGCTGGTGGAGCGCTACGGCGTGAGCATCCTGTACACGGCCCCCACCGCCATCCGCGCCTTCATGAAGTGGGGCGAGGAGTGGCCCGAGAAGCACGACCTCTCCAGCCTGCGCCTCCTGGGCACGGTGGGCGAGCCCATCAACCCGGAGGCCTGGGAGTGGTACCGGGAGCACATCGGCGGCGGCGAGTGCCCCATCGTCGACACGTGGTGGCAGACCGAGACCGGCGGAATCATGATCACGCCCCTCCCGGGCGTCACCACGACGAAGCCGGGCTCGGCCACCGAGCCCTTCCCCGGGATCGAGGCCGCGATCCTGGACGACGACGGCAACGAGGCCGAGAGCGGCTACCTGGCGATCACCGAGCCGTGGCCCTCCATGCTCCGCGGGGTGTGGGGCGACGAGGAGCGCTTCCGCGAGACCTACTGGTCGAAGTGGGACGATACCTACTTCCCCGGCGACGGCGCCCGTGTCGACGGGGACGGGGACTTCTGGATCCTCGGACGCGTGGACGACGTGCTGAACGTGGCGGGCCACCGCATCGGGACCATGGAGGTGGAGTCCGCGGTGGTGGACCACCCGGCCACGGCCGAGGCCGCCGTCGTGGGCCGGAAGGACGAGGTGAAGGGCGAGGCCATCGCCGCCTTCGTCTCGCTGAAGGAGGGGTACGAGGCCAGCGACGGGCTGCAGGAGGAGATCCGCGAGCACGTGGGGCAGGAGATCGGCGCCATCGCCAAGCCCGCCGACGTGATCTTCACCGCCGACCTGCCGAAGACGCGGAGCGGGAAGATCATGCGCCGCCTGCTCAAGGACATCGCCGAGGGCGAGGCCCTGGGCGATACGACGACGCTGGCCGACCCCGACGTGGTGGAGCGGCTGAAGCAGAAGTACGAGGAGGGCGGCTGACGGGGACGCGGCCGGGCGCCGGGGCCGGATCCCTCGGCGGCCCGGCCCGGCTTAGACGCCCCTCGTCTCCGGGTCCCAGATGAACTTGTGGATCTGGAGGTTGAGCCTCACCGGCGCCCCGTCCTCCAGGATCCACTCCGACAGCTCCCGCCGATCCATCTCGCCGTGGACCGGCGAGAAGTGGACCGTGAACCGGTCCGCCAGCTCCCGCTCCCGGACGCGATCCAGGGCCCACTCGTAGTCGCGGCGGTCCCGGATCACGAACTTCAGCTCGTCCCGGCCCGGCTCGAGGAGCTCCAGGTTGGACCAGTCGTTGGCCTCCTCCTCTCCGCTCCCGGGACACTTCAGGTCCATCACCTTCACCACCTCCGGCGGGACGCGGTCCACCGGGACGCTGCCGCCGGTCTCGCACAGCACCGTGTAGCCCCGCTCCAGGAGGGAGCGGGCCAGCTCGCCGACGTCGTGCTGCAGCAGCGGCTCGCCGCCGGTGAGCTCCACCAGCCCGCACCCGGGGCCCACCCGCTCCACCTCGTCCAGCACCTCGTCCACGCTCATCTCCTCCCCGCCGTGGAACGAGTACTCGGTGTCGCACCAGTCGCAGCGGAGGTTGCAGCCGGTGGTGCGGACGAAGACGCAGGGGCGCCCGGCGTAGCTCGACTCGCCCTGGATGGAGAAGAAGATCTCTGTGACCTGCATGTCGCGCGCTCCCGCTGAGAGGGACCGGGAACGACCTCCCCCGGCGCTCAGCGCTCCGTGAGCGCCCCCTCCAGGTGGTCGGTGATCATGCGGAACAGGTTCATCTGCAACGTGGGGCCGCCGATGCCGTGCTGCGCGTTCGGATAGATGCGGAGGGAGAACTGCTCGTCGGCCTCCTCCAGGGCGGACACCATGCGGACCGTGTTCTGGAAGTGGACGTTGTCGTCGCCGGTCCCGTGGACCAGCAGGAGGTCCGACTCCAGCCGGTCGGCGTAGTTGAGCGGGGCCCCCTTCCTGTATCCCTCCGGGTTCCCCCGGGGCGTCCACATGTAGCGCTCGGTGTAGATCGTGTCGTAGAGCTCCCAGTGGGTGACGGGCGCCACCGAGACGCCGGCGGCGAAGCCCTCGCCGTCACCCGTGAGGGTGCTCATGAGGGTCAGGTAGCCGCCGTAGCTCCATCCCCAGATGGCCGTCCGGGAGCCGTCCACGTACGGCCGCTCGGCCAGCTGGCGGCGGGCGGCGCGCTGATCCGCGGCCTCCAGCTGTCCCAGCTCCAGGTACGTCTGCTTCTCGAAATCGCGCCCCCGGGCCCCGGTGCCCCGGTTGTCGACGCTGGCCACCAGGATGCCCTGACGGGCCAGCATCTGATGCCACAGGTAGCGGCGGCCGCCCCACTGGTCCATGACGGTCTGGGACCCCGGGCCGCCGTAGACGTACATCAGGAGGGCGTACTCCCGCTCGGGGTCGAAGTCCGGCGGCCGGATCATGTAACCGTTCAGGGGAGTGCCGTCGGCGGCCTCCACCTGGATGAACTCCGGCGGCGCCAGCCCCAGGGAGTCGACCCGCGCGCGGAGCGCCGCGTTGTCCACGAGCGTCCGCACCTCGGAGCCGTCGCCGCGCCGGAGGGTGGAGGTCGGCGGCACGCCGGCCCGGGAGTGCCGGTCGACGAAGTACCGGAAGCCCGGCGCGAAGTCGGCGGAGTGGACGCCCTCGCCGCCGACCACGCGATGCGGCCCCGAGCCGTCGAGCCCCACCCAGTAGACGGATCGGGTGAGAGGGCCCCGGCGGGCCGCGGTGAAGTACACGCGCCCTCGCTCGGCGTCGACCCCGTGGACCGAGGTGACCTCCCAGTCGCCGGACGTGAGCTGCCGCACGAGGGTCCCGTCGCTCCGGTACAGGTAGAGGTGCCGGTGGTCGCCGGGCTCGCCCGCCCACACGAAGCGTCGGGCGCCGTCGAACCAGTGCAGGCGCCCGCCCACGTCCACCCAGGCGCTGTCCTCCTCGGCGAGCACGGTGCTGGTGTCGCCGGAGGCGACGTCGCCGAAGAGCAGCTCCAGCCGGTTCTGGCGGCGGTTCACGAGCTGGAGGGCCACCCGGTCGGAGCTCCCGGGCCATTCCAGCCGGGCGATGTAGTGGTCGTTGGTGAAGGGGAGCTCCAGCCAGCTCGTCTCCCCGCTCTCCACGTCCACCGCGCCGACCCGGACCCGCGAGTTCTCGGTCCCGGCCTTCGGATACCGCACCCAGGAGATCTCCGGATAGAGCGAGTCCTGGTTCACCCGGTAGGGGAAGGAGTCCACCGGGCTCTGGTCCAGCTGCAGGTAGGCGATGCGCCGCCCCTCGGGGCCCCAGCGGAAGGCGTCCCGGAAGCCCAGCTCCTCCTCGTAGACCCAGTCGGTGGTGCCGTTGATGACGTTCTCGCTGCCGCTGGTCGTCAGGGCCCGCTCGCGGCCCGTCTCCAGGTCGACGACGAAGAGGTCGTTCCGGCGTACGAAGGCCACCTTCCCGCCGTCCGGTGAGAACTTCGCGAACATCTGGGGGCCCGGCTCCTCGGAGACGGGGGTCAGGCTCCGCTCCTCCAGGTCGAGCACCCAGTAGGTGCCACGGGTGCGATCCCGCCACACCTCGCGGGCCTCCGTGAACAGGAGGAGTCGCCGCCCCTCCGGCGAGAAGGAGAAGTCGTACACCCCGAGGGGCTCCCCCCTGCCCGCCGGCGTGAGCTCGTCGGTGGAGGCCAGGGTGTCTCGATCACCGGTGGCCGCCTCCACCTGGACCAGCGTCGGACGCCCCCGCGAGTCCCGCTCGACGGTGACCCACTGCTGGCCGTCGTCGCGCCACGTGCCGGTGAAGCGATCGGCCAGGTAGCGGTACGAGCCGAAGATCGACTCGATGGACAGCTCGTCTCCGTCCTGCACCGGGGCCGTCCGGGCCCCCGGCGCCCGCTCGGCGGCCGGGAGACCCTCCGGCCCGCCCGGGAGCGGGGGCACGCCCTGCTGCGCCGGTGCGGGCCCGGCCGTGATCAGCGTCAGGACGGCCCCCAGGGCGGCGGCCGCGAGGCGCCGGATCGCCGCCCCCTCTCCGTCGGGCGCCCCGCTCACGCCACCACCAGGGAGCGAATCGTCGGAAGCCCCCGCATCAGGCGCGACCAGCCCTCCATGTCCGGGTCTCCGTAGTGGAGGGCCCCGCCGCTGGTGGCGACGAAGACCCCGCCGCGCCGCTCCGGCTCCGTGGCCACGGCGGTGAAGGCCTCGCGGCTCGGGTAGAGCGGGCTCAGCCCCAGGGACGACCACGTGTCTCCGCCGTCGCCGCTCTTGTGGACGGCGGCCCGCGGCCCGTCGCCGCTCTCCCAGCTGCTCGGCGGTCCGTCGGCGGTGATCAGGTAGACGTGCGTCTCGTCTCCCAGGTCCTCCAGGGCCATGCCGGTGCAGTAGGCCTGACCCAGCTCGCTGTCGTGGGGCGTCCAGTCCGTGCCCCGGTCGTCGCTGCGGTAGAATCCGCCCCCGGTGGCGGCGTACACCCGGCTCGGACGGTTCGGATCCGTCGCCAGGACGTGGATGTCGTCGTAGATGCCGTCGTTGATCGGCCGCCAGCTGCGCCCGCCGTCGTCGGTCCGGTAGGCGCCGCCGATCTCCACGCCGGCGTACATCCGGTGCGCGTGGTGGGGATCGAACGCCAGCGCCTGGACGTGGGCCTCTCGTCCCCCGTAGCCGCGCCACTCGTCGTCGGAGGCCACGGACGAGAACGCCGCCTGCTCGGTCCAGCTGGCACCGGCGTCGTGGGACGCGAAGATCGCCGCCGGCTCGGTGCCGGCGAAGACCGTGTCCGGATGCCGGGGAGGGGCGCCCAGGTGGCTGACGCCCCGGTCGTCCGGGAGGGAGCCCGCCCGCTGAAAGTCCCCCCCGCGGTCGTCGGACCGGTAGACGTCGCCGGAGCGCGTGGCGACGTAGACGCGGGTCCGGGAGCGGGCCACGGCCGGCACCGCCTCGCCGGCCAGCTCCTCGGTCTCCGTGCGGGCGGAGCGCTCGCCCGGGATCCACCGGGCCACGTGAACACCGTCGTCGGTACCGATCACCAGGCGCATGGTCGAAGCTCCTCCTGCCTCGTCTATCGCGATCGCCCCGCCCTGCGGCGGAGCGCGTGGTTGACGTCTCGCGTGCTCAAGATAGTCCCCCGGCGCCCTGAATCGAGGGGATCCCCGGGCCGGGGACCGGCCGCCGGGGCAGGCGCTCCCGGCTAGGGAATTCCCGGCTCCGTCATGGAGCGGAAGTCCAGGACCTCGTCCAGCTCCTGCTCGCTCAGCAGACCCCGCTCCCGTACGACCTCCCGCAGCGTCTTGTCCTCCTCCAGGGAGGTCTTGGCGACGTCGGCGGCCTCGTCGTAGCCGATGCGCGGGGCCAGCGCCGTGGCCAGGGCCGCCGTCGACTCGGCGTTCCGGCGGCAGCGCTCCTCGTTCGCCTCGATGCCCCGGACGCACTTCTCGGTCAGGACGACGCTCACGTTGGACAGGATCTCCATGGACTGCAGGAGATTGTGCGCCATCACGGGCTTCATGACGTTCAGCTCGAAATTGCCCGCCTGGCCGCCGGCGGTGACGGCGGCATCGTTCCCGATGACCTGGGCCGCCACCTGGCAGACCGACTCCGGGATCACCGGGTTCACCTTGCCCGGCATGATGGAGGATCCCGGCTGCACCGCCGGCAGGTGCAGCTCGCCGATGCCCGTGCGGGGGCCCGAGGAGAGCCAGCGGAGGTCGTTGGCGATCTTCATGTAGCTGCAGGCGATGGTCTTCAGGACTCCACTGGCCTCCACCGCGGCGTCGCGGGCGGACTGGGCCTCGAAGTGGTCCTCCGCCTCGCGCAGCTCCAGGCCGGTGAGCTCCGAGAGCCGGTTGGCCATCCGCGTCCCGAACTCCGGGTGGGTGTTGAGCCCCGTCCCGACGGCCGTGCCCCCGATGGCCAGCTCCCCCAGCGGATCCCGCAGGCGCTCCAGGCGCTCGATCCCGTGATCGACCTGCGAGGCGTAGCCGCCGAACTCCTGTCCGAGCCGGACCGGGGTGGCGTCCTGCAGGTGCGTCCTCCCGGCCTTCGGCACGTCGTCGAACTCCTCCGCCTTCTCGCGGAAGGCGTCGCGCAGGACCTCCATGGCGGGAATCAGCTCGTCCTCCACCGCCGAGAGAGCGGCCACGTGGATGGAGGTGGGAATCACGTCGTTGCTGGACTGTCCCATGTTGACGTGATCGTTGGGGTGGACCGGCTCGCGGCTCCCCACCTCCCCGCCCAGAAGCTGGATGGCCCGGTTCGCGATGACCTCGTTGGCGTTCATGTTGGTCGACGTCCCGGAGCCGGTCTGGAAGATGTCCACCGGGAAGTGCTCGTCCAGGTCGCCGCCGGCCACCTCCATGGCGGCCTCACGGATGGCCCCGGCCCGACGCTCGTCCAGCAGCCCCAGGCCCTCGTTCACGTCCGCCGCGGCCCGCTTGACCAGCCCGAGGGCCCTCAGGAACCGCCGGCCGAAGCGGAGGTCGCTCACCGGGAAGTTCTCTTTCGCCCGCTGAGTCTGGGCGCCGTAGAGCCGGTCCGCGGGGATGCGGACCTCTCCCATCGAATCTCGCTCGGTTCGGTGGTCGGTCATGTCTCCGTCCTCTTCCGTTTCGTTGGTCGCGATTCGTATCGGCAGGGGCGCGGCCCCGCGTCCGGGGCGGTCCGTCAGAACTGCACGCGGTCTCCCACGGTGACGCCGTGCTCCTCGAACCATCCCTGGTTCATCTCCAGCGCGTACATGGCGGGCTCGCGTGAGGGGTGCTGCTCCTGCGTGTGGGGATCCATCTGCTGGATGTCGACGATCACGCCGTCCTGGGAGATGTACGCGATGTCCAGCGGAATCTCGGTGTTCCGCATCCAGAAGCTCAGGGTCTGCGGGCGGGAGTAGACGAAGAGCATGCCATTGTCCTCCGGGAGCGAGTCGCGCCCCATGAGCCCCTGCTGCCGCTCGGCGTCGCGCTCCGCCACCTCGACGGTCACCTCGTGCCCGCCCACCCGCAGGGTCGTGACGCGGAGGCCGGCCGCCGACCGCTCGATGGACGACGTCCGGGCGGCGCTGTCCTGCCCCCGGGTCGCGGTGTCCCCGGCGGTCCCCGCCGCCTCGCCGTCCCCGCTGCCGCCGCAGCCGATGAGGCCGGCCACCCCCAGGATCGCGGCGGCGGCCAGGAGGCGACCCGGGCGAGCTCGGGAACGGCCGTTGGACACACGTGTCGGGATCATGAAGGCCCTCTCGCGTCTCTGTTCTCGTGGAGGTCCGGGCCGCGGGGCCCGTCGTCCCATACCCTTGCAAGGCGGGGACCGGACGCCCCGGCCCGCGCCGCGACCGTCTTCGGATCACGCAACCTGGACGCTGTCATGTATCGAGTCGACCCCCTCTCGCACACCGCGGACGTGGGCTTCGAGGTCACTGCCGACTCCCTCGCCGAGCTCTTCCGGGGAGCAGCCGACGGGCTGGTCCGGACCGTCCGGGAGGAGGAGGGACCCGCCGGGATCGAGGCCGGAGACGGGGAGGCCGGCGAGGACCGGGAGACCATCGACCTGGACCGGCCGGACCGGGAGCGCCTCATGGTGGCGTGGCTGCGGGAGCTCCTGTACCGGATCTCCCGCGACGGGCGCTACCCCGAGGCGATGACCCTGGAGATGAGCGGCCCGTCGTCGCTGCGGGCCCGGGTCCGGTGGTCGTCGTCCGGGCCGGAGCAGCCCCCCGTGCGGGACGTGAAGGGCGTCACCTACCACGGTCTCCGCGTCGAGGGAGAGGAGAACGGCAGATGGCACGCTCGCCTCGTCCTGGACGTTTGAAGGGGAGGGCTCCGTCCTGGTTCCCGGCCGAGCGCCGGGATACTGTAGCCGGGACGCCGGGGGCGATCCGGGGTGGGGGGAGCCCGGCAGGTGACGGCCGCACGCGGAGGCGCCAGGAACGTGACGGACGTGCAGTCGGCGGGCATCGGCCGGCCGGCGGCACGTCCCCGACCCATCGGGGTGTGTGAGAGAGATGACTCGACGCTTCGCCGCCATCGCCCGACCGCTGGCACTCGTGGCCGTCGCGGCCCTGGCGGCCGGCTGCGCGCTGGTGGGCTCCTCGTCGCCGGGGGGCGAGTCCCCGGGGGACGTGGTCCTCACCACGCGCGGCGCCCGGACCACGCTCCGGGGCGGCCCGGAGTCGGTGGCCGGATCCGTGGAGGAAGCATTCCGGGTCCTGGACATCGACCTCACCCGGCGCTCCGTGGACGCACAGGGGGGCATGGTCGAGGGGCAGGCCGGCGTCGAAGGCGTCTTCGTCGAGCTCTCCGCCGTGGGCACCCGGCGCACCGACGTCAGCGTCCGCGTGCGGAGCCCGACCGGAGAGCGATGGGATCGAGCCGCGGCCCGCGGCGTACTGGAGGAGATACGGCGCTGGCAGGGCAGCTGAAGCGCCCGGAGCGCCCCGCGTGAGGTCGGGGTGGGGACCTGGAAGACGGAGGGCAGCCACATGATTCAGCCGAACGTTCGTGCGTCCTTCGGGAGCGAGGAGGCCAGATGGCTGGTCCGGCTCCTCGCCGGTGAGGACGAGGAGCGCCGTGAGGAGTGGAGCGAGCGCCTCGAGGAGCGGGGCGTGGACGCCCTCCTGGACGACGCCGAGACCCGGCGCCGGATCCTGAGCGCCGACGGCATCAGCCTGGCTCCGCCCGGCCTCGTCCTCTACGTCCTGGTCCGCCAGTCCCTGAAGGAAGTGGGCGTGGAGAGCCGGACCCTGGCCGACTACGTGACCGCCCTGGTCCTGGAGTTCGGCCGCGAGGACCGGGCGCGGCGCATCTCCGCCGTGGACGACCGGGAGTACGACTACCTCGTGGAGATCATGAACGACATGCTGGAGGCCGACGGGCGGCGGGCCTTCCTCCTCCGCAGCCACCTGGGGAACTTCGCCCTGTGGCTCTCCGGTCTCTTCCCGGACCACATCACGTCCCGGGGACACCGCCGCGGCGGGCCCGGCATCGACTACTACGAGGAGCTGGGCGAGACGGGATATCGGATGGCGGCCGAGGACCCTCACGCCCGGGAGAAGTCCCTGTCCCGGGTGTACCGCGAGGCCGCGGACCGCTTCCGGGACGTGCGCCGGGGCCTCAACCAGTTCTCCGACGAGCTCCTGTTTCCGAGCCCGTCGGCCCCCGTCGATCGGCTGCTCCGCCAGGCGCACACGGACTTCATGGACGGAGCCCACTGACGCCCCCCGGCCGGATTCAGTGACGAAACGATAATCGATATTGATATCGTCGGGGGACCCCCCTTATATTCTCACCTCGTTGAGAATCGGGCCGGCGACGTCGGCCCTCACCAGCAAGCATCGAGAGGACCATGGACGACGTGGTGAGCACGAGCCCGCCCCGCGGGTGCACCGAGGTCATGATGAGCCTGTTCCGGGCGTGCCTGCACGAGAACCAGCTCCCGGTCACCCACCAGCGCGAGGCCATCGCCGAGGTGCTCTTCGAGAGCAACCGGCACCTCTCCGCCGACGACGTGGCCGAGCGGCTCCGTGAGCAGGGGGAGGACATCGGGAAGGCGACCATCTACCGGACGCTCAACCTGCTGGTGGACGTCGGGCTGGCCACGGAGCACGACTTCAACGAGGGCTTCAAGCGCTACGAGATGCGCGTCGGCTCGGCGCATCACGACCACCTCATCTGCACCTCCTGCGGCGACGTGACCGAGTTCCAGCAGTCCGAGCTGGAGAGCATGCAGCAGGAAGTGGCCGGCGAGCACGGCTTCCGGCCCCTCACCCGGCAGCTCAAGATCTACGGCCTCTGCTCGGAGTGCGAGGAGACGGCCTCGGAAGAGGAGCTCCGGCGTGTCGGGTGAGTCGGCGGGCGTCTCCTCTCGCCGGCTGGAGTCCACACGCGCCGGGGAGCGGCTCCGGGACCTGCTGGCGGAGCGCTCGTTCCGCACCGGCGAGTTCACGCTCTCCTCGGGGCGAACGAGCCGGTACTACGTCGACTGCCGGACCACCACCATGCACGCCGAGGGACAGGCGCTCCTGGGCCAGGTCGGGGTGGACCGGCTGGATGCCGCCGGGCTGTGGCCCGATCTCGTCGGGGGGATGACCATGGGGGCCGACCCCATCTCGTATGCCGTGGCCGGCGAGAGCTGGCGACGGGGCCGGGAGCCGATCGACGCCTTTTCCGTCCGGAAGGAGGCCAAGGGGCACGGCACCGGCCGGCGCATCGAGGGCTGCTTCGAGGAGGGACGCCGCGCCGTCATCGCCGAGGACGTGATCACCACGGGCGGCTCCGCCCTGGACGCCTGCCGAGCCGTGGAGTCCGCCGGCGGCGAGGTGATGGCCGTGCTCGTCCTCGTCGACCGGGAGGAGGGAGGGCGCGAGCGCCTCGAGGAGGAGGGGTACCGGGTCCTCCCGCTGTACACCGCCGGGGAGCTCGAGGCCGCGCTCTGACGCCATCGGCCTGACCCCGGTGCCGTCGCACCGGCTCCGCCACCCGCCGATCCCCGCCGGGGCCGCTCGCACTCGCCCCGGTGCCCGTCCACATTCTGCAACCTTTGTCGTGGACCAGGCACCTCGGACGGGGCCCCGTAGATGCTGAGACGCCTTCTGCTCTACCTGAGCGAGCGCGAGGACCTCAAGGATCGGCTCCTGAAGGTCCCGGCCCTCCGGCGCGTGGCGGAGCGGTTCGTCGCCGGAGACGAGCTCCCGGACGCCCTGGACGCCGCCGGACGGCTCAACGACGACGGTCTCCGCGTCACCCTGGACCACCTGGGCGAGAGCGTCGAGAACCCGGAGCAGGCGCGCCGGGCCGGCGACGACTACGTCCGCAGCCTCGAGCGCATCGACGAGCGGCCGGTGGAGTCCACCATCTCGCTGAAGCTCACCCAGCTCGGTCTGGACATCGACCGGGAGCTGTGCCGCGAGAACCTGCACCGCATCGTCCGCCGGGCGGCGGAGCTCGGCAACTTCGTCCGCGTGGACATGGAGAGCTCCGACTACGTCCAGGCCACGCTGGAGCTCTTCGCGGAGGTCTTCCGGGACCACCCGAACGTCGGCGCCGTCATCCAGTCCTACCTCCGGCGGAGCGAGCGGGACGTGGAGCGCCTGGTGGAGATGGGCGCCCCCGTGCGGATCGTGAAGGGGGCGTACGACGAGCCGCCGGAGGTGGCCTTCCAGGAGCGGGAGGAGGTGGACGGAAACTTCGTACGCCTCACGCGGCTCCTGCTGGAGGGAGGTGTCCCCACGGCGGTGGCCACCCACGACGAGCGGATGATCGACGCCACCCTCGACCACGCCCGGGAGCTGGACCTGTCGCCGGGCGACTTCGAATTCCAGATGCTGTACGGGGTGCGTCGTCCCTACCAGCGGGAGCTGGCTCGCGCGGGACACCCGGTCCGGATCTACCTGCCCTACGGCTCCGACTGGTATCCCTACCTGATGCGCCGGATGGCGGAGAAGCCCGCCAACCTCCGGCTGGTGCTCCGGGCGATGATCGGAGGCTGAGGGGAGCGCCGGAGCCGCCGGCCGCCCTCCGGGGAGCGGCCGACCCGGGGATCAGCGGAGGATCGCCGCCACCCCGGTCCCGGTGGGCATCCGCTCCTCGGACAGGATCAGCGACCGCCCCCCCTTCTCCATGACGACCTCGGCGACCTCGTCCAGCAGGTCGACGGCCTCCGGACCGGGATCCTCGCCGCCCTCGCGAATGTGCTCCATCTCTCCCGTGTGGCGGTCGAACCGCCCCCACACGTTGCGGCCGTGCTGCGTCAGGAGCAGGCGGATGCGTCCCGCCACGGCGAGCCGGGCGACGCTGGCCAGGTCCGCCTCGCCCTTGCCGTTGCTGTAGGCGTTCTCCCACAGCTGCAGGGCGCCGTCGATCTTCTCCAGGACCGTCTCGCGCACGACGGGCCACGCCGAGTCGTGGAGGCGGGAGGCGTCCCAGTTCGAGACGTTTCCGGTGACCCCCTCGTCGGTCAGGTTCTCGAGCCGGCTGACCTCGTGATAGAGGGGGTGGTAGTAGTCGACCGCGGCCAGGATGACCGGTCCGATCTCATCGGCCAGCAGCTCGCGGACGCCGTCGTCCACCTTCCGGAAGAACCGCTTGAGCTCCGGCTTGGCGTCGTCCTGTCCGACCCCGTGGCCGTGGAAGATGGCCCCGGTGCCGCCGGGCGTCCCGCCCTGCTTCGGGCTGTGGAACTGGAGCTCGTCCCGCTCGAACTCGTAGCCCAGCGCCTCCTGGAGGCTCCGCGGCACGCCGGCCAGGTCCACGGGGGTGAGCCCCGACCGGGTCCCCTGCCACAGCCGGACCTCCTTCTGGCTGATGGACAGGACCCAGTAGCGATCCGGCGCCTGCAGGTACTCCATCAGGGGCCGGGTGTGGAACGTGGGCGCCACGACGACCAGATCCTCGAAGGAGACCGGCAGACGGTACATCCGGTGCATCTCCGGGCTGGCGAAGGCCGCCAGGCCGTCGGCCTGGTACGTCCAGAAGTCCTGCTCCACGTTCAGGTAGGCGCGGAAGGGGTCCAGGACCTGATCCACCTGGTCCTGGCTCACGCTCGCGGACAGCTCCTCCTCCGCCTGCTCCAGAGCGGCGCGGAACCGGAGCCGGTTGGCCTCGGCGCCGGAGCTCCGCTCGGTCTCCAGGTAGATGGAGGCCGTCGGAACGTCCTGAACGGCGAGCAGCTCCTTCAGCTCGTCACGACCAAAGTAGTCCACCGATCGAACTCCTCTTTAGCTTGCTGATCTCTCGCACGGACGGCGTGCCTCCGAACGGCAGGTAGTCCGGACAGGATCGATCACCACGGGACACGGCCTTCCTCCGGCGCCGGTCGACGCCGGGCCGCTAAGTCGGAGCACGGACCGTACCGGAGAGACCGGATCGGCCGGGTCTCCCGCCCCCCGTCCACCCGACGGATCACTCGACCCCGGGCAGGAGCGCGTGGAACAGGATGCCGAGCACCGACATGACCAGGGCGCCGAGGAAGGCGGCTCCGAAGCCCGCCACCGAGAACCCGGGGGTCAGCACCGAGGCCAGGGCGAACAGGATCCCGTTCAGCACCAGGTAGAACAGCCCCAGGCTGAGGATCGTGATGGGCAGCGTCAGGACCACCAGGACCGGCTTCAGCACGGCGTTCAGGAGACCGATGATCAGCGCCGCCAGCAGGAGCGCCCCCGTGCCCTCCACCACGATGCCCGACACGATCTTCGTCGTCAGGTAGAGGGCACCGGCGTTGAGAAGCCATCGCACGACCAGAAGCATGTGACCTCCGGACAGGGATGGTGCGCGGCCGACCCCGGAATCCGTTCCGGGTCCGGCCGGGGGCTCGGGCGGCGCGGACGTCCGGTCGCCCACGGGGAACACAGATTGCGCTTCGGATTCGATGGCTCAAGCTGACGCGCGCGGACGAGGTCGACAAGTCTCATGAAGGCCAGCCAGCCTTCGACGCGCTGACCTCCGAGCGCGGACAACCGACACGGGAGGCGACGATGGAGATTCAGGTCGACGACGTGCAGATCGAGGCCGTCCGGGGAGACATCACCAGCCAGCCCGACGTCGACGCCGTGGTCAACGCCGCCAACGCGGAGCTCCGCACCGGGGGCGGCGTGGCCGGGGCGATCCACCGGGCCGCGGGCCCCGGCCTCGAGGAGGAGTGCCGCCCGCTGGCGCCCATCGAGCCCGGCGAGGCCGTGATCACCGGCGGGCACGACCTGCCGAACCCGCACGTGATCCACGCCCTGGGCCCGGTCTACGGCCGGGACGAGCCCTCGGACGAGCTGCTGGCGGCCTGCTATCGCAACTCGCTGGCCCGGGCGGAGGAGAAGGAGCTCGGCTCCGTGGCCTTCCCGGCCATCTCCACCGGCGCCTTCGGCTACCCGATGCGGGAGGCGGCGGAGGTGGCGGTCTCCACGCTGGTGGAGGAGGCGCCCGGGCTGGAGCACGTGCGCCGGATCCGCTTCTGCCTCTTCGGCGAGGACGCCCTGGAGGCCCACGAGGAGGCGCTGGAGAAGCACGGGGGCTGACCCGCGGCGCCTTGTCACCGGGCCTCCGTCACCCCGTCCTCGCTCGGGCTGTCGCTATCGTTCCGGAGCTAACTCGGACGCTGCGCGTCCTCGTGGATCTCCTTCACTGCGACAGAGTCGCTCGTCCGGGGCGCGGAGGGCCCGGCTCTGGAGCGCCGCGCATCTCCGCGTGAGAATTCCTCACCGGAAGTCGCGGCTGGTGACCTCCCCGGCGCCCGCCCGGGGGTCCACCGCGAAGACCCGCTCCGTCTGCACGTTCACCACCTCCCCCTCCCGCTCCACGATCCCCTCCATGCGGAGCACGGGGCTGCGGACCAGCACGGAGCGGCGCTCCTCCAGCAGGTCCGGGGTGACCACGAAGTTGGCGAAGCCGGTCTCGTCCTCCAGGGTGACGAACATCACGCCCCGGGCCGTCTTCGGCCGCTGGCGGACGATGGCGATCCCGGCCACCGCCACCTCGGCCCCGGCGGGCTGACGGGCCAGCTCCTCCGCCGACAGCACCCCCTTCCGCCGCAGCCGCTCCCGCAGGAACTCCATGGGATGCCCCTCCGTGGAGAGGCCCACCGTGCGGTAGTCCGCCCGCACCCGCTCCGCCCGGGAGAGGGGCGGGAGGCCGGCGCGGCGCGGAGGCTCATCGTCCGCCGCTGCGCCCCCGCCCGTCTCCGCGGAGACGTCTCCGGCCGAGCTCCCGCTCCCCTCCCCACTCCCGTCGCCGGCCCGGGGGCGGGGCGCCAGGGGCCCGGCGTCGCCCCGGAGCTCCCTGAGCAGCTCCCACAGCGCCTCCCGGCGGCCGGGCCACAGGGAGTCGAAGGCGCCGGCCTCGGCCAGGGTCCTCAGCTCCGGCTCGCCCAGGCCGCTCCGCTCCACCACGTCCTCCACGGAGGTGAAGGGGCCCTCCTCGCGGGCCCGCCTCAGCTCCTCCTCGGCGCGGCTGCCCAGCCCCCGCACCAGGCGGAGCCCCATCCGCAGGGCGGGGGCGTCGCCGCCCTCCCGCGGCTCCAGGGTGCAGTCCCACGCCGAGCGGGCCAGGTCCACGGGCCGCACCTCCACGCCGTGCCGCTTCGCGTCCTCCACCAGCGTGGAGGGGGCGTAGAAGCCCATGGGCTGGGCGTTCAGCGTGGCGCAGAAGAACTCCGGCGCGAAGTGCCGCTTCAGGTACGAGGACGCGTAGACCAGCAGCGCGAAGCTCAGGGCGTGGCTCTCCGGGAAGCCGTAGTTGGAGAAGGCGGTGAGCTGCCGGAACACCTTCTCCCGGGCCTCCGGCGGCACGTCGTTCTCCTCCAAACCCTCGGCCAGCTCCCGCCCCACGCGGCTCATCTCCCGCTCCGAGCGCTTGAAGCCCATGGCCCGCCGCAGCCGGTCGGCCTGGGCCGGGGTGAAGCCCGCCAGCTCGATGGCCACCCGCATCCCCTGCTCCTGGAAGAGCGGCACGCCCAGGGTCCGCTCCAGCACCGGCTTCAGCCGTTCGTCCAGGTAGGTCACCTCCTCCTCGCCCCGCCGGCGCCGCAGGTAGGGGTGGACCATCTCCCCCTGGATGGGACCGGGCCGGATCAGCGCCACCTCGATGGCCAGGTCGTAGAAGGAGCGCGGCTCCACCCGGGGGAGGGTGTTCATCTGCGCCCGGGACTCGATCTGGAACACCCCCACCGTGTCCGCCTCGCAGATCATGTCGTAGGTGGCCCCGTCCCCCTGCGGGATCTCCGCCAGGTCCAGGGACACGCCCCGGGTCCGGCGCAGGTGGGCCAGCGTCTCGCCCAGCACCGTGAGCATGCCGAGGCCCAGCAGGTCGATCTTGATCATCCCCACCAGGGCCAGGTCGTCCTTGTCCCACTGGATGATGGTCCGCCCCTCCATGGAGGCCTCCTCCACGGGCACCGTCTCCCCCACCGGCCGTTTCCCGATCACGAAGCCGCCCACGTGGATCGACCGGTGCCGGGGCAGGCGGTCCAGGCCGCGGACCACGTGGATCAGGGCCCGGGTCCGCGCCGCTCCCGGGTCCAGCCCCGCCCGGGCGGCGCCCCCCTCCTCCAGCCGCCCGGCGGCGTCCTCCGCCTCCCCGCGGTCCACCTCCGCCGCCAGCTCGTCGGCGGTCTCCTGCCCGAAGCCCAGCACCCGGGCCGCGTCGCGGACCGCCATCCGCCCCCGGTAGGTGATGCTCTCGCACACCATGGCCGCGTGGTCCCGCCCGTAGCGCCGGTAGACGTACTGCAGCACCTCCTCCCGGTCGTCGTGGGCGATGTCCAGGTCGATGTCCGGCGCCTCGCCCCGCTCCTCCGACAGGAAGCGCTCGAAGAGCAGGTCCATGCCCACCGGGTCCACGGCCGTGATCCCCAGGCAGTAGCAGACCGCCGAGTTCGCCGCCGACCCCCGCCCCTGCACCAGGATCCCCCGCCGATTCGCGAATCGCACGATGTCCCAGACGATGAGGAAGTAGTCCGCCAGCTCCAGTCGCTGGACGACGTCCAGCTCGTGCTCGATCTGCTCGCGGTGCTCCGGGCCGAAGTCCTCTCCGTACCGCTCGCGGGCCCCCTGCCCCACCAGGGCCCGGAGGAACTCCCCCGAGGAGCGGCCGCCCGGGACGTCGAAGGAGGGGAGGCGGGGCTCCAGGTCCGAGATCCGAAAGGAGCAGCTCTCCGCGACCCGGGCGGTGCGGCGGAGGGCGCGGCAGCCCCTGCAAGTGCACGGGGAGGCCCCGGGACGGCTCGATCGCTCGGAGGGAGTCGCTCCCTCGCCGTCCCGGGCGCCTCCCCTCGCGCGGTGGGTGGAGTCGTCCCGCCCGGTGCCCGGTGCTCCCGGTGGCGACGCGGGGGAGTCCGGGGCCCCGGACGAGCGACTCTGTCGCAGCGAAGGAGATCCGGGAGGACGCGAAGCGTCCGAGCTAGCTCCGGAGCGATCGCGACAGCCCGAGCGAGACCGGGGCCCCGGATCCCCCCGCTCGCACCACCGCACCCGCATCTGGCGGGCCGACTTCAGATACCACTCGCCGTTGGGGCGCAGGCGGTCGCCGGCCCCGTCCAGGGTGACGTCGTGGCGGAGGCAGGTGAGCACGTCCTGGACGATCCGGTCCCGGGGGCGGGCGTAGAGGGGCGCGTTCACCGGGAGCCAGGGGATCCCGGCCTCCTCCGCCCGCTCGACCCACGCCGCGCACGCCCGGGCCTCCTCCGGCAGGCCGTGGTGCTCCAGGGCCAGGTACAGACGGTCGCCGAAGAGACGATCGAGCTGCTCCAGGACGGGCGGCGTCTCCGCGGAGACGTCTCCGCCCCCGGCGACGACCCGGGCCAGGGCCACGACCCCCTGCGTGCGTCCCTTCAGGACGCCCCGCGGGAGCGAGGGCTCGCCCCGGGGGTTGGAGCGGCGGGCCCGGGTGATCAGCGACGAGAGGTTCGCGTACCCCTCCCGGTTCCGACACAGGAGCACGACCGGCGGCCACCCCTCCCGCCTCACCTCGCCCCCCACCAGCGGCTCCACGCCCTCCGCCCGGCAGGCCCGGGCGAAGCGGACCGCCCCGCCCAGGTCGAAGCGGTCCGTCAGGGCCAGGGCCGGGGCGCCGATCTCGCCGGCCCGCTCGGCCAGGGCCTCCGGCGTGGAGGCCCCCTCCAGGAGGGTGAAGGCGGAGCGGGCGGCCAGCTCCACGTAGGGGGGCGAGTCGCCGTCCGGGGACGGCCCGCCGCTCAGTCCCACCATCCGTGCAGCCACCAGCGGGGCTCCCCGTCCTCCGCCGCCTCCCGGTACAGCCACAGCAGCTCGCCGGCCTCCGTGCACACCCGGTAGTACTCGCGCCGGTACGGGTCCCGCCACCAGTCGCCGGACAGCCGCTCCGGCCCCTCGGCGGCGGCCAGCTCGTGGACGCCCCCGTCGTCCCGGAGGGCCGCCGGGCGGTCGCCGTCGGCCCGCACGCCGACCCGACGCGGCTCCGGCAGGAGGCGGAGGACGCCGGGGACCCCGCCGTCCTCCGCGGAGAGACGATCGTCCCTCTCGCCGGCACTCCCGCCGGACTCCCCGCCGGGCGCGGGCCGGTCGCCGGCCTCCACGGGCCGCCACCGGCTCCGCCTCTCCGGCCGGTGGTCCGGGAGCGGGTCCGGGCGCACGACCCACTCCTCGTCCGGGGCCCGGGCCCGGAGCCGGGCCAGCGTGGCGGCCACGGCGGCGGGGTCCCGCCTCCCGGATGCGAAGAGGTCCCCCTGGCGCACTTCCGCCGGCGCCCGCTCCGGGACTTCGACAGCCACGGCGGCCACCGGCGCCGGGAGGCCCGTTCCGTCCGGCGCTCCCTCGGCCCGCTCCAGGGCCGCCCGGCACAGGTCCAGGAGCAGGTCCTCCCGCCGGGTGGGACGGGCCGGCGCGATCTCCGCCTCCTTCGTCTCCCCGCCGTCGGTCTCGAGCCGCAGGAGGACCCGCTCCGCGCACCGCCCCTCCTCCTCCAGGTCGCCGCACAGGCGGGCCAGGAGCCTCCGCAGCACGAAGAGGAGGGGCTCGGTCTCCCGCACCGCGCCGTCGAGCTCCATGGACGCCGACGGCACGGGCTCCGGCGAGAGGGCCGGGAAGACCCGATCGTCCTCCCCCCGGGCCCAGCGGTGCAGGCGGATCCCCTCCGGCCCGAACCGGGCCTCCAGCTCCTCCCGGTCCCGGGCGGCCACCTTGCCCACCCGGCCGAGCCCCAGGGTGCGGAGCGTCTCCTTCGTCTCCTCGGAGACGGGCAGCAGGCCCACCGGGAGGGAGGCCAGGAAGGCCGCCTCCTCTCCGGCCGGGACGATCACCGTCGGCTCGTCCCCGCCGCTCCCCTCCCCGCCCCATTCCTCACGGAGGATCGCCAGGCGGGAAGCGGCGTCCGCCGCCACGCCGGACCCCGCGATCCCCACGCCGGCCGGATCCGCCTCCCGGCGCCGGACTGCCCGGTGGAGGCGACGGGCCAGCGCCTCCCCGCCGCCCCGCCGCTCCCAGCCGCGGGCGTCGGCCCGGCACAGGCCGGGGCCGGCCACCGCCACCCGGGGCGTGGCCTCGAAGAGGGCGGTGGCCAGCTCCCGGGTCCGGGTCAGGTCCCCGTCCTCCCCGAGCGCCGGGAGGCAGACCGAGGCGACGCGCTCCCTCCCGCCGGTCATCGCCTCCCCTTCCGGTCCCGACCGGACGCGGGGACCGAGCGGCGCGGGAGCTCGGGGCACAGCACCGGCACCTCGCGTCTCCCGCCCGAGCCGGGGAGCCGGACCCAGAGGGGACGGAAGCCCGGGAGGAACGGGCCGAAGAGGCGCTTCCCCACGGGCTCCACGCGCCCGGGCCGGAAGCGGAGGCGGAGGGCCGCCACGGGGAGCCGGCCGGCCGCCACGAAGAGGGAGCCCGACTCCTCCGCCAGTCGCTGGAGGCGGATCACGGCGCTTCGCCCCAGGGCCGGCGCGCCGCTCTCCCGACGTCCCCCCGCCTCCCGGCCGGCTCCGCCGTCTTCCGGCGACGCCGGTGCCTCACCACCCGGGACCAGGGCCACGCCCCCGAAGGCCCCGCTCCGGAGCAGGAGGTCGGCACACCAGCTCGCCTCCTGCGGGTCCGAGGGCCGGACGACCCAGAAGCCGCTGTCCTCGCCGGCCAGGGGCGCCCAGTCCGGCGCGTACAGGGTCCGGCGGGCGTCCACCAGGGCCACGCTCTCGCCGCGGGCCCGGAGCCGGGCGAGCACGGAGCGGAGGAGCGCGGTCTTCCCGCAGGAGCGGGGTCCGACCCACTCCACCGCCTCCCCGCGGGGGAGGCCGCCGCGGGGGAGGAGCTCGTCCAGGGCGTCGACGCCGGTGGGCGCCACCTCCCCGCCGGACTCCGGGACCCTGGACGGGGAGCGGCTCTCCTGCAGGCGGTCGATCCTCCGCTCGAGCTTCTCGATGACGGCGGAATCGGCCATCGTCTCCTCCTGCGTCTCCACGGGCCGGGCCGGGAGGCGGGAGCCGGCCGCGCGGTACGGCCGGGCGGAGCCACCTCCCGAACAGAAACCGAAAATGGACGGCCACTATACCGAACAGAGGCCGAAAGTGTCAAGGGGTGGAGGCGGGAACGTCGTCGTCTCCGCGGAGGCGCGCCCGGAGGGGGAAAGGGCGGGCCCGTTCCGCGATCAGCCGATCAGCCCGGCATCCGGCGAGGAGAGCATGTACGGGTGGGTGGGCCCTCGGTCGGGGGGACGAGCACCCCGCAGCTGAAGCACGTCTCCCGGTCGGAGGGCTCGCTCAGTCCTCTCTCCCCGCCGGCTCGAGCCAGCCGGCGCCGTTCTCGATCGGGTTACGTCCTCCGTGGCGGTCCAGCCAGGACAGGATCGTCCTCACGTGGGCACCGGGATCGTCGTTCGAAATCGAGGGGGCCAGGAACAGCACGCCCGGGAACGACCGTCCCTCGCGGTTCATCACCTCCACCAGACGGGTGAAGTCGCCGTAGTTGCGGGTGACGACGATCCGCTCCTCCCGGACCGCGTATTCCAGGACTTCGACGTCGTCGGCGTCCTCCAGCCCGACGTCGCCCACGTGCTCGACGTCGACTCCGTGGCGCTGGAGCTCCCCGCAGGCTGCGTGGTGGACGTGGTTGTCGAACAGGAGACGCACGTGCCGTCAGCCCAGGCGGTCCGCCAGCGCCTCTCCGACACGCTCGTTCTCCTCGATGCGGTCGTCGACGCGATCCGGGAAGCGCTCGTAGTAGTCGAGTGCCTCGTCCACGGCCTCGGCCTCCAGCCACCCGAAGTGCTCGCGCAGCCCCTCGCGGTCCTCCCCGTAGGAGGAGGCGACCATCACGATCTCCCACACCTCCGGCCCGCCCCGCACCGCGGCGTACCGGCCAGTCAGCCCTTCACGGAACTCGATCCGGTCGTAGGCGCGCAGGGCCCACCATTCCTCCAGGGCCCGCCGCATGCCCTCCGACGTGCTCATCCCGGCTCGCTCGAACTCTTCCTCCAGCTCGTCCTCGAGCCAGGCGGGCAGGCGAAGGCTGGTGGGCTGATCGGACAGCTTCGACATCGTTCCCTCCGGACTGATGCTGCAGTCGTGTACGTCGTATACACGATATACGGACTGGCGGGTCCGGCTGGTCCGGGAGAGCGTTTCCGTAGAGGGCGTTTCCGTGGAGACACGGGAAGCGCGGCGCTGGCGGGGAGAGCCCGGGGGCGGCCGGAGCCCCGGACCCGGATCAGTAGATGGCCAGCAGGTCCAGGATCGGCACGCCCATGAGCGAGGAGCTGCCGGTCCGCACCCGGGCCAGCACCTCGATGGACTGGAGCGCCTTCAGGTCCTGCGCCTCGGAGAGGATCTCCGGGGGGACCGCCAGGTAGACGAAGCCCTCGGAGGAGCCGGGCGGCCGGGCCAGGAGGAAGGGCTCCCCCTCGTAGAAATCGGTGCGGATGGCCTCGGCGCGCCGGAGGGCCACGAACTGCACCGTCCACCGCACCCGGCGCCCCCGGTACTTCTCGGGATTCTGCCGCAGCTCGGCGGCGGTGAGGTCGCTCTCCACCCCCGCCGAGTCCGGGCTCACCAGCATGGGGGCCCGCACCCAGCCGTCCATCCGCACCCGGGTCCACTCACCCTTGCGGGCCAGCACTTCCAGGTCCGAGCCGGGATAGATGGTGGCCGTGCTGTCGCCGCCCCGGGCCGTGGTATGCAGGCGGACGGACTGCCCGCCGACCACCACGTGCTCCCGGGCCGGGGCCTCGTCGTCGGTGGCGTCCGGCGAGCCGCCTCCTTCGCCCCCGCCGGACGACCCGCTGCCCTGCCCCTCGCCGGTCTCCTGCACCTGCCGGACCTCGAGAGAGGGGGCCCACATCCAGGCCTCCCGCTGGACGCGGAACCAGTTGCCCTCCCGTCCCAGCCGGGTGAAGAGCATGCCCTCGCGGGCCCGGGCCCGGATCTCGCCATTCGGGGTGGCCCGCAGGTTCTCGCCCCCGTCGGCGGAGACCTCCAGGTCGTAGCCGTTCCGGTTCGTGGACCGGACCGAGGGGGCCCAGATCCACCCCTCCAGGCGCACCTGCCGCCACTGCCCCTGCTCCTCGAGGACGGTCATCTCGGTGCCCTGCATCACGCTGGCCAGGCGGGTGCCCTGCGGCTCCTGCCGCAGGTTCTCCTGGTCCGCGCTCACCGTGGCCACGCTCTGGGCCCCCAGCGTCGAGGGCACGAGGAAGCCGATCAGGACCAGGAGGGACGTCACGAGCGACCGGCTGGAAGCGGGCATCGGAGGAATCGGGAACCAGGTCCGGGGAGAGAGTCTGGAAAAGCTGTGGGGTCCCGTCTACATTGGCGACCCTCCGGCCGCCAGGTGGGCCCTCGATCGAAGCTGGCCGAGTATACGCTCCGGTCGAAAAGGCTGTCAATCGAACCCGAGACGGCCGGTTTCGCCCTTGCCTCGTCCCGGGATCGGGGGCCCGTCCAGCCACCCGCGTCGGGCCAGCCGATCCCGAGAATCGATCCCAGAACGGAACGCACCAGGTGCAGAGCCACGCCCTTCGACGCACAGCCGCTCTTCTCGCGCTCCTGCTCACCGCCGCCGCGATGGCGGCCCCGGACCGTGCTCGGGCGCAGCAGGAGGGTGGACCGCCGAGCATCGACACCCCCTACCGGTGGATCGACGGCTCCTTCCGGGTCGCCCCGTACGCGGCGCGGCTCGAGACGGGCCGCGGCAACCTGGAGCTGGGGCCGGAGTCCACGCAGCTGTACGGGGCCCGGGCCCGGATCAGGCTCACGGGCCCGATCTCGCTGGAGGGGAACCTGGGCTACGCCAGCTCCGAGCGGTCGGTCATCGACCCCAGGCTGTCGGGTGGGCCGGCCGCCGTCGAGTCCGTCCCCTTCCGGTGGGTCGTGGGCGAGGCCGTCGCCCAGCTCGCCCTGACGGGCCAGCGTACCTGGCACGGCATCCAGCCCTACGTCCTGATCGGCGGCGGAATGGTGCTGGCCGTGGACGAGCCCCGCAGCCAGGCCCTCTCCGACTCGGCGGACGCCGCCTTCCGGTTCGAGATGAACGCCGCCCCCACGGCGACGGCGGGGGCAGGGGCCGAGTGGCGGATCTCGGAGACCATCGGCGTCGGCTTCGAGGTCCGGGATCACCTCTGGCGCCTCAAGACCCCGGAGGGCTTCTTCCGGGAGGACGTGCTGGACAGCATCGAGGAAGCGAACGCGCCCGCACCGGAGGAGACCCAGTGGACGAACAACCTCGAGTTCGGCATCAGCCTCTGGTACTACTTCTGACCCCTCTCCTCCTGGCAGCGCTCCTCCCGGCGGCCGCCGCTCCGGCGGCTCCGGCTCCCGCCGACGGGGCCGGACTCCGGGCCGAACAGTCGGCGGCCCGGGCGGCCCCGGCCCGCGCCGACACCCTCGAGGAGGCGGTGACCGGGCCGGAGGAGCTCCGCCGCCGGCTGCGCAGGATCCTCCGCGAGCCCTCCCTGACGCGGGCCCACGTCGGCCTCGTGGTGCAGGTGGCCGAGACGGGGAGGATCCTGTTCGAGCGTGCGCCCCACCGCCGGTTCGTCCCCGCCAGCAACACGAAGATCGTCACCGGGGCCGTGGCCCTCCATCAGCTGGGCGCCGACCACCGGTGGGAGACGCGCCTCGTGGGCACGGGTCCGATCCGGGACGGGACGCTCCGGGGCGACCTGTGGGTCGTGGGCGGCGGCGACCCCCTCCTGGGACGGGACGACCTGGGGGCGCTGGCCGACCGGCTGCGGCAGGCCGGCGTCCGGCGCGTGAACGGCGACCTCGTGGGCGACGGGCGGCGGTACCCGGGACCCCAGTGGGGAAGCGGGTGGATGTGGACGGACGTCTACACGGGCTGGGGAGCCGGGATCAGCGCGCTCCGCCTGGATCCGGGGCGGATCCGCGCCAGCCTGCTGCCCGGGCCGGCCATGGGCGACTCCGCACGGCTCGTGCTCCGGGCCGGAGGTCCCCTGCCCACGATCCGGAACCGCGCGCGGACCGGCCCGCCGGGCTCCGACGTGCGCCTGGACTTCGTCCCGGACCCGCGCTTCGAGCCGCCGGCGCTCGAGGGATGGATCCCGGCCGACGCCGACTCCGTGGACCTGTACCTGGCCCCCGACCACCCCACGACGCACGTCGTGGAAGCGCTGGCGGACAGCCTCGCGGGCGAGGACGTCCGGATCGCCGGAGAGGTGCGCCGCGCGCGGCGCGGAGAGGAGCCGTCCGGGGTCGCCTGGACGGACACCCTGCGCTCGGACTCCCTCGGCGCCGTGCTCCCCGAGCTGCTGAAGCCCAGCGACAACCAGATCGCCGAGATGCTGGTGCGCGCCCTCGGGGTCGAGGAAGACGATCGGGGCACGGCGGAGGCGGGCCTGGGCGTCGTGGAGGATCAGCTCCAGGAGTGGGGGATCGAGGCCGGCGCCATCGACCTGAACGACGGCTCCGGGATGTCGCGCTACAACCAGGTGACCCCGGCGGCCATGACGCGCCTGCTGCGCCGGCTCTGGCAGCTTCCGGACTACGACCTCTTCCGCGACGCCCTGCCCGTGGCGGCGGACGACGGCACGCTGGAGGGACGCCTCCTGGGCACGCCGGCGGCGAACAACCTGCTGGGGAAGACCGGCTCCCTCTCCTCGGTCCGTGCCCTGTCGGGCTACGTGCGGGCCGGGGACGGCACGACGCTGGTCTACTCGCTCCTCCTGAACGGCTACGACGGCTCCGGCGACGTGGCCATCGCCATGGAGGACCTGATGGTGGAGCAGCTCTCGCTCTACCGGCGCCCCGTGGCGCCCGGCTGGCCGGGAGAGCGGCCGCCGGAGGAGGACGACGGAGGCGACGGGGGCTGAGCCACTCCCCGTCCGGCCCTACAGCTCCAGGACCATCCCGCCGCTGGTGTAGCCGCCGCCCACGGCGGTGAGGACGACCCGGGTCGGATCCGGCAGCGGCCCGTGCTCGCCCCGAAACACCTCGTCGAAGGCGATGGAGACGGTGGACGCCGAGGAGTTTCCGTACTCCTCGATCGTGTGGACCACCTGACCGTTGGGAAGCGACAGCTTCTTCTCCAGCCCCCGGGTGATGCGGAGGTTCGCCTGGTGGGGCACCACGTAGTGGATGTCCTCCCAGTCCAGCTCCGTGGTGGCCAGGGCCCCGTCCGCCACGTCCACCATGGCGTTGATCGCCTGGCGCAGCACCCGCGGGCCGCCGCCCATGCGGAGCGTCTCGAGGCCCGGCGTGCTCCCCGGGTCCTCCTCGGTCCACTGCTCCGTGGTCATGTACAGGTGCTCGCGGTTGTAGTCCGCCGTGAGGCAGGGCTCGCCGCGGATCCCCGTCGCCTCGTCGGTGGCCTCCAGGACCGCGCACCCGGCGCCGTCGGAGAAGAGGACGGCGGTCTTCGGGTCGGTGTAGTCGGTGACCCGGGTCAGGGCGTCGCCGGTGACGGCCAGCACCCGGTCCGCGGTGCCGGCCCGCACGAAGGAGTTGGCGGTGGCCATGGCGTAGACGAAGCCGGCGCAGGCCGCGTTCACCGTGAAGCCGGGCACCGACGGAGCCCCCAGGTCCCGGGCCAGCGTGCACGCCAGGTTCGGCACCTCGTCCTCGGGCGTCACCGAGGCGGCGACGATCAGGTCCAGCTCTCCGGCCTCCAGGCCGGCCTCGTCCAGGGCGCGGCGGGCCGCGCGGGCACACATGTCCTCGGTGGTGTCGTCCGAGTCGAAGGGGAGGATCGGGCGCTCGCGAATGCCCGTCACCTGCCGCGACCAGCGGTCGAAGACCTCCTCCGGCGACAGGTCGTCCGCCTGTCCCTTCTTCCGCAGGGATCCGCGGGCCCGCTCGACGTCGAAGTTCTCACGGATGCTCTCCATCTCGTACAGGTCCCGGTTGTCGAGCGTCGTCTCGGGCAGGTACTTGCCCGTTCCGATCACTCGGCCGGTGCGGTTCGACTGGGTCAACGTGTTCCCCGTGACTGGGTGGACAGGCTGCCTCGGTACTCCGGTGCGGAACGCTGCGGACGCCGCGTTGGAAGAGCGGCAGTCGCCGCTCGCCGGACGGGAACTCGTGCAGCGCGGCGCCCGCGTGAGCAGCGTAATTTATACGGTGCGGGGGGACGGCGCTCAACGCGGCCGGCCGCCGTGGTGCGAGCTTGCGCGGTCCGGGACGCGCCGCGACCGTGGGCCCCGAGTCCCGCGGGACCCGTACTGGTTCCCGCGAGCCCGCCTCGAGCCTCTTCCGACGAGGGAGACGTTTCCGTGCACATCGACGACGTACCGACGCCCGCCCTGCTCCTGGACCTGGACCGCCTGGAGGCGAACCTGGAGCGGATGGCCCGACGGACCCGGGAGCTCGGCGTCCGGCTCCGGCCACACGCCAAGACGCACAAGTGCGTGGAGATCGCCCGCCTGCAGCGGGACCTGGGCGCGCCGGGCCTCACCGTCTCCACCCTGCACGAGGCACGGGTGTTCGCCGACCACGGCTTCGACGACATGACGTGGGCCTTCCCGGTGATCCCGAGCCGGGTGCCGGAGGCGGCGGCCCTCTCGCGCGACGTCACGCTCCGCGTCGTGGTCGACTCCGCGGAGGCCCTCGACGCGCTGCTCCGGGAGCGGGCTCCCTTCCGGGTCATGCTCCAGGTGGACTGCGGCTACGGCCGGGTCGGGGTCGACCCGGAGGACGAGCGCTCGCTGGAGCTGGCCCGGCGGATCGTCGACGCCGGCCGGCTGCGCTTCGACGGGATCCTCACCCACTCCGGCCACGGCTACGACGCCCGGGGCGCCGACGAGCTGGCGGAGGTGGCCGAGGAGGAGCGGAGCGTCATGGCGGGCTTCGCCGACCGGCTGCGGGACGAGGGCCTCGAGGTGCCTGCCGTGAGCGTGGGCTCCACCCCGGCCACCAGCCACGCCCGGGACCTGAGCGGCGTCACCGAGGCCCGTCCCGGCAACTACGCCTTCTACGACTACACGCAGTGCGTCATCGGCTCCTGCGCCCCGGAGGACTGCGCCCTGACGGTGCTCTCCACCGTCGTCTCCTCTCCCCGGGGGCGGGACCACTGCGTCTGCGACGCCGGCGCCCTGAGCCTGTCGCAGGACTCCGGGCGGAAGGACGCCTCGCCGGCCACCATGGGCGAGATCTACGACGACTACGGCGCGGGGACGCTCCGGGAGGACGTCCGGCTCACGAAGCTGAGCCAGGAGCACGGCACCGTGAGCGCGTCGCTTCCGGTGGGCGAGCGGATCCGCATCCTGGAGAACCACTCCTGCCTCACCGCCGCCTGCTTCGACGAGTACCACGTGGTGCGCGGCGAGGAGGTCGTGGACCGCTGGAAGATCTGGCGGGGACGGAGCTGACGCGGGAGCGGATCGACCGGGGGGATCTCGCGCGGAGCCCCCCTGCCTCCCCCGGCCTACGGCTCCAGCTCCTCCACGTTCTTCCGGGCCGAGCGATACGGCAGGATCGTCGCCGGCACGCAGACGGCCAGCGTGATCCCCAGCGCCAGTCCGATCTCGGAGGCCTCCGGCGGCCGGGCGTCGTGCCAGGGCAGCCCGCCGGCCAGGTAGTCGCTCAGGGCCCACATCTGGCCGCCCACCACCAGGACCAGGGTGGCCAGGGCGCCGAACATGAAGAGCAGCCCGCCCACGGACATGGGGATCTCGGCCGCGTTCGGCGCGTCCAGCTTCGGGTACGCGGCGCCCCAGGCCAGGGCCTGGCCGGTGAAGGCCAGGGTCAGCGCCGCCACGGAGACCAGGGAGAGGGCGATCATCCAGGGGGCCACCCCCAGCAGCCAGTTGGTGACCGCCGTCAGGGCCGCCGCCAGGACCAGCAGCGGCACGGCCCCGGTCCAGAACTTGGACCACACCAGCACCCCCGGCCGCATCGGGGCGGAGCGAAGGAGCCACATGCTGTCCCCCTCCAGGCTCACGGCCGGGAAGACGAACCGGGCGGCCACGGCGGCCAGGACGAAGCCGGCCAGGGCCAGGTTGAGGAAGACGATGAGGCTGGTCAGGTAGTCGCTGATGGCCTCGCTCGCCCCCAGGGGCAGCACCTGCATGTTGTACACGTAGACCACGACCAGGACCGCCAGGATCACGAGCTGGGACCACTGGGTGGCGTCCCGGAAGAAGACCCGCATGTCCTTGAGCACCATCTCCCGGCGCCGGACCCCCAGCGGCGACAGCAGCCAGTCCACCGTCGTCCACAGCGGGCCGGCGGCGATGTCGCGCTCCGCCCCCTCCCGCGCCCGGCTGTAGCAGGTGGAGTAGAGACGGCGGTGCAGCAGCGCCCCGAGCACCAGGATGCCCCCGGCCGTCGTCCACAGGAGCACCAGGTAGAAGGGGTCGAAGGCGCCCTCGAGAAAGCCCATCAGCGCCTCGGACGACCACGCGGAGGGGAGCCAGGGCGAGGTGGGCCCCCGGAGCGCCTCCAGGAAGTCCACCAGGCTCCGGAAGCCCTCGGGGTTCACCAGCCGTTCGGGGCGGAGCATCCGGAGCCCGGCCACGAGCAGGCCGGCGGCGCCGATGGTGACCAGCCCCAGGAGGTCACGGACACGCCGGGCCGGGAACACCCGCACCAGGAGCAGCGTCACGGCGCTTCCGACGGCACCCGGAACCAGGAAGAGCGGAGGCACCGCCGCCAGGGCCACCAGGTAGAAGCCCGCGCCGCCGCCGTACACCTGCTCGTAGGCCACCAGCACCGGCACCAGCAGCAGGGCCACCATCCACGAGGAGGTGAGGGTGGTCTCGGTGAGCCGCGCCAGGTACAGGTGGAGCCAGTCCACCGGGGAGGAGAGCAGCCCCGGCAGGTCGCGGGAGAGGAAGAAGTTCGAGAGGGCGCCGATGATGTTGGAGAGGAGGAGGATGGCCAGGACCAGGAGGAGACCCAGGCCCAGCAGCTTCCCCACCAGGGGCGGGCCCACCTCCGGCACCTCCCGCAGGGAGCGGAGAAACCGGGCCACGCCCCAGTAGCCCAGGGGGCCGCCCACCGCCAGGACGAGCAGCCCCACGACGACGCTCCGTCCGGCGCCGCTCCCGCCCTTCAGCCCGTTGAGGGCGGCCTCGATCTTCGGCCGGAGGAGCCACCGCCAGGTCGGCGGCTTCCGCGCCGGCGCCGCGCTGCCGGCGCCGGGATCTCCGCCGTCGCCGGAGGGACCGCTCACTCCAGCACTCCGGCCAGCATGCGGTCCGAGACGTCGCCGGTGAGGCGGAGGAAGATCTCCTCCAGGTCGCCGCGCTCGGTCTCGGCACGCCTCCGGAGCTCCTCCATGGTGCCCTGGGCCAGGAGCTGCCCCTCGTTCACCACGGCCAGACGGTCGGCCAGGGCCTCTGCGAACTGCAGGGTGTGGGTGGAGATGAGCACGGTGCCGCCGCGGGACGCGAAGGAGCGGACCAGGTTCCGGAAGATGCGCGCGGCCTGCGGGTCCATGCCCACCATGGGCTCGTCCACCACCAGCACCTGCGGCCGGTGGACCAGGGCGCCGGAGATGATGAGCTTCTGGCGCATGCCGTGGCTGTAGGACTCCACCAGCCGGTCGCCCCGGGGCGTCAGGTCCCAGAGCTCCAGCAGCTCGTCGATGCGCTCCTCCACGTGCTCTCCGCGCTCACCGTGCAGCCCGGCGGAGAACCGCAGGAGCTCCCGCCCCGTCACCTTCTCGTACACGTAGGGCCGGTCGGGCACGTATCCCAGCTCCCCCTTGGCCAGCTCCGGCTCCTCCACCACGTCGTGGCCGGCGATCACGGCCCGCCCCCCGTCCGGACGGAGGATGCCGGCCAGGGTGCGCAGCGCCGTGGTCTTCCCGGCGCCGTTCCGCCCCAGGAGCGCCACCATCTCGCCGGCCTCCACCTCCAGGTCCAGGCCGTCGACGGCGGCGAAGTCGCCGAAGCGCTTGGTCAGGCCCTCGAGCCGGATCATGGCGGTCCTCCGTCGATCGTGTCGCGTTCGTCCTCGCCCGGGAGATCCTGCGGTCGGATCCCCCCCGATGCTCCCGCCCGGGCCGTATCGGACGGGAAGAAGGCCAGCTCGAAGGCCGTGCGCTCCAGGCGCAGAGCCGACCCGAGGCGTGCCTCCAGCAGCCGGCCGTCCTCGTCCACCCAGGCCGTGACGGGGACGCCGCTCTCGGCCGGCGTGAGCCTCCACGCCCGCACGGTGTCGGTGCCGGCCACGGCCCACTGGCCCGTGGCCGTGTCCCGATCCGCGCTGTCCGGGAAGACCCGGGTGGCCTCCTCCTCGACCCGCAGCTCCACCGTCCGCACGGAGGCCGAGCGCGGATCCAGCATACGGACGGCCACCCGGCGCCCCGGCCGGATGTCCGGATCGGCCGCCAGACGGAGCGGGAGCGCACCCATGGGAACCAGTCCGCCGCGGGTCGAGATCCGCACGGTGTCGGTGCGGCCGGCGCGCCGGACCGCGGCCACCAGGGTCGAGTCCCCCCGGACCAGGCCCGAGGCGCTCAGGCTGTCGCCCGCCGGGCTCGGGGCCCCTCCGCTGGCGTCGGAGGAGAGGCCACCCAGCCCCGAGAGGCCGGTGAGGAGGGAGCCCGTGGCCCGGGCGGTGAACCGCTCCAGGCCCAGATCGCTCCCGAGCCGGGCCGAGGTCTCCGCCCGGAGGTCTCCGGAGACGCCCAGCGGCCCCGCCTCCATCTCCAGCAGGGTGGAGAGGTCGAACCCGCCGCCCGGGAGCGTGTCCAGCTGCACCCGGGCCCAGCCCAGGCGCCGCTCGTCCCAGGTGAGGCTGTAGTAGGAGGGGCCCGGGGGAATGCCGCCGGCGGCGCGGGTGAGGAGCGTGGCTCGGGCGGGGAAGTACTCCCGCTTCACGTGCCAGCCGAGGGCCCCGGCCCAGGCGACCAGCAGACCGACGGCGAGGATCGTGCGCCTGGACATGGTGAACGACTCGCGGGTTCCGGCCGGGACGGCGTCGTCCCGGCGGAGTGCCCGCTAGCCGCCGTCCCCCCTGATCTTCCGGATCTCCTCGGTGAGCTCCGGGACGACCTCGAACAGGTCGCCGATGATCCCGTAATCGGCCACGTCGAAGATCGGCGCCTCCGGGTCCTTGTTGATCGCCACGATCACGTTCGACGTGCGCATGCCGGCCAGGTGCTGGATGGCGCCGCTGATTCCGACGGCCACGTACAGGTTCGGGGAGACCACCTTGCCGGTCTGTCCGACCTGTTCGGCGTGCGGGCGCCACCCGGCGTCCACGACGGCGCGGCTGGCCCCCAGCGCCGTGCCGGGACCGAGGGCGTCGACGAGGTCCTCGAGCAGGCTCCAGTTGTCGGGCCCCTGCATCCCGCGTCCCCCGGAGACCACCTGGCTCGCCTCGGCCACGTCCAGCTTCCCCTCCTCCGAGGTCTCCACCGGGCTCACCCGCGTGCGGACGGGATCGGCGTCCACCTCCAGCTCCTCGTGCTCGCCGCTCCCCTGACTCTCCTCCGGGATGAAGACGTTGGGGCGGATGCTCATGAGAGCCGGGCTCTCGGTGAACCCGACCCGGGCGTAGGCCTTGTCCGCGTAGGTCGGGCGCGTGACCACGGGCTCTCCGTCCTCCACCTCGAGGTCGGTGATCTCCGTGGCCAGCCCCCTGCCCAGTCGGGCGGCGACCCGGGGGGCCAGGTCCTTGCCGCGGGCGGAAGCCGGGAAGAGGATCGCCGCGTACTCCTCCTGGTCCGCCAGGTACTGGAACGCGCGGACCAGGGCGTCGGGGTGGTAGGCGCCGAACTCCCCGTCCTCGGCGGTGAAGATCCGGTCGGCACCGTAGTCGGCCAGCGAGGCCACCTCCTCGCCGGAGCCCGGCGGGCCCACCGACACCACGTGCACGTCGCCGCCCAGCTCGTCGGCCAGGCGGCGGGCGCCGGTGACGGTCTCCCGGGCGACCCCTCGCAGCTGCGATCCCCGAAGCTCCGCGTACGCGAGTACGTCGCTCATCACAGCACCTTCGCTTCCTCGTGGAGACGGCGCGCCAGCTCCGGTGCCGCCTCGGCTCCCTCGCCGACGATCTCCCCGTCGGTCCCCTCCTCGGGCTCCCGCATGGAGAGCAGCTCGGTCGACGCTTCGGCCAGCTCGACCTCCTTCTTCTCCAGCGGCTTCTTCTTGGCGGCCATGATCCCCTTCAGGTCGGCGTATCGGGGCTCGTTGAGCCCCTTCTGCGTCGATACGACGGCCGGCAGCTCGAGCTCCACCATCTCGTGGCCTCCCTCCACCTCGCGGCGGGCCACGGCCCGGCCGTCCTCGACGTCCAGGTCGACGACCACGGTGGCGCACGGCAGGCCCAGGATCTCGGCCACCATGGGCGGTACCTGCATGTTGTCGTCGTCGATGGCCTGCTTGCCGAAGAGGAGGAGGTCGAAGTCCCGGTCCTCCAGCTCGGCGGCCAGCTCCCGGGCCACGGTGAGTCCGTCCATGGGCGGCTCGGCCTCCAGGAGGACGGCGTCGTCCGCCCCCATGGCCAGGGCGTTCCGCAGCTGCTCCTCGGCCTCGTCCGGGCCCAGGCACAGGGCGGTGACCTGTCCCTCGCCCCGCTCCTCCCGGATCTGGATCGCCTCCTCGACGGCGAACTCGTCGTAGGGGTTCACCACGTACTTGACGCCCGAGGTGTCGATGCCCCGGCCGTCGCCGGTGACCCGGACGCGGGTGCCCGAGTCCGGGACTCTCTTCACGCAGACGATGATGTTCACGGCAGGTCGTCCCCTATGCTGTTGTGCTGTCGCTCGCGTCGCACGGCGCGGACGACGGTGACTCTCTCGGTTCGTCGAGTCGGGCGCGGCTCGGAGATCGCCCGCCCGGAAGGACGTCGAAGCTATCGGCGCCGATCGCGGGCGTCCAGATGGGGCCGGGCCTGAGCCGTTCCGTCAGCGGCCCGCCAGCGCCCGCAGGTGCCCCAGGTTCGCCCGGTCCCGGGCCGTGGCGTCGTCGCCCTTCGGCGTCTCGATGACCCGGGGCACCCGGTCCAGGCTCCGGTCCCCCATGAGCGCGGCGAAGGCGGCGTCTCCGAGCTCCCCCTCGCCGATGTCCGCGTGCCGGTCCTTCCGGCTGCCGCGGGGATGTCGGGAGTCGTTCAGGTGGAAGAGACGCAGGCGATCGAGTCCGATCGTGCGGTCGAACTCCTCCATGACGCCCCCGTAGTCCTCCCGGAGATCGTACCCGGCGGCGTAGGCGTGGCAGGTGTCCAGGCACACGCCGAGCCGCTCGCGCTGGGGCCCGGGCACGGCCTCGATGAGCCGGGCCAGCTCGTCGAAGCGCCAGCCCAGGGCCGTGCCGGAGCCGGCCGTGGTCTCCACGAGCACCGTCGTGGGCCCGGGGTGGTCGGCGATGGCCCGGGCCAGGGCGTCCGCGTTGCGGCGCAGGGCCTCCGGGCGGTCGCCGCCGGTGGCGTTGCCGGGATGGGTCACGAGATAGTCGAGGCCCAGGCGTACGCAGCGGTCCAGCTCCGAGCGGAAGGCGCGCTCCGACTTCTCGAACAGATCCTCCTTCTCCGACGCCAGGTTGATCAGGTAGCTGTCGTGGGAGACGGTCACCTGGATGTCGCTCCCCTCCAGGGCGGAGCGGAAGGCCTCCACGTCCGCCTTTCCGAGCCCCGGGTCGGCCCAGCGCTGGGGCTGGCCGGTGAAGATCTGGAGCGCCGTGGCATCCAGCTCCTCCGCCCGGCCCACGGCCCGGTCCAGGCCGCCGGCGATGGACACGTGGGCGCCCAGCCAGGGCTCCCCGGCCTCCAGGCCACCGGCGCCGTCCGGGGCACCCCGCGCGTCCCGATCCCCCGCCGTCGTCTCTCGGGTCGTCGTCTCCGTCTCGTCGCTCAAGGACCTCGCTCCTCGATCATGGTCGGTCGCTGACGAACTCCGCTCGGATCCGTCCGGTTGCCGCGTCGCCGCCGTTGCATCTACTGTACCGGGTCGAGCGTAGCCGCATCCTGCCGGACCGCAAGGAGATCAGCCCGGGAAGCACCGGCGCCGCCGTCCGTTCCCGCAACCGTCCGCAGCATGACACGGAACACGACCGCCGTAGCCGTCGCCTGTCTCGTCGCCACCGTGCTCCTGGCCGCGCCCGGCGGCGCGGCGGCCCAGGAGGAGGTCGGCCCCGCCGGACCCGTGTTCTCCGACACCGCGGCCCGCAGCGTCTCCCTGGACGAGGCCATCCGGATCGCGCTCCGCCGCAACCCCGGCCTCGAGGAGAGCCGGGCCAACCTGAACCTGGCCCAGTACGACCGCCTCACGGCGACGGGCAGCTTCCTTCCCCGGCTGAACCTGGGCTACGGGTACAGCAACGCCAGCACCGGCCGCCTCGATCCCACGGGCCAGACGATCACGCGCACGTCCTACACCCTGCAGCTCGGCGGAAGCCTCACCCTGTTCGACGGCTTCCGCCGCTTCCGGCAGCTGCGGAGCTCGCGCCTCCAGGTCCGGGCCGAGCGGGCCGGATACCGTGAGAGTCGCTACGAGGTGATCCGGCGCGTGAAGCAGTCGTACTACGACGCCGTGGCGAACCGGGAGCTGGTGGTCGTCGAGCGGGACCGTGTGGAGCGGCAGCGCGACCAGCTGCAGTTCGTACGGGAGCAGGTCAAGGCGGGGCGGGCGACACGCACGGACCGCCTCCGATCCGAGGTGGAGCTCAACAACGCCCGGCTGGCGCTCCTCAACGCCCGCAACGACGCCCGTGCCAGCCGGTATCGCCTGGCCCAGGCCCTGGGCAGCGAGGGTCGGGTGGCGCCGGCGCGGGACTCGACGCTGACGCCGGACACCCTGGCCTACACACGATCCGACGTGATGCGGATGGCGCTCCGGGCCGGCCCCTCCCTGGAGGCGGCGGAGGCCCAGGTGGAGGCGGCCCGGGCCGAGGTGGAGGCGACCAAGTCCTCCTACCTGCCGTCCCTCTCTCTGCAGGGCGGATACGCGTGGCAGAACCCCGAGTTTCCGCCGGAGAACCGGAGCTGGAGCCTCAGCCTCCAGGGCAGCCTCCCCCTGTTCGACGGCTTCGAGCGCGAGGCCCAGATGTTCCGCGCCGAGGCGCGGATGGAGATGGCCCGGGCGCAGCGTACCGCGGCGGAGCTGGCGCTGCGCACCGAGGTGGACGCCGCCTACAGCCAGGTGGAGGCGGCCCGGGCGGGGATGGAGCTGGCTCGGGCGAACGTGGAGCTGGCACGGGAGAACCTGAACGTGACACGCGAGCGATACCGGCTGGGTCTGGCCTCGATCCTGGACCTGCAGTCCGCGCAGATCGACCTGGAGGAAGCCCAGGTGGAGCTGATCCAGCGACGCTTCGACCACCGGATGGGCGTGGCCCAGCTCGAGGCCCTGGTCGGCCGCGGCCTGACCGTCAGCAGCGAGGGGGAGAGCCAGCCATGAGTCTCGTGGACTTCGACGAGCTCCCGGACTCGGCGCGCCTGTGGGCCTTCGGCTCCGATCGGTCGCCGAGCCCCACCGAGACGGCGCACCTCCTGGACCGGATGGAGTCCTTCCTGGAGGAGTGGACGGCCCACGACCGGAGCCTCCGTGCGGGCTTCGACTGGCGGGAGCACCGCTTCCTCCTCATCGGCCTGGACGAATCGGCCGGGGACGCGTCGGGGTGCTCCATCGACGCCCTCCACGGGCAGATCCGGAGCCTGGAGGAGGAGCTCGGCACCACGATGCTGAACGGCGGGAAGGTCTGGCTGCAGGACAGCCGCGGACGGATCCGCTCGCTGGACCGGCCGGCCTT
>Ga0207797_1000075_pt1 | contig 63853 bp, 65 predicted proteins | sample PRCRCaboRojoPR_6_FD_187275 | JGI IMG/M metagenome (GOLD analysis project Ga0207797, IMG submission 187275) | Marine sediment microbial community from Cabo Rojo, Puerto Rico - PR CR 10% Liquid 1 (SPAdes) | ecosystem: Environmental > Aquatic > Marine > Coastal > Sediment | place: Cabo Rojo, Puerto...
CGCGTTTCGTCGGGCGTGGGTTAGTGTGACCAATCTGAGTCCCAGATCGTAGAACACATCGACCATGTCGAGATCGCCAGCGAAGGGCTCCACACCCTCGAGTGACAGGAGGACCGAGATCGGCCCCGAACCGTCCACGGCTTCGACCGCCTCTGCCGTCGTCACCAGCTCGAGGCCGTCGGTTTCTTCGATCTCTCGTCGCAGCCCCACGAACGATTTCAATCCCCGACGAAGTCCGAGCTCAGGGAGGTATTCGTCGTCGACGATAGTCGCCATGACTCGAAATCCGATCGAGCCCCTTCGCATTCCTTCGAGGTAGTTCTCGGCAATGACCTGGTCCCGTCCTCGCTCGCGTTCGACGATAACGCTCGACGGGAGATCTGAATGGGCATCCGCATACCATTCATTCATAAGCTCGACCGCCGCCGGGAGACGAAAATACCTACCGGGCTCAGGTCGGCGTCGTTTGGATGTTGAGCGCCTTTCGGATGACCTGCGTGAACGCCATCGAGCACAGGAAGTACCACACGATCCACGCCTGGATCGGGCCAAGGACGCCCGCCGTCCATCCCTTCTCGCCGAGGTCACCGATGAGCGGCATCACGACGCTGATGTCCGCGGGATCGATCACCGTCCCGGCCCCCGCCGGCAGGATCTTCCAGTACATCCAGAGGAAGACCGGGATCGTGAGCAGCATGATCCATACCATGGGTTTGAACTGGGCTTTGAACATCCCCAGCTGATCGCCCATGGCCTCCATCTGCTCCTGGCGGATCTCCTCGAGGGCCTCGTCGTCGCCACGTTCCTTAGCAGCCTTTTGACGCTCCTGGATCTCCTTCATCCGACCTTGATAGGCGCCCATGACCTCCATGTCCATCAGGTTGGCCTGGAGCAGCGTCGAGTATAGCCCCGTCAGGACCGCGAGGGTCATGATCACGACGTAAAAGGGAAGGAGCGCGTCGAGTGGCCCGAGGAATAGGTCAAGGGCGGTCCCGATCCCGTTTCGGACTGTGGGAATCGAGTAGCCGGCGAACAGCCCGAGGCTGGCTACGCCGGCCGCCTTGTCGTAGGTCGTCCAGTTGACCTCCGGTGGTTCGCCCTCCGGGGCCGACGTGGTCGCGGCGGCCGTCTCGTCACCCTGGCCGAGGCCTTGTTTGACCCCCTCGGGATCGGCGAGTCGGAAGCCGTCGTCGCCATCCACGAGGACACCCTGCTCTATGAGCCGACCCCACTGCCCGCTCGAGAGGTCCTCCTTGACATCGGCCCAGGTAACCTCGTCAGATCCCTCTTCCGTCCGGTCCAGCACGATCGTGAGGGCCTCGGCGAGGGCGGGATCCTCCGAGATGAGCGACTCCACCTTCTGCGCGGTCCGTGCCATCGATCTCGCTTATCGCTCGGCGTTCATCAACCTTTTACCCCGCGGTTTCGGCCTCGACGGTGGCTTTCACGTCTTCCCACACTTCAGCCGGCGACTGTTCGCCGTCGATCCGAACCAGCTCGCCAGTGGATTCGTAACGGTCGACGAGCGGCTCCGTATTCTCCTCGAAGACACGGATCCGTTCCCGGACTACCTCTTCGGTATCGTCGTCGCGCTGGATCAACTCGCCCCCACACCCATCACACATACCGGGTTCTTCGGGGGGGTTGTATTCGACATGGTAGTTGCGACCGCAGTCCGCACAGACCCGCCGGCCGGTCAACCGGTCCACGAGCTCGTCCTGAGAAACCTCGAGATAGATGACGACGTCGAGGTCGGTGATCCCGTCGAGGTAGTCGGCCTGGTCGGGGTTCCGGGGATAGCCGTCGAGGACGAAGCCGTCGGCGTCCTCGAGGGCGGCCTTGACGATCTCGTTGACGACCGGATCGGGCACCAGCTCGCCCGCCTCCATGAAGCTCCGAGGCGTTCCGTACTCGGTTTCCATGTCCTTGTTCGCCCGGAGGGCGTCCCCAGTAGTGATGTGGTCGACGCCGAATTCCTCCACGAGGTTGGCGCTCTGGGTGCCTTTTCCGGCTCCCGGGGCACCGAGAATGAGGATGTGTGGCCCACTCATCAGTGGTTGCCGATAATCGACGCCCGTTTAAAGGTGTGAAGAAACGCGCGTGGCTACTCGACGGTGAAGCCACCCTTCATCCCGAGGCTCCGATGGGGGGCACAGTAGTACTCGTATCGCCCGGCCACCTCGAACGTGTAGCTGTAGATGTGGCCATCGCCGAACGTATCGAACTCCCCGCCCGGGGTACCGCTCCAGTCGGCCCCCGACGGGGCCGACGCCACCTTGATGTTATGCCCACCACCCCGCCAGACCCATCGAACGGTCTCGCCGGTGGTGATGGTGAACTCCTCCGGACGGAAGACAAATTCACCGTCGGGGGCGACCTCGACGACCTGTGCCGCCGCGGGTGTTGGCTCTGGGGTCGGTGTCGGACTGGCGGTCGGCGTCGGCTCGTCCGTCGGCGTCGGCGACTCGGTCTCGGTTGGCATCGGGGTCGGACTCGGGGTTGGCGACGGCGTCGGCGTCTCGGTGTTGGTTGGCGTTGGCGATGGCGTTCGCGCGTCACCGCCGTCGCCTCCACCAGTACACCCGGCCAGCCCGGCGACGACCATTCCGCCCGTCCATCGGAGCAACGTCCGGCGATCCATACGCGTTCGAGCCCGATTACGTAGTTGAATCTTCGCCAAACTTCATCCAAACTTCTCCCAACCAACCTCCACAATTTTCGCCGTGACGACCCGCTCACCCACCTCGACGCTCCTCAATATTCACCACGAATCCGGCACAGGGGAAGCTTGAAAGGAGGGGGCGGATTGATTGTATCCGTCGTATGGGATTCACACGAGCGGAGTCGCTTCGGAGACTCAACGACACGGTATCGAACGGGGACCCGATCATCGGGGCGGGCGCGGGGACGGGGATGTCGGCGAAGTTCGCCGAGCGTGGCGGTGTCGATCTACTGATCATCTATAACTCCGGCCGGTACCGGATGAACGGTCGCGGCTCGCTGGCAGGGCTACTACCATACGGTGATGCCAACGAGATCGTTCTCGATATGGGCCGACAGGTCCTGCCGGTCGTCGAGGACACGCCCGTTCTCGCGGGCGTCAATGGCACCGACCCCTTCCGGCAGATGGATGTCTTCATTGAGGATCTCAAGCGACGGGGGTTCTCGGGGGTCCAGAACTTCCCCACCGTCGGTCTTATCGACGAGGATTCCCGGTACCGCCAGAACCTCGAGGAGACCGGGATGGGCTACGACAAGGAGGTCGCGATGATCGAAGAGGCCGCTTCGCAGGACATGCTCACCTGTCCGTACGTCTTCTCAGAAGCGCAGGCCCGTGAAATGGCGGCGGCGGGTGCCGACGTGATCGTCTCCCACATGGGCCTGACGACCTCCGGCGATATCGGCGCCCAAACGGCCCTCGATCTCGAAACGGCTGCTGAACGCGTCCAGGCCCACCGCGATGCGGCCACGGATGTCAACGACGAGGTGCTCGTCATTTGCCACGGGGGCCCGATCGCCTGGCCCGACGATGCCCAGTACGTACTCGAAAACACGGAGGGTGTCGTCGGGTTTTTCGGCGCGTCCAGCCTGGAGCGGCTCCCGACCGAGAGGGCCATCGAGAACCAAGCTCGCGAATTCAAAGCAATCAACCTCTGACCATGTCAGACACAGACAAACCGTACTTCGTAGAATCGGACGATATCGAGAGCCAGGTCTTCGACTGGGGCGTGCTGAAGTGGTTCAGCACCCCCGAAGTGACCGGCGGCCAGCGATTTAGCGCCGGTGTCGTGAAGCTCGAACCGGGCAAGGGACACGAGCGCCACAACCACCCTGACAGCGACGAGATCCTCTACGTCATCAGGGGCGAGGGTGAACAGGAGGTCGCTGACGAGACACGGACCATATCGGCTGGTGATATGGTGTGGATCCCGGAGGGCGTCTACCACGGCACCATCAATACTAGCTGGGAGCCGCTGCTCCTGTTAGCCGTCTATGCCCCGCCCGGGCCCGAGGAGGTCCTCCGGGACCTCCCCGAGTGTGAGGTGATTCCCGCCGGCGAACTTCCGACGGCCGACGACTGATGAGCGTCGTCATCGTCGGGACACTCGACACAAAGGCCGAGGAGCTCGGGTTCGCCCGGGACGTCATGGAGGCACAGGGGATCGACGTCCACGTCATCGACACCGGCGTCCTCGGGGATCCGGGGTTCGAGCCGGCGACGTCCACCAACGAAGTCGCATCCGCGGCCGGGACGTCCCTCGACCACCTCCGGGAGACGGCCGACCGCGGTGAGGCGATGGAGGCGATGGGCGAGGGAGCCGCCGCGATCGCCACCAGACTACACGACGCCGGCGTCCTCGACGGCATCCTCGGTCTGGGAGGCTCGGGGAACACGTCGATTGCGACCACCGCGATGCGGGCGCTCCCGATTGGCGTCCCGAAACTCATGGTCTCGACTATGGCGTCGGGCGATACCGAGCCATACGTCGGGTCACGGGACATCATGATGATGTACTCGGTCGCCGACATCGAGGGCCTGAATCAGCTCTCTCGACAGATCATCGCCAACGCGGCCCTCGCCATGACTGGGATGGTGTCGAACGACCCCGATGTCGAGGTCGAGGATCGACCGACCATCGGCATCACGATGTTCGGGGTGACGACCCCCTGTGTGCAAACAGCGCGGAGCTTGCTCGAGGAGAAGGGTTACGAGACGATCGTGTTTCATGCCACCGGGACAGGCGGTCGGGCGATGGAATCCCTCATCGAGGAGGGCGTCATCGATGGGGTCCTGGACGTCACCACCACGGAATGGGCCGACGAACTGGTCGGTGGAGTTCTCAACGCCGGTCCCGACCGGCTTGAGGCGGCCGGGAAAGCGGGGATTCCGCAGGTCGTTTCGACGGGCGCCCTCGATATGGTCAACTTCGGTCCCCGCGATTCAATCCCGGCGGAGTTCGAGGGCCGACAGTTCCACGTCCACAATCCGCAGGTGACGCTCATGCGGACCACCACGTCGGAGAACACCGAGTTAGGCCAGATCATCGCCGACAAGCTCAACGACGCGACCGGGCCCACCGCCCTCGTCCTTCCACTGGGCGGCGTTTCCGCCATCGACGTCGAGGGCGAGGATTTCTACGACCCTGATGCCGACGAGGCACTCTTCGAGGCGCTCAGGGCGTCAGTCGACGAGGGGGTAGAGCTCATCGAGATGGAGACGGACATCAATGACGAGGCCTTCGCCGACATGCTGGTTGAGACCCTTGATGAGTTCATGCGATCGGTCGGTCAGGCCCCCGATGCCTAATCTACGTTTATTGACTTCAAAATTCGTATTATAACAAAAAATAGATTTACAATATGGTTAAAACAAAAATATAATTACAATAGTAGAATAATAATATAAAAACCAAATTTTGAAATAACAATACCATTTTTCTAAATGTTATATGAGATCGTAGTTCGAAGTAATAACCCCATCATCATTTTAGTTCCGGGAGGCCGTCTATTACACCCGTAGCGGTGTAATATGGGGCAGTCAACGATTCTCGTATCGAGATTCGACTATCGGGGCGGCATGTGGGAAATCGAGGGATGACGACGATATCAGCGGTATTATATATTGGAACTGATTCTGAAATCCAAAATATCCTGCTCAGTAGCGGATGTTCAACTCGATCACGTTGGCAGAACCCTGGACCTGGTTCGGAAGGTCCTCCTCCAACTCCTGCTCATCGACTCGGTTCGCCGGTGCGGAGACACTGATCGCCCCGAGGACGGTGGATTCGTCACGCATGATCGGGGCACTGACACACCGGAGCCCCTTGAGCCGTTCACCGTCGTCGATGGCATATCCACGGGATCTGACAGCCTCGAGCTCGTCCTGAAGCTCCTCCTTGTCGGTGATCGTCCGTTCTGTAACTCGCGGGAGGCCGTGAAAGTCCACGATCTCGTCCACGTACTCGGGAGGGAGGTTCGCCAGGATGGCCTTTCCGAGGGCGGTGGAATGCAGATGGACCCGCATTCCGGCATAGGTATCGAGGTCCACAGCGTCCTTTCCCTTTGATCGTTTCAGGTAGACCCCCATCCCCCGTTCCTCGCTCATGAGGTTGACGAGCTCGCCGGTTTGCTCGGCCAATCGCTCGATTTCCGGTTCGGCGATCTTGTATAACTCGACCTGATTCCGGATGAAGCCGCCCAGTTCGAGGAACTTCAGCCCGAGGTGGTATTCCTCACCCTCCTTGACGACATAGCCGTGCTCCCTGAGCGTGTTGAGATGATTGTGTACCGCGCTGGCCCCCATATCGAGCACCGCCGCGAGGTCGGTAACCCGGCCGCCCTCTTGGGTTTTGAGCTCGTCGATAATCCGGAGGGTCTTTTCGGCCGTCCGGACCGGATGTTTCGCGCTTTCCTTCATAACCGAAGTCTTCGGTCACGGGTGTCAAAACTCTTTTTCTGAGATAGAGAAATTTTCAACACTCCCGACTGGTTGCTATTTTTGGAACAAGAACCAGCACGGTTGTGATGAAAACCGAGAACGACCTCAAACCGAGATAACGGGGTTTTCGAGCGTCCCGATGGATTCGATCTGGATCTCCACGACGTCCTCGGCTTTGAGCGACACCGCGTCTGGCGGCACCAGCGACGTCCCGGTCAACAACACGGTCATTCGGGGGATGACGTTACACCGCTTGAGATAGGTGACGAGTTCTTCGCAGCTTCGAACCATCTGGGCGGTCGAGGTGGTTCCGTCGAACACGATCTCGCCGTCGCGACGGATCTCCATCGAGATTTCAAGGTCGTGAGGGTCGTCGACGCCTGATTTCGGCACGAAGCACGGGCCGATCGAACAACACCGATCATAGACTTTGGCCTGGGGGAGATAGAGCGGGTTTTCCCCCTCGATTTCCCGACTGCTCACGTCGTTCCCGATCGTATAGCCGACGATCGAGCCTTCGTAGAGAACGACGGCCAGCTCCGGTTCGGGGACGTTCCAGTTCGAATCCGTTCGGACACCGATTGGGTCACCCGGCCCGACGGTTCTCGACGGCGTCGCCTTGAAGAACAGCTCGGGCCGCTCGCTGTAATAGACGTCTCGATATACCTCTGGGAGTCGACTCTCGTCTTCACGAGCTTGTTCGCTGATCTCGTAGGTGACGCCCGCCGCCCAGACCTCGTCGGGAACGATCGGGGCCATCGCCGCATCGTCGAGCTGGTCGAGTTCGACCGTGTCTGCCGTGTCAAGGAGGTCGTCGGTAACGTCCGATAGCGAGTCGGCCGAGGATTCAACAGCCGAAAGCAGCTGCGAAAGTGACCTGAGTTCGGGTTGCGCGGCGGTGAGATCGTAGAGCTCGTCCCCTTCTCGGCCGAGGAGACGAGGCTCTCCGCCGGGGTCGAACCGGTAGTAGCGCATTATTTCATCCAATCGGATGGTCCTGTTAAATCTATCTGTGGCGTCAAATTGTGATTGATGTTCTCGGACGATCGCGATCGTTTTCCGGCGCGGGCGATGCCGGGACTGGGTATACCGAGAAGATCCACGAATCGGACCACAGTTGAAAACGGTTCTTCGTGACAGAACAACTTTTATAACCGAGTCTGAGAGTGGTTGACACATGAGCGAGGCCAAATACCCGGTCCGGACGACCGAAACGACGCTCTCGATCATCGAGGAGCTCCGGACAGGCGACGGTCGTGGGGTGACCGAGCTGGCTGACGCCCTCGGCCTCGCAAAGAGCGCGGTACACAATCACCTCAATACCCTTCGCGAACACGGCTACGTCATCAAGGACGGCGACGAATACCGACTGGGCCTGAAGTTCCTCGAGATCGGCGGATTCCTCCGTCACCAGATGACCCTGTTCAAGACGGCCGAACCGCAGGTTGACTGGCTCGCCGAACAGACTGACGAGCTCGCCAACCTCCTCATGGAGGAGAACGGGAAGGGGGTCTACCTCTACCGAGCGAAGGGCAAGGAGGGGCTGGACTACGACACCTACGCCGGAAAGCGAAAATACCTCCACGCGACATCACTGGGCAAAGCGATCCTCGCGTACATGGACGACCATCGCGTCGAGGCGATCATCGACCAACACGGCCTGCCCCAGGTCACCGATTCAACGATCTCGGACGAGGACGAACTCTATACGGAACTGGCGGAGATTCGAGACCGTGGCGTCGCTTTCGACGACGAGGAAGCGACGCCAGGGGTCCGGTGTGTTGCTGCCCCCGTCAAGACCGAGGAGGCGGTGCTCGGATCAATCAGCATTTCTGCGCCGGTGAACCGAATGCGGGGCGATCGGTTCCGGGAGTCTGCCCCGGACAAGGTCCGTCGGGCCGCCAACGTGATCGAGTTGAACATCAAATATCCGTAGATTCTCCTTGGCAGAACGGGTTTAACCAATCATTCAAGACTGATCACGGCGATCGATCCTTTCATAGCCGCCGGGGGGAGTTGAGGTGCTCTGCCGGCACGAGGTCCGACTTGGCTCACCAGGACGTGATCTCGATATCCCGGAGCGGCCGTTCGAGGGGGATCTCGACCTGGCTTCCGGTGTAGTGCGAAACGTAGAAGCCGACGATGATTTCGAGGGAGCGACGGGCCTCTTCACCCGTCGACCGATTTTTCGCCTCGCCGTCGAGGAGCGCTTCGAGGTGGTGCGCGGCGTTGGCGAAGGAGTTCTGATAGTCGACATCCCATGTCCAGGCGCCCTCGATCCCGGGCAAGGACTCTTCGACGTGCTCGCCGTCTTCGAGCCGCCAGTACCGCCACTCGCCGTCGTCGTTGTTCATGTAGACCTTCCCCTGGGAGCCGATGAAGTGCAGCATCATCGAGGAGTCGTTCCGGGGGATGGTACAGTCGATGCTCGCAAAGGTCCCGTCGTCCATGAGCGCGAATCCCCCACCCGCCGCGTCATCCACGTCTTGGTCGGCATTGAGCGAGTCGACGGCCTCGTTCTCGCCCGAGATATACCCACTCACCCGTGACGCCCGGGCGTCGAGGAGGTAGACCAGAGTATCGAGTAGGTGCGTGGAATTCCGCATCAGTTCCATCCGGAACTGGGTCGAGACGGAATGGACGTTCCCGAGAATGTCCTCCTCGTGGATGAGCTCCGCGAGCCGTGTGAGCTTGTCCGTGAATCGGAACGAGTGGTTGATGACCAACTCGGTATCGGTCTCCGAACAGACCTCGATCATCTCTTCGGCATCGCTCACCGATGAGGCGATCGGTTTCTCACACCACACGACGTCGGGATTCGCTGCCGACCGGGCGGCATCGACCGTGTGATCGTGATGGAGAAACGACGGGGTGCAGATCGACACGACGTCGAGATCCTCCTCGGCGAGCATCGCCTCGTGGCCGACGTACCGGCGGTCCGGCGGGATGTCCCAGGCGTCGCCAAACCGATCGAGCTTGTCCTCGTCCACGTCGGCGACCGCGACGAGTTCGATTCCCTCGGCCGCCTCATATCCCCCGGCGTGACTCGCGCGGATTTTCTTCTTCCCGATCTCTTCCTCGTCGTGCATCCCCAGAATGCCCATACCGGCAATACCGCCGCTACCGATAATGCCTGCCCTGTAGACCATGTGTGGTTAGTACTCAGTAAACCGCCGATGACCGTATTAAAAATTGGTATTCGGGGTGAATCCGGCATCAACGGTCGATCTGGACTCCGTGTGGGGGATTCGTTCCCGAGTCAGCCTGCGACGAAACGATTACGCCGAAAGTTGTCCCCTGAGGGCCTCGAAGCGACGCCGAATGATCGGCGCATCGACGCTCAATGCGAGGAACTGGACACCGGCATCGATCCAGCGGTTGGCCATCTCGGGATCGTCGGCATAGGTCCCGACCACGGCGTCCGCCTCGGCGGCGAGGTCACAAACATGTTCCATCTGTGATTCGACCCGCTCGTCCCGGACCTGGCCGGGGATACCGAGCGATTGAGAGAGGTCATATGGACCGAGGAACACCACATCGATGCCGTCGACCTCAAGGATCTGTTCGGCGTTCTGAACGGCTTGCTCTCCCTCGACATGGACGATCACGGTCCGGTCCTGGTTTTGCTGGTCCGTGTAGTCGTCCCCGCCGTCGTAATCTCCCGACCGGACGTAAGGCGAGAGGCCCCGCGACCCGAGCGGATCAAACCGGCTCGCCGCCACCGCCGCTTCCGCGTCGTCGATCGTCTCGATTTGCGGGATTTCGACGCCACCGCCGATATCGAGGGCACGCTGGATCTCGCCCTCGGTGTTGTTCCGGACGCGGATGATTGGCGTCATCCCGACGTTTTCCGCCGCGGCACAGAGGCTCACACAGTCGCTCGCCGTCAGCGGGCCGTGTTCCTGATCGAGGATGGTGAAATCGAAGCCTGCATGGCCGATGATCTCGGCGATGAATGGCGACGCGATCGATTGAAACGGACCGACGACGGTTTCTCCCGCGAGGAGTCGCTCTCGTAGTGTTCGAGCGGCCATGGGACAATGGATGATAACCCCCATCAAGAACGTGTCGGATCGAAAACCGGTCTGTGGGTCCGCCGGCTAGTCGGGGCGGTCCCGTGCGGGGTCAATATCCCTCGGTTCGTCGATATCCCGACGGACCCCTGGATCGTCCGTCTCCACTAGTCCGCCCCGCTCGGCGGTCAGCAGAACATCCCGAGCACCGGTATCACCGCGCACCTCGAGGATCTGATCGAAATATTTCCGGTCGAACAACACCGGGTTACCACGCACGCCTCCACAAGCCGCAGCCAGGGCATCCCCCCAACCAGTTCGATAGGTCTCGATGAGTCTATCGACCGTTTCGACCGAGACGGCCGGCATGTCACCGAGGGCAATCACTACCGCATCGGCGTCGGAAAGGGTTCGGAGCCCGACCGTGACGGACGATGCCTGGCCCGATTCGTAATCGGGATTGACAACGAAGTCAACGGGAAGGTCCTCAAGGGCAGATCGAACCGCCTCGGCCTCATAGCCCAAGACGACGGTCGTGCCGTCGAGGGCAGAATGCACGAGCGTTTCTGCCGCGTGCCGGACCACCGGTTTCCCGTCAATGGTGGCGAGCAGCTTGTTCTCCTCGCCGAACCGGTCGCTGGTGCCGGCCGCGAGGAGCAGCCCCTGGATGGCTACATTCCGGCGTTCAGCGACGACCTCCCCCCCGGGATCGATCACGGGGAGTGACTCGTCTGTCATGTCTGTGCACCCACCGATGTCCCGATCGGCTGGCGGAATCGGCCACCCTGAATCGGCCGTGGTCGCATGTTCATTCCAACACGGCGTAGGGGATGACCGATACCAGCTCACCAGCCGCGACCCCCGACTGGGTGACGAACACACCGTCGGCCCGACTCGACCGCGTATGCGAGGAAATGACGCTCGGATCGAACGTCTCCTCGTAGATGGTCAGCGGCGAATCCACGTGGCCCAGCGGCATCGCCTCCCGCCGGTCGCCCTCGTTGAGCGTCACCGGCACCATATATTCGAATCCGTCCGGCCCCGTCTCGACGGTTCTGGCCAACTCAGCCTCGATGGTCGGAAGTTCCGTCTCGCCCGTAAAGAACGGTCGCATCACGAAGGTGGAGATCGTGTGCGCGCCGATCGGTTTCCCCGGGATGGCGAAAGTGACGGACCCCTGGTCGGGGAGGTCCGCCATCGCGATCGGCTTCCCCGGCCGAATTCGAACCCGGTGGAAATCGACGGTCCCGAGCGAGTCGAGCGCCCGGATGACGTAATCCTTGTGTCCAACGCTCGTTCCGCCGGTGGTCAGGACGACATCGTAGTCGGTGGCGAGCCGCTCGATGGCTGCCTCGACCTGTTCGAACTCGTCTGTCACGGCCCCTTCATAGGTCGCCTCATGCCCCCACGAGCGCAGTAGGCCGACGAGCATCGGTGAATCGAGATCGGTGGCGCGGCCCTCGACGAACTCCGTTCCCGTCGCGAGGACGCCCACGGAAAACGGCTCACGGACGCTGACCTCCTCATACCCCAGTTCGCCGAGCAGGAGGGCGTCCTTCGGCGAGAGACGTTCGCCGGCCTCGAAGAGGACTTCCCCTTCGGCCACGCTCACGCCTCGTTGCCGGACATAGGTTCCGGGCTCGATCGTACTTCCATGGAGATTCCCGTTTTCGACCGTGGACTCCTCGCGTTTCAAGACGGCGTTCGCTCCGGCGGGGAGCGGGGCTCCCGTCGCGATCCGAACGGCCTGCCCCGGTTCGATCGACGGGGAAGCGTCCTCGGGAAAGACTTCGTCGTCCGGCACCAGGGAATACGGGTACCCCTCGGACGCATCGAAGGCGAACCCGTCCATCGTCGCAAAGTCGTGTTCGGGGATGTCCTGCTCGGCAACGATATCCTCGGCCACGACGTGCTGATCGATCCCGTCGAGCGACACCGCCCGAATCGATTGCTCCTTGAGAGCCGCCAGCCGCCGATCGAGCACCCGGTCGACGGCCTCCTCACGCCACAACAGGTCATCGTGATCGTCGGCCATGCCGATGGTTTGATAGCAGACACTAAAAGTTCACAGGAAACCCGGTAACCGCTGCCGAAATCCCTCGCAAGTCCGGTGAACCGAGCACTTATGCCACGAGCCACTCTCGGGACCGGACATGCAGATAGGTGTCAACCTATGGGTCTGGGGAGCACCGGTCAACACCGACCACATCGAGCAGACGGTCCCGAAGGCTGCCGACATGGGATTCGATGCCGTCGAAATCCCGCTGGCCGACCCCGAGGGCTTCGATCACGACCGGACGGCCGCACTCCTCGAGCAACACGATCTGGATGTCGGTGTCGTCGCCGCAATGTCGGAGGATCGCGACCTCCTTCACGAAGATCCCGCCGTCCGAGAAAACGGGCGCGACTACCTCCGGACCTGTATCGAGACGGCCGACGGGATCGGGGCCACCCAGCTCGGCGGTCCGCTCTATGCGGCGGTCGGTCGGACCTGGAAGATGTCGCCGGCCGAGCGGGCGGCGGCGGTCGAGCAGCTGGTTGAACAGCTGCAGGAACTCGCCGAGTATGCGGCCGACCACGGCGTGACCCTCTGTGTCGAACCGCTGAACCGGTTCGAGACGAGCTTTCTCAACACCGCCGAGCAGGGTATCGAGGTGATCGACCGGGTCGACAGTCCCCACTGCCAACTGCTATTGGATACTTTCCACATGAACATCGAGGAGAAATCGATCAGGCGGGCGATCGAGTCGGCGGGCGACCGGCTCGGCTATTTCCACGCCTGTGGCAACGATCGGGGTGCCCCCGGCAACGACCATATCGACTGGGCCGAGGTGGTCCGGGCGCTGAATCGCGTGGGCTACGACGACAAGGCCATCATCGAATCCTTCACGCCCGAGGTGGAGAGCATCGCCAAGGCGGCGGCGATCTGGCGGCCCCTCGAGGATAGCCAGGACGCGCTCGCTACCGACGGGTTGGCCCACCTGCAAGATTATTTCTGAGGGCCCGCTGGCCGGCAGGATATCCGTCGATGAGGAACCATGGCGATCGCAACGGTTCGTCGTAACACTCAATCCCATCGGGTCACAAACCCCGACATGCACAACCGAACCCTACCGCGGCCACAGGATCGGTGCTGGGAGGCGCCCAGCGTGATGCTGCCATGAGCGACGAGCCATCGGCACGGTTGGCGGAACACGATCCCTGGAGCGTCAGCACACACGATCTCCAGCAGGCCCTCGGCGACTATCGGACCGAGGGGCGATCGGCCGTCGTGGCGACCGTCGTCGACGTCGAGGGATCGGCTTACCGTCGGCCGGGAGCGATGATGCTGATCGACCCCGAGCAGGACAGTTTCGGGGCGATCACGGCGGGCTGTCTCGAGGGGCCGGTGAACGACCTCGCCGCCACCGTCATCGAATCCGGCGAGCCCATCGTCGAGACGTTCGATCTCATGGAGGACGACGGCGAATGGGGGCTCGGCCTCGGGTGTAACGGGGTCATCGATATCCTCCTCGAACCGCTCGACGGGAGCTGGGATCCGGTCGTCGCATCGCTCGGGAATCGGAACGAGATCGCCACGCTGACCGTCATCAGGTCCACGGATGCCGCCGTCTCGGTCGGCGACCGAATCCTCTACGACGGCAAGGACGTTAGCGAAGCCGCCGTCCGCGACGGACTCCCCGACCCCGTGACCGACGAGCTGGTCGACCGCGCCGACGCCCTCCGTAACGACGGCGGCTCGACGACCGTCAGCGTCACCACGGACGCCGGTGATCTGGATGTCTACCTCGACTGGATCACCCCCGCTCCCGACCTGCTACTGTTCGGGAGTCAGAACGACATCCACCCCGTCTCCAAGATCGGTCACGAAGCCGGCTTTCGGGTCATCGTCGCCTCGCCACGGGGTGCCCGGTCCGGAGCGGCACAGTTCCCCTATGCCCACGAGGTCGAGACCGTCCGTCCCATGGAACTCGGCGACGCGATCGAGGCTCCGGCGCGCACGTCTGCTGTCCTCATGTCCCATAACCTCCTCGAGGATCGGCTGGCGCTCGATGCCATCCTCAAGACATCGGTCCCGTACGTCGGTCTTATGGGTCCTCGGAAGCGGTTCGATGAACTCCGCCAGGAGCGCCTCGCCGACGACGCGGACGAGCTCACGCAGGCCGAGCTCGATCGGATCGCGACCCCCGTCGGCCTCGACATCGGCGGTGGCGAACCGATCCAAATCGCCCTCAGCATCGTCTCCGAAGCCCTCGCGGTCCACAATGGTCGATCGGGCGGCCGCCTGAAGGACCAGAAAGGCCCCATCCACGAGCGGGTCGAGTCGATCCCCGCAACCGACGACTGACCACCTGATATCACCGGGATGCGGGGGCACCGGCGAATCCCCTGGCTATATTTGTCCGCTACTCCGGCGTTAGCATATGCAGTCGAACGCGATCGTTCTCACGGAGGAGGGTTCTCTCGAACCACGCAGCATCGACGTCCCCGATGTCGGCCCGACCGACGTCCTTCTGCGGGTCGAGCTCTCCGGCGTGTGCGGATCCGATGTCCACATGTGGCAGCACGGGCTGGATCTCGAGTATCCGGTCGTTCCGGGCCACGAGTTCGTCGGCGTGATCGAGGAGATGGGCGACGATGTCCGGGTCGATTCGGCCCGTCGACCGATCGACCTGGGCGATGCCGTGACCGTCGTCCCCGGCATCAGCTGCGGTGACTGTTGGTACTGCGACAACATGCCGACCCGGCCGCTTACCTGCAACAACCGCGATGTCCATGGATTCCGCGGCATCGACGACCCGCCCCACGTCCACGGCGGGATGAGCCAGTACGTGCTCCTCGAGGACCGGGCGCACTACTACAAGTTCCCCGCTACGCTTGAGACCGAGCTGGGTGCGCTGGTCGAACCGCTGTCCGTGGCCACCCACGCCGTCGAGCGGGCCTATCCACCCGGCGTCCCTCACGCCAGGGAGGGACTCGGGATGGGCCAGAGCGTCGTCGTCCAGGGTGCCGGTCCGATCGGGCTGTTGACCGTCGCCGCCGCGACGACCGTGGGTGCCGGGCAGGTCATCGCGGTCGACATGATCGACGAACGGCTCGAGATGGCCGACCGATTCGGTGCGACGGATGTCGTCGACCTCCGGGAGTACGACGGCGACGACTTCATCGACGCCATCGCCGATCGGACGCCGAGCGGCGACGGTCCCGACCTGACTATCGAGGCGGTTGGCCACCCGAGCGCCTTCGAGCAGGCGCTCGAGATCCCCCATAACGGGGGGACCGTCGTCGAGGTCGGCCACTACTTCCCGGCTGGCGAGGCGGCGATCGATCCGAGCGAGATCATTCATCGGCAGCTCGATATCTACGGCAGCCTGGCCTATCCGCCCGGACAGTTCGATACTGCGACGGCAGTGCTCGAACGGACCGCCGACCGGTTCCCGTATGCCGACCTGATGAACTACCCGGTCGGGCTGGATGCGGCGACGGACGCGTTCGACGTTCAGGCCAGCGGCGAGGCCTACCGGGCGACGATTCACCCCTGGGACTAGCCCACCCGAATCCGTCTAGAACGACAGCGGATCGATCTCAGTCTCGAACGCTGCGGCGTCGGACGCCGACGGTTCGGCCGTCGGGATATCGACGTCGATCAGCGACGGACCATCGCGGGCCAACGCCCGTTCGATGGCGTTCTCGAGGTGCTCGGCGTCAGCGACAGACTCCCCCGCCCAGCCGAAGCCCTCGGCGATCGTCGGGAACGACGGCGACGCCCACGAGAATGGATGGGATCCATCCTCCACTCGGATCCCCGATTTTTTACTGATGATCCCGTAATCGCTGTTGTTGGAGACGATCATAACGATCTCGAGGTCCTCTTCGACGGCCGTCGCGAGTTCGTGGACGCACATGAGCAGGCCGCCGTCACCGGTGAGACACACGACCGTGTCGTCCGGACGGGCGAGTTTGGCCCCGATGGCGGCGGGGAGGCCGACACCCATCCCCGCCCACGAGCCGGCCGCGATATAATCAGCCGGCGCGTAGGCTTCGAACACCTGCATGGCCCACAGCCGGAAGCCGCCCACGTCGACGGCGACGATCGCATCGTCGGGCACCGTTTCCCTGACGGTCCGCAGGACGGAAGGCGTGTTGAACGGCGCCTCATTGTCGAGCAATCCCTCGGCCTCGAGGTGGGTGTCGTATTCCTCGCGGATCGGGTGGCCCACGGTCGCGGGATCCCAGCGGTCGGCTGTGTCCAAGTCCTCCAATCGATCTCGGAGCTCCGCGGCGGCGGTGGCTACGTCCTCGACGATCCCGATGGCCGTCTCGTAGGAGGCGCCGATCATGTCGGGATCGAGGGTGACGTGGATTAGGTCATCGCTAAACGGGATCTCCCAGCCGGCGGTCGTGACGCCATCGAAGTCGGTCCCGAGCGCGACGATCCCGTCAGACATGTCGAGGACCCGGCGGGCACCCGGTGGAAGCGAGCCGCCGGTGACGCCCATGAACCGCGGATCGTCCTCCGGGAACAGTCCCTTCCCTTTGTAAGAGGTGACCACTGTGGCATCGAGGACATCCACCAGTGCCCGGACGGCGGCCGGCCCCCCCGGCGAGCGGCGGGCTCCACCACCGGCGTAGACGACTGGGCGTTCGGCAGCCGCGAGGAGATCCGCGGCGGCGTCCAACCGATTGGAGTTGTCGCGAGTGATCCGTTCCGGGTCGACCGTCGCCGGGGGCGCATCGAAGTCCTCGGTGAGCACCCGGGAGGGGATGCCGAGCCGGACCGGGCCGTACGGCGGGCTCAGCGCCGTTTCGATTCCTCGTTCGATCGCGGCCGGCAGATCCACCGACGAGCGTGGAGTGACGTTTTCCTTCACGACCGTATCGTAGGTCGACGGCGAGATCTCGTGGATCGGCTTCCGCCCCATCTCGTCCGGGTGGGCATCACCCGTGATATGCACGATCGGCACGCAGTCCTCGAGGGCGTTCTTCAACCCGTGCATGGCGTTGGTCTCGCCAGGACCGGGCACCGTGAGCGTGGCCGCGGGGTTTCCGGAGGCCTCGTAGTAGCCCCAGGCGATGTGGGGGATCGCGGTTTCGTGGCGCGCCATAACGTAGTGCAGCCCGCCGCGCTCGGCGACGACCCGATCGAGCGGGAGCGTCTGCGTGCCGGGAAGCCCGACCAGCAGTTCGATATCGTTCTCGAGGAGCGCGTCGAACAGATACTCGCCGCCCTTGCGGGTCCGGTCGGGGGTCGTCATCTGGCGTGGGCTGCTCTCGGCACCCAAATCAATGTTCTCGTTCCCCGCGCCGAATCGGGGCGATCACGAGACACGGTTGCGGTGATCGTACTCGTAGCCGATCGAGCCACCCGTACCGCGGAGGCGGAGCTGGCGGGCGATCTCCTCGACGTCGGACTCGTCGGCGAAGGCGAACAGCCCGTCAACGTACGGCAACGCCGCGGCCATCCCCCGACAGGTCGGTTCGTAGCCATCGGAGGCCGCGAGGGGATTGAGCCAGATAACGGCGTTCGACCGGCGCGAGACCATGGCCATCTCGGCCTTCAGCTGCTCGATTTCGTCGACCTCGAGGCCATCGCTGATGACGAAAACGGTCGTCTCGCGATCGATCGCATAGGGATGCTGTTCCCGGACCGTGGTGAACGCGTTGCCGATCCGGGTGCCGCCTCCCCATTCGGCCTCCGCCTGCTGGAGCGCAACGAGGGCCTGTTCGGTCGTCGGGACGGCGAACGTCTCGGTCACGTCGCGCACATCGGTATCGAAGAAGTAGATGCGGACGTTCCGCCAGACGTCGTACATCGACCGCAGAAACCGGAGAAGGAACCCCCGGTCGATGGTATCCAGGACTGACTGGCTCACGTCCACGAGGATCACCGCCCGGACCGCGGATCGCTGCCGGGCCTGGAGGGGGATATCGGGGACGGTTCCACCGCTGCCGAAGCTTTGCCGGAGCGCCTGTCGGGCGTCGATTCGGTTCCCGCCCGCCGTCGACTCCCATCGGCGGCCCTTGAGGTTGCCGATCGCCCGGGTCAGCTCGTCGACGGCCTTCGCAAGGCTGTCCTCGTCCTCGATGCCGCGGACGTCGATCGACGTGGGCGAGCCGACCTGGCTGTAGGTCGACGCCTCGATGGCGAACCCGACCTCGTCCTCACGGTCAGCCGTCGGCGACCCGCCGGGCGAGTCGGTCTGTCCCTCGGGCTCGGGGCCGTGGTCGGTATCGTCATCCTCCCCGGAAGACGGAACGGTCGTTTCCGAGTCCCGATCTCCCCCGCCGGGCGACTCGAGATCCTCGTCGGCACCCTCCTGGGTGCTGAGGGCCTGCTGCTCCATGATTTCCAGCTGGGTCCGTTCCTTCGGTTCCTCGAATTCATCGAGTAATCGGTCCCAGAAATCCGGGAACAGCCGGTCGAACACCGCTAGATCACTCTGCCGGGTGACGAGGGTGGCCCGCAGGGCCGCTTTCACCCGATCTCGCTCGGCAAGCCCGATGGTTTGGATCGCCCGGATGGCGTCGATCCCGGCGTTCGCAGGTACGTCAGCGCCCTCGATTCGGAGTTCACGGGCGAAAGCGGTGATGTGGCCGATGACGTGGCGGCTGGCCTCTTCGCGGGTCAGCCCAGACCTGTCCGAGGCGTCAACACCGTCATCCGGCACGATCAGCCACCGGCGTTCCGGGCCGTTTCGGCCGCGGCGAGCAGCTCGTCCATGGTGTCGTCGCTCATCTGGGCGATGTCCTCCCCCTCCTTCAATACGACACCGAGGGCGTGTTTGATCTCCATTTCCGACAGGGACTCTTGGCCGTCCTCCCGGAGGGTCGCGACGGCCCGCGCCAGATCGAGCGTCTCCGAAACGCCGGGCTGTTTCAGCAGGGGTTTCTCACGGAGCCGCTGGGCGAGGCCGACGGCTTCGGCCGCGAGATCGGGCGATAGTTCCGGGACCTTCCGGCGGACGATTTCGCGTTCCTTCTCGAAGCTCGGCGGGCCGATATGGAGGTAGACACACCGGCGCTTCAGGGCATCACTCAGCCCACGGGTGCGGTTCGAGGTAATCACGACGATGGGTGGTCTCTCGGCCCGGACCGTCCCGAATTCCGGGATCGACACCTGGAAGTCAGAGAGGATCTCCAACAGGAGCGCCTCGAACTCCTCGTCGGCGCGGTCGATCTCGTCGATGAGGAGGACCGGGGGCGTGTCGCCCGTCTGAGAAAGCGCCCGAAGCAGCGGTCGTTCGAGCAGGTAGTCCTCGGAGAACACCGTTTCGCCGTCGACGACGGCCCGTTCGTTTGCCTGGAGGGCGAGCAGCTGTTTCGCGTAGTTCCACTCATAGAGGGCGCTCTCGGCGGTGAGGCCCTCGTAACACTGCAGACGGATCAGCTCCGTGTCGAACCCGGTGGCCAGGACCTTGCCGAGCTCGGTCTTACCACAGCCCGGTTCACCCTCGATGAGGAGCGGTTTTCCGAGCCGCAGTGACAGCAAAATCGTGGTGACGATGTCGTCGTCGGCGACATATCCGGTCTCGTCGAGGATTGACCGGAGCTTTTCCTCAGAAAGGTCGACGAAGGCGGACGATTGCTCCTCGATACTCATTACCAGCTTGTAGGGGTCACCGAACAAAAGAATGATGGACTACACCGGGGGCACCGGTCCCCCCGAACCAGGGCGGTATCGCAGCGAGAAGCGGCTCATTGGGTTGCGTTTCCTGGGATATCGACCGGTTTTCCCCCGGGAACTGTTTCGGCGATCCTCGATGAACGAATGGCGAGGCGGCGTAACCGACCGACCGGCGACGGATGAATTACTTCTCGTGGGCGACCGCGGCGACCGTCTGGTACCGGATGACGTCGTCGATGATGATGAACGTGTCCGAGCCGAACTCGTAGAAGTTCGACGGGTTGTCGGCCCGCCAGGTGAACCAGGCGATGTCGCCCTCGACGACCTCCTGGGTGGACTCGACGAAGTACTCGCCAGAGAACTCCTCGAAGAACCCCTCGAACATCGATTCGATCTCGTCGAGGCCCTTGAATGTCCCATTACCGGTCACGACGAGGGAATCCTCCGAGTAGTCCTTCATCATTTCCTCCATATCCTGGTCCTTGAACGCCTGGAAGTGATGTTCGAAGACTGATCTGGTTGACATGGGTGGATCCACTGTCACGGTCTCCCATAGGCCAGATTAATCTTTCGAATACGTCGATCACACCCTCCGTCGTGGAAATGCTCCCAAACTGTCGATCCGGCGCACTCAGTCCTCGAGCACGGCGAAAAAGCGAGCCGGTGCGCCCTCACCGCCGGCGATCTTGATGAACGGCCCGTAAAACGGCACCCGCTCGTTGGCGGGGAGCTCGGAGAGGTTGGTGAGGTGTTGCATCAGGATCCCATCGTTCTCGAGGATGATCTTGTGGATGATGAAATCCTCCGGCTCGAAATTCGGCAGTCGAGCCGAATACTCGCTGAAGCAGTCGAAGCCGATCGCCTTCGCCCCGTTGTCGATGAGCCAGGCCGCCGCTTCCGGGGCGCAGTAAGGCGAATCTTCGTAATAGGTGGGAAAGTTCCCCCATTCGTGGTCCGTCCAATCGGTCCGGATCAACACGATATCCCCCTTCCGGATATCGTCGGCCTGGGACTGGACATCCTCGATCGAGATTTCGTAGTTCGGTCCCTCATCACTGACGTCGATCACGAAGGCATCGCCACAGACCCGGTCCAACGTAACGTCGACCGCCGTCTCCCCTCCGGCGACGGTATGGCGTTCGAAGTCGACGTGTGACCCTGTGTGAAGCAGCATGTCGACCTCGCTGCCCTGCCAGTGGCTCTCGCCCTCCATCGTGTGGGTCGTGAGCGTGAGCGCTTTGTCGACCGATGGCGGGCTCAGCGTATCCTCACCGATCGTCACCGAGAGATCGACAATCCGGGTCATCTCGATGTGGGGCGCTAGTCGTCGCCCTCGGCGACGGCCCCGGACGCATCGGCGGCGGTCCCGCCTTCTTGCGCTTCGAGCGCCCTCAGGACATCCTCGGGGGTGATGGGATACTGGGTCAACCGCACGCCGATCGCATCGTTGACCGCGTTAATGATCGCCGGGATGGGCGGTGTCGCCGCCATCTCGCCGATCCCCTTTGCGCCGTACGGACCGGATTCCGCCGGGATCTCGAGCACCTCGTACTCCATCTCCGGAACCTCTGCTGGTCCGGGTAACGGGTATTCACCGAACGTCCCTGGCTTGTGCTCGGGGTAGGGGTAGTAGGGATCGGTCGTCTCATAGAGGGCGTGGGCCATGCCCATCCAGGCGCCGCCCTTGATCTGGCCTTCGACGAGGGCGGGGTTGATCTGCTGGCCGATCTCGTAGACGGCCTTGAGACTCAGGACGTCGACCTCGCCGGTCTCGGTGTCGACTTCGACGTCGGCGACGACGGCCGCGTGGGCTTCGGTCGAGTCCGGATCCATCTCCCCCGTCTCCGGGTCAACCTCGCTGAGCGGCCGCCAGCCGGATCCCCGGCCGGCGACGCTCTTGCCGAGATCGAACTGGGCGACACCGGCGGCCTCCGCGATCTCGATCGACCGTTCGGGGGCTCCCGTGACGTGGATGTTGCCCTGGCCGTCGAACTCGAGGTCCTCCGGGTTGGCTTCCAGATCCTCGGCAGCGGCCTCGAGGAGGACCTCCTTCGCCTCGTCGGCAGCATTGATGATGGCGTTACCGGCACGGTGGGTGGTCCGGCTCGCGAAGGTGCCCATACAGAAGGGCCCCGTATCGGTGTCGCCGGTGTCGACCACCACGTCCTCCTCGGAGACGCCCAGCGCGTCCGCCGCGATCTGTGTCGCGATGGTCTTCAGGCCCTGTCCCAGGTCGGTGCTCGACAGCGTGACCACGAAGTTGCCGGCGCCCGTCGCGTGGATGAGCGCCTGGGTCGGATCGCCGCCGAGGTTCATCCCGGTCGGGTAGTTGACCGCCGAAATCCCGCGGCCACGTTTCTTCGCCATCAGTGGCCACCTCCGTTGGAGCTCATCTGCGTGAACTCATCCGGCAGGTCGACGTCGGCCAGGTCGGCCGCCGCCTGCATCGATTCGATGAGCGTCGCGTCGTGGACCTCTTTGCGGTGGGGCTTCATGTCGCCATTCCGGTAGGCGTTCTTGAACCGGACCTCCCATTTGTCCAGCCCGAGCTCGTCGGCGATCTTGTCCATCTGCAGTTCGATCGCGAACGAGCACGGGGTCACGCCGAATCCCCGCATCGAGCTGCTCGGGGTCTTGTTCGTGTAGACGCAGTAGCAGTCGAACTTCGCGTTGGGGATCGTGTACGGGCCGCCGACGTTGGCGGCGTGTTTCGTCACGGCGTACGGGGAGTGCCGGTTGTACGCGCCGGCGTCGGCGTAGCTCGTGACCTGCCGGGCGATGATCTCGCCATCGTCGTTCACGCCGTCCTTGTAGTACATCTTCCACGCCCCTCGCGGCGAGGAGACCTTCATCTCTTCCTCGCGGGAGAACTTGTACCGGACGGGGACGCCGGTCTTCTTCGCAGCGAGCGTCGCGAGCGGTTCGACGATCACATCGGTCTTGCCGCCGAACCCGCCGCCGACGGTCCCGCCGACGAACTGGAGCTTGCTTGGTGGAATATCCAGCGTGTCCGCCGTGACCCCGTGGCAGAAGTGCAGCGCTTGCGTGTTCGAGTGGACTTTGTAGCGTCCGTTCTCCTGGGGAACAGCCGTCGCGCTCGTCGTCTCCGTCGGCGCCTGCTCGATGGGCTTCGAGGAATACTCGCCCTCGATGATGTGATCGGCCTCTTCGAAGGCGGCATCGACGTCACCGAAGCGCACCTTCCGAGCCTCACCGCTGTTGTACTCGTAGTAGTTCGTCCCCCACGGTTTCAGGATCGGGGCGTCGTCCTCAAGGGCTTCCTCGACGTCGTAGACCGCCGGCAGCTCGTCGAGGTCCAATTCGACCTTAGAGGCGGCTCGCATCGCGGCCTCTTTGTTTTCCGCGATGACGGCCGCTATCGGCTCCCCTTCGTAGCGGACGCGGTCAGCCGCAAGGAGCTGTTCCTCCGGCGGTTCGACACCCCGTGCCTCAAGAATCGTGTAGAGGTTGTTCGGGACGTCCTTGTGGGTCAATACGTCTTTGAACCCGTCGACCTGTTCGGCCGCCGAGAAGTCGATCCCCTTGATATCGGCGTGAGGGACCGGGCTCCGGACGACTTTCAGGTGATGGAGGTTGTCGACCTCGACATCATCCACGTACTCGCTCTTTCCGGTGACGTGGCCCTCACCGTCTCGCCGTTTCACCGGTGATCCGACGGAACGGAGTTCCTGCATGCTCAGTCACCTCCTCCACTGGTCAGTTCCGAGGCGGCCATATCGACCGCCTCAATGATCGGTTCGTAACCCGTGCACCGGCAGATGTTGCCGGACAGCGCGTCCTTGATCTCGTCCTCCGACGGATTCGAGTTCCGGTCGATGAGCGCTTTCGACGTCATGATCATTCCCGGGGTGCAGTACCCGCACTGGGCGGCGAAGTTGTCGAAGAACGCCTCCTGGAGGGGGTGGAGCTCGCCGTTCTCGGTCAGTCCTTCGACGGTGGTGATCTCCTCACCAGCGACCTCCTCGGCCGGGAGGAGGCAGGAGACGACCGGTTCGCCGTCGACGAGCACGGTGCAGCTGCCACACCCGCCCTGCTCGCAGCCGATCTTAGTATCAGTCTGTCCCAATTTGTCCCTGAGGACCGACTGGAGTGATTCCATGGGTCTGACGGACTCCTCGACGTCCTTACCGTTGACCGTCAATTCGATGGTTTTCAAACTCATGCGTGACCTCCGTTAGCGACCTGGGCGAGGGCTTTCGAGAGATGTTGGCCGATCATTTTCTTACGATACCAGTCACTGGCGAGGGCGTCCTTCGGCGGATCCGATGCCTCGGTCGCTGCGTCGGCAGCCTCCTCGATGGTGCCGTCGGAGAGTTCGTTACCCTCGACGATCTGCTCGGCTTCGACGGCCCGAACCGGGTGTGGACCCGCTCCGTTGAGCCCGATGCGGGCGGCTGAGACCGAGCCGTTGTCCCGTTCTACGTTCGCCGCGACGGTCACGACGGACGGCGCGGGTTCCTGGTTACGGGTCTGTTTCAGATAGGCGGTGTCACTTGAGGCTGCCGTCAGCCGGATCTCGGTCAGTATCTCGTCGTCCTCGAGGACGTTGGTACCGGGGCCGGTATAGAAATCCGTCAGGTGGACCCATCGTTCGTCGTCCTCACTTTGGAGGTGGACTTCGGCATCACGAGTAAGCAGTGCCGTCGCGAAGTCACCGACTGTCGGCGGACCGAAGAGGTTCCCGCCGACTGTGCCGATGTTCCGAACGGCCCAGCTTCCACAGTGCTCGGCCGCCGTGGTCAGCAGCGGGTCGTCAACCTGGTCGATGACGTCCGAATAGGTCAGGGTGGCCCCGAGGGTGAGGTCCCCGTACGATTCGTCGACAAAATCGAGATCCAGGCTCCTGAGGTCCATTACCTTCCCGGGAAAGATATGGCCTTCGTTGATCGCGGGCATCGTGAGCGTCCCTCCGGAGACGACCGTGATCGACGATCCGTGCTCAGCACGGAGCGCGAGCGCTTCGTCAAGAGAACCCGGCCGATGATACTCCTCGACCGACATATCAGCAACTCCGGGAAATGGCATTCCTCGCGGTGTTCGTTGACATTGCGAGGAAGAATGGAAACCGCTGACGTGATAAAGTTATGGGGATTTCCAGCCGCGCGAATCAGCCTCTCGAGAGTGGCGGATCGATCCCGCGGGCCTCGCGGTCCGCCGCGTCGGAGATCAACCCCGGCTATTTAACACACGCGAGTGCGCGGGACGATTGAAAGACGACCACGTGTTCGAATAGGCGGCGGGTCGCCACCAACTTGGTTCCCTGTCTCCGGATAGACGATCGATGTGCGCCGGTCAGGCCTCCCCCACCAGTGACGACTGAGGTAGCCGACCAGCCGGAACCCGTGAATCAGCCGATGGTTAGGAAGTTCGCTATCTTTTTAGCCCAGCTATCGGGTAGTTCGGATGCAGACATGCTGTCCCAACCCCGAGTAACCCACAGCGAGGTCATTCCGGCCCCGGCAGAGGAGGTCTGGGACCTGCTCCGCGGGTTCGATACGATCGACGAATGGCATCCGGGGATAACCGATTGTACCATCGAAGACGGACAGGCCTCGGATCAGGTCGGGGCCGTCAGAAACTTTCAGGCGGGCGGTCGGACCCTCCGGGAACAGCTCGTCGCCCATTCGGATGTCGACCGCTTCTATCAGTACACGATCGTGGACGGTGGCGGCGCCAAGGATGACTATCTCAGCGAACTCCGGGTGATCCCGATCACCGAATCCAACGAAACGGTCGTGGTATGGACCGGTGATTTCGATGCGCCTCCGGATGAAATGGCCGAGGAAAAGGAGGGGCTTTCGGCCGTGTATACCGGTGGCCTCGACGGCATTCGAGAGCGCTTCGAGTAACCGGCCTCCTGATCGGCACTGACGGGGTGATCGGCACCGCTCCTCAGCTCTGTGCTACCGCGCTGCGGCACGCTGTTCGACCGCCTCGAAGTACGCCTCGATGTCGGACCGGACTTTCGGCTCTACCAACGACGAGCCGAGGCTCGCCAGGCGTCCGCTCACCTCCGCAGTCACAGTATACGCAACTGTCGCAACGCGATCGGATTCCGAGATTTCCATCTCTGCGTTTGCAGTCACGTTCGTCCACGACCCGGCGCTCGTATTGCCCGCCGACACGGTAGCCGCTAGAAACTGATATGGATCCCGTGCCGTGACCTCGACCTCGCCGGACAACGTGAGCGTGTAACCCGCCACCGTCCGGGTAATAGTCCCGACAAAGATGTCTTCTGTTTCGCGGGTGATGTTTTCAGCCCCGGGAATGCACTCGACCAGCTCGTCGGGATCGGTGAGGACCGCCCAGATCGCCTCGGGTGTGGCCGCGACGGTGATCTCGCCCGTGATCTCCATGTCTCTATGTCGGAAGGGGTTCTTTTATATCGACCCATTCAAGCCCGCTACCGGCCCGCGGTCGGAGAATATGCACAATCTCTTTACGAATACGTTCCGACGGAGCCGGTATGGTATCGAGTCGATTCACCCACACGAGTATCCTGGCGAAGGACCTCGAGGAATCGGTCGGGTTCTACGAGAAGGTTTTCGGCATGGAACGGATTCCGTCACCGAACTTTACCACCCCTGTCGAATGGCTCCGGGTTGGTGATCTCACCCTCCACCTCTTCCAGCGAGATATCGAGGCCGCGGGCTTCTATCACATCGGCCTCCACGTCGATGATTTCGAGAGCGTCTACCAGGCGGTCGACGAGCGGGGTATCGCGACCACCTTCGATCCGGACACGGCGGAACCGGTCGTTTACGAACTCCCGGAGGGTGCCGTTCAACTGTACCTGACCGACCCGACTGGGAACTTGGTCGAGGCCAACTACCCGGAGGTTGACGAGCTGGATCAGTCCATCGTCTCCAATATCGTCCCCCGTTCGGAACAGGTCCCCCAGGACGGCGAGGCCGCCGAAGCGCGCCTGTACTTCGAGAACACGATTCCGCCTGCACTCCAATAAGGTCGTCAGGTCCGGAGGTTATAAGTAGTCGACACGGAACCCATTCAAGTATTCATGAGGTGGACCCACACATGGCACTGTTAGGCGAGGTGGTGAGGTTCACGTTCCTCTCGCTGAGCATCACCTCGATCTACGTGCTGGTGGCAATCGGCCTGTCGATCGTGTTCGGATCGCTCAAATTCGTCAACATGGCCCATGGGGCGTTGTATCTTCTCGGGGCCTACGTCGGCCTTTTCATCGCCTATAGTAACACCCGGGTTGGCGGGAGCCTCGAGTCCTTCGCCCCCCTTGGGCTAGAGTGGGGGTTCGGTGCGGCACTCATCCTGACGCCGATCGTCGTGGCCATCCTCGGGGTCATCATGGAGCGGCTCATGGCGAAACCGCTCTACGACCGGGATATGCTCGATCAGCTGCTCATCACCTTCGGGGTGTTGATCGGCCTTCAGGAGGTCATCGGGATCACCACCGGCCGGACCGGCTACACCTACACGCGACCTGAATGGGCCCAGGGGCCGATCCCCTTGCCCGGGATCGGGACAGCCTCTCGGTGGCGGATCTACGTCATCTTCGCGACGATTGCCTTGCTCGCGATCATCCTGATGTTTTACAAGTACACCGATTATGGCCTTGCCGTCCGGGCCGGGACCGAGGACGCCGAGATGACCCAAATGCTCGGCATCCGGATCACCCGTCCGTACCTGCTCATCTTCGCCATCGGTGCGGCCTACGCGGGTCTGGCGGGAATCCTGGGTGGATCCACCTTCAACGTCGGCCCCCAGATCGGGATCGAGATCATCATCCCGGCGCTGGTGATCGTGATCATGGGCGGTGTCGGCAGTATCAGGGGGACGATCATCGCGGCATTGATGGCTGGCGTGACCTTTTCCGCCGTGACTGAATTCTGGCCGGCCATGGCGACTGCGAGCATCTATATCCTCGCGATCGTCGTATTGACCCTCAAACCGCAGGGCATCGTTCCCTCGGTGGTGTTGGAAGAATGAGTACCGATTTGGATTTCGGCGACGAACCGCTTCTTAGTTGGGACCGTTGGGACCGGATGAAAAATTCCGAGCTCTTCATCTTCTTCGCGGCCGGGGCATTTGCGGTGCTCTTCCCGTGGTTGTTCATCCGGGCACCGATCACCGGCGACATTTTCACCGGCTACGGCTCACTGGCGAAAACGATCCTCATCTGGTCGATCTTCGCCGTCGGGTTCAACCTCCTATTGGGTGAGACTGGTCTTTTGTCGTTCGGACACGCCGCCTTCTACGGGGTGGCTGGCTACGGCGCCGGGTGGGTGGCGATCTACAGCTACGGGCACCCATTGTTGATGATCGTCGTCGGCGTGATCATGGGTGCCGTGTTTTCGATGCTCGTCGCTCCAATCCTGCTCCGTTTACACACGGTCTATTTCGCGATCGTGAGCCTGGCGATCGCCCAGACGCTGTTCTGGCTGGCCCGTGAGCCCTTCAACCAGTGGACGGGTGGCGAGAACGGCCTCACGCGAATGGAGGTCAAGCCCCTCTTCGGCGACGTTACGCCGGCGGATCAACTGCCCGATGTCCTGGGCACCCTCATGGGGTCGTGGATGTACCTCCTCATCGCCGTGTTCTTCGTCATCACGATCGTGGCCGTCCATCGGGTCAAGAAATCTCCGTACGGCCTGATCTTCAAGGCCATCCGTGAGAACGAAACCCGGAGCGCCTTCATCGGCATGGACGTCTGGCGGTACAAATTCGCCTCGTTCGTCATGTCGGCAACGATCGCCGGCCTCGCGGGCGCGTTATTGACGGTCGATAAGGCCTTCGTCGGGATCAGGCGGCTCTGGTGGTCGGCGAGCGGTGATGTCGTCGTGATGACGGTGATCGGCGGGCTCAGGACCCTCTTCGGACCCGTTGCCGGCGCCATCGTCTACCAGTGGTTCGGAGGCGTAGTCGACGGCTACCCACAAATCGGTCAGTACTGGCTGTTGATCCTGGCAGCCGTCTTCACGGGGATCGTCTGGTGGTACCCCGATGGGATCTGGGGCCTCTTCAGCCAAATCGGTGACTTCCTCCGCTCGTTGGGAGGGGATAACGAATGAGCCTGTTGGACGTCCAGAACGTGACGATGGAGTTCGGCGGTCTCCTTGCCCTGGATAACGTCGACATGAGTATCGAACGCGGCGAGCTCGTGTCGTTGATCGGACCGAACGGGGCAGGCAAATCGACGCTGATCAATGTGATCACGGGAATGCTGGACCCAACCGAGGGAAGCGTGATCTACGATGGCGAAAACGTCGTCGGGAAGCAACCCTACGAGATCACCCAGCTCGGCCTGGGGCGGTCGTTCCAAACGGCCGAGATCTTCCCCGAACTGACGGTCAGGGAAAACGTCAACGTCGCATCCTTCCTGACCGAACACGGCTCCTTCAGCCTCAACTTCTTCCGTCGGCGCGATGGGTACGGTGAGGTTCGAGAACGGACCGAAGAAGTCTTGGAGACGCTTGATCTGGTCGACGATGCAGACCTTCCAGCGAAATCACTCCCCTACGGCGACACCCGTCGGCTCGAAGTCGCCGTCGGCATGGCGACAGATCCTGAGTTGATGTTCATGGACGAACCGACCGCCGGCATGTCTCCCGCCGAGACGGACATGACGACGGACCTGATCAAGACCATGCAGAACGAGCTGGGAATCACTATCCTCCTCGTCGAGCACGATATGGACGTCGTCTTTGACGTCTCGGATCGGATCGTGACGCTCCATCAAGGGAACATCATCGCCAAAGGTACGCCGGAGGAGATTCAAGGCGATCCGAAAGTTCGGTCGGCCTACCTCGGGGGTGGGGGCGGATGAGCCTGCTTGAGCTGGATGGCGTCCACTCGTATTACGGACCGAGCCACATCCTCCGGGGCGTCTCACTCACCGTCGAAAAGGGTGAGATCGTCACGCTGCTTGGGCGGAACGGTGCCGGAAAGACCACCACCCTCCGAAGTATCGTCGGAGCGGAACCACCAACGGTCCACGAAGGGACGATCCGATATGGGGACACTGACATCACCGACTGGCCGACGGATGACATCGTCCTCTCCGGGGTCGGCATCGTCCCCGAGGAACGCCGGCTCTTCACCGAGTTGACCGTCGCGGAGAACCTGGAGCTTTCTCGGATCTCACAGAACTCCTGGAACGTCGTCAAGCGTCGGATCCTCGGGAACGAGGGTGGCGGAATGAGCGTTGCTGAGCTGTACGACCTCTTCCCCGTGCTCGAGGAGCGCGAGGATCAGAAGGCCGGAACCCTCTCCGGGGGCGAACAACAGATGTTGAGTATCGCGAGGACGCTTCGACTTCCGAACGTTGACCTCTTATTGCTCGATGAGCCGACGGAGGGTCTCGCGCCACAGATCGTCGAGAACCTCCTCGAATCGATCGAACGGATTGCGGATAGTGGAACGACCGTCCTCCTGATCGAGCAGAACGTCCAGGCGGCCCTCGAGCTCGCCAATCGGGGATACGTCCTCGACCAGGGCGAGATCGTCATGGAGGGCGATATCGGCGAGTTCGACGACGAGAAACTCGACCAGTACTTGGTCATGTAAACGGTCGGTGTTGCACATCGCCGTCCCCGGCCATCCCACGTCAGTGTTGGAATTATTCTAGCGCGTACAGGTTGTTATCGGCCGCTCCGAAGTAGAGCACCCCGTCGAAGATGGCCGGGCTGGTCCCGACGCCGCGTTGCGTGACTTCGAAGAACCATCGTTGTTCACCGTCCTTGGTGAGGGCGTAAATCCCGGTGCCGCCCTCGTCGACCTGGCTATGCCCGCCGATGTAGAGCATTTCGTCCGTGATAGCCGGGCTGCTCCCGATCTCGAGGGCGTCGGTCATGTAGGCCCAGCGTTCCTCGCCGGTGTTCCGATCGAGGGAAAATACTTCGGCGTTTGTCCGGGTGGGGTCGGGCGGCGCGTTAGCCGGGGTATGCCCGAAGTACACCGCCTCCTCATCGAGAGCGGTCGAGCCCGAGATGTATGTGCCGAACGACCGGTAGGTCCACTGTTCTTCGCCCGATCGCGCATCGACCGCATACACCTTCGAATCCCAGTCGGCGAAAAAGACGGTCCCGAAGCCGAGCGTGGGGCTCGACCAGATCAGGTCCGTCGCCTCGTATCGCCACCGTTCGTCTCCGGTCGCTCGGTCGAGCGCATAGAGGTGACCGTCCGAACATCCGATGTAGAGCGTGTCGTCGCCGACAGCCGGTGTACTGACGACTTCGACACCCGTGTTGACCCGCCAGTTAACCTCGCCCGTGTCGGCGTCGAGTGCGTAAACCCACCCGTCCTCCTCGACGTCCTCTCCGTACCACTGGCAGGCGAGGTTGTGGCACCCAGCCCCGATGTAGACCTGACCATCGACGACCTTTGGAGACGACCTGATCAGGCCACCGGTTTCCAGTTCCCATTCGAGATCGCCGGTTGCGGCGTCGACGGCGTAGATCGACTGATCGTAGGAGGCGAAATAGACCGTTCCATCGGCGACCGCTGGCGTCCCTTCGATCCGATGGCCGGCTTTGAAATCCCACTCCCGATCGCCGGATTCGGCATCGACGGCATAGAGGATATGGTCGGCATTGCCTGCATAGACTGTCCCATCAGCGACGACTGGACTGCCCCAAAAATCATCCCCGGCTTCGACCGTCCATTTCACCGCTGGATCGCCGTCAATCGGTTCTGCGTCGGGGGCGTATCCGGTGTTATATCGATCCCCTCGAAACGTCGACCACCCGCGATCCGTTCGCAGTCCAGGTTTAGAAACGCGGGTCGGAGCCGAACACCCGGCACCGAACACGAGGCCTGAACTCCCAGCCGCTTTGAGAAACCGACGCCGAGTGAGCGATTCCATTTTCTAAACGGTCAGCGATTTCGGCACATAACGTTACTGTTCGATCGATCAGGTACAACTGGTGCAAGACGGGTCTGTCCGGTAAAGCCCTGCGTAAGTATTATGTAAGGAGGCCTTGATTCGCACTGATATGGATCGAGAGAACCATGAGGGTGAGAGATCCATGGATTTGGCGAACAGACGCACACTGCTGAAGACCATCGGCGCTGCAGGCATCGCTGGGCTGGCCGGGTGTACCGGTGGCGGTGATGGTGGCGATGGCGGCGACGGCGGTGATGGTGGCGATGGTGGCGATGGTGACGACGGCAGCGACGGCGGTGATGGCGGTGACGGCGGGGCGGCGACAACATCACCACGCCAGCACGAACCGATCGGCAACTGGCCGCCGGACGGCGACACGGCCTTGCTCGGTTACAACGCGGACCAGAGCGGGGCCCTCGCCCCCGAGGGTCAGCAGGGTCGCCGTGGCTTCTACCTCGCGATCAAACACCTCAACAACAACGAGGGGCCGGTCGCGATGACCGACAGCCTCTCCGGGAATGGCGTGCTGGGCTACACGCTCGAGGGTGTCGATGCGGACGGCCAGGCGCAAGCCGAACCCTCGATCGAGAACATCAATCGGATGATCGATCGTGATGGCGTTCAGGCGTTCTTTGGCGGTATTTCGAGTACGGTGACGAAGGCCGGGATGCCGATCGCGCAGCGGAAGAAGGTTCCGTACAGTGGCGCCATCTCGACGTCTGGTGGCATCAGTGGGAAGGACTGTAGCCGATACTACTGGCACAAATCCGGCCACTCGGAGTATTTCGGTCGGGCAGCTGGACGGATGCTTCCCGAAGCGATCGGCGAGGACAAGTCAATGTATCACATCTACGTGGACTACTCCTACGGGATGTCCAACCGGGATGCTCACAACAAATACTTGGCCGATCAGGGAAGCTGGGAGAACCTCGGAGGCACGTCGATCGCGGTCGGCGAACTCGACCACTCCGCCCAGATCGCGGACCTCGAGGAGTCCGGTGCTGACGTCCTTGTCTTTACGAGTTTCGGTGGTCTCGCGCGCGCCGGATTGAAGCAGATGGCCGACAGCGGGATCCTCTCCGAGATCGAAGTGGTCATCCCCCATATGACTGGTTTCACTATCTCGGCTTCTGGTCCGGAGGCCCAGGGCGTGCTCGGTTTTGCCCCGTGGGTACGGCAATTCTCCGGTGAGAACGAATTCGCTCAGTCCTTTGTCGAGTCGTTCCAAAGCGAATACGATCAACCTGCGACCCAAAGCGCGGCGATGGCGTATGGTGGCGTTACTCAGTGGGCCGCCATGGCCGAAGCTCAGGGGACGATGCATCCGCCGAGCGTTATCGAGGAACTCGAGAAAGGCTGGAACTGGAACAACGTCATGGGCCCGGAGACCTATCGCAAGTGCGACCACTCCGCGGAGCGACGGATCTTCCTCGCGAAGGGCCTCGCCCCGGAGAACCGGGACGACACCAACTACAGCCTCGAACAGGTCGACGTGACCGAGCCGTTCATCTACCCATGTGATGCGTTCCCGGCGTCGGACTGTAAGATGGACTCGATGAGCCTAGAGTGATCACGTAGGCTGTCATCCAGATTCGCACTGGTCCCGGCCGGTCTCGATCGGCCGACACATTTCTTGAGAAAGGGTACCGGAGGATCGCTCGATTTTCACTACTGAGGGAACAGGGCACTACTGACAGAATTCTGCCGGGGAATTTCGAGGAATACGGACGATGAGATACTCGCAGTTGTACTTAGGGCTCGCTCATTCGGATGACCGGTTTGATGGTATCCCCTTGTTCGTGGTCGTGGACGGCCCGGTCGATCTCCTCGAATTGATAGTGCGTGATGATCTCGTCGAAGGGGAACCGTCCCTGTCGGTGCAGTTCGACGAGGGTCGGGATGAACTCGTTGGGAACACCACCGCCCATCAGGATCCCCTCGACGACGCGGCCCCGCATCATCGTGTTCACATCGAGGCTGACCTCTGTCCCGAGCCGTGGTGCTCCGATGATTCCACAGAACCCCTTCTTCCTGGTGCTATCCACCGCCGTTCTGAGGACCGACGGCTGGGCGGATGTTTCGAGGGTGTAGTCCGCCCCACCGCCGAGGTGATCCGTGACGGCCGCCTCGACGTCCTCGGAGCTCGAGGCGTCTATGGTATGGGTTGCTCCCAGGTCCTTGGCCTTTTCGAGCCGGGTTTCCAGGAGGTCGACCGCGACGATATCTGTGCACCCGACGGCATTGGCGGCCATGACGGCACTCAATCCGACTGACCCAGATCCGAAGACCACGATCGAGGAGCCCGCCTCCGGCTCGCAGACGTTCATCACCCCACCCGCACCGGTCTGGATGCCACACCCGAGTGGGCCGAGCAGTTCGAGGGGAGCGTCCTCGCTGACCGGAACCACATTGCGTTCGTTGGCGATCGAATACTCGGCGAACGACGACTGGCCGAAGAACATCCCGCTGACTTCTTCACCGTCGAGCGAGAGCGGGGACGTGCCGTCAGAGACCCGTACACCGCCGAAGTTGTAGTCGTAAAATCCCTCGCAGTAGGCGATCGCCCCGCGACGGCAGTTCTTACACGTCTCGCAGTAATCGAAAGACATTACGACGTTGTCGCCCGGTTCTACCTGCGTGACTCCGGGGCCGACCGCTTCGACCACTCCCGAGCCCTCGTGGCCGAGGACGGCCGGGAGGGGGATCGGTTTGAACTGGTCTCGTACGGAAATGTCGGTATGACAGATGCCGGCGCCGACATTGCGAACCAAGACCTCGCCTTCCTTCGGGTTATCGAGCTCAAGCGTCTCGATCTCGAACGGTCCGGACTCCTCTTTGATGACAGCTGCCCGCGTTTCCATATCATGATCCGACTCTCCGTCCGATAATAAAACCCTGAGGCGGTCGAACCGAGGGCTAGGGCAGTAACGTTTTCTCGAATCCCTGAATTCGGACGCACATGCCAACCGTCGTTGTCCGGCACGATCTCGATATCGCGCCGGCAATCGCTGCACGTCGCAACGATATCGACCTGATCGACGCGATCGACCGTGACGAAGCCCTTGCCGCCCTCGCCGACGCCGACATCTTCGTCGTCAACCCAGCCAACTGGGACGATGCGTTCGCTGATGTCCTCGGCGATGGCGATTGGGTCCAGGCGACCAGTATCGGCTACGACTCCTTTCCGATCGAGCAGTTTCGCGCAGGGGGTGTTATGTTCACGAACGCGTCCGGGAACTACGGGCCGGCCGTCGCTGAGCACGTCTTCGCCATGGCGTTCGCCCACTCCAGACATCTCCGCGAGTTCGGCAGGATGCAACGCGATCACCGCTGGGACCGGTCGATCGGCCTCGAACTGTCCGATTGGATCGACAGCACGATGACCGTCCTCGGGCTCGGTAACCTCGGCGAGGTAATCGCCGAACGCGGGCGTGCGTTTTCGTTCGACGTCTACGGGGTTAAACGAGATCCCGACGAATACGAGGGTTGCCTCTCCGACGGACGCGTGCTCGGATCGGACGAATGGCGGACCGTTCTCCCCGAAACGGACCTCCTTGTGGCTGCCGTTCCGTTAACTGACGAGACACGGGAGATGGTCGATGGCGACGCCTTCCGGGCTCTCCCGGAGACGGCGTACGTCATCAACGTCGCGCGGGGGCCGGTCGTCGATGAGCCGGCCCTGATCAATGCTCTGGAAGCTGGCGAAATCGGCGGTGCGGGCCTCGACGTCTTTGAAACGGAGCCGCTCCCAACGGACTCACCCCTCTGGGATCGGGAGGACGTCATCATCACGCCGCACGTCGCCGGCCGCTCGGACGGCTTCGCCGACCGGTTCGCGGACCTCTTCCTGGAGAACTTCGATCGACTGGTCGCTGGTCAAGAGTTACGAAACCGTATTGTATAGCGACCGTTGAATATTTCCTGGCTGTAGATCACTCGAGCTGGTAGACGCGCTTGGGAGTGTGCTGGGCCATCTGTTCGATGTCCGCCTCAGAAACGCCAGCCTCGAGCATCTCCCGGATGAACGACTTGTACATCTCCATTGCCGGTGGATTGAGCATGGAGCCTCCGTCGGTGGCCATGATCACGTTTTCGGGGCCGACGGCGTCAACGGCGGTGACGAAGTCGTCGATCGTTGCCACCTCTTCCATCATCTCCGTGGTCATGGCGTAGTGGATCTCGACGGTCGCCCCGAGGTCAACGAGGGTCCGCAGTTGATCGTGTGAGTAATCGAGGAATTTGGCATGCGGGTGAATGCACAGGACCTCGCGGACCCCTTTATCGACGGCGGCTTTCGTGAGTTCGAGCCCTTCCGTCGGGCTCAGGTGGCCAAGTGAGAGGGCGAGGTCGTTTTCGACCACTCGGTCCAGCACGGCAAGGGCATCCGGGACGAGGTCGCCGTCCTCGAGGACCGAGATACCGTACGTCTCCCCCCGGGGCGTCTCGGCGTCGAGGTGGGGAACGAACCCACGTTCGACGTGGTTCGCCGCGGTGATCGTCGGCATCCAAACCAGGTCGACGCCCAGGCTCGCGGCGCCGTCGACCGCCCATTGATTCAGCCCGCCCACCCACTCGTTAAGCGTGATGCCGCCGAGGACCTGAAACCCGGTCTCCTGGGTGGCGATCTGGGCCCGCGAGCCGGTTTCGAAGTGGTGGCTCTTGATGAGGATGGCATCCATGCCGTGATCCCGTGCCTTTCGGGCCGCCGAGAAGTCGGTGTCGTGTCGGTCAAAGGCGTCCGGGCCGGTGTGGATGTGGGTGTCCACCGCCCCGTCCAGCAGGTGCGCGATATCGCTCGCAGGGGTTGACATTGGAAACGAGGCCACGGGGTGAAGTCATAAAGGTACCGAGGAGAACTGTCGGTCATCGAGTCGACGCGTGCCGACGGGACGTCCGGCTACGAGAAGACGGCGGTCACCAGCCCGATGTCGGAACCACACGCGACGAAGGTGGCCCGGTTGCGATACGCATTGATTTCGTCAGGACCGCTAACGAACGTTCCGATCCCGCACCCGCTGGCCCGTACGCGGTCGAAGAGGTCGTCGAGGATGGTTTGGAAGTCGTTGCTCCCCCGGTCGACGCCGAGGGAAATGGAGAGGTCGAGCGGCCCGACGGCCAGGTTATCAACCCCGTCCAGTACGGCGATGGCATCGGCGTTTTCCAGGCCGAGTTGTGTCTCGATCTGCGGGATAACCGCCAGCCCGGCATCGACCGCCTCGCGGTCCATGTCGACGGTTCCAAACCGGCCGGCTCGGGTGTTCGGCGAAAAGCTCCGGCCCTTCCCGTATCGGACCTTCGGGAGCATCTGTTCGACCTCATCGACCGTCTCTGTCTGGGGGAGCATGATCCCGGCCGCCCCAGCGTCGAGGACGTTGCCGACGAGTTCGAGGCTGTCAGGTGGGACGCGGACGATCACCGGAAGTTCGGACAAATCGGCCGCCCGAACGATGTGCTCGATCGTTTCGACCCCTGGCGACGCGTGCTGACGGTCGATCAGGAGGAAGTCGATTTCGGTCTGGCCGAGGGCTTCCGCCATGTTCGGCGAGCCGCTCTTCAATACCGTGCCCACCGAACACTCGGGATCGGCGAGCTCGGCTGCGAACGCCGTCGTGGAATCCATATGCTGCGTCGATGGAGGTCCCGCATAAAGGTACGCCAGGGGCGAATCGTTAAGGGGCCGTGCGGTGGATCACTGGCTGTGATATCGCACTCCATCGTCGGGCGCCGCACCCGACGACCCGTCGGGGGTGATCTGCCGTGTCGATAACGACCGTCGAGACCTTTCCCCTGGTCTATCCGCTCGACGATGGGGCGGGCTATGGAAGTGCTCGTGGCATCTCGACCAGCCGGTCGGCCACGCTCGTCCGGCTCGAAACGGATAGCGGGCTCGTTGGATGGGGCGAAGCATCCGGGCCGCCTCGGGTCCTTACTACCATTATCGACGAGGTGGTCTCAGACTGGGTCATCGATCAGACACCCGCGTCAGTGGGGTCGCTCAGTGAACGGGCTTACAGCTCGATGTATCACTTCAGCTCTGGTGGCCTCCTCCAGGCGGCGATCAGCGCCCTCGACATCGCCCTCTGGGACCTCAAGGGCAAGTCGGCGGGGCAGCCGATCCACGAGCTGCTCGGTGGCGCGAAACGGTCGACCCTCCGGCCATACGCCTCGACGATGTACTTCGCTGAGGCGGATCGCGAGCCCGAGACTGTGCTACACCACGCGGTCGAGGAGGGGTTCGATGCCGTCAAGATCAAGATCGGACGCGGGGTCGAGACCGCTATCGAACGGGTGTCCACGGCTCGCGACGAGCTCGGCGACGCATTGCTCATGGTCGATGCCAACGGGAATTACCGGGTGGATCAGGCGATTCGGCTCGCACAAGCGATCGAGCCATACGATATCCGGTGGTTCGAGGAGCCGGTGGCCCCGGAAAACGTCGACGGCTATCGAGAGGTCCGGGCGTCGACCTCGATGTCGATCGCCGGCGGCGAGGCGGCGCTAACCCGGTTCCAGTTCGAGCGTCTGTTCGAGAACAGAGCCTTGGATCTCGCCCAACCGGATGTCTGCATGTGTGGGGGTCTCACCGAGGCGATGCACATCGCCGACCTCGCCACGGTCGAAAACATTGGTGTCTCCCCGCATTGCTGGATGAGCGGGGTCGGACTGGCCGCCTCCCTTCATTTCGCCTCGGCGGTCCCGGCCTATCCACATGCCGACCACGAACCCGAACCTCCGCTTTTCGAGGTCGACCGGGCCGAGAACCCGCTCCGGACCGAGATCCTAACCGACTCGCTGGACCTGACCGGGTCATCGATCGAAATCCCCAATGGGCCGGGCCTGGGCGTGACTGTCGATACCGGTATCGTCGAGCAGTATCGAGTCGACGACTAATTCATGGCCGGTGACGGCGCGGGGTGCGGAAGCGTTGTCGTCCCATCCGGCGTGGTGATGTCGATCGTCCCCCAAGTGCCCACCGTGAGACAGTCGACGTCATCCTCCGTGACCAGCCAGGTGTTTTCGCTCTTGACCCCTGGGACCGTCGGATTCCAGGCATAGGCCATCGGGAGCTGGATGGGGGCCTGATATCCCGGTTTGGCGATCCATTCCCGCCCGGCGTACCCCGCAGCCCCGCCCTGGTGGTGGTTTCGCCACTCGCCCTCGTGACCGACGGCGTCGTATGCGTCCTGAATATCGGCGAAAACTTCCGCAGCGGTTCCGCCATCGGTTCCGGCCGATTGGGTGGCGACGAGGGCGGCCGTTTCGACCGATGCGACGGCTTCATAGCGATCCCAGAACGAGGTAGGAGCGTCCATCACGAGGGTCCGCGTGAGGCTCGTATGCAGCCCGGCGCGTTCGGCGGTCACGGAAACGAGTGCGTAGTCATCGATCGTGGCTTCGGTCGGGGTGAAGTGCCGGTAACGGGTTGTCCGATCGCCGGTCCCGACGAGGACGACCGGCGCCCTGATCCCGCGGTCGGCCAGCCGCCCGGTGATGTCGGCGGCGAGGGCGCGTTCCGTGACCCGGCCCGGCGCCGCATCGCACGCGGCCTCGACCACCCGTGCGACCTCACGGCCAAGTTGCCGATACCGGATGACCTCGTTTTCGGTGAGCGGTTGTCGAATCCTACCCGGATCGAGTCGATCAACTCCGGGCACCTCGATGTCGGCGGCCGCCGGTTGGGGCGTCCGCTCGCTGATGGCTGTGCGGAGGTCGGTGTCGTACCACTCGAACGTCGAAATCTCGGTCTCCGCCGGGAGCTCCTCATCCGCAAGCCGGTCGGCCTCGATGTTATCCGTGACGATCGTGAGCGCGGTGCCATCATAGCCCGCCGCCGCAATCCCCATGGGATCGTCGGCGACCACCACATTGGAGCCACCGGTGAGCCAGGCGAAGGACGCCGGCCGGGCGAACCAGACGACGGCGAGATCGTGGCGATCGAGGTATGTGTCCAGCCGCCCGCGTTTGGCGGGATCTTCCATATGGGATCGATAGCGGTCGGCCTGGGCAAAAAGCCGCCGTTCGGCGGCGTGCCCGGTGGATAAACTTTAATGGGCGACTCGGTGCAGTTGGTGATGCTATGCAGATCGGTGTCATCACCGTCCTTCTCGGCGGGGAATCGCTCGAGGACGCCCTCGAGTACTTCTCAGGGATCGGGCTGGATATGGTCGAGCTCGGTTGCGGAGGCCACCCAGGGCAGGACCACCTGCCACGGTCGGAATACCTCGACAACGACGACGCACAGGCCGACCTCCACGCGATGCTCGATGAGTACGACATGGGGATCAGCGCGCTGGCGACCCACAACAACCCGCTCCACCCGGACGACGACCACGCGGCCGAGTCGGATACCGAACTCCGTGAGGCCATCCGGCTGGCCGACCAGCTCGGGGTCGATGTCGTGACGTGCTTTTCGGGCCTCCCCGGTGGCGGTCCGAACGACGAAGTACCGAATTGGGTGACGGCCCCGTGGCCGAACGAGTTCGCAGACGCCCACGACTACCAGTGGGAGGTCGCCACCGACTACTGGCAGGACCTGGCCCGCTTCGCTGACGATCACGGCGTTAACATCGGCCTCGAGATGCACCCCAACATGCTGGTCTACGAGCCAACGGGGCTGGTCCGACTCCGTGAAGCGACGAACGACCGCATCGGGTGTAACTTCGACCCCTCACATCTCTACTGGCAGGGGATCGACATCCCGGAAGTCATCCGGTACCTGGGCGGACAAGAGGCCATCCACCACGTCCACGCTAAGGACACGCGAGTTTACGAGGAGAATGCCCGCGTTAAGGGCGTGCTGGACATGGCACCCTATACCGCCGAACAGGATCGTTCCTGGCTGTTCCGGTCGGTCGGGTATGGACACGGGGAGGAGCACTGGAAGGACATCGTGAGCACGCTGCGTATGATCGGCTACGACGGCACGCTCAGCATCGAACACGAGGATTCCCTCACGTCCTCGCGGGAGGGGCTCGAGAAGGCCGTCGAGCTGCTCAACCGCGCCGTGTTCGAGACCCAGCCCGGGGAGGCCTACTGGGCCTAACCATGGCGCTCAAAGCCGGCTTTCTGGGCCATCGGTTCATGGGGCGGGCCCACGCCAACGCGCTCGCCCGACTGCCGATGTTCTTCCCCGAGGCGCCCCCGGTCGACCGCCACGTCCTGATCGGTCGGGACGAGGCCGCCCTCGAGGAAAACGCCGACCAGCTCGGGTTCACGACGACATCAACCGACTGGCGTGACGCCATCGACGACATCGACGTATTGTACAACCTCGGGCCGAACTACCTTCACGTCGAGCCATCGGTGGCCGCGCTCGAGGCTGGAATCCACGTCATGTGCGAGAAGCCGCTCGCGGCCACCCTCGAAGGCGCCCAATCGATGGCGGCGGCGGCCGAGTCGAGCGACGCTGTGACGGCGACGGCGTTCAACTATCGGTTCGTCCCGGCGATCCGCTACGCCAAGCGGTTGGTTGACGACGGCGAGCTCGGCGAAATCCACCATTTCCGCGGGCGCTACATGCAGGACTGGCTGGTCGACCCTGACGCGCCGTGGAGTTGGCGGAACGACGAGGAGCTGGCGGGCTCCGGGGCGCTCGGCGACCTCGGGGCGCACACAGTCGACCTCGCGAGGTTCCTCCTCGGTGATCGGGCCGGTGGCTTCGAGCGGATCAACGGCCAGCTTCAGACCTTCGTGGACGAACGGCCGACCCCAGATGGCGACGAGCGGCGGCCGGTCACCGTCGATGACGCCTATACGGCTCAGGGGGAGTTCGAGAACGGTGCGCTGGCTACATTCGAAGGGTCACGGTTTGCGACCGGCCACAAGAACGATCACTCGATTACGATACACGGTTCGGACGGGAGCCTCCGGTTTTCACTCGAACGGCTCAATGAGCTCGAGGTCCTGACGGGCGATTCGCGGGGCTACGAGACGGTCATGGTGACCGACCCGGACGACCCCTACATCGAGCGGTGGTGGCCGCCGGGCCACGTCGTGGGGTGGGAACACACATTCATCCACGAAAACTTCGAATTCCTCACGGCGATCGACGAGGGCAGTTCGTATGCGCCGGATTTCGCCGACGGCTTGGCCGTCCAGCACGTTCTCGATGGGATCGATACGAGCGATGCCCGTGGCGAGTGGGTCGATCTCTGACCGTCGTCGCCGATCCTTTCACGGCTCGACCAAAATGATTAATTACGGAACCAGCCGAACATCGGTCGCATGAAGGCGGCTAGGTTCGACGCCGACGACTCTACGGTGTCGATCGAAGACGTCGAGATCCCGTCAGTCAGCCCCGACGAGGTCCGCGTGGATCTCCGGGCGTCGAGCCTCTGTGGCTCGGATGTTCACTTTTTCCACGGCACCCTCCCCGACCCAACCCTGAATCCGGTGACGATGGGCCACGAGGGGGCCGGGATTGTGGATGCGATTGGCGAGAACGTCGATCACGTGTCGGTCGGTGAGCAGGTGGCGATCCACTACGTCCACTCCTGCGGCACCTGCAAGCCCTGTCTCCAAGGCTACGATCATCGGTGCCGGCACCGCCGCCATTTCGGCGATCACCGCCACGGGACCTTCGCCGAGTTCGTCACCATCCCCGCCGAGAACGCGCTCCCGGTCGCCGACCACGTTCCGATCGAGTGGGTCTCGATCTCGGCGTGTGCCGTGGCCACGCCATACCACGGGATGAAGCGTTCTCAGCTGGAGAACGGGGATACGGTCGTGGTGTTCGGGATCGGTGGGATCGGGCTGCACGCCGTCTTGTGGGCGAATTATTTCGGTGCCGGTGAGGTCATCGCCGTCGATATCGACAACCGGAACCTGGCCGGAGCCGACGAGTACGGTGCGGACGTCCTCGTGAACGCGACAGAGGATGATCCGGTCGAGGTGATCAATGAACGAACCGATGGGTGGGGAGCCGATGTCGTCCTCGAGTGTTCCGGATCGGAGGTGGCCATGGAAGAGGCGCTCGAGGCTATCAAGGGCCGGCACCGCTTCGCAACCGGCAATGTCGTACTGGTGGGTATTCAGGATAACCCGATCCCGTCAATCGATTTCATGGGTATTAGGGAGGGCTATCTCACCGTCTCCGGGGATCACACACGAAACGAGCTCCGACAGATCGTCAGCCTCCTTGAGGGGGAGAAGATCGACCTGAGCCCCTCGATCACCCATCGATTCCCGCTCGCCGACCTCCAGACAGCGGTCGACACCCTCGAACACGGGGACGAGAGAGTTGGTCGGATCGTGCTCGATCCGACATAGTTGCCAAAACCCGAACGTCAGTCGGCCGGTGATGGCGATGGGTTTTACTCGGGTGCCAGTCATTCCCATCCTACCATGGATCTCCAAGACCAATTCGACGGCTTCACGGCCCGCGATTGGCAGACCATTGAGGAGGGCGGGCCGGTCCGGTTTGCCGTCATTGGATTGGGCTGGTGGACCCGCGACGAGGCGATCCCGGCGATTCAGCAGGCTGACCTCTGTGAAACCACGGTCGCGGTGAGTTCGACGACGGCCAAAGCCGAGAGTGTCGCCGAATCCGTCGAGACGATCGACCACGCCCTCACCTACGACGAGTTTCACGACGGCGCCGCACGCGAAGCTTATAACGCGGTGTACGTCGCGACCCCGAACAGTAAACACCTCGAATACGTGGACACCGCCGCCGGGTTCGGGAAGGACGTACTCTGTGAGAAGCCGATGGAAGCGACGCTCGAACGCGCGGAGGCGGTCGTCGAAGCCTGCCGGGACCGGGACGTTACGCTGATGGTGGCCTACCGGATGCAGACCGAACCGGCGGTTCGATGGGCCAGGAATCTCGTTCAAACCGGATTCATCGGCGACCCGGTTCACGTCCATAGCCACCTCTCACAACGGTTACTCGAAATGATTCCAAACCCTGACCAGTGGCGACTCGATCCTGACCTCACCGGATACGGGACGTCCGTCATGGACCTCGGACCATACCCGGTCAACACCACGCGGTTCATCCTCGACGAGGATCCCATACGCGTGACAGCTCAGGCCGGTTCGACCGGCGAAGCCTTCGACGATGTGCCGGATGAGACCGCGGCATTCGTGCTCACCTACCCGAACAACTGTTTTGCGGCCTGTACCGTGAGCCAGAACGCTGTACAATCGAGCCGGCTCAGCATCGTGGGCCTGGAGGGTGAACTGACGATTGAACCGGCGTTCTTTCCCCACCATCCACGAAAGGTGACGGTCGCCCGATCGGGGACGACGGCGTCCTATGAGGTCGAAATGGTGGATCAGATGCTCGAGGAGTTCGAGTATTTCGCCGACTGCGTCCTCAGCGGCCGATCACCCGTTCCCGATGGACCCCATGGGGTGACCGATATGCGAATCATGAAGGCAATTTACGATTCGGCCGAGTCGAACGAGCCGATCCAGCTCTGATCGGAGAGTCCCTCAGTGGTGGACGTATTTGAGCTGGATCACATTCGCGGTCGATTCGAGGGCCTGGAAAATCTCGTTCTCGATGCGCTCATCGCCGAACCGGTTCTTCGGCCCGGAAACCGAAATCGAGGCGATTATCTTACTATCGTCATCCCTGATCGGGACGGCGACGGCCCGCATCCCGAGCCGTCGTTCGTCGTCTTCCAAAGCATAGCCCCGCTCCCGCGTGCGCTCGAGGTCGTCGAGCAGCTCTTCCCGGGCCCCGATACTTCTATCGGTGGCTTTCGGCAGGCCGTGTTGATCGATGATTTCGTCGATTGCTTCCATTGGGAGATACGCCATGATGGCCTTTCCCAGTGACGACCAGTGCATGTAGGTGAACTCGCCAACTGGCGTGTTGTCGTGAACGGCATCACCCCCTTCTGACTTGTATAAAAGGACACGCTGGCCGTTTTCTATCGTTCCGAGATTGGCGAGTTCGTTGGTTTCATCCGCCAAATCGTCAACTTCGAGCTTCGCTGCCCCATAGATCCGCTGGGCCTGTCTGACCCGGCCCCCTCGCTCGAGGAACTTCAGCGAAACCCGGTACGTACCACCGTCGTTTACGACGTAGCCGAGTTCGTCAAGCGTTTTGAGGTAGACGTGTGCGGTGCTCTTCGGCAGATCGAGCCGATTGGCGAGGGCCGTCACCCCGGACGGACCTTGGTCCTCGAGGCATTCGACGATCCTGAAGGCCGAGTGAATGGACTGGATCGTTTGATGATTTCCATAATCCGATCCACCAGTTGGCATACTCCAACCAATCGATGGGGGTGGCTTAAACATGTTCCTCGGTGGCAGGATCGCCGTTCGTGACAGCATAACATGATCGCCGAATCTCTGACGGTCTTAACCCGTCAAAAGTGATGGAGGGCGGTTGGTTATTGGCGGAGTAAACCATTCGATACCGAAGACCTCCGCCCAAAACCGTCCGATAGTCTTGAACATAAGGATACGAGAGGCCAATCCCGGGGATTATAGGTCGAAGAGCGTGTTTACGGCGTGATATCGATTCAATCGATGACGGAATGGTATCTGGTCGGCCCTCAAACCGAGTGTGGATGTGGCGTTTCTCATTACACCCGTACAGGTGTAATTAATATGGAATAATTGCTACTATTCGTGGGAGATCGGGGCATTATTCTGGAATAGTTGTTTAGTGGCTGCTAAGTTATTTTGGACGCTCCGGTGTCCAATATTATCGAACGTCGTGGGTTCGGTTTTCGGTCGTTCCGACGAACTCCCACTGCGTTCCTCGGATTCCAGCCAGGGATGAAATACTTCGGTTACCCCGATCACACCGTTCGTCTGAAACCACCAACCTCTTCCTTTGATCGTTTCTGAGAACACCAACAATTAAGCCCCGAATCCGACTGCGAAGGCACATGGATGTACTCCTGACCGGACCGTACGGACTCGTGGGAACGGCGATCCTCGATCACCTTTACGAGGAGCCGAACTACGACTGGACGTTGTTTAACCGGTCGGACCGGCCTGATGACCACCCCTATGGTAGCTTCGACACCGTCGTCGCTGACATCAATGACGCCGAACAACTGAGGAACGCTGTCCGGGGCCATGATGCAATCGTCCACATGGCCGGCGCTTCACGGTCGACCGATCCGTGGTCCGAAGTCCACGAGGGGAATATTGTCGGCACCTATAACGTCCTCGAGGCTGCCCGCGAGGCCGGCGTGGAGTCGGTCATTTATGGGTCAAGCCATCACGCGATGGGCGGATACGAAGACGAGTACGCCCCGGACATCTACGAAGAGGACTTCCCACTCGTGCTTCACCACGACGATCCACCACGACCGGACTCGTACTACGGCGTCTCGAAACTCTTCTCAGAGGATCTGGGCCGGTATTACGTCGAATATCATGGCGCCCCAAAACGGTTCTACTCGCTCCGGATCTGTAACGTCAGTGCCCCCGAATACGATGATCCCTACGGTCGGGCGGAGGAGGCCGTTCAGCGCGGCGACTACGAACGAGGAAGCAAGGAATACCGGGCTCGCGTCGCTCGTCGGCGTGCTCACTGGTGTTCGCGGCGGGATATGGCCCAGTTGGTCGATAGATGCCTCCGGGACCAATCGGTGACCTTCGATATCTTCCACGGCGTGAGCGATAACCGGGCACGTTGGTTCGATCTCGAACACGCCCGAGCCATTCTCGGGTATCACCCTCAAGACGACGCTGGCGACCCCCGATGGGATGAACTACCGGACCGCTACGGTGAACCATGACATCAGAACTGATTTAGACGGCCACACTCCACAGGTAGGACATGGATTCGCGATACCGCAATCTCGTTCCCGGAATGACGGGTGGCGTCGGTTGGCGAGACTTGCGCTCGGGTGAACAGCGGCGGGCCCCGGAACGGGACATCGAGATTTCGGACCTCACCTGCACGGTCGTCGAGGGGAACTTCCCTTGGAACCTGATCACCGTCGAGACCAGCTCGGGCACCTACGGGATCGGCGAAGCCTTCCCAGGGCCGGTAACGAACCACGTCGAATACCTCAAACCTGGGCTAGTCGGGCAGAACCCGTTCGATGTCGAACGGCTCACCGAACACATGACCCAGCTCTTGTCGGGCGTGGGCGGGTCCAAAGGGTTCTCCCAGGCCGTGGTCAGTGGGATTGAAACCGCCCTCTGGGACATCGTCGGGAAGGAAACGGGGCTGCCGGTCTACCAGCTCCTCGGTGGAAAATACAGGGATGACGTCCAGATCTACGCTGACTGCCACGCCGGCGAGGCGCTCTCCGAGATGGCCGAAGCCGACCCGCGGGAGATCTATAGCCCCGAATCTTACGCCCGCGTCGCCGAGGAGGTCGTGGACGAGGGGTTCACGGCCCTCAAGTTCGATCTCGACGTCAAGGTCGAACCGGCCGATACCGCAACCCGACGGCTCTCGGCCGACGCCATAGAACACAAGGTCTCCGTCGTGGAGGCGGTCAGGGAGGCGATCGGGCCGAACCCGATCCTCGGATTCGACGTACACTGGAACTTCACGGTCGAAACCGCGAAAAAGATCGCCAGAGGGATCGAACCGTATGAGGTCGACTGGTTCGAAGACCCGGTCCCTCCAGAGAGCGTCGATGCTCACCGCGAGGTCACGGACAACACGACGACCCCGATCCTCGCGGGGGAGAACTGGACCCGGGTCGAAGGCTTCCTCCCGTTCATCACTCAACAAGCGGTGGACATCATCGCCCCCGATATCCAGAAGTGTGGCGGGTTACTTGAGTTCCGGAAGATCGCGACACTGGCCGACGCCTACAATATCCCCGTTGCGCCGCACAACATCTCGAGCCCGGTTGGGACGATCGCGAACGCCCATGTGGCGGCGACCGTTCCGAACGCCTTCACGCTCGAATGGCATGCCCGGGAGGTGGACTGGTGGGACGACCTGCACACGGGGGAAGACCTCATCGTTAATGGGCACATCCAGGTCCCGGAAACGCCTGGGTTGGGCCTCGAGCTCGACCTCGATGTCGTGAATGACCACCTCGCGCCTGGCGAGGACGAATTGATCCTTTAAACGGGAGGGGTCGTTTCCCCGGCTTTGTCTTCCCGGTTAAGTGAAGAGCCGCATCCGGATCACCGCTCGGTTGGAGATGCAAACAGTAAAGCCGGGTTGGTTTGAAGCGGTTCCCATGCGAATTGGACGGTTCGAGGTAGACGGAGTGGAACGTATTGGACGGTTTATCGATAGTAGCGTGATCGACGTCTCATCCGGATTCTCGACGTTTACAGACGCCCTCACCGACCTCTCGGGAGCCGCTGATATCAACGATGGGGAATACCCACTCGACGAAATCTCCTATCTCCCGCCGACAGGGCCCGGGAACACGGTGTTTTGTGCGGCGTTGAATTATCAAGCACACGCCGACGAGGCGGATGACGCCGTTCCCGATCGGCCCCTGATTTTCCTGAAACTTGCCCGTACACTGGTCGGCAATCAGTGTCCGATCGCCTACCACACAAAGGTCACTGAGGAGATCGACTACGAAGCAGAACTCGCAGCCGTCATCGGCTCGCCCGCCAGACACGTCTCACCGGAGGCCGCCCTGGATCACGTGGCCGGCTACACCATTCTCAACGACACGTCGGCCCGGGATCTCCAACTCGGGCTGCCCGTCGGCGATGATACCCTGTTCGACTGGTTTTCGGGCAAGGCGATGCAGGCCACAACGCCGGTTGGACCATACGTGGTCGCTGACGAGATCGATGACCCGCAGGACCTCGATATCACCTCCACGGTCAACGGCGAGGTCATGCAGGACTCCAACACCGGTTTGATGATCCGGAGCGTCGCCGACCTGATCTCCTTCGTCTCCTCCCGGGTCCAGCTTGAGCCGGGGGACATCATCGCCACGGGGACGCCGGAAGGGGTCGGGACGTTTCAGGACATCCGACTCCATCACGGTGACGAGGTGGAGATCGAGGTCGAGGGGATCGGGACTTTGGTCAATTGGGTCGAAGAGACGACGGACTGATCGCGGGGAGTCGGAACTCGGCCCGTTTTCCTCGACATCCCTGGGCACCATCCCGTGCTAAGTTTACTAACACGACCTGAGCCCGCTATCGTGTCCACGGCCTAGCGGGATCCGGCGCTGACGAATCGTAGAAAACCGTGGCATGACACCCTTGCGGATCACATTTACAGCCCCTGGGTGTCGCTTCAGCGTGAGGGAAGGGCCGTCGAACTGTGCCCTTTTTGGAGTGTCGTGTTCGGGGGTCGCCGATCATCACAGAAAGCAGAAACCGGACCGAGAGGGGATGAACAAGATTCCGGTCCGGGAGTTGGCATCGCACCTGATGATACTCAGGGGCGGGTACTGCGTCCCGCGGGCTGAGACACCGAGGGACAGCCTATAAAATTTTTCATAGCAATGGTAACATTTTGTATTTCGGAACCGAGCAGGCGACATCGAAAACGATGTTCGATGTATTCGGTAGGGACGCCACGAACCACGAATTATCCCACCTGATCCTCCCCTGCAGCCACGGCGACGATGGAGATCGGAATATTACTGTCCAGTTTTATGGGTAAAAATCTTTATCTTATGATTATACTAACGATCAAATAATCACGACAACAGACACAAGGAAAAGGTTAAGAGGAACGTGGCAGATGTCCGAACTACAATGGCGGAAGACGACACCGAAACCGTCGACGACAAACAAAAAATCACCGTAGAAGCCTCAAGTGTCGATGGGATCGTGAGCGCACTCGACCTGGAGCTTATCGAACCCGAAGAGGAGGAGCCAGAGCCGTCTGATTTCCCCGAGGAACTCATCGATGTCTTGAGCACGATCAACGACATCTACAACGGTGTTCACGAGGCGACGGAAACGGATAGCCGTGGGCGCTCCCGGAAGATGGTCCGACAGTTCGCCGACCGCGAAGACCTCAGCAGCGATGCCGTGGGCCACATCCTCCGCGTCCTCGAGTACCACGAGCTCGTCGTCCAGGACGGCAACCGCTGGCGGATCCCCGAATCCGAGGACTGACGACCGGACCCCTGGTTTACCGTTCGATCATTGCCCCGGCCAGCCCGCACTGCGTATCCTGATTCGATCGCCGCTTTACTTCAAATCTCTGTGATGCGATAATACTCTTCATCCAGTGCGGCGGCGTCCTCGGGCAGAAGTGCCACCACGAGGTAGTCCGCGAAATCGGCGAAATATTCGACGAGGGCAGCGATCCGGTCCGAATCCAACGCCTCCAGGGAGTCCAACAGGAGGAAGTTGCAGATTTCGTGCACTTCGTGGACGAGATAGCCCGCGAGGGCGAAGGTCAGGCCGACCACTTCCCGTTCGCTCTCGCTGAGGTGTTCGATTGTATCCTCGTAGACGGTCCCTTCGTCCGTCGATCGGACGATGTGGAGGTCGAACCGTCCTTCCGTTACCACCGACCGGCCACTGCGCACGTCTTCCTCGATCCGCTCGATCCAGATGCGGTCGAGGTTATCGTATTCGAGGAGGTCCAGGATCGTTTCCATCTGGTCATTGAACTCCTCCACCGCGTTCCGTTCGAGCCGTTCAATCCGGGTTCGGAGTTCGGTGATCTGGTCGCGAATATTGTCGCGATCGTTTTCCAGGGTTTCCCGGTCCGAAAGCCGATCCTCGATCGAGGTGATATCCTCTTCGATGTCGGCCACATCGTCCTCGAGGCGTTCGACGGTGAATTCCAGACGGTTTACCTCGTCATGCAGTTCCAGGAATTCACTATACTCCTCGGATTCCATTTGGCTGACTTTCTCTTCCAACGCATCAACTTCGTCCTCTAGATCCGCCTGCTGATCCTCGAGGTCGGCCACACGGTCCCGCCGGTCCTCGAGTTCAGATTGAAGCTTCTCGAGCCGGTTTTCCAACCGCTCGTGCTCACGTTTGTTCTGTTGGTGCTGTTTCCGGTCGGATTGAAGCCCGTCAATGCGGTCCTTGAGGTCGCTCCGTTCGGAAACCTTATCGGACCGGTATTGTCGCAGGAGCTCGATGGTATCCTGAATCTGCCCCGACTCGATCTCTGTCCCACAAGTCCAACAGACCACTTGCTGGTTATCCTCGACCAGCCGGTCGGTGACCGACCCCTCCCCACCGGAGCCCCGTTCGGTCTGGAGGACGCGAAACGCTTCGGACTCCTCGCCCTCGAGCACGTTCTCGTTAAACTGTAGGACCGTTTGGAGCTCGTTTATCGTCGAATCGATCGTTTGTCGTCGGCTTCTGAGTTGGTCGATCTCGGTTTCGATCTCAGCGAGCTCGTCTTCGGGGACCCCTGGGAGCGACTCGAGGTCGTCCTCGATCTCGACCAGCTCGTCTTCGACGGCGGCGATCGAATCACGCTCGCCATCGATTCGACGGTTTACCCGTTCGAGCTCGTTTCGGACCGAGCTGAGTTCGTCGAGCGCGTCATCGAGTTCGGTTTTCTCCTGTCGGGAATCCTCGAGCGTCGCGTCGACGGATTCCAGCTCCTCCATTCGCTCGGCGAGTTCTTCGCGCCGATCTTCGAGCTCATTCTGCTTGGCTGTCCGCTGCTCCTCTAATTTCGGAAGCCGGGTCGACAACTGGTCCAGCTCCTCCAGTTCCCGCTCGATCTCGGCTTGTTCCTCCTGGAGCCGATCGATTTCGGATTCGATCTCGGCGGTATCAATCGGTTCCATCAGCACCTGTCTGAGGTCGTCACCCCGCTCGACCGCTCGCCGGGCTTGGTTCGATCCGAGAAGGAACGCAAACAGGTCGACCAGAACCGGATCTTCTAGGTAGGGATCGCCCCGCATATTGACGATCCCATTGTTCCGGGTCAGGGTTCGGGTATACGTTTCATCGCCGATATTGAGTTCGACGAATCCCTCATCGGCGTCGCCCTTGAGCGAGACTTCCTCGCTCCCGATCGCCGCCATGAGCGCCCGGAGGAACGAGGTCCGGTTTGTCGCGTTCCGACCGGTCAGCACATTGACGCTGGGCATGAGATCGACGCTGGTGGTTTCAATCCCCCCGATGTTCTCAACATCGATATGGGGGTGCGCTTCCGATAACTCCGGCTCGCTCATGTAATCGCCTTCGGAGGAGTGTGCTTTAATCGTTTCTTCTCGGGTCGGGGCCGTTACAGGGTTAGATCTGTAATGCGATTTCAGGCTTCAACAGCCACAGCCGTTCTGTTCGATGAGTTCCTGGATGGTATACTGCTGCCCACAATCGTTACAGAGGACTTGGACCGAAGCGATGACATCGATCGATCCAACGGAAAACTCATCGTCCGATGGGAGCTGTTCGATCGTGGATTCGGTGACGGCCTGGAGCCGCGATTCGAGGCGTTGGATGGTCTCCAATCGATCGGTCAGCTTGTCATCGGGGGAGGAGTCTGACTCGTATTTCACCTCACGGACGGAGGTGAGGTAGGTGTGGATCGCTTGGTGAGAGACGAAATCGGTCGTGAGATCGTCGACATCGATACCCAGTTGCTCCAGGCGCTGGCGAGTCTGCGATCGCATCCCTGCGCTCACGTCATCGGATGTCAGGAGCCGAACGAGGTTGTCGACCTCGCCCTCAAGGGGAGTCTCGTCTGCGTGTTCGAGCGCCGACTGAAGGATACGGGCATTCGTGACACTCGCCAACGATCGGAGACTTTCGCGCTCGTAGCCGTTTTGGCCGAGCCACCGATCGACGAGCTCCTCGCCGAAGTCCGAAAGGTCGTATTTTCCGATAACCCGTTCGAGTTTCGTTTGACTGCCGGTTGTAGCCGAAGATCCGTCTGGCATTGTGTTCTTGGTTCCGTCTACCCGCTCATCCGTTAAGAATTACCGGATCATCGTCTCGAATTCAAAGCGCTGACCGTCGATACAGCTTCTAATTCAACACAATAGAAGTATTATTATAATATTAATATAAGGTAAAAAAGAGTATAATTATAAACAATATAACAAAACTAAAAACAGAATCACTACAGTGATAATAGACTGAAGGAATAAAAACTTGATTATTGTAGTTATTGGATCATCGAGGCATGGATTGAAGCTCGCTACTGATCGCTCAAAGGTAGGGCCAGGCGTCGAGCGCACGGCGCCAGGAGCTGATCGCGCCGATCCATCGGGCGGCGACGCCCTTCTTCAGCAGACGGGCTGGAACGCCCGTGATCACTCGAAGCGGTGAATGGATCACGTCGTGAGCAATGGCTGCCTGCCCCACCGACAGGAGGGTTCCCCGGGACTCGAAGGTGAATCGCTCAAGAGGTCGCTCCTGAATCGACCGGGTGATGTTGGTCGCAACGATCGACGCGGCCTGCCAGGCGGCTTGAGCGGTCGGCGGGACCGGTTCGCCCTCCACGTCGACCATCGCCGCATCACCGAGGGCGAATACTCGGGGATCGCTAGTCTGGAGCGAGCCGTTTGTTCGAAGCCGGCCGGACATCCCCTCTAAGCCCCCATCGGTGAGGACGGTCGGGCCAGTAATTCCCCCCGTCCAGACCACTACATCGGCCGGAAGCGAGTCCCCGTCATCGAGTTCGACTGACGCGTCGGTCACTCGATTGACCGGTCGGCCCGTGATTACCTCGATATCGCGGTCGGCGAGGATTTGGTGAACCCGACGGCTCAATTCCGGGGCATCCTCGGGGAGGATCCGGTTCTTGGCTTCGATCAGTCGAATCGAAAGCGGCCTGTCTCGATCCTCTGCCAGTCCTGCGAGCTCTCCCGCGACCTGCACACCGGACAGGCCCGCCCCGGCCACGATCACCCTCGCCGGATCACCCGCTTCGCGGCCGGTCGATGCATCGATAACCGCCTTGTGGATCGCAAGCGCATCCCGATGATCATTGAGCGTCAGGGCATATTGATCGATCCCGGGGATTCCGTAATCGGCCGGTTCGCTCCCCATCGCATACACCAGGAAATCATACCCGATTTTCTGGCCATCGTCGAGATCAACCGTCCGCGTTTCGGCGTCGACCCTGGTGACCCTGCCTTGGATAAACCGGGTGTCTACCGAGGCGATCGCCGTGATCGGGACAGTGAGTGCGGATTCGGCGGTGGGTTCTCTGATCAACCGATGGGATTCGTGGCGAACGAAATGGTAGGGCGTTTTTGAAATCCACGTGAGTTCGAGATCGGTGTCCATCGATTCCAGCCGGTCGATCGTGGCGGCCCCGCCATACCCGGCCCCGAGTACGACGACAGTGTGGGTCATGCGACTACGTCGCTCCAGGGAAAAACGATCCTGATCGGCCCAGGATCGGTTCGGTGGTCCTCATTGGCTGCTCACACTATGGTTTAGGTTGACCTAAAGCATAGGTCTTGTGCCCTACATGTAAGGTAGTGTCACGCATGAACCTGTGATACCTAATAGGCCTCCTGCGTGGTCCGTTCCCGCCCCATTTGACCCTCGATTGTGAGGTGAACATTTCCCGCCGTCATCAGAAATTAAACTTTCCGCCCAATCCCGACCCCCTGGCTATGCCGCCAAAACCGTCCTCGTCCTCGGATTAACAGTTATGGCCACCGGCGTTGGACTATCCGGATCGGTGCGGATGATTACTTAAGCAACTCTCACTCGGAGGTCGAGATCGAACCCGAGGTCCCTCTCACCGATATCTGACGAAATAGCCGGCGTTCACCGACCGACCTCTAAACTGCCTTCAGCAGCTGATTGAGCCTCCCGCCACCAGACGAGCTCGAATTCGATGCTTTGTTTCGCTTCAGTGTCCCCTTCAGACCAGTCCGACTCTCCCTCCAGTTTGAACGTTATCTGGTCGCTCGGATCAAACGTCACCTGCTGTCCGCCGAGCTGGAGTGTGACCGGGCCATCTCTATCAAGCTGATCAGCCAACTCACGGAGATAGGACGCGATTTCGACGCGAGTTCTCTGCTCCTCGGTTTCGAGTTCGCCCATAGCCGGGAAGAATGAATCGACATCGCAAATAACCCACCGGCAATTCCGATAGAGTGGGAACGAATCGACTGGTGGCTATTCGTCGCGTTAACCGATGGACAATCCAGAAACGATTCTGGATCGACGGGCCGTTGTCTGCTGATTGTCGACCGTTTCGACATTTCCTCCCTTGAGCCTGAATTCCGAAACCCGTAGTTCAAGCGCCGAACAGCGAATCCACGGCGAACAAGCCTGCGTAACTCAGCCCAAACGAGAGTACGAACGAGAGGATCCACGCAACGACCGTTCGGGCGAGTTTCGTCCGACTGACTCCCGTGGCGCCGGCGGCGTACCCGCTCCCGACAATGCTGCTGACGATGATCTCGTTAAACGAGACCGGAATCCCGAAAAAGACGGCAGCCTGCGCGATGACGAATGACGGAATGAGCGCGGCGATCGATCGGCGAGGCCCGAGCGACGAGTAGTCTTGGGACAACGCCTTGATCATCCGAGGGGCGCCCGTCCAGGACCCGGCGAGCAATCCGACGCCACCGCCAAGAAGAACCCAGGTCATCGAGATCCCGAGCGACAGGTCGTCGATCAGCGGCAGGAGCGGGCCGATGGCCAGTCCAACCTGGCTGCCCCCGGCAGAAAACGCGACCAGGGCTCCCAACGCAAGCAAGAAGCGTTGTTGGGCGGCATCGACATCCCGAGTACTATCCCAATACAGCATGCCAGCGATCGCTCCCGCAATCAGCATCGTAACCCCCACGACATCCAGATTCAACCCTAAAATTCGGGGCAGATCGACGACAGCGTCCACCGTTCCGGCGATGGAGGCGGTTTCCCCACTCGGTCCGAGTAGTGAAAACCTGATATTGGCCAAAATGAGGCCAACGAAACCACCGAGAACCGGGACTGCGATCCGTTCCGTTACCCGTTCATGCCTGAGCATCCGGGCGATCGTGTAGGAGATCCCGCCCCCGATAAACGGCGTGGCGATCCATAGGGCTCCGATCTCTCGATATTTCATCAACGCAGGCTGCCCGCCGAGGGCCAATCCGACGCCGATCATTGCGCCGGTTACCGTAAAGGCCGTGGCGATTGGGTATCCGATCCCGACCCCGATTGCCACCAAGATCCCAGCGACAAGGAGTCCGATAGTCGCCGCAATCGGCGAAATCACCACCCCGCTGGTCAATCCTCGACCGACGGTTTCGGTGACGTTTGCACCTTGTAGCGTCGCTCCAGTTAGCCCTAACAGCCCGACGAAGAACGCGGCCCGCAAGATGGAGATCGCATTTGCCCCGACGGCCGGCGAAAAGGGCGTCGAGCCTGAGGATCCAGCACCGATCGACCACGCCATAAAGATACTCGCCCCGCCCGCCACGAGAAACGTCGCAAGCGTTCCGGCCGAGACCATTCGGTTTGGACACCGGAGGAGCGGTTGTTAAGGTCTGTCGGTTGCCACGTTCTCCGGGCAATCGCGTATTCTGCCCCAAATAACGCTGAATCGGAGCCCATCGACTGAAGATCTGCCCGGAAACCAACGTAGAATCGCCTCCGTCAACCGATCTCCAGAGGATGTGAGCCTACCCGAACATCTGCCGCATCATCGGGTGCATCTCCATGAGCTGCTCCTCGGCGATCTCCTCGTAGATCTTGTAGGTGATGCTCACCGTCAGCAGCAGCCCCGTCCCGGAGACGGCGCCGATGGTGCCGAGCATGTTCGCGAGGACGGCGAGGAGACCGACGAGCGCCCCGCCGATGATCGTCACCGCGGGGATGTATCGCTCCATGACCTTTTCGATCACCCCCACGTTCCGGCGGAAGCCCGGGATCTGCATCCCGGAGTTCTGGATCTGCCGAGCTGTCGCTTCCGGGCCCATATCCGTCGTTTCGACCCAGAAGATGGCGAAGATCGCCCCGCCGATGATCATGAAGGTGAGGTCGACTGAGACGCGGAGCATGATCTGCCACGGCTCGACCGTCCCCTGGACCTGGGCGAGCCACCACATCCAATCAGTCGGCTGCTGGATGGGGTTGGTGTAGTAAAAGAACCCGCCGACCGGCTGACCGTTGGCGTTGTAGACCCCGAGCCAGGGCGGGAGGTCCTGGAGCTGGGCGTAAAGGATCCGGCCGAGGAACTGAATGTTGGCCTGCAGCGCCCGGACGAGGATCATCGGCAGGACTGAGGCGTAAATGAGCTTGACCGGGAACCGGCCACGGGCGCCCTTGACCCGGGCGTGGGAGAGCGGGATCTCCACCCGGACGGACTCGGCGTAGACGACGATCGCGAAGATGAGGACCGTCGTGATCAGCGCGAGGATCGCCCCCTGGCCGAACACGAGCTCCTGAAGCCCTCCCGAGAACAGCGGGGCGACCTCGACCGAGCCGGTTGCCATCCCGAACCAGGTGGGAATCAGCCCCGGCGGCCGCTGGGGGTTGCCCCAATAGAACATCCCGCCGATAAGGCGCTGGCTCACCCCGGCAATGATGAACAGGCCGATCCCGGAGCCGACCCCCCACTTCGAGACGATCTCGTCCATGAACAGGATGAGGATGCCACCGACGAAGATCTGGGCGAACAGCAGCCACTTCACGCCGAGCGTCCCGATCCCCAGCTGGACGCCCAGTGCCTGGTCGGCCGGCAGGAACCCGCCGGCGAACACCATCGGCAGGCCGGTGAGGCAGATCATGACGACCACGAGCAGCTTCTGCAGGCCCTGGTAGAGGACCTGATCGCGTGGCTCGTTCGTGTCGAGCCCGAGGAGGTCGGCCCCGCCGAGGAGCTGCAGGACAATGCTGGCCGTGACGATCGGCCCGATGCCCAGCTGCAGGACCGACCCCTGGGCACCGGCCAGGATCGACCGAAACTGCCCGAAGATGTCCTGGGCGTTCCCGCCCAGGCCGTAGAGCGTGACGTTCGTCAGGAAGAAATACACGACCAGGACGCCGGCGGTCCACGCCAGCTTCCGTCGGAAGGGGACGTGCCCCTCCGGACGGGTCACCGACGGCATCCGGGTCAACAACGGTTCGGCCGTCCGCTTCCAGCCCATGGATCACTCCTCGGCGGTGTCGTCCTTGGCTTCTTCGGCTTCTTCGGCTTCCGCCGCGCGGGCCTCGCCGCGTTCCGACAGGACGGCATCGCCGCCCTCGGCCTCGATCTGCTCGGCCGCCGAGTCGGTGAAGTCGTCGGCGACGACCTCGAGCTGGTGGTGCACCTGGCCGCTCCCGAGCACCTTCACGACCTCGGCCTCGTGGCCGTCCTCGGCCACGTCACGCGCGTCGATCCGATACCCGTACTCGGTCTCCTCGGCGAGACCCTGGGTGGCCAGGAACGGCGCCTCCTCGTCGAGCGTCTGAAGGTCGACCTCCACGACGTCCGCCCGCAGTTCGGGCGGCCGGGTGAAGCCGGTCTTGCCGAGCGGTGCCTTGCCGTGGATCTCGTGTTTCCGCCGGCCGGCCTCGCCGCGACCGCCGCGGTTGCCGGCCCCCCGGCGGTTCTTCTGCGTCCCGCCACCGTGGGTTCGCGTCCCGCGCTGGCGTCGTTTCTTGTCGGTCATTATCGCATTGCCTCCAGGAGCTGGTCGATCTCCTCTGTGCTGTGTCGGCCGAGCTCGCCGCCCTCCTTGACGGGGTGTTTCAGCCCGCCGTGCCCGCCGCGGGGCGGGTGCAGGCGGAGCGTCGGCGAGATCCCCTGCTCCCGAAGCGTGGTCTCCTCGTTGAGGAGCGCGCCGGCGAGGTCGTCGATGTCGTCGTAATCGGTGTGCTCGGCCACCCAGTCGTCGGTGATCTCGTCGTTGCCCTCGAGCGGTTCGGCCCGCCGGGCCAGTAGCTTCGCGAGCATGCCCCGGCTGGGCTCGCCGTAGGCCACGACATCGTTCACCTTCGTGACCATCCCGCGGTAGGTGTCGGTTTCGGGAACGAGCGTGCAGTGGTTCACCCGGCTGAGGTTGAGCATGTCGAGGGTGTCCCGGACGGCCGGTCCGGTGTTCACCTCGCCGCGGATCTGGACGACGGCCTGCATCACGATCGCGCCTCCTCCCGCCGTCGGGTCTGGGCGCCGCGGGCCTGCGAGGAGTTGCGCAGCGCGTTGAACGTCGCCTTCGCCAGGTTCATCGTGGTCCGGGTGTTCCCGTGGGACTTCGTCCAGGCGTCCTCGATACCCGCGAGCTCGAGGATCTTGCGGACGTTCTCGGCGGCGGCCAGTCCCAACCCGCTCGGGGCGGGGATGAGTTCGACCGTCACGCTGCCCGCCTTGCCCGTCGTCCGGCGGGTGAGCGAGTGCGGCTCGTCGGAACGGTCCTCCCAGGAGCCGCTGCCGCGGTCGACCTCGATGATGTTGAGCTTGGCCACCTCGATCGCTTTCTGGATGGCGGCGCCGACCTGGTCCTCGCGGCCCTCGGCATACCCGACGAAACCGTCGCGGTTGCCGATCGCGACCACACACCGGAACTTCACCCGGCGGCCGGAGTCGGTCATCCGCTGCACCATGTTGATGTCGAGCACTTCGTCTTCGATCCCGGGGAGGAGCTGATCGACGATCTCGGGCTCCTTCAGCGGGAGCCCCGAGTCGAGCGCCTCCGACATGGAGGTGATCTCCCCGTCGCGGACCTGCCGGCCGAGCCGCGTCTTCGGCTCCCAGCCGTTGGCCTCGCTCATGCTTCCTCCTCGATGCGCTCGCGCACCTCGTCGAAGTGTTCGGGGAGCGTCGTCGCGTCGAAGTCACCGCTATAGAGGCCGTCCTCCATCTCGGCGTATTCGGCGATGTGCACGCCACGAGTGCGCTCCCAGTCGGCGAAGACCGACTCGTTGTGTGGGCTGTCGAGCCCGGCGTCGATCGCGCCCTCTTGGATGGCGAACACCTTCGCGCCGGGCGTGGCGGAATTGAGGCCGATATCGAGGACGGCCTCGTCGATCCCCGCCTCGACGGCACGGCGGCCGCCGAGGAAGCCGGTGAGGTAGGCCGCCGGCAGGTTGCCGGTCGGCGCCTCCCAGCCGAAGTCGGCGAGCTCGCTCGAGTGGGCGCTCGCGGTGGTCTCATCGCCTGTCGGGCCGGGCACGATTATCTGTACCTGGGCGTGCTGGTTGCTCGTCCGGGCCACCAGTCGTGGCTTGCCCGACTTGAGCAGGCGCAGCCGCTGATGGTAATCGGTGCGGCCCTCGCGACGGCGTCGCATCGGAACGTTGTACCGTGGTCCTGTCGCCATTATTGTCCTCCGTATTGGTTGTCGATGTAGGTGCGTAGGTACCGCACGCTGCGGAACTCGCCGCCGCTGGCCTTCGCATAGAGCTCGCGGTACTCCGAGCGGGAGATCTCCCCCTCGTCACGGAGCTCGCGAAGGACGCGTCGCTGGGCCCGGATACCGTCCGTCCAGTCCTCCTTGGAGTCGCGGCGGGCGCCGGCCTTCCCGCGCCGGGACCCGGCTCCCTTGCGGTGGCCGTAGGCCCGCTTCTCGTCACGCTCTCGGGCGCGACCGCGGGAGTTACCCTTGGCCTCCTTCGCCTGGATGACCCCGCGGTCGACCAGGTCCCTGATGTCCTCGCGGGTGATCGCGTCAGCGATCTCCTCCTGTTCGCCGGGATCGAACCAGACACGGCTCTTCCCGACGTCGAGGACGTCGGCCGCGAGCCGCCGTTGGGCGCGGAGATCGCTCATTCGACCGTCACCTCCTCGTAGGTCGGGTTGAGCACGCGGATCCCGGCCTCCTCGGCGTCGTCTTCGATACGTTCGCGCTTGCGACCGCCGACGGATGACGCGATCCGGACCGCTTGCGAATCGGGGTCGACGTCCTCCAGCTCGGCCGGGCGGTGGACGCGGACCTCCTCGAAGCCGCTCGGGTGGCGATCGCGGACCGCCTCGGGCGAGCGGAAGCCCGCCTCGACGGACGCGCCCTTGCCCTTGACGCCCTTGCGCTGTTTGGAGTGCGTCCCGCGGGGCCGTCGCCACGAGCTCGGGAGCCGCTTCTTCTTGTGGGAGTCCTGCCGGTTGAACTGCGGTTTGCCCGCCGCCTGTTTCTCGCCGAGCAGCCGAGCCTCTTCCTCCTCGAGTTCGGGCGTCTTGTCAGCGTGGCCGCGAGCCCGGAGCTCGGTCTCGACCGCTTCTTCCGGCTCTTCGACCGCGCCCTCCTCCTCGATTTCGGCGGCCGCGGCCTCGTCGACTTCGACATCGCCGACGTCCGCCTTGATTCGCGCGGCGAGCGCCTTCCCGATGCCTTCGACCTCGGCGAGATCGGCCTGGGAGGCTCGCTGGATCGACTCGACCGACTCGTAGCCGGCGTCGCGAAGGGCGTCGGCCTTCGCCGCGCCCACCCCGGAGATGTCCTCGATCGACTCGGGGACGGCCCGGGCGGGCTCGGCCGGCTCTTCCTCCTCCTCGACGGCGTCCTCGTCCGCTTCGGCGTCGGCTTCTTCTTCCGCTTCGGCGTCGGGTTCCGCTTCCTCCTCGGGCTCCTCCACCGCCGCCTCGTCGACCTCGATGTCGCCGACGTCGGCCTTGATGCGGGCGGCGAGCGCCTTGCCGATCCCCGTGACCTCGGCCAGGTCGTCCTGGGTGGCCCGGCGGATGTCGTCGACCGACTCGTAGCCGGCCTCGCGGAGGGCGTCGGCCTTCGCCGCACCCACGCCGGAGATGTCCTCGATATCCTGGGGTTCGTCAGCCATCGATCACACCTCCTGTTTCCCGGGTTTCTGCGTGATGTACACGCCGTCTTGGAACACCCGGGTGTCCTTGTCGGTCACGCGCGTGAGCTGTTCGATATCGGCCGCGGTCTGGCCGACCGCCTCCTTGTCCGGGCCGCGGAGCGTGATCTGCTCGCCGTCGACCTGGACCTCGGTGGAACCGTGGATGGGCGTCGTCCGCGGCGATCGCTCGCCGAGGAAGTTCTCGATGACGACTTCGTCCCCCTCGACCCGAACCTGCATCGGGAAGTGGGCGTAGACGACCTCCATCTCGTATTCCCACCCGTCGGTCACGCCATGGATCATGTTCGACACGTGGCTCTCGAACGTGCCGACGGTCGCGCCGGTGTGGCGGTCGTCGGCGTCGCTCTCGATGACCACCGTGTCGCCGTCGACCGTGACGGAGACGTCGGGGTACCACAGCCGCTTGGTGACGCTGCCTTCGGGCCCCTCGACCGTGAGGTCGAGATGGTCCACGGCGGCGGTCACGTCGTCCGGTAGTTCGATTTCGGTTCGCGGCATGGTCAGTAGACGTAGGCGATTACCTGCCCGCCGACACCCGCCTCGCGGGCGTCGGCGTGGCTCATTACGCCGCGGCTGGTCGAGACGACAAGCGAACCGTAGTTCTGGGCCGGGAGGTATCGCTTCTCCCAGTCCTCGTACTCGTCGGCCTTGACCGAATACCGCGGCTTGACCGCACCACACTCGTTGATGGTGCCGTTCAGTTCGACCTCGAACACCCCGGCCTTGCCGTCCTCGACGTATTCGAACCCGGCGATGTACCCGCGTTCGTAGAACACCTCGAGGACGCTGCCGATGAGGTTCGAGGCGGGCGCTACCGTGTGTCGGAGGTGGCCCACGCTCTCGGCGTTGTCCAACCCCGACAGCGCGTCGCTCAGTGGATCGTTTGCCGTCATGGTCAGCTATATTTCTTGAAGCCCATGTCGCGGGCGATCTCCCGGAAGCATTGCCGACAGAGCCAGATGTCGTACTTGCCGACGAGGCCCTGCTCGCGGTTGCACCGCCGGCAGGCGTGAGCCTGCCCGGTGCGCTTCTCGGCGTGTTCGCCCGTGTCTTCGGGTTCGCTTTCACTCATCACTGCACCTCCATGTCGAATTCCCGCTCGAGGAAGGCGATCGCGTCCTCGACGGTGAGCCGGTGTTTCGAGGGGATCTTTCGCGAGCGGCGTTCGCGCTTGCTCACGCGGTAGCCCGGTCGGACGAGCGTCACCGTCACGTCGAGGCCGTAGATCCCGACATCGGGGTCGTACTCCTGGCTCGGGAAGTCCGTGTGCTCGTCGATGCCGAAGCTGACGTTCCCGGTGTCGTCGAACTGGTGTCGGGAGATCTCCGTCAGCGGGAAGGTCGTCTCGAGGAATTCCCGGGCATCCTCACCCCGGAGGGTTACCTTGGCGCCGATCGGCTCGCCCTCGCGGATGCCGAACTCGGGTTCGGTCTCCCGGGCCTGCGTCCGGACGCTGTGCTGGCCCGTGATGGCCTCGAGGATCGATTCGGCGTTTTGGAGGTCGCGGCCACCCCGGCCGACGCCCATGTGGACGACGACCTTCTCGATCTGTGGCTCGCGCATCTCGTGGAACTCGGCTTCACTCATTGTTCCTCGTCCTCCTCGGCCGCGTCAGCATCGGCCGCCTCGGCTTCGTCATCCGGTGCCGCGGCGGCGTCTTCATCGACTTCCTCGGCCTCTGCTAGCTCTTCTTCGGTCTCGGCTTCGGCCTCGGCGTCCTCTTCTTCGGTCTCGTCCTCGACCTCGGGTTCTTCCGCTTCGTCGACGTCAACCGCCTCGACGTCCTCCTCGGCCACCTCGGGTTCGCTCCGTCCCTCGGTGAACTTCTCGTCGATCACGACCACGTATTCCGCGACCGTCTCGAACGAGTCGTCCTCGGTCTCGACCGTGACCGTGTTCGAGCCGCTGCCGGGCGTCACCTCGATCGAGGCGACCGTCCCGATCTCGCCGGCGTGGGTCCCGTCGACGGCGGTCACGAGCGCCCCCTCTTCGAAGGGGAAGTGCACGACGATCGACTGGTCTTCGTTGTCGATCACGAGCGAGTCGCCCGTCTGATAGGCCGACGCATCCTCGACCAGCAGCGTTGCCCCGTCGTGGAAGGTGAGCTGCGTGTCCCCGCCGGGGACCTCGCGTTTGCCCACGATCTTGCCGAGCTTGCTGTCGGCGGCCTCCTCGTCGATCTCGGTGAGGGCGAGCCGTCCGCCCTCGTCCGGGAACACCCGGTAATACTCCTCACGCTCGGTGAACGCGACGATGTCGAACATCCCGATCGGCCGGTGGTGGTCGGAGATCGGCTTGCCGTTCACGAGGACGAGGTCGTGGCTCAGGGCGTAGTCGGCCTCCTTGGCCGAATC
>Ga0207797_1000076_pt1 | contig 63519 bp, 51 predicted proteins | sample PRCRCaboRojoPR_6_FD_187275 | JGI IMG/M metagenome (GOLD analysis project Ga0207797, IMG submission 187275) | Marine sediment microbial community from Cabo Rojo, Puerto Rico - PR CR 10% Liquid 1 (SPAdes) | ecosystem: Environmental > Aquatic > Marine > Coastal > Sediment | place: Cabo Rojo, Puerto...
CCGCCTCCCCGCCGTTGGTGATCCATTGCTTGGTTCCGTTCAGGACGTAATGGTCGCCGTCCCGGATGGCCGTGGTCCGGATGCCCCCGGCATCGGACCCGGCCGCCGGCTCCGTGATGGCGAAGGCGCACAAACGCTGTCCCGCGGCCACGTCCGGCAGGTACCTCTTCTTCTGGTCCTCGTTGCCGGCGATGAGGATGGGAAGGACCCCCAGGGCCGTCCCGGCGTACGCCAGGGCGATCCCGCCGCAGGCCTTGGAGATTTCCTCGGTCACCAGGACCATGTTCATGGTCATGGTGCCCCCGAATCCACCGTACTCCTCCGGGACCAGGGTGGCGAAGAGGTCCACCTCGGCCATCTTTTTCACCACGGGCCAGGGAAACTCCCCCGTGACGTCGTATTCCGCCGCCACCGGTCGGACCTGCTCGTCGGCGATGGTCCGGGCCAGTTCCTGGATCGCCTGCTGCTCTTCCGTCAACCCGTAATCAAGCACCTGTGTATCTCCTCCCCGTCATGGGCGGGGCGCCCTCGATGTTCTGGTTGTGTTCAGGAGGTCTCGTCGGACCAGAGAAGGGGGTGTTGGACCCAGGTTTCCCCGTCTTCGAAAAGGAAGCGCAGCTGGTGCTCCGGGTGGTCCTTTCCGAAGGAGCTCACCTGGAATCGCCCCGAGAGAGTTCGGGGCTCGGCCAGGGACTGAAGGAGGTCCACCAGGGCCGCGGCGTCCAGGTTCACGTCCGTCATCCGGAGCTCCATCGTTCTCCCTTCGGAGGTCTCCACGGTGTAGTCCCCCTCGGGGTAGAGACCTTCGAAGGTCTCCACCAGGTCTTCCAGCCGCCGGGCCGCCGCCTCCGGATCCGAGCTCCGCAGGGTCACCGAACCGTTCAGCCGTTGGATCTCCGGGTCGATGAGCAGCTCCGAGCCCCCGGCGTAGGGTCGCCGCAGGGCCTTCTTGAAGTCCGGATGGGCCCAGTGGATGTGGATGGCCCCGCCGGGCTCCACCCGGAGCCGAACGAGCTGGCCCTGACCCTCCTCGGTGTGGACGAAGAGGTCGCCCCCGGGGATGGCCTCGTGAAGCTCGACGGGGATGAGGGAGAAGATGCGAACGAGCTCGCAGGCAATGGCCGGAAGGGGACGGGAGCCGGTGGGCTCCACGTGTCTCACCACGATGGCTCCGCTGGGGGGGTCGAACTCCAACCATTCCCCGGGGGAGCTCTCGATGCGGGCCACCACGTCCGGGGGCAGATCTCCCAGCTCCACACGTCCGAAACATCCTTCGTCGTAGAACATTCCCCTCCTTCGGCTTCACAGGCCGGCCGGCTTCCCTGGACGGCGAAACGTCGTAAAGGATAGGGACAAAGAAGGAGCCTGTCACGCCGGGGGGGATCAGTCTCCCGGGGGCGGTGGAATCGCAGGGACGGGATGCCTACATTCAAGGCTCTCCTGGTCTTGCTCATTCCTGTGGAGGTCTTGGTCCGGTGACTGATCGAAGCGAAGCGTTTTTCAATGCCGTAGCCGTGAACGACACGGAGAAGGTCCGTGAGCTCGTGGAGGCATCACCGGAGCTGGCGGCGGCCCGGGACGCGGAGGGGCGCACACCCATTCTCCTGGCTCTCTTCTTCGGGCACCGGGAGGTGGCCCAGCTTCTCCGGGAGAAGGTGTCGGAGCTGAACCTCTACGAGGCTGCCGCCCTGGGGGAAACCGACACCCTGAAGAAGTGGATCGAGAAGGACCCGGAAAGCCTCGACCGGTCGGCTCCCGACGGGTTCGGAGCCCTGGGTCTGGCCGTGTTTCTCGGCCAGGAGGAGGCGGCAGAGGTCCTCCTGGACGCCGGCGCGGACGTGGACAAGCCGGCGGACAACCGTTTTCAGGTTCGACCCATCCACAGTGCGGCGGCGAACCGTGATGCGGAGAAGGCCCTCTCTCTGGCCCGCCTCCTGGTGGACAGGGGAGCCGACCCGAACGTGGTCCAGGGTGGAGGGTGGACCCCTCTGCATCAGGCGGCGGCTCACGGAAACCGAGCGTTGGTGGAGTTCCTCCTGGACCACGGAGCGGACCCGAAGGTGGAAGGAGAGCGGGGCCTGAAGGCCGCCGAAGTGGCGAAGGCCAAGGGGCATGACGAGCTCTCCGAGCTTCTGGGGGGAGTCGAGCCCTGAGTGCCGGGTCCTCCGTGATGAGACGTCGCGTCTTCACCGTGGCCGAGGCCAACGCCCTCCTGCCCCATCTGGAGGAGATCCTGAAGAGGATCCAGGAGCTCCGGGGTCTCGTGGGGGAGCGAACGGACCAGCTCAAGATCCTGGATGTGATCTGGGGAAACCGGGTCACGGAGCCGGGCAATCCGGACCACCGTGAGTTCCGTCAGCACCGTCGGACCATCGGGGGAGCCGTGGAGGAGATCGAGCAGCTCATCCGGGAGGAGATTCTGGCCCTGGGCGTCCGGTTTCCCCAGGGGGGCCTGGAGCACGGACTCCTGGATTTTCCCACCCTCCTGGACGGGCGTTGGGTCTACCTGTGCTGGCAGCTGGGCGAGGCGGAGGTCATAGCCTGGCACGAAGTGGATGGGGGGTTCGCCGGCAGAAAGCCCCTCACCGAGGACCTGGTCCAGCGCATGGGCCGGGACAGCTCCGGGGAGGCCTCCGATGACGTCTCCCCCGGGGACTGAGCCCCTCCCCGGCAGCAACATCCTCCGCCAGATGCTCCCTTCCCGCAGGGAGCTGCGAGAAGTCGTAGGTCTGGCCCTGCCGGTTGTGGCCGTCCAGGTGGGCATGATGGCCATGGGCGTGGTGGACACCATCATGGTTGGCCACTTCTCGGCGCGGGACCTGGCTGCGGTGGCCCTGGGAAATCTCTATTTCTTTACGGCCACCGTCTTTCCCATGGGGATCCTCCTCTCCCTGGATCCGGTCATTTCTCAGGCCGTGGGAGCCGTGGACCGGGTGGGAGTGACCCGGGGCCTTCAGCGGGGGGGCGTGCTGGCCATGGCCCTGGCCGTTCCGGCGATCCTGGTCCTCCTCCCGGGGCATCTCGTCCTCACGCTCCTCAACCAGCCCCGGGAGGTGGTTCCCGTGGCTGCCGGCTACGCCCTTGCTGCTGTCCCGGGGGTCGTCCCCTTTCTGGGCTTCATGGTTCTCCGGCAGACCCTTCAGGCCATGGGGCGGCTGGCTCCCATCGTGGTCACGATCCTGGCGGCGAACGTGGCCAACCTCTTCTTCAATTGGGTCCTCATCTACGGCCGGTTGGGGGTGCCTCCCCTGGGGGCCGTGGGCTCAGGGTGGGCATCGAGTCTCTCCCGCTGGCTGATGCTCCTGGCCCTTCTGGCCCTGTCCTGGCCGGTCCTGGCTCCCCACCTCCGTTCTCTCCGGGCCGACGCCCTGCAGCTCAAGCCCCTGGTGCGGATGCTTCGCCTGGGCGTGCCCATCGGCATTCAGCTTTCCCTGGAATTCGGGGCCTTCGGAGCCATCGGGGTCCTCATGGGATGGCTGGGCACCCTGGCCATGGCCGGTCACCAGGTAGCCCTGAACCTGGCATCCCTCACCTTCATGGTCCCCCTGGGGATCTCCCAGGCCACCGCCGTCCTGGTGGGCCGGGGGGTGGGCCGGGGCGATCCCCCCGGAGCCCGTCGGTCCGCCGGAACGGGGCTGTTGCTCGGAGCGTCCTTCATGCTCCTGGCGGCCCTGGTGTTCCTGGCCATCCCCGAGCCCCTGGCCCGGCTGTACTCCTCCGAGGCCCCGGTGGTGACCTTGGCGGCGGTCCTCATCCCCCTGGCGGGTATCTTCCAGGTCTTCGACGGACTGCAGGTTGTGGCCTCCGGGGTCCTCCGGGGGGTGGGGGACACCCGCTCGCCCATGATCATCAACCTCCTGGGGTTCTGGTGCATCGGCATGCCGGTGAGCGTCTGGCTGGGATTCCGGACCGCCGCGGGCCCGGTGGGGCTCTGGTGGGGTCTTGTGGCGGGTCTGGCCGGTGTGGCCGTCTTCCTGCTCCTCCGGGTGGGAAATCGCATGGGGCGTGACCTGCGTCGCATCCTCATCGACGAATCCTGAGACCACGGGGAGTGAACTTCTGACCCTCGGCAGGGTTACCTGACACTCATCCCTGCATGGTCTCCCCTGGGTGGGGGGCCGTCCGAACCCCACAACCGGACTGCGCCATCATGGATTCTCGCCGCCTGCCCCTCTTCCCCCTCCCGGTGGTCCTCTTCCCGGAGAACGGGATGCCCCTGCACATCTTCGAGCCCCGATATCGGGAGATGGTAGCGGGCATCATGGATGGGGACCGGCGTTTCGGGTTCATCTACCACGATCCTGACGAATCCGGCCCCTTCCTGAACCGGGAGGGACAGGTGGGAACCGTTGCCGAGATCCGGAAGCACCAACCCCTCCCGGACGGCCGGTCCATGCTGGTGGTCCGGGGGCTTGAGCGGTTCGTGATCCGAAACGAGGTGGAGAACGGCACCCTCTACTATCAGGCGGATGTGGAGGAGTATGGGGACGAGTCTCCGGCGAGCCCGGAGAAGCTGGTCCAGCGCCGGGAGCGTTGCCTGGGCCTCTTCCGGAGCATGCTCCAGGCCCTGCCCCACGTCCCCGACGCCCTCCCGGAGCTCCGGGCCGACAAGGAGGTGTCCTTTCCCCTGGCCGGCGTGGTGCAGATGGAGCCCTTCTGGCAACAGGAGCTCCTGGAGATGCGGGACGAGGTGGCCCGACTGGAGCGCCTGGAGCCCATCTTCCGAGTCCGTCTGGAGCGCCTGTGGGAGGGCGGGGGCCCGGAGGCCTGAATGGCATTTCGCTTCGAAGAGCTGACCATTCCCGGGATGCTCCTGGTGAAGCCCACCATCCATGGTGACCACCGGGGGGCCTTCCAGGAGACCTATCGCCGATCGGCCTTCCGAGAGGGAGGCATCGAGGCGGAGTTCGTCCAGGACAACGCGGCCCGGTCCCGCCAGGGTGTTCTCAGGGGCCTCCACTTCCAGCATCCTCCCCGGGCCCAGGGGAAGCTGGTGAGGGTGAGCCGGGGACGGATCCTGGACGTGGGCGTGGATCTCCGGAAGGACCTCCCCACCTACGGGCACTGGGTGGGTGTGGAGTTGGACGAAGCCTCGGGCAACGCCCTCTATCTGCCTCCGGGTCTGGCCCACGGCTACCTGGTTCTCTCCCGGGAAGCCGATGTGAACTACAAGGTCACGGCGGAGTATGCTCCAGAGCTGGAGTCCGGAGTCCGGTGGGACGATCCCCGGCTGGCCATCGACTGGCCCCTGGAGGAGCCCTTTCTATCGGAGAAGGACCGGCAGCTTCCTTCCCTGGACCAGGTGGAGTCGACCCTCCGCTGGAGGCGAGAAGAATGACGGAAATGGCGCGGCAGGAACCCTGGATCGAGACGGGTCCCGGTGGCTGGTTTTTCGTGAACGCCGTCCTGGTGGCCCCGGAGATCATGGTCCTCATTCCCCTGACCCTGCAGAGGGTGATCGGGTTCTTGAATCCGGCCCGAGAGCCCTCTCCCTACCTGGATACCATCCCCTTCGTGGCGGCTCATGCTCTGCCCATCGTGGGGTGGCTCCTGGTGATCCCCATCGGGACCACGGTGAAGAACCTGCGCATGGATCTCCATCCCCTGGCCCGGGCCGCCCTGGTGGTCTTCCTCCTCCTCCACGTGGCCTTCCTGGGCTATACCGTCTGGAGCGTGGTGGGCTGACGCCTGGAGCTGGGGGGAGGGCTCAGAACTCCCCCACCAGGCTGATCTCCGGCTCCAGGGTGTGGCCTGTCTCCCTGAGCACGGTCTCCCGGGCCAGATCCATGAGGCTCCGGACGTCCGCCGCCGTGGCGTCTCCCAGGTTCACCAGGATGTTGGCGTGGCGGTGGGAGATCTGGGCTCCCCCCAGAACCCGGCCCTTCAGGCCGCATTCGTCGATGAGACGCCCGGCGCCCACACCCTCCACCTTCTTGAACACGGATCCGGCCGAGGGGTAGAGCCAGAGGTCCGGGTGCCGGTCCTCTCGCCACCGGAGGTTCTCCCGGATCACCCGACGCAGCTCCTCCCGGGGGGTAGGGGTAAGGCGGAAGGTCACGGTGAGGACCACGTCGGCCCGGTGGTGCAGGATGCTCTCGTCGTACCCGAACCGGAAGTACTCCACGCCCACCTCCCGCTCCTCTCCCTCCTCACTCAGGATCCGGGCGGAGTCCACCACCTCCTCCACGAAGACCGTCCGCTCCCGGGCAGGAGCCGGGGAGAGGAAGTGCAGATTCTGCCACATGGCCCCTCCCACGGTACTGGGAATGCCCACGAAGTGATGCAGGCCTCCCAATTCCCGCTCCAGGGTGGCCGAGACCAGGTCCGGGAACACCTGCACCCCGGCTCCCGTCTCCACCCGGTGATCCTCCAGGAACCGGATGCCCCCCGCCCGGCTCCGGATCACCAGTCCCCGGATGCCGGCGTCGCCCACGAGGATATTCGCTCCCCGCCCCAGGAGGAAATGCGGGAGGGCCAGCTCCCGGGCCAACCGGATGATCTGACCGAGCTCCCGGGGGCTGCGGGCTTCCACGAACAAATCCGCCGGGCCCCCGATGCGGAAGGTCGTGAAGGGGGCCAGGAGAACGTCGGTCCGGACCCGGTCCGGACCCAGGTGGCTCTCCAGGGCCTCTCGCCAGCCTCGAGGATCGGGTTCCATGGTTCTCCGGAGCGAGTGAATGGGACGGGGCGAGATCCGGCAGACCTCCCTGCTGGGTGGGCCGGGCCGGGGACCCCTGGGGTAGATCCCAGGTTGAAGCTATCAGGTGGGGGCGGCAACGGGGAGGCTTGGAGGGGGGCGGGTGGCGGACCCGTTCCTTCCGCACCAATCTCAAGCTGCGGGTCCCCAGTGCAGTCTTACCTTCCGGGAGGAGAGATCACGGATTCATGGAAGAGAAACGGCAGGCCTACACCGTCCTCTACGACGGGGACTGCCCCATCTGTACCCGGAGCGTTGAGGAGCTGGAGAAGTGGGACAGGGACGGAGTCCTGGAGATGGTCCCAATCCAGGATCCGGAGGTCCCGGAGCGATTCCCCGGTCTGTCTCGCCGGGCCCTGGAGGAGTCCATCCACCTGGTGGGGGCCGACGGGAAGGTGTGGACCGGAGCGGCTGCGGTGGAGGAGCTCATGGGCATCCTCCCCCGATGGCGGTGGCTGAGCTGGCTCTTCCACCTTCCCCTGGTCCGGCCCCTGGGAACGCGGGTGTACCGCTGGGTGGCCCGGAACCGCCACCGCCTGGTGTGAGGGACCACCGCTTCCAACCCTCCTGCAACTTTCGGCATCTCAGGACCGTAGGGACGCACCCGGGGCAGAGAGTCTGCCGACGGGGTCGATGGAATCGTCGGCTTCCCGCCCTTCGCGCCAAAGGAGGGCCGAACGGGAGGCCGATTGCTCAAAGAACACCCGAAGGAGTCCACACGGTGATTCAAGGACGATACGGCGCAACGGGGCTCTTCCTCATGGCTCTGATGGCCCTCTCCCCCGGGTTGGATAGCCGGCTCCAGGCCCAGGAGATCCGGGGGACCCTCACCCTGGACGAGGCCGTCCGCCTCGCACGCAAGCACAATCCCGGCTTCCTCCGCACGGCCAACGACGAAGGGGCGGCGGACTGGAGCGTCCGGGAGTCCTACGCCACCTTCCTCCCGGACGTGAGCACGAGTCTGAGCGGGCAGTACCTGGCCCCGGGGATTCCCTCCACCGGTATCTACACCGGGGAGGACTTCGGCATCGGAAGCACGGACTACTACTTCTCCGGTTACAACCTGCAGCTCTCCTACCAGCTCTCCGGGAGCTCCCTCTTCCAGGTGTCCAGCGCTCGGGCCGACCGAAAGGCCACCCGGGCCCGGATCGAGGCCGAGGCCTTCAGCCTGGAGTCGGAGGTGACGGCCCAGTACCTGGCGGCCCTCCGGGCCCGGGACGAAGTGGAAGTGGCACGGCGGCAACTGGAGCGGGCGGAGGAGAGCGAGGAGCTGGCCAAGGCCCGGGTGGAGGTGGGAGCGGCCATTCCCACGGACGGGAAGCAGGCCGAGGTGGAGCGGGGACGGGCGGAGGTGGCCCTCCTGGAGGGGGAAAGTGCCCTGCGCACCGAGAAGCTGAGGTTGGCGGAGCAGGTGGGGGTGGACGCTCCGGGGAGCTACGAGCTGGTGAGCGAGTTCGCCGTCTTCGAGCCGGACTGGACCCGGGAGGAGCTGGTGGACCGGGCCATGGCTCGACATCCCCAGCTTCGGGCCTACCGGGCCCAGGAAGACGCCCGGAAGGCCGGGGTGCGCCAGGCCTGGAGCAGCTACTTTCCGAACCTCTACCTGTCGGCCACCTGGTCGGGTCGGGCCCGGGAGATCGGAGACCGGCAGTACCTGCTGGGGCAGGCCCGGACTTCCGTGAGGAGCCAGCGGGAGAGCTGCCAGTTCATGAATCAGCTCGTGTCGGGCCTGACCCACTCCATCGAGGGTTATCCGAAGGACTGCACGGCGGACCCCTATCAGCTGACGCCCGCCGAGGAATCGCAGATCCTGGCCAACAACGACGTCTTCCCCTTCGATTTCCGGGAAGAACCCCTGTCCATCTACCTTCAGGTTTCCTTCCCTGTCTTTCAGGGCTTCGGCCGGGAGCGGGAGCTGGAGGAAGCCCGGGCCGCCGCCGAGGATGCCCGGTTCGACCGACGGGCCGAGGAGCTCCGGCTGAAGACGGCAGTGACCCAGGCCTTCGATGAACTGGAGACAGCGGCCAGGGTGGTGGAGATCGAGGCTCGTAACCGGGAGGTGGCCCGGGAGCAGCTCACCCTGGCCCAGGAGCGGTACCGCCTGGGGGCGGCCCCCTTCCTGGAGCTCCTGGAGGCCCAGAGCTCCATGGCGGCGGCGGAGCGTGACTACCTCGACGCCCGGTACCGCTTTCACGGGGCCATCTGGGCTCTGGAGGCCGCCGTGGGCGAACGCCTCCGGCCCCAGGACTCCGTGGGCGCAGCGGATCGCCTCAGTCAGTTCTAGACCGGGAGGATTCACCCTTGGATATCATTCGCGAGCAGAAGCCGAAGAAGAAGAAGCGAGTCCTCCAGGTCAGCGCGGTGGTCGTGGCCCTGGTCCTGGTCACCGTGGGGCTCAGGAGCCTGAAGCCCGCCGCTCCCTCCGTGGACCGGGCCACCATCTGGACGGACACGGTGAAGCGGGGGACCATGGTCCGGCAGGTCCGGGGGCCCGGGACCCTGGTTCCGGAGAACATGCGCTACATCACCGCCGTCACCGCGGGCCGGGTGGAGCAGCGGTACCTGCAACCCGGAGCCACCATCGACTCCAGCACGGTCATCCTCCGGTTGAGCAACCCGGACGTGGAGGTCCGGCTCCTGGAGGCGGAGCAGCAGCTCAGTCAGGCCCAGGCGAACCTCATCAACCTCCGGGCCGATCTCCAGACCCAGCGCTTGAACCAGGAGGGGATCGTGGCCCAGATCCGCACCCAGTACCTGGACGCCAAGCGGGTCTACGAGCAGAACCAGATGCTCTTCGACCGGAACCCGGACCTGGTGGCCCGGGCGGAGCTGGAGCGGAGCCGGGAGGCCGCCGAGGAGCTGGAGACCCGTCTGGCCCTGGAACAGGAGCGACTGGCCGTGATGGAGTCCACCGTAGAAGAGCAGATCGCGGCCCAGGAGAGCCAGGTGGAACGGCTTCAGGCCATCGTCCGGTTCAACACCGAGCGCCTGGCCTCCCTGGAGGTCACCGCCGGGGTCAGCGGAGAGCTGGCGGAGTTGCCGGTGCAGGAGGGGGAGTGGGTGCAGGCCGGCGGGACTCTGGCCCGGGTCATCCAGCCCGGACGCCTGAAGGCGGAGATCCGCATCCCCCAGACCCAGGCCCAGGACATCACCGTGGGTCAGATGGCCCTTATCGACACCCGGAACGACACCATCCAGGGAGAGGTGGCCCGGATAGACCCGGCCGTTCAGGGAGGAACCGTGACCATCGACGTGCGGCTCCCGGAGGAGCTTCCCCGGAGCGCTCGACCGGACCTGAGCGTGGACGGGACCGTGGAGATCGAGCGACTGGAGGACGTGATCTACGTGGGACGTCCCGCCTTCGGCCAGGCCGACAGTCGGGTGGGGATGTTCCGATTGGTGGAAGACGGCAACGTTGCCGAGCGAGTGAACGTCCAACTGGGCAGGAGCTCGGTAAACGACATCGAGGTGAGGGAAGGGCTCCAACCCGGAGACGTGGTCATCCTGTCCGAGATGTCACAGTGGGACGGGTACGACCGGATCCGGCTCCGGGGTTGAGGGCCGGGGGCGGGACGGCCGTGAAACCCGAGGCCGGACCGGACCGTAGGGGAGCCCGGGATGGAGCTGACGCCCGGTCGCCGACCCCGGCAACCATGGTCCCATGGTATCCGGCCATCCGTTCCCGCGAGTTTTGAAGCGCACCAGGTTCAAGAAACCCAGGGGAAAGGCCATGACGAACGATTCCCAGTCGCTCATTCAATTGCAGGGGCTGAGCAAGGTGTTCTACACCGAAGAGGTGGAGACCCACGCCCTGTCCAACATCGACCTGGACCTCGCCAGGGGACAGTTCGTCTCCATCGCCGGACCCTCCGGGTGCGGCAAGACGACCCTTCTGTCCATCCTGGGGCTCCTGGATTCTCCCACTGGCGGGAAGTACATCCTGGACGATGAGCCCGTGGAGAACCTGACGGCCTCCACCCGGGCCAAGATCCGAAACCAGGCCATCGGCTTCATCTTCCAGGCCTTCAACCTCATCGGCGACCTCACCGTCTACGAGAACGTGGAGCTCCCCCTCACCTACCGGGGCATGCCCGGCAAGGAGCGGAAGGAGCGGGTGCAGCAGGCTCTGGAGCGGGTGGGCATGGCCCACCGCATCAACCACTACCCTTCCCAGCTGTCCGGCGGACAGCAGCAGCGGGTGGCCGTGGCCCGGGCCATCGTGGGCCGACCCCTGATCCTCCTGGCCGACGAGCCCACGGGGAACCTGGACTCGAAGAACGGGCATGCGGTCATGGAGCTCCTCAAGGAGCTGCACGACGAGGGAGCCACGATCTGCATGGTGACCCACGACCCCCGCTACGCCCACATGGCCCAGCGGCAGGTTCACCTCTTCGACGGCCAGATCGTCAGCGAAGAGGACGCCCGGAAGATGGCGGAGCTGGAGGAAAGCGGCTTCGACGTGGCCTGAGGCCCGCCCATGCCCCTCATCAGCCTGAGCAACGTCGACAAGTCCTTCAAGACCGGGGCCGGGGAGACCTTCGTCCTCCGCCGCATCACCATGGACGTGGAGGAGAGGGAGTTCATCACCATCATGGGCCCCTCCGGAGCCGGGAAGTCCACGCTCCTGTCCATCCTGGGCATGCTGGACGCCGACTGGAAGGGGGAGTACCACCTCATGGGGCAGGCGGTCCACGCCATGCGGCCCAGGGACCGCATCGGCCTGAACCGTCAGCACATCGGCTTCGTCTTCCAGCAGTACCATCTCCTGGACGACCTCACGGTCTACGAGAACCTGGAGATCCCCCTCTCCTATCGGAATGTGAAACGGAAGGACCGGCAGGCCATGGTGGCCGACACCCTGGACCGGTTCCAGATCGTGGGGAAGAAGGACCTCTATCCCAACCAGCTTTCCGGGGGACAGCAGCAGATGGTGGCCGTGGCCCGGGCCATCATCGCCGAACCGAAGGTGATCCTGGCCGATGAGCCCACCGGCAGTCTCCACACCTCTCAGGGCAGGATGATCATGGACCTCCTGAAGACGCTGAACCAGGAGGGAACCACCATCATCCAGGTGACCCACAACGAGGAGTGGGCCGGCTACGGGAACCGGATCATCCAGCTCCAGGACGGCTGGATGGTGGATTGACCTCATCCCGGGACGGGTCCTGGCCCTCCCGGGGGCGGGTCTTCAGAACACCCTGGTCTTTTCCATTTGGGGCCGCCTTGCCGGAGCGGAGCCACCACCCCACCAGGAGGAGGGGCAGGAGGGCCGCGGTGAGGATGATGAAGGGATTGCTCAGGGGGCCCGGCTCCTGGACCCGTACCTGGAATCGAACCTCCCCCTCACCCCTGGGGCCCTGGAGCTGCACCTGGATCTCCCACTCCCCCACGAATCCCGGGGTGAACTTGGCGGCATAGTAACGGGGATCATCCGCCTGCTCCCGGGTGGCCGGGTGTCGGATGCGGGGTCCGGCGCTGTCCGTTCGGACGGCCACGACCCAGATCTCCAGGTCCGGGGCCACTTCCCGGCCCCGCTGGAAGGTGGCCAGGACCGAGACGTCGATGGAGTCCGGAGGAATGGGTGTGGGAGCCGTGTAGACGCTGACCCGGTACTCCCCCATGGGCACGTTGGCCACCCGGAGGGTGCCCCCGTCGGCCACCATGAGGCTGGGAAGAGCACAGATGCCCACGAGGCCCAAAGCTCCGGCCACGACCAGGCCCGCGACCATGCCAGGGAGGGGTCGGGATGCCCGGTGGTGACGGCGGGGGTTGTCCGGTCTCTCCACTACCCCATGACCGTACCCCTCATCTCCATGGGCTGCATGAGAAGCCAGATGCCGGCTCCCGAAAGGAGGAGGGCCAGGAGCCCCCAGGGGAGGAAGGCACGGAAGGCCCGAGGCCCGGCTCCCACTTCCCTGACAGCGATCCGGTAGGCCACCACGAGAGAGACCAGGAGCCCCAGCTCCAGGAATAGAAGCTCCAGTGGAAGGAGCCAGGCGTCGGGCAGGACCGGGCCCAGGGTCCACTGGGGAGAGCCCAGGAATGGAAGGCCCAGGTCCGCCAGGTACTCCTGGGTGAGGGGAATGACGGCCAGTCCCCCCACCAGGAAATGGAAGAGGTAATGGGCCACCCACATCCCGAAGCCCACGGGAACGAGAGCGTACCCGTAGAGGGTCGCTTCCCGGACCACCGAGGTCCCGGAGCCGGAGAGACGGGACGATGCCCAGGCCGCCAGCCCCACCAGGGCACTGGGAATCACCACCGTTCCCGCCAGGAAGAGGATGGCCAGGATGACCGGCTCCGAGGCGATCCCCAACACCCGCCCCATCCAGGCCTCCAGGGCGTAGACGGGGGTCACCATGCCGAAGGCGTTCATGAAGGCGGCGAAGGTGAGAAAGAGGGCGAGAGCGGCCAGGTCGGGGCGCTGGCCGAACCGTCCGACACCGGCCCGGAGGGGGTCCTCCCAGAGCTCCCGGGCCGGGGAGCGACCCAGGATCCCCACGTTGTCGTAGGGGCAGGCCTGGATGCACTCCATGCAGAAGGTGCAGTCCATGTTCCCGACCTTGGTCTCCTGGTAGAGCCAGAGCTCACAGCCCCTCTGAAGGAGCTTGCCCCGTTCCCGGGGCCGCCGGGGCCCGTCCGGATCGCTGGCCTCCCCGGACTTCGTCTCCAGGGTGTCGGACGTCCCGGAGGCTTCCGAGGCCGGGGCCTCCGGATTGCCTCCCACGCCCAGGGGTACCAGGGCCCGGGGCTCCTCGTAGCGACCGACGATGCAGTCCCGGGTCCGGCACTGGGCGCAGATCTCCGGCTCCCGGACGGCCACCTCCACCGGGGAGGCCAGGGAGTTCACGAAGTGGAAATGCCCGATGGGGCAGACATACTTGCAGAAGGCGGCGCCCCGGAAGAAAGCATCGATGACGAAGGCTGCCACGAAGTAGGTGATGGCCAGCCAGGCCGTGAGCCAGGGGCTCGCCCAGAGATCGAAGGCCTCGTAGGCCCAGAAGAAGAGGAGGAGGAGGCCCACGGCCAGCCACTTCGTCCGGAGGGCCCGAGGCCAGTGTCCATGGGCTCGGAAGAGGGCCTTGGCCGGTCGCCGGGTGAGCATGAAGGGGCAGGCCATGCAGAAGAGGTTCCCCGCCACCAGGAGAGCCAGGGCCACGAATCCCCGCCAGTGCACCCATGGAAGGACTCCGGCCATGTTCTTCGGAGCCAGCTGGGGCCCGAAAAGGCCGTCCATGATGACCACGGCCGCCGCCGCAAGGAGGACGAGCTGGAGGGTGGTCCTGGCGTGCTTCCAGCGGAGGAAGGGACCCAGGACCGGGACCCGCAGAAGATCGACTCCCCGGGCCTTGGGGACAGAACGGCTCAAGGGCTCCCCCCGGTCAAGGGGTGCTCCCCTGACCCATGGTGTCGTGAGCCGCCCCATGACCCGCGGTGTCCTCCATGAGTCCGGGAGGGCTGCTCACCACTCGGGTGGCGTGCTCCAGCCGGGCCTGCCGTCCGTCGGGAAGCGTGGCCTCCACGGTCAGCACCCAGTCCCCGGCCATGGTGAAGTCGAAGTCCTCCACCACGTACTTCCCCGGTTCCCGGGCCTGGGCCGTGTCCAGCACGGGCACCATTCCGGCATGACTCATGTTCCCTTCCACCGTGATCCGGGCTTCCTCCAGAGGGTGGCTCCCGGTGTCCTGGAGGGTGATGAGGAGGTGAGCCGGACCTACGGCCGGGGGTGTGGGGGAGATGGCCAGGTCCATCTCCAGGCCCGGATCTCCGGATCCCCCCTCCCCCCGGCAACTCCCCGCCACCAGGAGGACCACCACCAGGAGAGCCATTCGGGGCCATGAACCGCTGCCTGGACGGGAGGGGCTCAGGGAGGGGAAATGGAAGGCCCGAGGCGAATTCTGCCGGGCGTCCGGACAGGCGGAGCCAGGAGCAGGGTTCTGGGAACGACGCATGGGCGTTACTCCTCGGCTCGAGGGAGCGTCGAACGTCCGTAGAGGACGGGGAACGAGAAGAAGCTAGAAGAAGAGCTCCGAGAGGGCTACCGGCCCCGGGCCCGACGGTCTCGGACCTGAAGTGCAGGAGCCGGGCCGCAGGGCATCCGCGGGAGCCCGGCCGGGTTGCCGTGGGCCGAGGTCCCGGCGCGTGGCGAATCCATCCCGGGTGGGTTATTTTCACGCCTCTGATACCATGTGTTTCCTCGTTCCTTCGGTGCCGGTTCCGGATTCTATCGCCCTCGACTTCCTGGCTTCTTTCGCCCCCGGCTTCCATGAGCTTTACTCCTCCAATCGGATCTGAGACAGGGAAACGCCCCGTCAGGGTTCTTCTCGTGGAGGCCGAGCCCGACGGGCTCTCGGGCCTCAAGGAAGCCCTCTCCCGGTCGGACAGGGGCGCTGTGGAGCTGGAGTGGGCTGACCAGCTGGCTTCAGCTCTGGAGCGACTGTCCCGGGGTGGGATCGACCTGGTCCTCCTTGACCTCACACTCCCGGACAGCGAGGGCATCGCCACCTTCGAGCGGGCCTACGCCTTCGCCCCGGATGTGCCCATCGTGGTCCTCACGGAGCTGGACGACGAGGAGCTGGCTCTGGCCACCGTGAAGGGGGGTGCCCAGGACTTCCTGGTGAAGGGAGAGGTCTCCGAGGCGCTGGTTCTCCGCTCCATCCGCTATGCCGTGGAGCGCCATCGTCTGACGTCGGCTCTCCGGAGCCTGTCTCTCATCGACGACCTGACAGGGCTCTACAACCGACGTGGATTCGCGGATCTGGGGGAGCAGCACCTGGTCCTGGCCAGGAGAACCGGGAGGGCGGTGCTCCTGGTGTACCTGGATCTGGATCGACTCAAGACCATCAACGACACCCTGGGGCATCACGTGGGAGACCGGGCTCTGATGCGGGTGGCGGATCTTCTCCGGGATACCTTTCGTCAGTCCGATATCATCGCTCGGATGGGGGGCGACGAGTTCGCCGTCATGGCCCTGGAAGCGTCCCAGGAGAACGAGGGGGACCTGGTGCACCGGCTTCGGGAAGAGGTCCGGGAGTTGAACCGGAAGAGCCGGGAGCCGTATCAGCTTTCCGTCAGCATCGGCACGGCCCGGTTCGACGGGGAGGGGAGGATCCGCCTGGACGACCTCTTGAGCTGGGCCGATGAGGACATGTACGAGGAGAAGCGTCGGAAACGGAAGGATCCGGAGGCCCGGGGATGACGGAGGAATCGTGGCGAACCGGACGGATGAGGCTCGAACCGGACAGTCCTGGCGTCTCTCCATGAGCAGAGGTTCCTCGACGGCGGCGAACAGCTCTCCGGAGGGCGGAAAGACCACTCGCCCCAGGGGAAGCTCCGTTCATTGGCTCGTACGCATCGCGGAGCGGGCGGGCCTGGTGGGTGAGGAGCGCTTGGAGGTTCCTCCGGACACGGCCGCCGAGGACGCATGGGCCACCGTAGGCCGGGCCCTGGGAGTTTCGGACGACAAGCTGGCTGGGCTGGTGGCGGATTACTTCCGCCTCGACGTAACCGACTTCCAAGCCGCCGATCCCAATGCATTCCTCCTGGTGCCGGAGGCCATGGCCCGGAAGCACGTGGTCTTCCCCGTACTGGAGACGGATCGGCACCTGGTGGTGGCCACCGCCGATCCCACGGATGTGGAGGCGGAGCGGCTCCTGGGCTTCACCTCCGGGCGGCAGGTGGTCTTCGAGGTGGCTTCTCCCCGGGTCATCAAGGAGTCCATCGACGAGCGCTTCTCCCCGAACAAAGCGGTGGAGAACATCCTGGGCACCCTGGAGACCGAGGACGCCGCCGAGGACGCGGTGAAGCTCGTGGAGGAGATGGGCCCGGAGGAGGTCAGCGAGAGCGAGGTCCAGGCCACGCCGGTGGTGAAGCTCACGAACCTCATCATACGGGACGGGATTGCCCAGGGGGCCAGCGACGTCCACATCGAGCCGGGTCGGAAGATGGGGGTGATCCGGTACCGCATCGACGGGGTCCTCCGCAAGCACATGGACCTTCCCATGTCGGCCCTGAACCGGGTCATCTCCCGGATCAAGATCCTCTCCAGGCTGGACATCGCCGACCGCCTCCGGCCCCAGGACGGAAAGACCCGGGTGCAGGTCAAGAACCTGGCCTACGATCTCCGGGTTTCCACCATACCCGCCGGCGGGGCGGAGAAGTGCGTGATCCGGGTCCTGGACTCCAACACCTCCGTGACCCTGGAAGACCTGAATCTCCCGGAGCCGGAGCTGGTCCGCTTCCGGCAGCTGTTGAGCAACCGGGACGGCATCGTCATGGTCACGGGGCCCACGGGCTCGGGGAAGACCTCCACCCTGTACGGGGCCCTTCGGGAGCTGGCCGACGGGAAGGTCAACATCATGACCGTGGAGGATCCCATCGAGTACGAGCTCCCCTCCATCACCCAGACCCAGGTGGAGGCCAAGCAGGGTCTCACCTTCGCTGCGGCCCTCCGCTCCATCCTCCGGCAGGATCCGGACGTGATCCTGGTGGGGGAGATCCGGGATCGGGAGACGGCACAGACGGCCCTGGAGGCGGCCATGACCGGACACCTGGTCCTGGCTACGGTCCACGCCAACGACGCCGTGAGCGCGGTTCCCCGCCTGGCGGACATGGGGCTGCAGTTCAGCGGAATTGCCGCAACCCTCCGGGGTGCCCTGGCCCAACGTCTGATTCGGAAGGTCTGCCCGGCCTGCGCGGAACCGGTCCGGGGGGTTCTGACCCCGGACGAGCAGCGCCTCACGGAGCGCCACGGGATGGAGCCGGTGGTTCGGGCCGTGGGCTGCTCCGAGTGCGGCTTCACCGGATACCGGGGCCGCCTTCCCGTCATGGAGGTCATGACCGTGGGGCCTCGGCTGGGATCGGCCATCGAGGCCCGGAAGGGCACGGCCACCCTGAATCGCCTGTCGGAGCAGGGGGGCATGCGTTCCATGCACGAGGTGGGGCTGGACTGGGTTCGTCAGGGCAAGACCACCCTGGTGGAGGTGGAGCGTGTCCTGGGGCAGATGCTGGAAGAGGATGAAGCCCAGGAGGAGGAAGGCCCCCCCCGGATCCTGGTGGTGGACGACGACGAGGACGCCCGGCTCTTTACCCGGAGTCTGCTGGAGAAGGAGGAGTTCGAGGTCCAGGAGGCGGAGGACGGCCACGCGGCCATGGACATCCTCAAGGTGGACCCGGATTTCTCCCTGGTGATCCTGGACCTGAAGATGCCGGGCCTGGACGGCAGGGAGGTCCTGAACCTCATTCGGGGGTCCGTGGACACGGCGGCCCTCCCTGTCCTCATACGCACCGGCGTGGGAACGCCCCGGGACGAGGCGGAGCTCCTGGACGCCGGAGCCGACGACTTCATGGCCAAATCCGTGGACTCGGCCCGGTTCGTGGCCCGGGTGCGGGCCATCATTCGCCGTTCCCTTCTTTGAAGGCGATCCCGCCCTCAAATTGACACCGTCTGGTGGGAATGGCAGTTTAAAGGGCTTTCAGAAGTGGGCCTGCGGGCCCCCTTTTTTCGACCTCATTTCATCGGCTCCAAGGCATGTTCAAGACCATCCGTGGCCGACTCATCACCATCGTCATCATCCTGGCGGCGGGCCTGGGTTACCTCTTCACCAACGGGATCAAGCTGGGCCTGGATCTCCAGGGAGGCATGCACCTGGCCCTGGAGGTGGATGACCCCGAAGGGACCTACACCGCCGAGGCCCGAGCCGACCACATCGAGCGGGCGGAACGGATCATCCGGACCCGCATCGACGAGTTCGGCGTGGAGGAGCCCCTCATCCAGACCGTGGGCTCGGAGCGGCTCATTATCGAGCTCCCGGGCATCCGGGACGAGGACAGGGCCAAGGAGCTCATCCAGCGCAACGCCTTCCTGGAGTTCAAGCTGGTCAGGCCCACCTCGGAGGTGCAATCCGCCCTGCCCCGCATCGACCGGGCCATCGTGGCGGCCCTGGGGGCCGACTCCATCCGGGGCATGGGACAGGCGGCGGAAGCTCCCTCCCAGGGGCTGGAGGAGCTCCTCTTCCAGGGCGAAGACACGGCTCAGGTCCCGGACTCGGCCCGGGCTGCCGACTCCGCCGCTGCCTCCGAGACCCCGGCTCCCGGGGAGGAGGCCCAGGCGGATTCGGCCCGACAGGAGACACCGGAGACGGAGCTTCGACCCTTCACGGGTCTTCTGAATCAGGGTGACGGGGAGGGGATCTACCTGGTGGCCGAGGAAGACGTGGAGGCCGCCCAGCACTTCCTGAGCCTTCAGGAAGTCCGCCGGGCCCTGCCCCGGGACATCGCCCTGCAGTGGGGTGCGGAGCCCGTGGGCATGGGAGCCCGCACCTACTATCGGCTGTACGTGCTGGAGGACGAGGCCTTCCTCACGGGGGACATGCTGGAGAACGCCCAGGCCAACCGGGACCCCCAGTACAACCAGGCCATCGTGAACTTCGAGCTGAACCGTCGGGGCGGCCGGCGCTTCGCCGAGTTCACCGGAGCCCACGTGGGAGACTTCCTGGCCATCGTCCTGGACGGGGAGGTCATGAGCGCACCGGTCATCCGGGACCGGATCGGGGCCTCGGGCCAGATCGAGCTGGGGAACTCTCCCCTGGAGGAGGCCCGGGACCTGGCCCTGGTCCTCCGGGCCGGCGCCCTGACGGCTCCCCTGAGGATCATGGAGGAGCGGACCGTGGGACCGTCCCTGGGGCAGGACTCCGTGGACAAGGGGATCCTGGCAGGGGTCGTGGGGCTCGTCCTGGTGGTGGGCGTCATGCTGGTCTACTACCGGATGGCCGGGCTCCTGGCCCTGGGGGCCCTGACCGTTTACGTGGTCCTGGTTCTGGGAGGTCTGGCGGCGTTGAACGCCACCCTCACCGTGCCGGGCATCGCCGGTCTCATCCTCTCCGTGGGCATGGCCGTGGACGCCAACGTCCTCATCTTCGAACGAATACGTGAGGAGCTCATCGCCGAAAGGGCCACCCGGACGGCGGTGGACGAGGGCTTCAGCCACGCTCTCTCGGCCATCGTGGACGCGAACCTCACCACCCTCATCACGGCCCTGATTCTGTTCCAGTTCGGGACCGGGCCGGTTCGCGGGTTTGCCGTGACCCTGTCCATCGGTATCGTGGCCTCCTTCTTCTCGGCCCTCTTCGTGACCCGGACCCTCTTCCTCTTGTACCTCTCCGGGAAGAAGACCACCGATCCCATCAGCATCTGACGAGCCCTCCATGCGCATCTTCAGCGAAGCCCAGTACTCCTTCATCGAGAAGCGGAAGGCGGCCTACGTCTTCTCCGGCCTCGTCCTCCTGGTGGCCATCGGCGCCATGGTGGCCAATGCAGTCCTCATCGGCAGCTGGCAGAACTACGGGGTGGACTTCACCGGAGGAACCCTCATTCAGGTGCACTTCGACGTTCCCGTGACCGCCGGAGAGATCCGGGAGGTCCTGGGCGGAACCGAGGCTCCTCCCATTACCCGTTTCGGGGAGGAGAACGAGTTCACGATCCGGGCTCCCATCTCGGAGGACCGGGGCGTGGAGGCCGTGCGGGAAGAGATCCGGGCCCAGCTGGAGTCCGAGTTCGGCGCCGGGAATCTGGACGTGCTCCGGGCCGAGCTGGTGAGCGCCAAGGTGGGGGGAGAGCTGCAGCAGAAGGCGGCGTTTGCCATCGTCTTCTCCTTCTTCCTGACCCTCATCTACCTGGCCATCCGGTTCGAGCTCCGCTTCGGGATCGCCGCCATCATCGCCACGGTGCACGACATCCTCATCACCTTGGGCTTTCTGGCCCTCTTCCGGGTGGAGATCGCCCTGCCCACGGTGGCGGCCATCCTCACCATCGTGGGGTACTCCCTGAACGACACCATCGTGGTCTTCGACCGGGTCCGGGAAAACCTGGGCCGGAAGGGAGGCCGGAAGGAGGATCCCATGGCCCTGGTGAACCGGTCCATCAACGAGACCCTTCCCCGGACCGTACTGACCTCCGGAACCACCCTGGCCGTGCTCTTCTCCCTTCTCTTCCTGGGTGGCGCGGTGATCCGGGACTTCACCATGGTCCTGATCCTGGGGGTCATCATCGGAACGTACTCCTCCATCTTCGTGGCCTCCCCGGCCCTCCTGGAGATCCAGCAGCGCTGGGGCACCGGGGAGAGCAAGGACCGGAAGAAGAGGCGGCGCCGGGGGGCGGCGATCCCCACCTGATCGTCATGCTCATCGATAGCCACTGCCACCTGACGGACGACCAGTACGAGGACGACCGGAAGGAGGTCCTCCGGCGCGCCCGGGAAGCGGGGGTGGGCGGGGTTCTCACCGTGTGCTCGGATCTGGACGATGTGGAAGCCGTGGTCCGTCTCCTGGATGAGGCTTCCGGCTGGGCTGACCTCCCCGTTCTTCGGGGGACGGCCGGCATCCATCCCCACGAGGCCCGGGATGCCGGGGAAGGAGATCTGGCCCGACTCCAGGAGGTGGCCCGGGACCAGGACGGGATCGTCGCTGTGGGGGAGACGGGCCTGGACTTCTTCTACGACAACGCTCCCCGAAAGAAGCAGGAGGAGCTCTTCCGGAGCCACCTGGAGGCGGCCCGGGAGCTGGACCTGCCCGTGGTGGTCCATTCCCGGAGCGCCGACGACCTCACGGCTCGGATCCTCCGAGAGGTTGGGACGGAGGTCCGGGGTGTTCTGCATTGCTTCACCGGGGGTGAGGATCTCCTGGAGACGGCCCTGGCCGTGGGGTGGATGGTTTCCTTCACCGGGATCATCACCTTCAAGACCTACCGGGACGAAGCCCTTGTTCGTCGGGTCCCCCGGGACCGGCTCATGGTGGAGACGGACGGCCCCTACCTGGCTCCCGTCCCCCACCGGGGACGCCGGAACGAGCCGGCATGGGTGGCCCGGGTGGCGGAGAGAGTGGCGGCCCTCCGGGAAGAGCCTCTCCAGGAGGTCCACGACTACACCACCCGGAACGCCAGGGACTTCTTCGGTCTGGAGGGGTCATGAGGGCCTGGGGGAGCCCGGTCGGCTGATGCCACGCAGGATCCATGTTCTTCCGGACGGGGTGGCGAACCAGATCGCCGCCGGGGAGGTGGTGGAGCGGCCCGCCTCCGTGGTAAAGGAGCTGGTGGAGAACGCCCTGGATGCCGGAGCCAGCTGGGTCCGGGTGGAGATCAAGGGGGGCGGGAAGCAGGAGATCCGGGTGGCGGACGACGGGGTGGGAATGAGCCGGGAAGACGCCCTCCTGTGTCTGGACCGTCACGCCACCAGCAAGATCGCCACGGCGGAGGAGCTGGCCAGGGTGAGGACCCTGGGCTTCCGGGGAGAGGCCCTACCTTCCGTGGCCGCCGTGTCCCGCCTGAACCTTCAGACCCGGGAGTCGGAGGAGGACGTGGGCACGGCCCTCCGGGCCAACGGCGGTCGGATCGTAGGTGTTGAGGACACGGCCCGGCAGCCCGGGACCACGGTGGAGGTCCGGAATCTCTTCTTCAACGCTCCGGCCCGGCGCAAGTTCCTCAAGGCTGCCTCGGCGGAGACCCGGGCGGTGAACGAGACCGTCACCGCCCTGGCCCTGGCCCATCCCCAGGTCTCCTTCTCTTTCCTGTCCGGCTCCAACCGCCTCCTGGATCTTCCCTCCGCCGGCGACGTGGCCACCCGCGTGGCCGGTCTCTGGGGGGAGGAGGAGGCCCGGAAGCTCCTTCCCGTTGCGGGTCGAGAGGGCCCTGTGGAGCTCCGGGGTCTCATCCAGCGCCCCGACGCCGCGGAGCCGGGATTTCGCCGGGCCTACCTGTTTGTGAACCGCCGTCCCTTCCGGGCGCCGGCCCTCCTCAGAGCCGCGGACAGGGGGTACCGGACCACCGTCGCTCCCTCGGTGAGGCCCTGGCTCTTCCTCTACTTCCGGGTGGAGGACGAGTCCGTGGACGTGAACGTGCATCCGGCCAAGACCGAAGTCCGGTTCCGGAACCAGGCCGCCGTGGAGACCCTCGTGGAAGAGTCGGTGCAGAGGGCCCTGGCAGGAGCCGACAGCGGCGCGACCCTGGACGTCCAGCTCGCGCCGCCTCGCCTGACCGTCCGGGAGAACACCGGTGGCCGGGGAGGGGCCGGGGGGGCGGACCGGGAGACGCCGGCGGAAGGGGAGCCCAAAGAGACCCCCGCCCAGATGGCCCTCTTTCTTTCCGGCGCACCCGGCCGTGAGGGGGAGGGGACGAAGGAGAAGGAGGACGGGGCGGAGGGAGCCGGGACCCCGGAGGCGGAGGAACGTGAGATCCTCCAGGGGGTGAGTCAGGAGAGTCGCCCCCGCCTCTGGCAGATCCACGACACCTACATCCTGGCCGAGACCCGAGAGGGGCTCCTCATCATCGATCAGCACGCCGCCCACGAGCGGGTCCTCTTCCAGCGCCTCATGGAGGCCTTCGAAGGGGAAGGGGAGGAGAGTCAGCGTCTTCTCTTCCCCCTGACCCTACGCCTGGCTCGGGCCGAGGTCCGGCAGATCCGTGAGCTCAGGGGGCTTCTGGCCCGTGCGGGGTTCGACGTGGAGGAGTTCGGAGGCGAGACGGTGATCCTCCATTCCGTGCCCACGCCCCATCCCTACTTCGAGGCGGAGCGGTGTTTCCGGGAGATGGTGGCCGAGTTGGCGGAGGGCTCGGAGCTGGTTCGCTCGGCCCGAAACCAGCACGAGCGCATCGCTATGACCTTCGCCTGCAAGGGGGCCGTCAAAGCGGGGCAACGCCTGGATCTCCGGGAGATGGAGGAGCTCTTCGACGCTCTCTTCGCCACGGAGCTCCCCTTCCACGACGTCCACGGCCGGCCCACCATCGTCCGCCTGAGCAAGGGGGAGCTGGAGCGGAAGTTCGGTCGGAGCTCATGACTTCTTCCGTGGGGGATTCCCGGACCACCCCTCGTTCCCGACCCCGCTTCCTGGCCGTGGTGGGCCCCACGGCCTCTGGAAAGACCGGTCTTTCCCTGGAGCTGGGCCGGATCCTCCCCGGGGAGGTCGTCTCCATGGATTCCCGGCAGGTCTACCGGGGGATGGACGTGGGCACCGGAAAGGTGGGTCTCCGGGAGCGGGCCCGCTTGCCCCATCACGGTCTGGACATCCTGGACCCCCGGGAACGCTATTCCGCCGGCCGCTTCGGCCGTGAGGCCCGGGCCTGGATCCGGGAGATCGAGAGCCGACACCGGATCCCCTTCCTGGTAGGGGGCACGGGATTCTTCCTGAAGGCCCTCACCGATCCCATGTTCTCCGAGCCGGAGATGGATCCGGAGCGGCTGGAGGAGCTCCGGGATTTCCTGAACCGTCTTTCCCCGGAGCGTCTCCGAGAGTTCGTCGCGGCCCTGGATCCGAAGCGGGAACCGGTGGCCGCCCAGGGAGGGCGTCAGCGGATGACCCGGACCGTGGAGATGGCCCTCCTCACCGGCCGCCCCCTGAGTTGGTGGCACCGGGAGGCGCCCCCGGCCCGGGCGCCCTTGCCGGGAATCATCATTCTCCTGGAGCTTCCACGGGAGGTCCTCTACCAGCGGATCAACCGCCGGGTCCGAGGGATGGTGGAGGAGGGGCTGGTGGAGGAGGTTCAGGCTCTCCTGGACGCCGGCTACCGGGAAGAGGACCCGGGTCTGACCGGGGCCGGATACCGGGAGATGGTGGGTCACCTGAAGGGACGGACGGGCCTGGAGGAGGCGGTGGAGGAGATCCAGCGGGCCCACCGCCGCTACGCCCGGAGGCAGATCACCTGGTTCCGACACCAGCTTCCCCCCGGCACCCGGGGTGTGGATCCCCGGCACCCGCATGATGAGTTGGCCCGGGAGATCCGCGCTCTCTGGAACCGGGCTCTGGAATTCGGGTTGGAAGAGGCGCCGGAGGGGGGAGGAGCCGGGGAACACCCATCCACGTGGAGGAAGAGGGGGCGGCCATGAAGATCGGCATCACGTGCTATCCCACCTACGGTGGCTCCGGGGCCATGGCTACCGAGCTGGGCCTGGACCTGGCGGAGGAGGGCCACGAGGTCCATTTCGTGTCCTATGCCCAGCCCTTCCGGCTGGATCGCTTCCGGGAGCGGGTGTTCTTCCACGAGGTGGAGATGGACGAGTACCCCCTCTTCGAGCACCCGCCCTACACCCTGGCCCTGGCCGTGGCCATCCACGACACGGCCATGAAGGAGGGGCTGGACCTGGTCCATGTCCACTACGCCATCCCTCACGCCACCTCGGCCTGGGTGGCGGAGGAGATGCTCCGGGAGCAGCGGGACCTGAAGATCGTCACCACCCTGCACGGGACGGACATCACCCTGGTGGGGCTCCACCCCTCCTTCCAGGCCATCACCCGTTTCTCCATCCTGAAATCCGACGGGCTCACAGCCGTCTCCCGGTTCTTGAAGGACCGGACGGTGGAGGACTTCTCCGTTCCCCCGGACCGGATCCGGGTCATTCCCAACTTCATCGATCCGGACCACTACCGGCGGGAGGGCAAGCCGTGTCACCGGGCCACCCTGGCTCCGGAAGGGGAGCGAATCGTCATGCACGTCTCCAACTTCCGGCCCGTGAAGCGGATCACCGACGTGGTGGAGGTCTTCGCTCGGATCCAGGCCCGGGTCCCGGCCCGTCTCGTCATGGTGGGGGACGGCCCGGAGCGGTCCCGGGCCGTGGAGCGGGCCGAGACCCTGGGGGTGAGCGACCGGGTCCTCTTCCTGGGCAAGCACGCCTCGGTGGACGAGCTCCTGGCCTGCGCCGATCTCTTCCTCCTCCCGTCCCGGAATGAGTCCTTCGGTCTGGCGGCCCTGGAAGCCATGGCCTGCGGGACTCCGGTGATCGCCACGAACACCGGCGGCCTCCCGGAGGTGATGGTCCACGGAGAGACGGGCTTCCTCTTCGATCTGGGGGCCGTGGACGAGATGGCGGAGGCCGGGCTCTCCCTCCTCCAGGATGACCAGGAATGGGTGCGCTTCAGCCAGGCGGCCCGGGCCCGGGCGGTGGAGCACTTCTCCACCCGGGCCGTTCTTCCCCGCTATGAGGCCCTGTACCGGGAGGTCATGGCCGGAGACCTCTCTCCATGAGTCTTCTGGAGGCTCTGCTCCTGGGTGTGGTACAGGGGGCCACGGAGTTCCTGCCCATCTCCAGCTCCGGTCACCTGGTCATGGGCCAGGCCCTATTGGGCGTGGAGGTCCCCGGAGTGAGCTTTGAGGTTGCCGTGCACGTGGCCACTCTCCTCTCCGTCCTGGTGGTCTACCGGGAGCGCCTCACGGAGCTGGTGAGGGGGGCCTGGGCCCGGGAGCGGGTGGCCTGGCGCTACATGGGGCTCCTGGTAGTGGCCACGCTGCCTGCCGCCGTGCTGGGGTTGGGAGCCGGGGATGTGCTGGAAGAGCTGTTCGAGGCCCCGGCCGTGGCCGGCGGGGCTCTCCTGGTCACCGGCCTCTTTCTCTGGACCTCCCGAGGGGCCCTGGCCCGGGGGCCGGCCCGGACGCCGACCCTGGGCATCGCCCTCCTCATGGGACTGGCCCAGTCCCTGGCCCTGGTCCCGGGAATCTCCCGCTCCGGGGCCACGGTGGTGGCGGGGCTCTGGTTGGGCGTGGAGGCGGAGGAGGCGGCGGCTTTTTCCTTCCTCATGGCCATCCCGGCCATCCTGGGGGCGGCGGTGCTCCAGGCGCCGGACCTGGCGAAGGGGGGAGTGGGGATGGCCCCGGGACCCCTCCTCCTGGGGAGTGGAGCCGCGGCAGTAGTGGGGGTGCTGGCCATCCGTGTGTTCATCCGCATGCTGAGGCGGAAGTCCTTTCACCGTTTCGGGCCCTACTGCTGGGCCGCCGGAGGGGCGTTCCTCCTGTTCCTTGCCCTGAGAGGAGCCTAGCCGTTGAACGACACGACAGTCGGCCCTGGGGAGGTGTCCGGGACGCCGGGGAGCCGTGAAGCGGATCCGGAGAGCCACCTGGATGCCCTCATCGCCATGGCCCTGGAGGAGGACGTGGGTCCTGGCGACCGGACCACGGAGTGGACCGTCCCCTCCGGCGCCCGAGGGAAGGGGAGGATCGTGGCGAAGGAGGGGCTGGTGGTGGCGGGTCTGGAGGCTGCCTGCAGGGTCTTCCGGCGGGTGGAGCCCGCTCTGGAGCTCTCTCTCTCGGTGGCGGACGGGGCGGGGGTCCGGGCATCCACGACCATCCTGGAGGTCCAGGGCCCCCTGAGGGGAATCCTCACCGGGGAGCGAACCGCCCTGAACTTCCTGGCCCGCCTTTCCGGCGTGGCCACCCTCACCCGTCGCTTCGTGGAGGCGGTGGACGGTACGAGGGCCCGGATCCTGGATACCCGGAAGACCCTACCGGGGTGGAGGGTGCTGGAGAAGGAGGCGGTGCGGTTGGGTGGGGGTGAGAATCACCGGATGGGTCTTCACGACATGGTTCTGGTGAAGGACAATCACCTGGTAGCGGCGGGAGGAGTGAGGAGGGCGGTGGAGGGGGTCCGGGAGGGGAACCGGGCCGGGCTGTCCGTGGAGGTGGAGGTGACGACCCTGGAGGAGCTGGACGAGCTCCTGCCCCTGGGAGTGGACCGGATCCTCCTGGACAACATGGACCTGGTGACGCTGCGGGAGGCGGTGAGAAGGGTGGAGACCCTGGGCCGGGGGCGGCCCCTGACGGAGGCCTCGGGGAACGTGAGCCTGGAGACCGTGAGGGCCGTGGCGGACACGGGCGTGGACCTGATCAGCGTGGGGGCTTTGACCCATTCGGCGGCATCGGCGGACTTGTCCCTGAGGGTAGACCAGGGAGGGTAGAGCAGGCAGGGTCGAGGAAGTCCCCGGAGGACAGGAGGAGAGCATGCACCTGGTGGCGGACATCGGAAACACGGAGCTGGCCCTGGGCGTCATGAATCCCGAAGGAGGGGAAGTGGAGGCCCACTGGAGGCTGAGCACGGCCACTCCCCGGACGGGAGACGAATTCGCGCACCTGGTGGCGGACCTGCTGGAGCGGGAAGGGGTGGAGATGGACCGGGTGAGCCGGAGCGTGGTGGGAAGCGTGGTCCCTACCGTGACGGAGCGGTTCCGGCACGCTCTGGAGAAGCTCTTTTCGGGTCCCGTCTTCCTGGTGGAGGCAGGGACGGCGGGTAGCCGTCTTCCCATCGAGCTGGACGTGGAGGAGCCCCGGACCGTGGGGGCAGACCGGATCGTGAACACTCTGGCGGCGAAGGAGCTGTACGGACAGGACACCGTGGTGGTGGACCTGGGCACGGCCACCACCTTCGACTGCATCACGGCGGAGGGGGTGTTTCTGGGCGGGGTCATCGCCCCGGGGATCCAGGCGGGGCTGGAGTGGTTGGGCCGCCGGGCGGCGAAGCTCCCCCGGGTGGAGTTCCGTCCGCCTCCGGCGGTCATCGGACGGAGAACCGAGACCTGCATGGAGAGCGGGGTCTTCTACTCCGCCGTGGATGGCATCGATGGCATGGTGCGACGCATCCGGGAGGAGTGGGGCCGCCCCGACGCCCTGGTGGTGGCCACCGGTGGATACGCCGCCCTCCTGGCTCCTCATTGTGGGAGCGTGGAGCGGGTGGAGCCCTTTCTCACCCTCCAGGGGCTGTTCTGGGCCGGAGAGCATATGGCCAAGTAGGCCCCGTTTCGGCTAGATTACGGTTTCCCCGAGCATCGATGTCGCGCTTTCGAAGGACCGCAGGCTCATGACGCTATCACCGGTATTCCGATCCCCGGATGCCGTTCGCCTCCTGGAGAACGAGGGGGTGTGGACACGGTTGGAGCCGGCCATCTCGGCCCAGGCCCGGGCGGTGAACGCCCTCTACCGGGACCTGGAGGAGCTCATGGACCCTCGCTTCCTGGAAGAGGACCCCCGGGTCCCGGAGGACGGCGAGATCCACTCCGCCGAGGGGCTGGCGTTCCTCCAGGAGTTTTTCTTCCTCATCCTCTTCCGGTCCCTCTTCGAAGCCCTGGGGGTGGGAGCGGCACGGCTCCGCTTCTACACGGAGCTGAACTTCTGCATCAAGGGCACCATCACCGCCGCGGACAACATCTTCGACGACCAGGGCAAGAGCCTCCTGCCCCTGGCCTCGGACTCCGGGGCCCGCTTCCTCTCCATCCTCCAGCTCATGAGCTTCGAGCGCCTCATACGGCGGAGTTGCGACCGGGGAGTGGAGGAGGGGATCCTCGGCCCGGCCCAGACCCATTCCATTCTCCGGGGGCTTCTGAACCGGATGGCGGAGATCGGTGAGCTGGAAGGGTCGGAGGAGGGCGGAGTGCCCGACATCCCATCCCCGGACGAGATGGTGCAGCGGGTGCACCGGGTCCGGGGCGGGGCCCTCTTCGCCCTGGCCTTCGTGGCCCCGAACCTCCTGGAGGAAGGAGAGGTGGCCCGGGCGTTTCGGGAGGCGGAGCCCGCCGTGGCCCGACTGGGAACGGCCTTCCAGATCGTGGACGATCTCACGGACTTCGAGTTCGATCTGGGGCGACGGAGCCACAATCTCCTGGTCTCCCAGATCCACCACGCCGGCACGGAGGGAGAGCGGGAAGCTCTTGAGGGCCTCTGGTCCGGGGAGCCGGTTCCGGAGGGAATCGTGGAAGGCCTCTTCCGCTCCTCGGCCCGAACCGTGCTGGAGCGTGCCTACCGGGAGGCGGAAATGGCCTTCGAGGGTCTCTCGGAGCTGGGCTACTGGTTCCCCCCCCGGCTGGCCTCCGAGGTGGTGCACGCCATCGTCGGCCTGGAAGGGGTCAGCCGCATGGAGGCCATCGCTTCCGGGAGAGGTTGATCCAGCCCCACCCGCCTCTCCCGGCTCTCCGGTTCTCCCCCCCGGGACGGGCCCCCCGGCCCACGGGCGCGGTGGGGAGGCTTTGCAGCCATCGATGCCTCCGACGCCGCCCATGGCTGCGAACAAGGTGATTATCACCTTTCTGAGGCACGGGCTCACCCCCGTATCTTCCCGCAGGGCCCCCGGCCCACGGTCGCGGTGACGAGGCTTGACACTCTTGAAGCGGAAAGTATATTCCTCACCGAGCTGTTAGCACTCATCTTATACGAGTGCTAACAGCGTGGATTCATCGTTCCAACAACCTGATTTCAGAACGCGGAGGAGTCGGAATGGCGAGTGCCAAGGACAAGATCCAGCCTCTGGCCGACCGGGTGGTCGTGCAGGCACTGGAGGAGACGGAGGAGATGCGGGGTGGTCTCTACATCCCGGACACGGCCAAGGAGAAGCCCCAGCAGGGGACCATCGTGGCGGTGGGGCCCGGGAAGCTCTCGGACGAGGGAACCCGGATTGAGCCGGACGTGGAAGTGGGCCAGAAGGTTCTCTACGGGAAGTACAGCGGGACCGAGGTGAGTGTGGACGGAGAGGACTTCCTGATTCTTCGTGAATCCGACATTCTGGCGGTGATCACGTAATCTGACGCGCCCGGCCGTCCTCCCTTCCGGGACCCGCCCCCAGGGGCGCCTCGGGGGAGTGCCGCCGGAGCCGCTGTGAACGACTGAATACGACGAACGAATAAGGAGAAGCAGATGGCAGCGAAGGAGATCGGATTCGATGTCGAGGCTCGGGCCGAGCTCAAGGCCGGCGTCGACAAGCTGGCGAGGGCTGTGAAGGTCACCCTGGGCCCCAAGGGCCGGAACGTGGTTCTGGACCGGAAGTTCGGTTCCCCCACCGTGACGAAGGACGGCGTGACGGTGGCCAAGGAGATCGAGCTGGAGGACCCCATTGAGAACATGGGCGCCCAGATGGTCAAGGAGGTGGCCACGAAGACCTCCGACGTGGCCGGGGACGGAACGACGACGGCCACGGTCCTGGCCCAGGCCATTTTCGGTGAGGGCCTCAAGAACGTGACCGCCGGAACGAACCCCATGGGGATTCGCCGGGGGATCGATCAGGCGGTGCAGGCCGTGGTGGAGGAGCTGAAGAAGCTCTCCATGGAGACCAAGGGCAAGAAGGAGATCGCCCAGGTCGGCGCCATCTCCGCGAACAACGACACCGAGATCGGCGAGCTCATCTCCGACGCCATGGAGAAGGTGGGCAAGGACGGCGTCATCACCGTGGAGGAAGCGAAGGGGCTGGAGACCACTCTGGAGACTGTGGAAGGCATGCAGTTCGACCGGGGCTTCCTCTCACCTTACTTCGTGACCGACCCGGAGAGAATGGAGGCCGTCCTTGAAGACGCCATGATCCTCATCCACGACAAGAAGATCTCTTCCATGAAGGATCTTCTTCCCGTCCTGGAGAAGGTGGCCCAGCAGGGTAAGCCTCTCCTGATCATCGCCGAGGACATAGAGGGCGAGGCCCTGGCCACTCTGGTGGTGAACAAGCTACGGGGCACCCTGAACGTCTGTGCCGTGAAGGCTCCGGGCTTCGGCGACCGGCGCAAGGCCATGCTCCAGGACATCGCCGTCCTCACCGGCGGTCAGGTCATCTCCGAGGAGGTGGGCTTCAAGCTGGAGAACGCGGTAATCAGCGATCTGGGCAGTGCCAAGCGGGTGGTCATCGACAAGGACAACACCACCATCGTGGACGGCGCCGGTGACGAGGATAAGATCCAGGGCCGCATCGAGGAGATCAAGGTCTCCATCGACAAGTCCACCTCGGACTACGACCAGGAGAAGCTCCAGGAGCGCCTGGCCAAGCTGGCCGGCGGCGTGGCCGTCATCAACGTGGGGGCTCCCACCGAGACGGAGATGAAGGAGAAGAAGGCTCTGGTGGAGGACGCCCTGCACGCAACCCGGGCCGCCGTGGAAGAGGGCATCGTGCCCGGCGGCGGCGTGGCCCTTCTCCGGGCCCAGAAGGTCCTGGAGTCCGTGACCCCCGATCGGCAGGACGAGCAGATCGGTGTGGACATCCTGCGCCGGGCCCTGGAGCACCCCCTCCGGCAGATCGCCTTCAACGCCGGAGCCGAGGGCTCCATCGTAGTGGAGAGGGTCCGCTCCCAGGACGACGCCAACTACGGCTTCAACGCCCAGACCGACACCTACGAGGACCTGGTGGAGGCCGGGGTCATCGATCCCACCAAGGTGGTGCGGACGGCCCTCCAGAACGCCGCCTCCATTGCCGGCCTTCTCCTCACCACGGAGGCCGTGGTGGTGGAGCAGCCGGAGGATGAGCCCGACATGCCGGCTGGTGGTGGCATGCCCGGCGGTGGCATGGGAGGTATGTACTAGCCGCCTCGACCACAGCGGCACGAAGGACGACGCGGTACGAGCCGGGCTTCGGCAGCTATATGGGCTGTCGGGGCCCGGTTTCGTCTGTCCTGGGCCTGGTCCTGCTCCTGCTTTGGCCCTCCCCCCCTCCACCCGTTTTCACGTCCTGTTTCCGCCCTCCGGATCGTTGTCCGGGTGCGGCTGCCGAGCTCCGGGCAAAAGTCGTGGGACCTGGCCTTTCACGAGCCTTCCCGCCCTCGGGTTGTGGGGACTCGGGAAAGGAGAGGAGGTGGAGGAGGGAACCCGGACTCGAGACGGCCGTAGTACAGGGAAATCGTCCTTCTCCGGGTCCACGGGGTCTGAGGACCCGAGGTTCCGGAAAAAGAAGACGGTTCACTCCAACTCGAAAAGGGTGTAACTTGTTTGTCGGTATTCCGTAAGGACTTTCGAACGGAATCCCGTCCACCGGGGGTTCGCCGGTTGTGGGCACGCCCCCGGGAGGGGAAGGACATGGGCTCTCCAACTCATGGTTCCGGCGGTCTCCCCTCCTGTGTCATTTCCTACATGTCCGAATTCCACAAGGGAGTCATTCTATGAACCGCGAAACGAGTCGGTATCGGGTCGCGGTGTCCATGCTCCTGGGTATCCTCCTGGTGGGGATCCCCGGCGTGCTCTCGGCTCAGGCCACGGGAACCGTGGCGGGTCGGGTGGTGGATGCCGCTTCCCAACGGCCTCTCTCCGAGGCCCAGGTCTACATTCCCGGAACGGGGATCGGAGCCCTCTCCAATGCTCAGGGGGCCTTCGTTCTCCGGAACGTCCCTCCCGGCGAGGCCCTCGTCCGGGTCCAGCTCATCGGCTACGCCAGCCAGGAAGAGCTGGTGAACGTCCAGGCCGGCGAGACCACCACCCTCCAGTTCGCCCTGGGGCAGGACGCCATTGCCCTGGAGGAGCTCGTGGTCACCGGGGTGGGGAAGGAGACGGCCCGGCGGAAGCTCTCCACCTCCCTGGACGTTCTGTCGTCCGAGGAGATCAGCCAGGTCCCCGTGACCAGCGTGGACAAGCTTCTCCAGGGTCGGGTGGCGGGAGCCACCATCAATGCTCAGTCCTCTCAGCCCGGGACGTCCGCTCTCATCAACTTCCGGGGCATCTCCTCGGTGTATGGGTCCCAGACTCCCGTTGTGTACGTGGACGGGGTCCGGGTGGACAACGACATGTCCACGGCCGGAGGGACCGGCGGTGAGCAGTCCTCGGCCCTGGCGGACCTCCTCACCAGCGACATCGAGCGCATCGAGGTGACCCGGGGGGGTGCGGCCTCGGCCCTCTACGGCTCCGACGCCGCCACCGGCGTGATCCAGATCTTCACCAAGAAGGGCCGGATCGGCGATCCCCGGTTCACGGCCCGGGTGGAGACGGGTTTCGACCAGCCCGAGTTGAAGTACATGTTCGATACCAAGCTGACCTTCCCGGACCTGGTGGAGGCCGGCGAGGTGTCCGGCAACTTCATGGAGGAGAACTTCTGGCAGAACGGTCTGGCCCAGAACTACTACCTGACCGTGGATGGCGGCAACAACCAGGTCACCTACAGCGTGGCCGGTCGCGTCCAGGACGAGGAAGGGGTCCAGCCCAAGAACGGGAGCACCATCTACTCCCTCCGTGGCGGGGTCCAGACCACCCTGGGTGAGGACTTCACCATGAACTTCTCCGGGAACTTCACCCGGAGCAACTTCGAGCGTCTGTTCAACGGCACCGCCATCGCCGACCCCCTCACCACTTTCGAGGTGGGGGACGCCCTCTGGTTCTCCGGGGCCCAGAGCCTCCAGGAAGCCTACGACATCTTCCTCATGCCCGAGGTCACGGAGGCGGTGAACCGCTTCATCTTCTCCACCGGCTTCACCTGGAACATCGGCGAGAACCTCTTCCTCCGGGGCAACACGGGAGTGGACTTCCGGAGTAGCGAGCAGCGCCAGTACGAGCCCATCGGCTTCACCCCGGGTGAGGTCAGGGGCCAGATCTACCGGTACCAGCGGGAGTTCAACTCCTTCTCCTTCGACGTGGGGGCCACCTGGAGTCAGCCCTTCGGCGACGGGGATTACACCTCGGACCTGACCGTGGGTGCCCAGGGCTACCGGAACGACGAGAGCATCTTCACCGGCCTGGGCACCGCCTTCGCCCTCCCCGGGGCTCCGGACATCGACGAGGCCGGGGAGCTGGACGTGGGTGAGTCCAATACCGAGCGGTTCACCGGTGGCCTGTACGTGGAGGAGCAGGTGGACCTCTGGCAGAAGCTCACCTTCAACGCCGGCGTCCGCTTCGACGCCTCCACCGCCTTCGGTGACGAGATCGCCACGGAGGCCTATCCCAAGGCAGGCGTATCGTACCTCGTCTCCCAGGACGACTGGTTCGACAGTCTGGCCGGTGGCTGGTGGGACGACATGAAGCTCCGGTTCGCCTACGGGGAGACCGGGAAGCCCCCGGGACCCTTCGACAAGGACCGGACCTTCAGCGCTACGGCCTTCCGTGGGTCGTCGGCTCCCCGCTTCGACAATCCGGGGAACGAGGACCTGAAGCCCGAGCGGACCTCCACCATCGAGCTGGGCTTCGACGCCTCTTTCTTCGAGAACCGCTTCGGCCTGGACTTCACCTGGTACGACGCCACGACCTCCGACGCCCTCTTCTTCGTGCCGGAGCAGCCGGTGACCGGGGAAGGAACCCAGCTACGCAACGTTGGAGAGATCAAGAACCAGGGCATCGAGGTGGCCTGGACCCTGCAGGTCCTGAACCGGGAGAACCTGGCCTGGAGCCTGGGCGGGAACTTCCAGATGGTGGACAACGAGGTCACCGACATGGGCGGCGCCGCGGACTTTTCCGTGGACAGCAACTACAAGCGTGTCACGGAAGGCAAGCCCGTGGGGGCCTGGTACGTGGAGACGCCCATCGACACGAACGGGGACGGCCTGCTGGACAACTTCGAGGCCCAGTTCACCGGCAGTCAGGCGACCCCGGACAAGAGCGGGAGCTTCAACACGAACCTGCGCCTGGGAACGTCGCTGAGCATTTCGGCCCTGGCCGACTGGGCCGGGGGCCACCAGGTCCACGACTGGGGCTCCATGTGGGCCACCTACAACGGCATCTACCGTCGCGAGGAGATCGCCGGTGTGCCCTACCCCATACGCTACGACCTGGAAGGAAACGAGCTCGGACCCTACGGGCCCTACCAGGCCATCTCCGCCTTCATCTATGACGGGGACTGGTTCAAGTGGCGGGAGCTGTCGGTACGCTACTCCATGCCGGACGAGTGGGCCGCTCAGATCGGGGCCGACCGGGGGAGCCTGTACGGCTCCGCTCGGAATCTGTGGATCTGGTCCAGGAACGAGATAATCGATCCGGAGCTCAACGGGATCAGCGGAGGCGGTCTCGCCCTGGGTGGCGAGAACAGCACCACCGCGTCCCCTCCCAGGATGTTCCGGTTGGGCGTGGAATTCGTCTTCTGACCCGTAGCCCCGAACGACTATCGAGTTCTAGAGGAGAGATCTCATCATGAGAAATACTGTGAAGAAGCGGGGACCGGGCCTCCGGAGGGTGCTTGCCCTCCTGGCGGTCCTGGCCGTTGGGGTCGGGTCCACCGCATGCGACTTCCTGGATCCCACAGAGGTGGAGAATCCCAGGACTACGGATGACGACCTGGCCGAAGCCCAGGAGCCCACGAAGGCCCTGGTGCCTGGTCTGCAGGCCCAGTTCGCCCGGCTTCTCGAGGCCACGGTGGTGGCCACCGAGTGTGCCAGCGACAACTACCAGATCAACGGAACCGGGATCGATGACACCTGGGACAGTCCTCAGGACATCACTCCCCTGGTGGCGAATTCCACCGGACGGGTGACGGGAGCCTACTGGAACGCCCAGGAGCTCACGGCCCTGGCGAGCTTCGTCATCAACGACATCATCCCGAACGACGACACGGCCGAGACGAACGACATCGCTCGGGCCTACTACTACCGGGGCATGGGGTATCTCCACCTGGCGGAGAACTTCTCCTACGCCCCCATCGAGGAAGACGGGACCCCGGTGGGTTCCGGGCAGATCCTGGAGCTGGCCATCGCAGACCTGACGGAGGCCACCGCAGGGGGTCCGGAGGTGTCGGTACCGGCATCGGCGGCCCTGGCTCGTGCCTATCGCTGGCAGGGGAATACCTCTTCGGCGGCGGCAGCGGCCAACCAGGCCATCAACGCCGATCCGGACTTTGCCTTCACCCAGGGCTACGACGCGGCGTCCATCGACAACACCCCCCACTGGTACCTGGTCACCCGGGCCCTGGCCGAGATGCAGCCTCTGCCCCGGCTGGATTTCCTGGATCCCAAGTACCTCTCCTATGCGGATGACATTCCTGTGGCCAAGGCCGAGGAGATGCACTTGATCCTGGCCGAGGTGGCCCTGGTGGGATCGGACTACGACGCGGCCAAGGAGCACCTGGGTTCGGCCATCCGCCTGGCCCAGAGCCGGGAAACGGTGCTCTGGGTGGACGACGATCTCCGGAGCAACCAGGATCTCACCGTGCGGCCCCGGGACTCGGAGATCGAGATCCGGGCCGACGCCAACAGCCCCTACCGGGCCGGCTTGATCCAGGACCGGGCCGGGGCCGAGACCACCCAGTACATCATTTCCGGAACCTCCCTGAATGCGGACAGCGTGGAGGCCCTCCCCAACGGAGATCCGGATGCCATCTGGCATTCCCTCTGGCTGGCCAGGCAGGAGATCATGTTCCTGGAGGGACGGCGTCTCGCCGACCTGGGCATTCGGTTGCCCATCATGCGTCGGGAGATCGACCAGAACCCGAACATCGACTTCGGGGACCTGGGCACCGAGCCCTTCGTGCCCGGCTACATTCCTCCCTTCCGCCAGATGGACCTGTTCACGCCCAAGTCCCCGTACGAAGGCGGGACGGGGCCGCTGGTGACGGACCAGGTCACCATCGAGCACGACATGAACCGCATTCTGGTGGAGAACAGCGCCTCACCCTTCCTCACGGACGTGCTGTTCTAGCACGATCGTGATGCGGTAGGTCGGGGCGCGGCTCCGGCTTGCCGGACAGACCCGACGGGCGGCGGGGGAGACCCCGTCGCCCGTTCGTGCATCGTGGAGAACCGGTGGAGGGTCGCCTATCGGTCGGGGGCGGGAATCGCCCATTGACCCCGGAGAAACCGCACGTTAGCCTCGGGGTACGCCGGATCGGAGCGGCCCCTGAGCACGAGGAGCAGGGGGACAATCCGACCAGGAATCCATGAGAGCGATGCCTTCCTCTTTCCCCGTCACGCCGACGACCGCCACGGCCCGGACCACCGGGCCGGGAGCGTATCGTCCGGAGTGATCCCGAAGGATCGCTGACAGAGAGGGCGGCGCGGCTTCCGGCAGGCTTCCGGGGCCGCGTTTTTCGTGGAGAGGCCCGGACCCCTGGCGTCCTTATCCCTTCCACAGCCTTCGAAGAGACAGGAACGAGACACGGAACCATGGCTGACAACGACATCAAGGTGACCCTTCCCGACGGCTCCGTCCTGGAGATGCCCCGGGGATCCACGGCCGGAGACGTGGCGGCAGAGATCGGGCCGGGTCTGGCGAAAGCGGCCCTGGGGGCCGTGGCGGACGGAGAGATCATCGACCTCATGCGACCCCTGGAGGAGGATACGGAGATCCGCATCCTCACGGTTCGGGATCCGGAAGCCCAGGAGATCCTCCGGCACTCTGCGGCCCATGTTCTGGCCACCGCAGTCCGGGAGGTGGTTCCCGGGGCCGGCATCGGCTTCGGGCCGGCCATCGAAGAGGGTTTCTACTACGACTTCGACGTCCCGGAGCCCTTCACGCCCGAGGACCTGGAGACCATCGAAGAGCGGATGAACGAGGTCATCGACGCGGACTACCCCTTCCAGCGCCGGGAGGTGAGCCGGGAGGAGGCTCGGGAGCTCTTCCGGGACGACCCCCTGAAGCTGGAGAGGCTGGAGGAGTTCGATGAGGGCGAGACCATCACCGTCTACCAGGACGGGCCCTTCCTGGACCTGTGCCGGGGACCCCACGTGCCTTCCACCGGGCGACTGGAGAACTTCAAGATCCTCTCCTCCTCCGGGGCCTATTGGCGGGGGGACGAGAACCGTCAGATGCTCCAGCGCATCTACGGGACCGCCTTCTTCGACGAGAAGGACCTGGAGGCCCACCTGGAGCGGCTGGAGGAGGCCAGGAAGCGGGACCACCGTGTTTTGGGCAAGCAGCTGGATCTCTTCTCCACGGACCAGCGGGTGGGACCCGGTCTGATTCTATGGCATCCGAAGGGGGCGATGATCCGGAACGAGGTGGAGACGTTCGAGCAGGACCTGATCCTGAAGCATGGCTACGTCCTGGTCTACACCCCTCACCTCCAGAGCGAGCGGCTGTTCGAGATCTCCGGCCACCTGGAGAACTATCGGGAAGACATGTTCGGGCCCGTGGACGTGGAGGGTGGGCGGTATCGCCCCAAGCCCATGAACTGCCCCGGCCACATCGCCATCTACGAGTCCCAGCAACGTTCGTATCGGGATCTCCCCATTCGGATGGCGGAGTTCGGCACCGTGTACCGGTACGAGCGAAGCGGTGTCCTCCACGGGATGCTCCGGGTACGGGGCTTCACCCAGGACGATGCCCACGTCTTCTGCACGCCGGAGCAGGTCTCCGACGAGATTCGTCGCCTCCTGGACCTGGTGGACGAGATGCTCGCCACCTTCGGCTATCCCTACACCATCGAGCTGGCCACCCGCCCGGAGAAATCCCTGGGCACCGACGCCCAGTGGGAGGAGGCTCAGAGCGTCCTGGCCGGGGTCCTGGAGGAACGGGGCATCGACTACATCCTGGACGAAGGTGGCGGGGTGTTCTACGGTCCGAAGCTGGACTTCAAGCTCATCGACGCCATCGGCAGGAAGTGGCAGGGTCCCACGGTTCAGTTGGATTTCAACCTCCCGGAGCGCTTCGAGATGGAGTACATCGGGGAGGACAACGAGCCCCACCGTCCCGTGATGCTTCACCGGGTCCTGGTGGGCTCCATGGAGCGCTTCGTGGGGGGCCTGGTGGAGCACTACGCCGGCGCCTTCCCCCTCTGGCTTGCTCCGGAGCAGGTGCGCATCCTTCCGGTTTCGGAGCCCTGGATCGACAGCGCCCGGGAGCTGGCGGAGGAGTTGAGGGCCGCAGGGATCCGTGCCGAGGTCCACGAGCGAGAGACCCTGGGCTACCGGATCCGGGACGCCGAGCTTCACAAGGTCCCCTACATGGGCGTGGTGGGGGAGAGGGAGGCGGAAGCCGGAACCGTGGCCGTCCGGAAGCGGGGGGCCGGCAAGAAGCAGGAGGTGATGCCCCGGGAAGAGTTCGTGGATCGTCTCAGGGAGGAGATCCGCACCCGGGCCCTGGACTGACGGCCCGGGACTTCTGCCCAGCCCCGGCTCCGACTTCGACTCGGAGCTGCGGCCAGGGGGCGTCGGTGGGTGGCCGGAAAGACCTTGACCTCCAGGGGGCCTGGGGTATCTTTCGGTCACAATCTGAAGCGGGGGATCCTTGTCCCCCCACCTTTCGGTCCCTGCCGAAACGAGGGTACCGCCGGGTCGTTCAGCACGTCGGAGGATCGTGGTTCCTCCGGTGTCCTGCAGACCCGGGCTCCTCCGGGTTTTTTTTCGTACCCTGCCCGGGGGCCGGTGGGATGACCGAACCCAACCCCATGAGGAGGGTTCGACCATCAAAGACCCACAGGTCCGAGTGAACGACCAGATTCGGATCAGCCCGGTACGGCTCATCAGCGACGAGGGAGGGCAGCTGGGCATTGTCTCCATCGACGAAGCTCGAGCCCACGCCGAGGAAGCGGGCCTGGACCTGGTGGAGGTGGCTCCCAATGCTCGTCCCCCCGTGGTCAAGCTCATGGACTACGGGAAGTACAAGTACGAGCAGGCCCGTGCCGCTCGGGAAGCCAGGAAGAAGCAGCATCAGATCCAGGTCAAGGAGGTGAAGTTCCGGCCGGGCATCGAGGAGCACGACTACGAGTTCAAGGCCCGTCATGCCCGCCGGTTCCTGGAGGAGGGCAACAAGGTCCGCCTCACCATGATGTTCCGGGGCCGCCAGATCACCCATGCCGACCTGGGGCGGGAGGTCCTGGAACGGTTGAGGAAAGAGCTGACGGATGTGGGTGAGGTGGAATCGGGACCGAGCTTCGAGGGCCGGAACATGCACATGGTCCTGGCCCCCCGGAAGACGAAATAGGGTCCCGCCGGCATCGGCGGAACGAGGAGCGGCGAGGTCGTCAGTCTCGAGCCGCAAGCGATGAGAGAAACGACGTGCGGGATCGTCGGGCGTTTCGGGAATGGGTCCCGGGAGGGCCTGTCGAGATCCTGTCCATAGAAGCGGGGAGTCCCCCATCTCGGGGTCAGATCCCCAGGAGCAGACCATGCCCAAGATGAAGACGAACCGAGGGGCGGCCAAACGCCTTCGCAAGACCGGCACCGGCAAGATCCGGCGCCACAAGGCGTACAAGAGCCACATCCTCACGAAGAAGAGTCAGAAGCGAAAGCGGCGGCTGCGGAAGGGCACACTGGTGGCCAAGGCCGATGAGAAGCGGATGAAGCGGCTCCTGGGAGGCTGAGGAGCAAGCCAAGAAGGAAGGAGCACGACTATGCCTCGCGTGACACGAGCAGCTGCCCGCCGGCAGAAGAAGAAGAAGGTCCTGAAGGAAGCGAAGGGATACTTCGGTGGCCGCAAGAACCTCTACCGGACGGCCAAGGACGCGGTGGAGAAGGGCTGGGAGCATGCCTACCGGGATCGGAGAAAGAAGAAGCGGAACTTCCGCCGCCTGTGGATCACCCGGATCAATGCGGCGGCCCGGGAGAACGAGTTGTCCTATTCCCGGTTCATGAACGGCCTGAAAAGGGCGGGGATCGAGCTGGACCGGAAGGCCCTGGCGGATATTGCCGTCCGGGATCCGGAGGCCTTTACCTCGCTGGCCGAGCGGGCGAAGGAGGGGCTGGCCCAAGCCGGCTGATCCTCCTCTCCTCACTCGCGTCGGCCCAGGGGCTCCACGATTTCCACGTGGGGCCCTTTGCCTTAGGTTTGCGGCTCTCTCTCTGCGGAGGACATGGATGACCGGGAACGAGACCCTGATCGACATATTGAAGTCCCTGGAGGCCGAGGCCCTCCAGGCTCTGGAAGCAGCCCGGGAGCCCGGGGAGCTGGAGAACCTCCGGATCCGCTATCTGGGACGAAAGGAAGGACGCATCTCCGGCGTTCTCCGGCGCCTGGGGGAGCTGCCCCCGGAAGACCGTCCGGCTGCGGGAGCCGAGGCGAACCGGGTGAAGAAGTCGGTGCAGGCGGCCCTGGAGGCTCGGAAGAAGGCCCTGGAGGAGGGTGGTGGAGAGGAGGCGCTGGAAGGGGGAGGGCTGGATCTTTCCCTTCCCGGTCGGCGGAGCTGGCATGGAGCCCGGCATCCGGTGACCCAGGTCATCGACGAAATCTGGGACATCTTCCGCAGCCTGGGCTTCACCCGGGCCCGGGGGCCCGAGGCCGAGACGGAGTGGTACAACTTCGTGGCCCTGAATACCCCCCTGGACCATCCAGCCGCCGACGAGCAGGACACCCTCTACCTCCGGGATTCCTTCCTCCTCCGGACCCACACCTCCCCGGTGCAGATCCGGACCATGGAGCGGTATCCGCCTCCGGTGAGGATCATCGTCCCCGGAATGGTCTACCGCCGGGATACCCCGGATGCCACGCACACCCCGGCCTTCCAGCAGATCGAGGGTCTGGCCGTGGATGAAGGCATCACCTTCGTGGACTTCAAGGCCACCCTGGCGGAGTTCGCCCGTCGCTTCTGGGGACCCGGCACCCGGGTCCGGTTTCGTCCCTCCTTCTTCCCCTTCACCGAGCCCAGCGCCGAGGTGGACGTGAAGCGGGTCATCACCCGGGCGGACGGCTCGGTGACGGAGACGGACTGGGTGGAGATCATGGGCGCCGGAATGGTGGATCCCGCGGTGCTGGAGAACGCCGGCTACGATGCGGAGCGCTACACCGGCTTCGCCTTCGGCATGGGCCCCGCCCGGATCGCCGCCCTGAAGTTCGGGATTCCCGACATCCGGGCGTTCTTCGAGAATGACATCCGGTTCCTCCGTCAGTTCTCCGGGGATCCCAGGCTCCTGAACCCGTCGGTTTCGACATGAACATCTCCTATCGTTGGCTTCAGGCCCTCCGGCCCGACCTCACCCTCTCTCCCGTGGAGACGGCGGAGGTCCTGGCTCTTCGGGGGGCGCCGGTGGAAGAGATCCTCCCGGCCAGCTCCGGGCTCCAGGGGCTGGTGGTGGGCCGGGTTGAGGAGGTCCATGGCCACCCGGATGCCGACCGCCTCTGGGTATGCCGTGTGGACGTCGGGGATGCGGGAGAAACGAAGCCCCTCCAGGTGGTTTGCGGGGCACCGAACGTTCGTTCCGGAGGGCTCTACCCCTTTGCCCCGGTGGGCGCCGTTCTTCCCGGGGGGCTGGAGGTGGGTCGGGCCTCGATCCGGGGAGTGGAATCCCAGGGCATGCTGTGCTCCGAAGCGGAGCTGGACCTGGGACCCGACGCCGCTGGACTCCTGGAGCTGGAGGGGGAGCCGGAGCCGGGCACGACCCTGGCCCGGGCCCTGGGCCTGGACGACTGGCTCCTGGACGTAGAGGTGACGGCCAACCGGGGAGACCTCCTTTCCCACCTGGGGGTGGCCCGGGAGCTGCCGCCTCCCGGAGAGGATGCCGGGGCCCGGGGGGTTGACGTCTCGGCGGAGCCCGGAGAGGAGCCTTTGCCGGCCATCCCCGGGGCCACGTCCTTTCGTCCCACCCTGGAGACGGATGGGGAGGAGGTGAGCTCCGAAGGGGTTCGGATCCGGATCCAGGACCCGGACCTGTGCTCCCGTTACCTGGGGGCCGTGATCCGGGGCGTGACGGTGGGGCCCTCCCCGGCCTGGCTGGCCAACCGGCTTCGGGCCGCCGGGGCCCGGCCCATCAACAACGTGGTGGATGCCACCAACTACGTCCTGCTGGAGCTGGGCCAACCCCTTCACGCCTTCGACCTGGACCGCCTGGAGGAGAGCACCGTGGTGGTCCGGCGGGCCCGGCAGGGCGAGCCCCTGAGGACCCTGGACGGAGAGGATCGTAGCCTGACCTCGGAGATGCTGGCCATCTGCGATGCCAGCCGCCCCGTGGCCATCGCCGGGGTCATGGGTGGAGAGGACTCGGAGGTCTCGGATGAGACCACGGATCTCCTCCTGGAGTGCGCTCTCTTCGAGCCCAAGAGCGTTCGGGCCACCCGTTCGGCCCTGGGGATGTCCACCGACGCCAGCTACCGCTTCGAGAGGGGAGTGGATCCGGCGGGTATGGAGAGGGCTCTGACCCGGGCCGTGGAGATCATCCAGGCTACGGGGGGAGGAACGCCGGAGGACGTGGTCCTGGACGTGTGCCCTGGGCCCTGGCAGGGACTTCGAGTGCCCCTGAGGCCCTCCCGGGTTGAGGCGGTGCTGGGTGTGGCCATGGGTCCGGTGGAGCTGGAGGAGCTCCTGTCTCCCATGGGGTTCAGGGTTCTGGGATCCGAAGGTGACACTCTGGACGTCTCCGTCCCGGGGTTTCGGAGCTACGACGTGCGTCGGGAGGTGGATCTCATCGAAGAGGTGGCCAGGAGCTACGGCTTCGATCGCTTTCCGGAGGACCTGGGGGCCTTTCGCCCGGGGACCGTGCCGGACGATTCCCTCTTCCGGCTGGAGGACGAGCTTCGGGACCTGCTGGTGGGGGAAGGCCTCCTGGAAGCCCAGGTGGCCCCCTTTGCCCCGGACCGGGAGGGGGAGGTGGCCCTGAGCAATCCGGTGAATGTCGAGGAGGGTTTCCTCCGGACCCGGCTTCTGCCTGGCCTATTCCGGCGGGCGGAGTTCAACTTTGCCCGGGGGATCCGCAACATCCGGCTCTTCACCCTGGGTACCGTGTTCTTCCGGGGTGCGCCGGGAGAGCTTCCCCGGGAGGAGATCCGTCTGGGCCTGATCCTCACCGGAGACCGACATCCCCTCCACTGGGCCGATGAGAGCCCGAAGGCGGATCTCTGGGACGTGAAGGGATTCCTGGAGCTCCTTCTCTTCGGAGCCAGGCTCGGGGAGGCGACGATTCAGGAGGGGGCGCCGAAGGAGGCCACCGGCGGACAGATTGTTCCCGGTCGAGGCTTCAGCGTCACGGATGGGGACGGTCGCCTGGTGGGGTGGGGTGGAGAGGTGGACGAAGGCGTGGTGGACGCTCCGGCCTGGGCGGATCCCCTCTTCGGGGTGGAGCTCATCCTCCCGGATCCTCCTCCAGCCCCACCCACCCCCCTCTTCGAGGAACCTCCGGCCTTTCCCGGTGTGGACAGGGACCTGGCCCTCCTGATTCCAGGGGATCTTCCCGCCCGGAAGGTGGAGCAGGTGATCCGGGGGGCTGCAGGCCCCTTGCTGGTTGATCTATTGGTCTTCGATCTTTATGAAGGGAAAGGGGTGCCCACGGGAATGCGGTCCGTTGCCTTCCGACTCCGGTACCAGTCCAGGGAGCGGACCCTCACGGACCGGGCCGTGGACGATTCGGTGGTCGCCGTCATGGATCGCCTCCGGGAGGAGCTGGGTGTCAAGCCGAGAGAGTAGAAGTCACGCGCGAGGACCGGACGGCCAGGCCTTTTCCAGGCTGGAGAAGGCCGTGGACGAGGCGTTGGAGACCATGGACGACCTCCGGAGCCGTCTCGGGGAAAGCCAGGCCCGCTGTCGGGAGATGGAGGAGCTTCTCCGGAAGTTCACCCAGGGTGAGGAAGACCCCTCCCGACTCGTGTCACGCCTGGCCAGGCTGGAGGAGGAGAACACCGATCTCCTGGACCGGATCCGACGGGGAAGGGAAGGGACGGATCGCCTCCTGGCCCGGATCCGCTTTCTCGAGGAGCAGGCGTGAACGACTCAGGGAAGAAGAAGGAAGCCGTCACTGTTCGCATCGGCGGAGAGGATCACACGATCCGTTCCAACGCCGAGCCGGACTACACCCGGGAATGCGCCCGGATGGTGGACGAGAGGATCGGGGAGGTGCGGCGGCAGCTGGGACTCATCGAGAGCCACAAGGCGGCTATCCTGGCAGCCCTTTCCATCACCGATGAGTTCTTCCAGATGCGTGAGGAGTTGGAGGCCCTCAGGGGCTCTGTGAGGCAAAGGGCCGACGGCCTGACTCGACGCCTGGAGGAGGGCCTGGAGGAGGCTCGAGAGCCGGTGGATCCCGGCGGCCATTCTCCGGGAAGTGGGGCGGACGGCGCCGATTCCGCTGACGAGACCGGTACCACGGATCCCACCTTCCTGTAACGGACCGCCAGCCCGGCAGAGCCTCCTCTCCCACTGTTCCTGGGAGGTCTCCGCCGGGGATTCGTCATCAGGGCCTCCAGGGCCTCGCTTGCGCCTCTCCTTCTGCAAGTCCTATTGTTCCCTCGACTTGTGACTCTTCTTCCGTCCCTGTTCCGTAGGGACGAGGAAGGTCGGATCACTGCCCACCCTTCGGATGCTGCAGCATCCGGGTTCGGAGTGAATAGATGAGCGCCCTGGAACTCGCGCTGGCGGCCCTGGCCGCAGTGCTTGCCGTAACGGGCTACCTCCTGGGACGGGGTCGAGAGCGGGCCCGACAGCGCCGGGAGCGGGAGGCGGCCACGGACGAAGCCTCCCGCATCAAGAAACGGGCCCTGGAGGAGGCCGAGCAGCTCAGAGAGTCCACGGTCCTGCAGGGAAAGGAAGAGGTTTTCCGTCTCCGGGAGGGTTGGGAGAAGGAGGAAGACCGGCGTCGGGAGGAGGTGGACCGGTTGGAGCGGCGGTTGGACGAGCGGTCCGAGTTCCTGGACCGGAAGTTCGACAGCCTGAGTGAGCGGGAAGCGAGTCAGGAGGCTCGGAGTCGGGAGCTGGACCGCCTGGACCAGTCCATCCGGGATCGGACCCGGAACGTGGAGCAGGCCGAGGAACGGGCCCGGGAGAAGCTGGCGGAGTTGGCCGGGATGTCGGCGGTGGAAGCCAGGCAGGAGCTCATGGATAGCATGCTGGACGAGGCCCGGGCCCAGGCGTCCAAGGAGCTCCGGGACATCAAGGAGGAGGCTCAGCGGACGGCGGAACGTGAGGCGAAGAAGATCCTGGCCCTCTCCATCCAGCGCATGGCCGCCGACCAGACGGCCGAGACCACCGTGTCCGTGGTGGAGCTTCCCTCCGATGAGATGAAGGGACGGATCATCGGCCGGGAGGGCCGGAACATCCGGGCTTTCGAGCAGGCCACGGGGGTGGACGTCATCATCGACGACACCCCGGAAGCCGTGGTTCTCTCCGCCTTCAATCCCGTGCGCAGGGAAGTGGCCCGCATCGCCCTGGAGCGCCTCATCGAGGACGGCCGGATCCACCCCGGCCGGATCGAGGAGATGGTGGCGAAGAGCAAGGAAGAGGTGGAGAAGGGGATGGTGGAGGCGGCGGAAGAGACGCTGTACGAGCTGGGGATCCACAACGTGCATCCCGAGATCGTGAAGGTCCTGGGCCAGCTCAAGTACCGAACCTCCTACGGACAGAACCAGCTTGCCCACGCCCGGGAGGTGGCTCTCCTGGCAGGGAACATGGCGGCGGAGATGCGTTTGGACGTGCAAATGGCCAAGCGGGCCGGATTGCTGCACGACGTGGGAAAGGGGCTCACCCACGAGTACGAAGGGACCCACGTGGAGCTGGGATGGCGGCTCTGCAAGAAGCACGACGAGCCCGCCGTGGTCCTGAACGCCATCCGAGCCCACCACGACGAGGAACCCCACGAGTTTCCCGAGACCTTCCTGGTCACTGCCGCCGATGCCATCAGCGGCTCCCGTCCCGGCGCCCGGAGGGAGATGTTCGAGGGCTACGTGAAGCGGCTGGAGAACCTGGAAGAGATCGCCATGGAGAACGAGGGGGTGGAGCGCTGCTTCGCTATCCAGGCCGGCCGTGAGCTCCGGGTGATGGTTCAGCCCGAGCGGGTGTCGGACCAGGAGATGGCTCAGCTCTCCGAAGGCGTGGCCCGGAGGATCGAGGATGAGCTCCAGTACCCGGGGCAGATCAAGGTCGTGGTGATCCGGGAGACCCGAGCCGTGGACTTTGCCCGCTGAGCCTCCCGAGCCTGAGCCTCCGGGGTTGACGGCGACCTTCCTCTTCCCTTCATTGCCCCCGGCCTCTTCCGAGAGCCGCACATGTTATCTTCACTCAGCCTTGCCCGGATCCCGCCCCCCCGAGCCGCCAGGGATCCGGGCCCGACAACCCAAAGGACCCGCACATGAGCGCCGAGATCATCTCCGGAAAGGAGATCGCCGCAACCATCCGGGGCGAGACCGCCGATCGCGTGGCCGCCTTGCAGGAGAAGCATGACTTCACCCCGGGACTGGCAACGGTCCTGGTGGGAGAGGACCCCGCCAGCCAGAGCTACGTGGGCATGAAGAACAAGACGGCCAAGGAGATGGGGATCTACTCCCGGCAGATCACCCTGGATGCCGAGACTCCCGAGGCGGAGCTCCTGGGCATCGTGGAGGGTCTGAACGCCGATCCCGAGATCCATGGCATCCTGGTGCAGCTGCCCCTGCCGGATCAGATCGACGAGAGCAAGATCCTCATGGCCATCGACCCGGCCAAGGACGTGGACGGCTTCCATCCCATCAACGTGGGCCGCCTGGCCACCGGAGAGAAAGACGTCCTGGTTCCTTGCACCCCCGCCGGCATCGTCCAGATGCTGCTCCGGAGCGGGAACGATCCCTCGGGCAAGCACTGCGTGATCGTGGGCCGGTCCAACATCGTTGGGCGTCCCATGGCCTCCCTCCTTCTCCGGAAGGCTCCCGGGGGCAACGCAACGGTCACGGTCTGTCACTCCCGGACCGCTGATCTTGGAGCCATGACGCGCCTGGCCGATATCCTCATCGTGGCCATCGGCTGGCCCAACACCGTGACGGCGGACATGGTGAAGCCCGGCGCCGCTGTTATCGATGTGGGCACCAACCGTGTGGATGACGACACCAGGGAGCGGGGGTGGCGCCTGGTGGGGGACGTGGCCTTCGACGAGGTGAAGGAGGTGGCCAGCGCCATTACCCCTGTGCCAGGAGGTGTGGGGCCCATGACCATTACCATGCTCATGTCCAACACGGTGGACGCTGCCGTGCGCCAGGCAGGCATCCAGGAGTAGCGTCCCTTTCTGGAGGGCTGTGGGACAAGGGAAGTGGGGCCCGACGTGACCTCGAACCTGGATCTCTTCGACACCCTGCCCGAGGAGGAGGGTCCTCCCCCCTCTGGGGAGTCGTCCTCCGAGGCGGCCGGGGCGTCCCCGGAACCGGGCGACGCCCCGGACTCTCCGGAACCCACCGTCTGGACCGTCTCCCAGGTCAACCAGGCGGTCCGGGCCCTCCTGGAAGACACCCTCCCGCCCCTCTGGGTCTCCGGAGAGGTGGCCAACTGGAAGAGGGCCGGGTCGGGCCACTGCTACTTCACCATCAAGGACGAGTCGGCCCAGCTCCGCTGCGTCATGTGGCGGCCGGACGCCGCTCGTCTTCCCATGGACCCGGAGGAGGGCATGCGGGTCCGGGTGTTCGGACAGCTCACACTCTACGAGGTCCGGGGCGACGTTCAGCACGTGGTCCGAAAGCTGGAGGCGGAGGAAGGGGAAGGGCTGTGGCGTCTGGCCTTCCAGCGGCTCCGGAAGAAGCTGGATGGGGAAGGGCTCCTGGCCCCGGAGCGAAAGCGTCGCCTGCCCCCCTTTCCCCGGACCGTGGGGGTGGTGACGTCACCCAGTGGCGCCGCACTCCACGACATCCTCACGGTACTCCGGCGTCGGTCTCCCTGGCTCCGGGTCCTGATCCGGGGAGCTCGGGTCCAGGGGGAGGGGGCTGCGGAGGAGGTGGCCAGGGCCCTGGGCGTCCTGTCGAGAAGGGGGGATGTGGACGTCATCATCGTGGGGCGTGGTGGGGGGAGCCTGGAGGATCTCTGGGCGTTCAACGAGGAGATCGTGGCCCGGAGTATCGTCGCCTCCTCCGTCCCGGTCATCTCCGCCGTGGGCCACGAGGTGGACGTGACCATTGCGGATCTGGTGGCGGATCATCGGGCTCCCACTCCGTCGGCGGCGGCGGAGGCCGTGGCTCCGGACCGGGAAGAGCTCCTTCGCTATCTGGAGGAGGTGGATGTTCGCCTGGCTCGAGGACTTCGCAGGGAGGTGGACCGGAGAAAGGAGGCCATCCGGGGCGCTCATCGGAGGCTGGTGCGCAGGGGACCCCGGCTCACGGAAGGATGGCGACGGCAGCTTCGGGAGAGGACCCTGACGATCCAGAGGTTGGGCCGGGAACTGACCCGGGAGGAGCGCCGGCTCCTCCGGGAAGGCCGGAATGCTCTGACCCGAGCCATCCGGGGCGTCCTGGACGCGAGGCGCCACGGTCTGGCCCGGCTGGTGGGGAAGATGGATGCCCTCTCCCCCCTCTCCACCCTGCAGCGGGGCTATGCGGTTCCTCTCAGCTCGGAGGGCCGGCTCCTGCGAAGGGTGGCGGATTTCGTGCCGGGGGAGGTGTTTCAGCTCCGGGTCGTGGACGGCCGTGTCTACGGCGAGACCCGGGAGGTCCGAACCGAAACGGAAGAGGTCCGTCGTGACTGAGGAAAGGGATGGAAGGGCCCCGGGCAAGGTCCGGGAGCCGGAGGATCTCACGTTGGAGGCCCGGCTTCGACGGCTGGAGGAAATCGTCCGACAGTTGGAGGCCGAGGAGCTGGAGCTGGACCGGGCCCTGGCCCTCTTCGAGGAGGGCATCCGCCACAGCCGGGAGGCGGAGAAGGCCCTGGCGGCCGCCGAGCTTCGGGTGGAGGAGCTCCTGGGGGAGGAAGAGGTCCGGGAGCCGGTGAGCCGGCCCCTGGAGGAGGCCGGGGAGGGATGACGGAGCGCTTCCGGGCTCTCCGGGAGTTCCTGGCCCGGGAGCGGAACCGGGTGGATGAGGCTCTCCAGGGGGCTCTGGCCGACCTTGGGCCCCTCCTTCCCCCCCATCTGGCCCCGGCTGTGGAGCACGGTGTCATGAGCGGCGGCAAGCGGCTCCGCCCCATACTGTGCGCCACGGCCTACCGGTCCGTGGGAGGGGAGGGGGAGGGGATCTACCGGCTTGCCGTGGCCCTGGAGCTCATCCACGCCTACTCCCTCATGCACGACGACTTGCCGTGCATGGACGACGCCGAGCTCCGCCGGGGAGAGCCCACCACCCATGCTCTGCACGGGGAGCGAGCCACGGTCCTGTCAGGGGCCCTCCTCATTCCGGCAGCCGCTCTTCAGATCTGGAGGGGGGCGGAGGCCATGGGGCTGGACGATGCCCGAGCTCGGCAGCTCGTGGAGGAGCTCACCCGTGCAGCGGGAGGAGGGGGTATGGTGGGGGGACAGGTGTTGGATCTCCTGGGGGAGGAGAGCTCCCTGAGCCCGGAGGAACTGGACGACCTGCACCGGCGTAAGACCGGGGCGCTCCTTCGTGCGTCCCTTCGGATGGGAGGGATCGCCGGAGGGGCTCCCGGGGAATGGCTCCGGGCCCTGGACCGTTACGGGGAAGCCATCGGGCTGGCCTTCCAGATTGCCGACGATCTTCTGGACGCCACCTCCACGGCGGAGGCCCTGGGGAAGAAACCCTCCGACTCGGCCCTGGGAAAATCCACCTACGTGAGTCTCTTCGGCCTGGAGAGGGCCCGCCGCCGGGCTCGGGAGCTGGTGGAGGAAGGAAAGAACGCTCTGGAGGAGGCGGGCCTGGAAGCACCGGAGCTTCAGTCTCTGGCCAGCTACATCGTGGAGCGGGAGCGGTAGGAGTCTCAGGTACTCCCGGAAACCGTTGGAGCGGGGTGCGTTCCTCCCCGATTTTCTTTACCTTTTTTCTTTTGGTTCTCGCACGGAGGAGGCAATTCCGGTGGCCCTCCTGGACCGGATACAGACACCCAAGGACATCAAGGGCTTCTCTCGCCAGGAGCTGCGTGATCTGGTGAGGGAGGTCCGTGAGCGTCACATCGATGTCGTCTCGAAGATCGGCGGCCACTTCGGCGCCAGTCTGGGCGTTGCCGAGCTCACCGTAGCCCTTCACTACGTCTTCGATACGCCCCGGGACAAGATCATCTGGGACACGGGGCACCAGGCCTACATCCACAAGATCCTCACCGGTCGCAACGACCGCCTTCCCTCCATCCGTCAGAAGGGGGGCCTGGCACCCTTTTGCCGACGGGACGAGTCGGAGTACGACGCCTTCGGCGCCGGACACGCCGCCACGTCCATCTCCGCCGCCTGGGGCATGGCCGTGGCCCGGGATCTGAACCAGGACGACTACCGGGTGATGGCCGTCATCGGGGACGGCGCCATGGGCTGCGGCCTGGCCTACGAAGCCCTGAACAACTCCGGGCACACGGGCAGGGATTTCGTGGTCATCCTGAACGACAACGAGATGTCCATCGCTCCCAATGTGGGGGCCATGAACAAGTACCTGACCAGCATGATCACGAACCCCGTCTACAACCGGGTGCGACGGGAGTTCAAGGATCTGCTCCAGAGGGTGCCGGCGGGCTGGGGCGAGACCATGGAGCAGATCGCCTACAAGATGGACGAGAGCGTGAAGCACATCTTCATGCCCGGGATGCTCTTCCAGGAGCTGGGCTTCCGCTATGTGGGACCCGTGGAGGGGCACGACCTGGATGCGGTCCTGGACACCCTTCAGGGGGTCCGGGGCATGAAGGGTCCCATCCTGGTTCACCTGTTGACCCAGAAGGGGAAGGGATTCAGCCCCGCCGAGGAGGACCCCTTCAAGTGGCACGCCGCCAAGCCCTTCGACAAGGACTCCGGCAACGCCAAGGGTGGCTCCGGAGGGGGCCGTCCCCGATACCAGAAGGTCTTCGGCAGGGGCCTGGTGGAGCTGGGGGAGATGGACGACAGGATCGTGGCCATCACCGCCGGGATGCGGGACGGCACCAGCACGGACCTTTTCGAGAAGACCTTCCCCCATCGCTTCTTCGACGTGGGCATCGCCGAGGCTCACGGGGTGACCTTCGCCGCGGGCCTGGCCACGCAAGGGGTCCGGCCCGTGGTGGCCATCTACTCCACCTTCCTTCAGCGGGGCTACGACGGGGTCCTCCACGATGTGGCCCTTCAGGATCTTCCGGTGATCTTCGGCATGGACCGGGCGGGTCTGGCCGGGGCCGACGGCCCCACCCACCACGGGACCTTCGACATCGCCTACATGCTCACCGTGCCGGGGATGACGGTTGCCGCTCCCCGGGACGGCAGGGAGATGTTGGCCCTCCTTCGTCTGGCGGTGGGCTACGAGGAAGGGCCGTTCTCCATCCGCTGGCCCCGTGCCAGCGTACCGGACGAAGTGCCCCACATCTCGGAGATCCCCCCGGTGGAGTACGGAACCTGGGAGGTTCTCCGGAAGGGACGGGACGTGGCCATCCTGGCTGTGGGTACCATGGTCCTGGAAGCCCTGGAGGCTGCCGACGAGCTGGCCCAGGAGGGGATGGACGCCACGGTGGTGAACTGCCGCTTCCTCAAGCCCTACGACCAGGAGGTCCTCCGGGAGATCCTCCGGGATCACTCCCTGGTGCTGACCGTGGAGGAGGGGGCGGTGGTCAATGGATTCGGCGCCTTCCTGGCCCGTGAGGTGGACGGCATGCCCCAGGCCGAGGGAGTCCGCATGGAAGCCCTGGGGATTCCGGATCAGTTCGTCTCCCATGGGGACCGGGGGGCTCTTCTTCGGGAGATCGACCTGGACGCCCCGGGCATCGCCGGGCGCATTCGCCGCATGGCGAGAGACGCCGCTGGGCACCGGGAGGGGTTGTCCGAGGGATCCACTGACGCAGGGCCGGCCCGGGAAACCGCCTGATGGCCTCCACCCTCTCCCCGGAGCTTCCTCCCTTTCGGCGCCTGGGGTTGGTGGGACAGACGGGGCACCCGGATACCGCTCATGTCATGGACCGGCTGAACCCCATCCTGGAGAAGCACGACGCCAAGCTGGTCTTCCGGGAACGGCTCCGCCCCGGAGACCCCCTGGAGCCGGAGATCGAAGGGACTCTGGAAGACGGCGTGGACCTCCTCATCACCCTGGGGGGCGACGGTACCCTTCTCTGGGGCGCCCGCCTGGTGGCTGAGAAGAACGTACCCGTGTTGGGGATCAACCTCGGTCACATGGGCTTTCTCACCTCCATCACCCTGGATGCGGTGGAGACGTCCCTGGAACAGCTCTTCCAGGGTCAGTACGTCCTGGACTCCCGGTCCACCCTGGAGGCCTTTCTGGTGGCAGAGGACGGGACCCGCAGAGAGCGATACCTGGCCCTGAATGACTTCGTCATCCACAAGGGGGGCATGGCCCGGGTCACCCGCCTGGATCTGTTGGTGGGAGAGGGTGGCGATCAGGAGGAGATCGGACGTTTCAGCGGAGACGGAGTCGTCCTCTCCACGCCCACGGGATCCACGGCCTACTCCCTGTCCGCCGGCGGGCCCATCGTGGCCCCGGCCATGGGCTGCATCGTCGTCACACCCATCTGTCCCCACACCCTGGCCGTTCGGCCCCTGGTCATCTCTTCCCAGGAGACGGTCACGGTTCGGTCCCTGGAGCGCTCAGCCTCCCTGGTGTTGACGGTGGACGGACAGGCTGGTACCGAGCTCGGGATCGGAGAGAGCGTGGTGGTGAGGCAGGCCCCTACCCGGGTCCGGCTGGTCCGGTTCCCGGGCCAGACTTTCTTCTCCACCCTACGGACGAAGCTCAACTGGGCCATCCGACCCCACGGGGAAGAAGGGTAGGGCCGGAAGAACGGAAGATCCAGAGGAGCCCGTCGCCCCATTGAGAAGCCCCGGGCCCACCGTCTAGATTCCCCCCCATGTCAACGGCTCTCCCACTCCGTTTCCACCGTTTCCCATGCTCATCGAGCTGAGGATCCAGGACTACGCTGTCATCGACGACCTCTCCCTCCGTCCGGAGCCGGGCCTGAACGCCCTGTCCGGGGAGACGGGGGCCGGGAAGTCCATCATCGTGGGGGCCCTCTCCCTCCTGGTGGGAGAGCGAGCCTCCTCCCAGGTAGTGAGGACGGGGACGGGTCGGGCCGTCGTGGAGGCGGTCTTCGATCTCCAGGGCCGGGAGGACATCGCCTTTCGGGCCAGGGAGATGGGGTTCTCCGTGGAGGACGATCTCCTGATCCTCCGCCGGGAGGTGGCGGCGGAAGGACGGAACCGGGCCTGGGTGAACGGCTCCCCGGCCACGGCCTCGGCGGTGGGAGAGCTGGGTGGACGCCTGGTGGACATACACGGTCAGCACGAGCACCAGAGTCTCCTGGAGCCCCGGGAGCAACGGGCGATTCTGGACCAGTTCGGAGGAGCTGGTCCGGAGGCGAACCGAGTGCGTGAGCTGCACCGTGAGTGGACCCGACAACAGGGGGAGTTGGAGGAGAAGGAGGCCCGGATCCGGGAGTTGGAAGCCCGGGCGGATTTCCTCCGCTTCCAGGCCGGGGAGATCCGGGAGGCGGACCTGGAGGCCGGAGAGGAGGAGGTCCTGGAGGAGGAGGCGGCCCGCCTGGAGCATGCCGAGGAGCTGGCCTCCGGCGCCCTGACCCTTCAGGAGGGTCTCTACGCCGGGGAGGACTCCCTCTCGGACCGACTGGCGGCCATGCAGGACCTCCTGGGGCGCCTGGCCCGCCTTGATTCCAGCCTGGAGGCCCACGGGAGAACTCTGGAGGAGGCCTACCACCTGATGGCGGAGGTGGGCCAGGATATGGGAAGCTATGGTGCGGAGATCCAGCATGACCCGGCTCGCCTGGAGGAGATCCGGCAGAGGCAGGATCGGATCTTCCGCTTGAAACGGAAGTACGGACCGGAGCTGGAGGACGTCCTGGCCACCGGCCGGCGGGTGGAGGAGGAGCTCCAGGAGCTGGAAGGAGCCAGTTTCGACCTGAAGGAGCTGCGGGGGTCGGTGGCGAAGAGGTTGCAGGAGTTCCAGGAGGCGGTGGAGGTCCTGACCCTGCGGCGAGAAGAGGCGGCGAGCCGCCTGGAAGAAGAGGTCCAGGAGCTCCTCCCGGACCTGGGCCTGGGTCAAGGTGTCTTCCGGGTCCGTCTCACTCCCCTGGAGGAGCCGGGATCGGCGGGAGGCGAGGGGGTGCAGTTCCAGGTCTCCCTGAATCCGGGGTTCGACCCGGGACCTCTCTCCCGGGTGGCCTCCGGGGGAGAGCTCTCCCGGGTGATGCTGGCTTTGAAGACCATTCTGGCCCGGGTGGACCGGGTCCCCTCTCTCATCTTTGACGAGGTGGATGCGGGGATCGGCGGGGAAGTGGCTTCAAGGGTGGCGGAGAAGCTCCGCGAGGTGGCGAAGCATCACCAGGTGTTCGTCATCACCCACCTCCCTCAGCTGGCGTCCCGGGCTCATCACCAGCTCAGCGTGGAGAAGGGCGAAGTGGAGGGGATGGCTTCCACCTGGGTCCGGGAGCTCAAGGGAGAGGATCGGGTGGAGGAGGTGGCCCGGATGTTGGGTGGGGATCCCGAATCCCCCACCTCCCGGGAACACGCCAGAGAGCTCCTGGGATCGTAGGGCCCGAGCAACTCAACCGCCCCAGAGACCCCGGTACAGAGACAGGCCCGCTTCCATGCGTCCTCCCCTGGGTGTCCGGCCTCCGCTGCCGGCCAGGGGGTGGAAGAAGGTGAACCGGATGTGGGCCGGCAGGGACGCCTCTCCCCGACGGTGGGCTTCCAGGGTGGAGTAGACCACGCTCACCCCCGCTTCATGGAGGGTCTGCTCCGTCTCTTCTTCCAGGAGGTCCGTGGGCGGGTAGCCCGGGAGAAGCTCTTCCGGAGCGCCCGGTTGGATCTCGTAGCTGTCCCTTCCCTTGGACCACAGGTGATAGCGAAAACCCACGGCCATGGCCTCGGTGAGCTGAAGACGGGGATTCAACTCCAGCTCCAGGTAGTTTCCGGGTGTCCAGAGAAGGGGAGCCAGCCGGGCCCGGGAGGGAAGAGCCTGGGTGTGGGTGGCGATCCTCTGCAGCCTCTCTCCTTCCTGCTGGACCCCGTAGCGAACCCGGCCCCAGGCCCCCAGCCGGTCTCCCAACTGCAGGAGGCCGAAAATGTTGGCTTCCAGGTCCCGTTGACCGTCCCCGGTCCTGAGATCGAGGAATCGGTCGGGATCGTCTTCGCTTCCCGTTCCCAGACGCAGCAGCAAGCCGGCCCCAAGCTGGTAGCGGATGTTGGGAAGATTCCCGGCAGAGTCCGGTTCGAAGCCTCCCCGAAGGAGGCGCAAGGCGGCGGAGATCTCCACGTCCCCCAGGGTCCAGGGGGTGGTGAAGTCCTCGAGGGGGAAGGCCAGCATCGTCGAACTGGCCAGGAGGGACCGGAAGCTCTCCTCGTCCAGGTAGTTCTGAGCCAGAGGGACCGAGCTGGGCACCGTCGTAGCTCCCAACTCGTCCAGAGCCCCGCCGAGGCTGTCCAGACGGGCCTGCAAGCCCAGGCCCGCCGGGGAGCCCGCCATGGGGAAGACCGTTCCGACGCCGTAGGCGGCGCTCAGGGCGTCCAGGTAACCCTGGGCTTCCCCGAGAACGGGATCGTCGGGACTCGAGGTCCGGGCCTCGTCGATGGCCTGCTGGAATGAGCTCAGGAACTGGGAGACGGAGCCGGTCTGTGTCAGTTGGGGACTGAGTCCCACGTTCGCCGAGGAGGAGTCGGCATCCAGGGCGAAGGTGATCTCCGTCCGGGGCCGGACAAAGGGAACGGTGGCTCCCAGAGTGAGCCAATCCGTGATTCCCAGCTCGGCCCGGAAGGGGAAGATCAGGCGAGCCTGATCCACCTCCGCCCGGCTCACGCCCAGCCGGGCTCTGAACCCACTCGCTCCCAGAGCCTCCTCCAGTTGGGTTTCCAGGCCCTGGAGATGGGGCATGACCTCCCGACCCAGAGGGTCCGCCGTGAGATCCGAGCCCAGGGACTCCACCTCCTCAATGGTCCTCCCGTCCTCGACCCGTAAGCCGAAGCGGGAGTTCCAGCTCCAGAACCGGGGAGCAAAGTCCAGGCGAAGCTGGCCCGGGGAAAGGAAGGGCAGCTCCTGAGCCCGGGCGTCCTCCCTGCAGGCGGGACCCACGAGGGAGGCCAGGACCAGAGCCGTAATCAGTCTCCGGAGCGGGATGGAGGAAACGTAGGAGGCGAAGGAGTGCATGAACTTGAGTTGAAGGATTCCCTTTCCGTGTGGGATCGCCAGTGGACGCCGGTGGGACCGGAACCGGGAAAAACGGAACAGAATCTAACGGAGGAAGGGGATCGGGGAAAACGCTGCAGGGGCGTCGGATGGCTTGACACCCTCAGAGGCGGTTTCTAGCTTGAATCGTGCGTTCTGGGAGCCCTTGCCGGAACCGCCGGCAGTCCCGGCGGGTAGGTGTCAACGGAGCCTCCCGGGCCCAATGCGGGAATAGCTCAGCTGGTAGAGCACAACCTTGCCAAGGTTGGGGTCGCGGGTTCGAGTCCCGTTTCCCGCTCTTAGGGGGGCGATCCGGTGAACAGCCGTCCATCGCCCCTCTTTTGGTTTGGCGCCGTAGCCAAGTGGTAAGGCAGAGGTCTGCAAAACCTCCATTCGGCGGTTCGAATCCGCCCGGCGCCTCTACCGGAGCGCCCGGTCCCACTCGGGGCTGGGCGCTTTCGTATGCTGATGTCCGGGCGGATGAGAACCGCAGGTTCGAGCCGAGGGGACCCCGGAGGAGGGTTTTTCCCTCGAAGGTCTTCCCCCGAGACGAGGGAGGACGCCGGGGTCGGCCCCATTGAGGTCGGCAAGGTCCTGGCCGTCCCATGCCCTGTTCAGGGTGGTGAAAGCTGCGCCCGCAGCTCCATCCGCCCGGCGCCTCTACCGGAGCGCCCGGTCCCACTCGGGACTGGGCGCTTTCGTATGCTGATGTCCGGGCGGATGAGAACCGCAGGTTCGAGCCGAGGGGGGGTCAGAGGGGTTGCTGCGTTTCCGCTGAAACGCCTCTTGGGCGTCCAGATGTTCCTCTGGGACGTTCCAGCTGAGACGTTCCGACTCCCCACCCGACCGCCCGGCGCCTGCAACAGAGCGGGAGAAGTGTGCTGGCGTCAGGTCTTCGGCTTCACCAGACCATGGGCCAGGAGGGAGGCTGCGGAGGCCAGGAGGCCTTCCCCTGCCGGTCGGAAGGACACGCCCGTAAGCTCGGTAACATAAGCGTTATCCGCCTCGGGCCGCACGGAGAGGTCCGGCAGCACAGCCTTCAGATTGGCGTCGAAGCGGGAGGCGAAGCGGATGAGGAAGGCCGGGAGAGTACGCACCGGGATCTGCTTTGCCATCTCCGGATAGGCAGACCGGAGAATCTGACCCATCTCGGCCATGCCCAGCGTGTCGCTCGCCGCCAGGAGCCTCCGCCCCGGTGTTTCGGCAGCCGTCATGGCCGCCACATGCAACTGCGCCACGTCCCGTACGTCCACCACGGCAAACGCCACCGGCGGGCTGGCCGGATAGGCCCCTTCCATGAGGAGCTTGACTACGTCCACGGAGGTACTGCTTTCTTTGTCCAGGAGGGGGCCCAGGACCAGGCCTGGATTCACTACCGTTACCCGGTCCTTCCACCCCCGGGCCTCCGCCCACTCCCACACTGCTTCCTCGGCCTTGGCCTTGGACACCACATAGGGGGAGAGTCGCTCCCACTCCACGTCCGTCCAGTCTCCCTCCCGGATGGGGAAACGGTCGGGCCGGTGCGGCCGGTACATCATGGCCGCGACCGAGGAGGTCACAACCACCCGATCCACGTCTTCCCGGGCAGCAGCATTCAGCACCCGCAGGGTGCCTTCTCGAGCCTCCGGAACCAGGGCGAAGCGGTCCTTCGGCTGGGCCATGGGGAAGGGAGAGGCCAGGTGCTGCACGAAGTCCACCCCCCGAAGAGCCTCGTTCCACCCCTCATCCGAGGTCAAGTCGACCTCCACGAAATGCAGTCGATCCGTGTCCTGACCCTGTTCGGCCAGGGCCGTCCGAACCTCCTCCTGCCGTGACAAGCTTCGCACGGTCCCCCGGACGTGGTACCCCTTGCCCAGGAGGGCCAACGCGACGTGCTTGGCAATGAAGCCACTGATTCCTGTGACCAGCACTGTCTCAGACATGGCGCTGTTCGCTTTCGTTCCTGCGGCATCCGATGGAGTTCGTCGCTTCGGATACCGTACCCCAGGTCGTTGGTTCCCGGGGACGTTTCTGCGAAAACCTCGATCTGGGAACGGGACCTCGATCTGGGAACGGGGCGTGGGGCCTCAGGTGATCCGGCATTTCAGCTGAAACGCCTTTGGGTTCATCCCCCGGGGCGAGCCGTGCTTGCTCTGGCTCTCTAGGAGGTTTCATCTTGCTTGCGGGCGAGTGAGGTACGGACATCGGCAGGTTTCCCTTTCCTTTCCGCGAAGGTGACAACACCGATCCGGCCGCCCAAATGCGCCTACCGGGAAAGGCCCAGAGATGATGCGGAAGCCCGCACCGTGGATCGTTCTCGCGGTACTCTGTCTCGCAGGAGCCGTCACGGCTCTTCGGCTCTTCCCGGAGGCTTTTCCGGTCCTGGCTGTGGACCTGAAGATGAACCGGGAGGAGGCCCTCTCCGAAGCCCGGACTCTGGCGGAAGGATTCGGTTGGGAGCCAACTGAATTCCGTCAAGCGGCCTCCTTCAGCCGCCTGGATCCCATGTTCCAGACGTACATGGAGCTTGAGGCAGGAGGGTTGGAGGAGATCAAGGGGAGGGTGAGGGCGGGGCAGTTCTTCCTTTATGCCTGGCAGGTCCGGCACTTCTCCCCTGGCTCCCTGGATGAGACGAGGATCCGGTTCACCCCTGAAGGGGAGCGCTACGGCTTCGCCCTCCGTCTTCCGGAGGACGAGCCGGGGACGAACGTCTCCTCCCACGAGGCTCGAGAGCTGGCGTTGTCCGGTGCCACAGCGGAATGGGGAGCGGATCCGACTCGCCTGGAGTTCCTGGAGTCCTCTCAGGAGGAGCGGCCCGGGGGGAGGATCGACCACACCTTTGTCTTTCGCCGTGCCGACCTGGACCTGAAAGGGGCCGAGCTCCGCCTCCGACTCCGGGTGGCGGGAAATCGGCTGGCCGAAGTGACTCGCTTCGCCCACGTGCCGGAAGCCTTCAGGAGGAGCTACCAGGCGACCCGGGACGCCAACAACGCCATCTGGCTTGCCGGAACCGTGGTTTTCATCCTCCTCTTCCTGGTCCTTGGGGGGATGGGGGGCTTCATCCACCTTATTCGCAAACACCGGGTGGAATGGAGAGTCCCCTTCGTGTGGGGGGGCGTTGTTGCGGGCCTTTTGGGCTTGAGCGGACTGAACTCCCTCCCTCTCTCGTGGATGGCCTACGACACGGCCATGGCCCCGGAGGTCTTCGTCGGGATGCAGGTCGTCACGGCGGGGCTCACCATCCTTCTGGGCACCCCTGTCCTGGGCCTCATCTTCATGACTGGGGAGGGTCTGTTGAGGGAAGGCTTCCCGGATCAGATCCAGCAGTGGAGACTGTGGAAGCCGGGTGTGGCCAACTCCACTCCCGCCCTGGGCATCACCGGGGCACCCTACCTCGTTCTCGGTATCAAGCTCGGCTACGTGGTCCTCTTCTACATGGCGGTGACCCGGCTTTTCGGCTGGTGGAGCCCGGCCAGCTCCATGGTGGAACCGGACACGTTGGCCACCCATTTCCCCTGGCTTTCGGCGGTGAGCACGTCTCTCTTCGCCGCCACCTGGGAAGAGACGGTCTTTCGAGCCATTCCCATCGGAGCTGCGGCGATCCTCGGCCGGCGATTCGGCAGGCCCCGGGCCTGGATCTGGGGTGCCATCGTCCTCCAGGCTCTGGTCTTCGGAGCCAGCCACGCCAACTACCCGCAGCAACCCGCTTATGCCCGGGTGGTGGAGTTGTTTCCCACCTATCTGGCCTGGGGAATCGTGTGCGCCCATTTCGGTCTTGTCCCCAGCATCATCGGGCACTTCACCTACAACCTCACCCTCCTGTCCCTCCCCATCTTCGCCGCCGAAACAGCCGGCATCTGGGTGGACCGGATCGTGGTCATGGCCATTGGACTCCTCCCCCTCATCGTTGTCGGCTTTGCTCGCTGGCGGTACGGGGCCATGAGCCAGGCACCCGAATGGGCCCGGAACCGAGCCTGGAGCCGGGAGTCATGGCCCGAGGCCGAACGAGAGAAGGTCCCGGAACGAGAGGCGGAATCGGAAGAGGAGGAGCTGAAAGGCGCCCGAAAACCTCCCACCGGAATCCCCTTGTCGGGCCCGACAGAGACCAGGATCGTTCCCCGTTGGGTCGGGGGAGCCGGGGTACTGCTCGCCCTGGTGGGACTGGTCCTCTGGGCCTCCACCCTTCGAGTCCAGGAGACCCCCCGCTTGGCCCTGTCCCGGGTCGAGGCCGAAGCCGAGGCCCGGGACGTACTGGAAGGGGATGGGGTCGAGCTGACTGAAGAGTGGACGCCTCTCCTGGCTGTGGAGTCGGCCCGGGGTCTCCCCCACGAGTTCGTCTGGCGAGAGGGGACACCGGAAGACTACCGGGAGTTGCTGGGCCGCTTCCTGGATCCTCCCCGTATGCGGATCCGGTTCGTCCGCTTCCACGTGGAGCCGGAGGAGCGGGGCGAGGTGTACACGGTGAGGATTGGACCCTCCGGAGAGCTCTTGGAGGTTGGTCATGTGCTTCCGGAAGGGCGTCCGGGGGCGAACCTGGAGGAAGAAGAAGCCCGGAGGTTGGCCCGGGAAGCACTCCGGACCCGGCACGGGGTCTCGCCGACCAGGGCTCGAGAGATCTCCGCCGAGGAGACGACCCGCCGGGACCGGACGGATTGGACGTTCACGTTCGTCGCCGAGGAGGGCTATCCCCTGGATGCCGGCGAAGGTCGGTGGACGGTCCGGATCCTGGGGGACGAGGTGGCCGGAGGGCGAAGCTCTGTTCACGTCCCGGAGGACTGGGAGCGGGAGTGGCGGAGCGAGGAAGAGACCCGTCTTCTGGTCCTCCTGCCCCTGGGGGCCCTTCTCCTGCTCCTCCTCATGACAGCCGGCATCGTCGGTCTCGTGAAGGGCGCCCGGGGAGAGCTCGAAAGGAAGCCTGCCCTGGTTCTCGGGGGCACTCTTCTGCTCGCAGGGATCCTGACGAGCCTCAACGAGTGGCCCGGGACCCTGGGAGGTTTCACTTCCGGGGAAGCCTTTATGAACCAGGTGGGGATGGCGGTCTTCGGTGACATCCTGCAGGTCGGCTTCACGGCGGGGGGGGGGGGTCTCCTGGCGGCCCTGGCCCACACCTGGCTGACGGAAGAGGGCCGGAGTGTGTCGGGCCCTGTCTGGTGGGGCCTGGCTCTTGGTGCCCTGGCGGCCGGCGGAGTTCGCTGGATCTCCACCCTGGTCTCCTCCGGCCCCCCGGCTTGGCCCGGCTACGCCCCGGCCGTGAGCTACCTGCCCTGGCTCTCCGGAGCCCTCACCTCCCTCAGGGACTTCCTGGCGGCTACGGCCCTCGCTCTGCTCTTCCTGGCTTTCCTTCGACTCCTTCGAAGGACAGGGCGGGGCTGGCTCCCGGTGCCCCTCCTCCTCCTGGTGGGATTCACCGCGGCCCCGAATCCCCCGGGCACCGACTGGCTGGTCTGGGCAGGGGCGGGCCTTGCGGCCGCTGCGGCCATAGCCCTGGTGGCCGGAGCCGTGGCCAGGCTGGGTTGGGCCGTGGTGCCGGGACTCGTGGCGGCAGCAGCCCTCCTGGAGGAGGTGGAGACCCTCCTGATCCGGCCGTATCCCGGCAGCGCATCCGGTGCCGTCCTGGCCATCCTTCTCGTGGGTGGGGGCATGGTTCTCTGGACCCGGAGGCTGGCGTGGGCCCCACCTTCAGCAAGGAAGGTGGGGCCACGCTCCAGGACAGAGAGGTTGGGGACGACTACGGAAGCAGGCTAGCGCGGGTACTTGCCGGTGCCTTCGTAGGTCTGGAGTCCGTCCCGGTTGTAGACCGTGATCCGGGCCGCCCGGTCGGTGCCCAAGCGGCAGGCGCCGTAGTCTCCCTCTCTGCTGATGGCCACGAACTTCTCACCGGGAATGAAGTCGATGCCCACGGCCTCGTACTTCCCTACGATCATGTCGGCTGCGTCCTCGCACGCCTGCTGGGGCGTCCGGCCGTTGCGCATCTGGTTGACGATGAAGTAGGAGGCGCAGGACTTGATGACATCCTCGCCCCGGCCGGTAACGCCGGCGGCGCCCACCTCGTTGTCCACGTAGAGGCCCGCCCCGATGATGGGCGAGTCACCCACCCGCCCCGGCACTTTCCAGCTCAGGCCGCTGGTGGTAGTGATGCCCGAGACGTTTCCCATGGAGTCCACGCCAAGGACGTTGGTGGTGCCGTGCTCGAACTCCATGGAACTCTGCATCTCCGGAGCCAGGTCCGTGCCCACCAGGTGCTCCGGCGGACCCCAGTCGTCGTCGTCCGAGTGCCGCTCCCGCCAGCGGAGCCAGATTTCCCGGGCCTCGGGGGTCAGGAGCTCGGTCTCTTCAAAGCCGAAGGACCGGGCGAACTCCAGGGCCCCCTCGCCCACCAGCATAACGTGATCGGTCCGCTCCATGACCAGGCGGGCCACCGAGGCCGGCGTCTTGATGTTCTCCAGTGCCCCCACCGAACCCGCGTTGTAGGTGCGGCCGTCCATGATGGAGGCGTCGAGCTGGACCACGCCCCGCTCGTTGGGGAGCCCTCCGTAGCCCACGCTGTGATCGTCGGGATCCACCTC
>Ga0207797_1000077_pt1 | contig 63061 bp, 57 predicted proteins | sample PRCRCaboRojoPR_6_FD_187275 | JGI IMG/M metagenome (GOLD analysis project Ga0207797, IMG submission 187275) | Marine sediment microbial community from Cabo Rojo, Puerto Rico - PR CR 10% Liquid 1 (SPAdes) | ecosystem: Environmental > Aquatic > Marine > Coastal > Sediment | place: Cabo Rojo, Puerto...
AAATACAATGCTCTGATCAATAAAATTTTTGTTAAATTTGAACAAAATATCAATGAAATGAATCTTCCCTCTGAATAAGGGAACATTTCAATTTCTGGAACTTAAAACCAATGAAACTATGGATACTGAAGTACAAAATGTAATTAAGGAAGCCAGGAAAAAAATGAATAAAGCCATCAATCACCTGTCGGAAAATCTTGCCAGGATCCGTGCAGGAAAGGCTAATCCGAGAATTCTCGACGGCGTGGTGGTAGACTATTACGGGGTACAAACACCTCTATACCAGGTAGCCAATATAGGCACCCCCGATGCAAAAACCATCACTGTGCAACCATGGGATAAAAACGTGATTGATAAGGTAGAAAAAGCAATCATGGATTCCGATCTGGGATTGAATCCTTCCAATCACGGTGATATTATAAGAATAAACATACCACCGCTTACTGAGGAAAGGAGAAAATCCCTTGTCAAACAGGTACATTCTGAAGCTGAAGATACTAAGGTTAGTATCAGGAATGCACGACGGGAAGCAAACGACAAACTCAAGAAAATGAAAAATGAGGGTACCCCTGAAGATGAAACCAACAGGGCGGAAGAAGAAGTTCAGAAACTTACTGATGAATCGGTGAAAAAAGTGGATGAGATACTGGAGGAAAAAGAAAAAGAAATCATGACCGTATAACCGGATTTTCTATCACCCCATTTCGGTAACCTAAATTATGCGAATCCGAATCATTTGGGTTATTTAAGACCCGATGAAAGCTATAAGGCAGCTAACTAAGCTCTACTGTCTTAATTTATTAACATTTTATCAATGAACCCTGGAGATTTAACTTTAAAAATCTCCAGGGTTCATTGATAAAATGCTAAAGATTGAATTCTGAAGTATTGAAAGCGATCTTTAGAATTTTTTCCACATTCCCGTCATCATCCATAATGGGTGTATAGGTTTCAGCCAGTAAATGTGTTTGGCCGTTGACCTGGATCCTGCTGGTATCCTTTTTTACCTTCCCGGCCCTAAGATCATCCCAAAATTGTTTATATGCCTTTTCCTGTTCTTCGGTTAGCTGCATTTTATAGGTATGATGGGTACCGATGACTTCTTCCCTTTTTAAACCAATCAAATTCAGATACTTTTCATTGATATCGGTGATTTTTTCATCGGTATCATACTCCACAACATAATTGGAATTATGGAAAGCATTGACAAGATGTTCCATCTCAGCTTTCTGCCGGGCGTTTTCCTCCTGGGTTGCTTTTAGTTCTTCCATGTTCTGCCTCATCTCTTCCTCCTGAGCTGACAATTCCTGTGATTGCTGTTCAGATTGCTCCAACAACCGCTGTGTTTTCATATTCACTTTTACCGATGAAATGGTTGATGCAATGCTTTCTGCTACCTTGGAGACAAAATCGATCTGGTACTGCTCAAAACGATTGAATGAGGCAATTTCAATAATACCATGCAGCTCTTCTTCAAGCTTCATGGGTACAATGAGGAGGCAGTCCGGATTGGCATCTCCCAAACCTGAAGTGATTTCTATATAATCCTGGGGTATATCCTCCATATACATGGGTTGCTTTTCTATGGCGCAGGTACCGATCAAACCGTGACCGAAATCAATGCGTTTCTCAAAATACTTTTTCCGGTCGTAGGCAAATGCTGAATACAACTCGAGGTGCTTGTCGTTTTCATCTTCATCATTAACCAAAAATATTCCACCCTGATTGGCTTCCAGGTAATATACCAGGTTTTTGATCACCTCGTCGGATAGCTTGTGGGGATCATTGTTATTTTGACGCAGGATGTCTGCAAATCGGTTCAGCCCCTCATTGGTCCATTGCCGCTTTTGCTCTTCAATCCTTTGCTTTTCCTGTTCCTCCCTGGCCTTCTTCAGGCTGTCCCTCATATCCAGGAGCGACTTGCCCAGATGATCTTCATTGCTGAGCAATTTGTACTCATAATCCAGTTCTCCTTTACTTAGATGACCGGCAAATTCATTCTTGCTGGTAAGCCCGTCTATGGATGTATTCAAAGCGTGCGCCATTTCTTCTATTTCATCACCGGTATTCACAGACAACTTCATCTTTTTATCAATCTTACCCTGGGCCATTTGTTTCAAAACCTCGGTAATCCGTTCAATTGGGTTCGTTATGCTCCGGGTGATATAGTAAATGACCACACCCAGTATGATCAATCCTATAAATCCAACAATCAGTGATATGACAAAGTCCCGGTCGGCCTCTTCCATTATAGATGAAACCGGCACAGAGATAGCGAGGTACCAGGGTTGATTTGTCCGGCCTATCCGGACAGGAGCGTAGCTCACATAATTTTTCTGGGCTTTCTGTCCCTTGTGGATAATAGAAAAAGGTCTTCCTTCCCCGAATTTGTTGTAAATATCAAATTCTTCTCTTGCCGTTGGGTTTTTACGGATTTTTTCATCCAGGTAGGATGTATCCGGATGGGCGGCGTATTTACCCTCATGGCTTAACAGGAAAGCCCGGGCACGCTTCATGTTCTCAATCTCGATATTATTAAGCATTTCCTGAAACCGGTCCATGGTAATGTCTACACCAACAACCCCAACAAACCGGCCAGATTCTTTATTAATTGGGACAACCAGGCTGGTCATCAGTTTTCGTTCAGATTTACCTTCGGCAAACAGGTCAAAATAGGGCGGAATGATAACCTCCTTATTCTGATTCTTAATCTGCTTGTACAACTTGTTGTCGCCTTCCAGGCTTCTCCTGCTTTGCTTTTCTTTCATAATCCCCTGTTCCCTGAAATGCTCATTGACAATTCTACCATGGGGCCTTCCCCAGCTTGTATCAATAACGCTCAATTCCCAGCTATCCCATAGATTATACATATCGGGGTATTCGGGAAACACATCTTCATACATACTGTTTATCAAATCAAACCATTCTTCCCTGGGCATTGCCTCATAATTGGACAAGCTCAATGCCAGCGTTCTGGTAACAGCCATATTCCGGTTCATCTGGCCTTCAATCTGACGAGCATATTTACTTACCCTTGAATCGATGAGATTTTTGCTATCCCGGTAAGAATCCTGCCGGGCATTAATGCTGATGTATCCGATGGCTATGAGATAGATAACTGCTGAAACGAAAACAAGCAAAAACTGAACTTTATTTCTTAGCTTCATTTGGAGCTTCATGGGCTTTGATATATTTTGTTGAATAAACATTTTTTGTGATTAATTTATGATGAAACAGAATTATTCGGCTGAATATCCTACTGTTTGTTACCTAGCTTATCCTGCAATTCAAGTTTCTCATTCTCCGAATCCGTATGATCCATCGCAATAAAAAGGATCTTATTGATGTTGCCTTCCTTGTCCTTAACAGGAGAAAAAGTACCTTTCAACCAAAGGAAATCACCTGTTCGGCCTTTACACTTCATCTTTTTCTGATGGTGCTCTCCAGAATAAACCTTTTCAAGGGTATCCCTGAATTGATTCAACTCATCCTCATGCACCACGCTTTCTAAATTACTTCCTTGGATCTCCTCCTCATCATAACCAAATATATCCTGAAACAGGTTATTGATAGAAATGACGGAACCCTGTTTATCTATTTCCGCTTTGATCAGGAAATGGTCGATGGCCTCAACAATGCCCATCAATTCATTTTCTCTCCGGGCCGCCTCTTCCTGAGTAGCTTTCAATTCCTCCATATTCTGCCTCATCTCTTCTTCCTGGGATGACATTTCTTCCGCCTGCTGTTGAGATTTTTCCAGCAACTGTGAAGTTCTGAGATTAACCCGAACCGAAGAAATGGTAGAGGCTATGCTCTCCGCCACCTTTTCCACAAACTCAACCTTGTAATCTTCCAGTTTATTTATTGAGGCCATTTCAAGAACCCCAAGCACATCCTGCTCTATTTTAAGAGGTACCAGAAGCAAACTACTGGGATTCGCATACCCCAGTCCCGACTGTAACTGAAGATAATCCCTGGGGATCTCCGTCATGAATATGGTTTTTTGTTCAATGGCACAGGTCCCGATCAACCCTTCCCCTGGCCTGAACTGCTTCTCAAGATACTTTTTCCGATTAAAAGCGTAAGCAGCTTTGAGTTCGTAAAAAACATCATCCTCATTATCATCATTTAAAAGGAAGAGCCCACCCTGATTTGCATTGAGGTAATCCACCAGATTCCTTACGATCTCATAGGAGAGTTTATCCAGGTTATCGTTATTTTGCCTTAGTATGTCAGCAAATTTAGCCAGACCTTCGTTCACCCATTGGCGCTTTTCATCTTCTTCCTTCCGTTTTTCTTCCTCTTCCCTGGCTTTCCTCAGGCTATCCCGTATGTGTATCAATGATTTTCCCAACTGGTCGTCTTCAGTAAGCATTTCATAGCCGGCTTCCAACTCCCCGTTACCCAGTTTCCGGGCAAACTCGTTTTTCTTATTGAGCCCTTCAATGGAAGTATTGAATGCTTCTGCCATTTGCTCGAGCTCATCACCTGTTTCAATCTGCAATTTCATCTTACTGTCAATATGCCCCCCAGCTAGTTTATTCAGGCGTTCCGTTACTTTTTCAACGGGATCGCTAATTTTGACTGAAAGGAAATAAATCATTACCCCCAGTATGATCAAACCGATTAATCCAACAATTAAGGATATGATGAATGTCTTATTGGCTTTTGCTTTCATTGAACCGGTAGGAACGGAAATACCCAAAAACCATTGCGTATCTGTATTTCCGATGGTTAAAGGGGCATATGCCACATATCTTTCACCGCTTTCACCTGTTTCATTGGCCTGATGGATGATGGAGAAGGCTCTACCTTTCTCCAGGTTCCTATAAAGGTTAAATCCCATATCATCCGTAGGATTTTTTTCTGCTTTTTGATTCAGCAGATTTTTATTGGAATGGGCAGCAAATTTAGCCCGATGGGTAAGCAAAAAAGCGCTGCAACCTTCCAGTTCTTCTAGCTGTACATCCTGCAGCATCTTTTGAAACCGGTCCAGGGTAAGATCCACGCCCACCAGTCCTATAAAATCTCCTGACTTTTTGATTGGAGCAGCAAGCGTAGTTATCAGCTTCTGTTCCTGCTTATGCTGCGTAAAGGCATCAGCGTAAATATCGGCCACCAGTTCTTCTGAGCGTGATTTCCAGCTGGCGTAAAGGCCGGGGTCTCCATCAATACTTCTCCTGTCGGTAGGTGTTTTCAGGAGATTATTTTCCATGAAATTTTGGTTGGAAATTCTTCCATGAGACTTATCCCAGGTGCTATCAATGTGTTCCAGCTCCCAACTGTCCCATAAATTATAAAAAGAAGGATTGGCCTGATATACATCAACATACATCTTCCTAATCAGCTCCTGCCATTTGTCTTTCGGCAGATCATCATAATTTTTAAATGCATTGGCCAGTGTTCGAACCGCTGAAAAGTCGCTGTTCAACAAACCCTCAACCTGGCTGGCATATTTTTCGGCCTGGAGTTCAACAAGTTTGGTAGCATCGCGGTAAGCAGTTTTTTTTGCTTTAATGCTTATATAACCAATGGCACCCAGAAATACAATGACGGAAATTGATATGATGATTAACTGGATTTTATGCTTGAGCTTCAAATTCAAATTCATATTTCGGAAAATTTAAACCGGGTTTTTGGCTTTTGAATACTGCAAATTGACCACCACTGGCATTAATAGTTTGGATTTCGATCGTTTTTTACGGAGATGTTTCTTTAAAGGTTCAAAATTTTTTCGATAATTACCGGCATCACCATTTTCCATAGCAATGAAGCAGCCAAAGGGATGTAAAAAATTACGGGAATAATTGCATATACATGCATATACAATTCATGAAAACAATCGCGGGTGGTATTTTTTTAACTCCCTGCTCAGTCTTATGGCTTCGCCCCCGGTCATTTGTTCGAGGTGTCCCCAGAAACGCGGGCTGTGATTCTTATGAATTGTATGACAAAGTTCATGAAGCAAAACATAATCAATTAGATGATCGGGCAACCTCATCAGGTGTATATTCAGATTGATGTTGTTCCTGGAGGAACAGCTTCCCCAGAGGGTTTTTACATTCTTAATATATAAATTATTAAATGATAGCCCATAACGTGAAGCCAACTCGAATAGCCTTTGAGGAAGATAGGATTTTGCCTCCCTTCTGAGAGCTGTTTCAACACCTTCACGGATTACCGATTGTAACCAGGGATCATTACGGTCGGTTTGATAGGGGAAACGTATGACTATATCCGAATCATCCACCTGGTAAGAAGCATCGGCTCTTTCTTCAGGCTTAAAGATCACCTGATGCCATTTTGTCCTGAAACGGCTGAAATCTACATCATTCTGTTCTTTTTCAAGGGTTTTTATCTTGCTCTTGATGATGGATTTTTTTGAACGAATATATTCCAGGCCGGCCCTGTAGCTGACATTCCTGGGAAGGCTGACTTTGATTTTTCCCTGGGGATCATATCTAACCGTAATCCTTTTGGAATGTTTCCTTTTTGTTATATGAACCCTGCCAAGCTCCGGAATGTATTCTTCTTTCATTAACAAGCATGATTTTATACAAAAATATGAAATCATTTTTTGCGAAATTGAAAAAATCATGAGAAAAGTTTATTATTTTTGATTTGAGAACATTTTGTTCTACATAATAATTTGATTTAAAACGAGAAAGTAGATTTTCCCTGTTAATAATTATACAGTAGAATGAACCTCACTGAAAAGCAGAAATTCAGACCATTAAGACCACTGAAATTGCTGAAGACTTGATCTGTATAACAGGGTAATGGTTCCAAACTGCAGAGCAGTGCTCCGGACATTGAAAACCAGGACCGGGCAACTGTTGTAAGCAGAAATGAATTGTTTAAGGAAGAATAAGTGAATATTATGGCTCGGATACTACACATTGAAACGACAACCCATGTATGTTCGGTGGCACTCACAAACAGTGGTCAACTAGTGACTGAAAGGGAAAACAATGCAGGAAGGTCTCATGCCTCTCTCCTTTCTTATTTTGTTTGGGAAATATTATCAGAAGAGCAAATTAATCCCGGCGACCTGGAAGCCATCTCCATAAGTGAAGGACCGGGTTCATATACGGGATTAAGGATAGGTGTTTCCACGGCAAAAGGTCTTTGTTACGGGGCCGGAATTCCCCTGATTGCAGTAAACACTTTGCAAAGCCTTACACAGGGATTATTTGCACACATGAAAACAGAAGGTCAGCACCCAGGAGATGATGCCTTGTATGTCCCCATGCTGGACGCCAGAAGAATGGAGGTTTATTCTGCCGTTTTGGACAACAAAAACCGTTTTATCCGTGGAGTCAAAGCGGAAATAATTGATGAATACTCATTTAATCAGTATCTTGAAGGACACCTGGTTTACTTTTTCGGAAACGGGTCGGAAAAATGCAGAGAAATAATCAAACATCCCAATGCCAGATTTATCGATGGTATTGATCCATCAGCAAAGCATATGGCAACGATAGCAGAAGAAAAATACAAAAAAAGGCAGTTTGAAGATCTCGCTTATTTTGAGCCTTTTTATCTGAAAGATTTTATTGCCACCACCCCCAGAAAAAATATACTGGGCTGATTTATATTATCATGGGTCGGGGAATTCCGTGCAAATTAAGGATAATTGAAGTATTATTAGCAAAAGTAGATAGATTATTCAACCAATTACTTTAATTTTGTGCTAAAAAAGAGAAAGAAAATATGGCTAGTACAGCAGATTTCAGAAACGGAATGGTTATCAAATATAACAATGATTTCTTTTCGATTGTAGAGTTTCAGCATGTTAAGCCGGGAAAAGGAGCTGCTTTTGTAAGAACCAAGCTTAAGAGCGTCACAACAGGCAAAGTGATTGAGAATACCTTTCCTTCAGGAGCCAAAGTGGAAACAGCCAGGATTGAGCGCAGGCCTTACCAGTTTCTATACAACGACGAATTGGGCTTCCATTTTATGCATACAGGGACTTTTGAACAGATCACCCTGCCTGAAGATCACATAAATAATCCAAAATTGCTAAAAGAAAATCAGCAGGTAGAAATTTTATTCCACGATGAATCCGAAACTCCAATAAGATGCGAATTACCCCAGTTTGTTGAACTGGAAGTGGAATACACGGAACCCGGGGTAAAAGGTGATACAACTTCAACAACAGCACTAAAGCCCGCCACCCTGGAAACCGGAGCTGAAATCAAGGTGCCCCTTTTCATCAATACGGGAGAAATGATTAAGGTGGATACCCGTGATTCCTCTTACGTGGAAAGAATTAAGAAATAATTGTCAATTTTTAACTTCAATAATGAATAAGCATATAATTCAATTTCTATGAAAACCAGCCAGTCAAAAATTAAACGCCTACAGTTATTTTCATTTAAATTGAATTCTTTGCTTTCCATCACCAAAGCGATCAATGCCAACCTTGACACTGAAAACCTGCTGGCTCGCTACGAAAAAATTCTCCGGGAAGAGCTGAACATAGGAAGGGTATTGATCTATAAGTACAATTTCGAAAATGAAACATGGGAAATCATCCTTAAGGCCGGATGTGGAGAAGAAGTGGATGAAATTGATATGGAAAATGATATCATAGGTACCGAAGAAATCACCTTTGTAACTTCTTCGCCCAATCCCAACCTTAGGGTCTTTGATAACATCATACCGGTATTCCATAACAATGAACCCATTGCCTATGTACTGATTGGTGATATTGATGAAGAATCAAAAGGCGTAAGCCCCACCATCAAACATCTGAATTTCATTCAAACGCTTTCAAATATCATCATTGTAGCCATAGAAAATATCCGTTTATACAATGAGAGCCTGCGCCAGGAAGCCCTGAAAAAGGAGCTTGAGCTGGCCTCCAGGATGCAATCGATGCTGATACCCGATAACAAATCGCTGCCCAACAACGAACGGATTTTCGTATCCACCTTTTATCAACCCCATTATGAGGTAGGAGGCGATTATTACGATTATATTCCCCTGAATGAAGATGAAGGAGTGTTTTGTATTGCTGATGTATCGGGTAAAGGTATATCAGCAGCACTGCTCATGTCAAACTTCCAGGCCAATCTGAGGGCCCTCTTCACCACCAAGAGTGATCTTGAAGAAATTATTACAACCCTGAACGAAAGGGTTATGTCCAGTGCCAAAGGCGAGAAATTCATCACCCTTTTTATTGCCAAATACAATTACAGGAGCGCAGTACTTGAATACATTACCGCAGCCCACAATCCACCGATTTTATACAAAACAGATAGCGAAGAATTAGAGTTTCTGGAAAATGGTTGCATCGGCCTGGGGATGCTTGATGAAATCCCCATCATCCAAAAGGGTGAGGTTAAAATGACCGAGCGCACCAAATTGCTTTGCTATACAGACGGACTGGTTGAATTAATGGGGAGCGAAAAGGTCCATTATGATACTGAACAGATTAAATCACGCCTGACCAACCAGGAAAGAATCGACCACAACATCCGAAGCATTATCGAGGACCAGTCAATTGAAGAGGGAAGCACTGCCATATTCGATGATATCTCAATTATCGGGGTAGAATTCTACCCTGACCAATCATAATACAAATAACTGTCTGTTTACTATAAAACTAATATTACGGTTATAGATATAAAAAAAGCTGTCTTATTGATTTAAGACAGCTTTTTTTACGCTGACCCACCAGGACTCGAACCTGGAATCTTCAGGACCAAAACCTGACGTGTTAGCCTTTACACCATGGGTCAAAGGATATTCCCTTTTGAGTTGTGCAAAAATAATAAAAATATTTTTATGCCAAACAAAACGAGAGGATATAGGAAACCTTTTTTATTTAAACGTTTGTGCCGTTAGTTTTCAATCAGGAACAATTCATCTTCATTCATCCTCCATGTTTTACCTCCCATCCTGGAGCTACTCATATGCTGATCATTCCGGATATAATCCAGGTAATCTTCGGCCTCCTCAGAAATGGTAATTTTTTTGCCTTCCGGAACTTTAATCAGCAATTCAATTTGCTGCAGCCGGTATTGATCATCTTCTGGAATTCTAAAATGTGAAGCCAGTGCAATGGCTGAATCCTTCATCTCCCAGCTGTAATTGATTTTTTCTGCATGTTGCGCGGCATTTTCAAAAGTCTGGCCACGTGAGATTTTTTTTATACTTATACGATAATGCTGATCATCGCTTTTTTGAATGTCTACTGAAGGCAACAGGTAAAGGTTTCCTTCCCTGTCTGCTCCCTGTATGGATCTTTCGTCACGCTCAAAAGGGAAGTTGTTGATATAATACTCCGGGGCATCCGATTTGTTAATATCAACCATCAGATTGCCCCTGCCCGGTACCTCCAGTACCTGTTCCTCCAAATGATAGGATCGTGCACCAAGGTTCCGGAACTGCCACATGATGTTACCTGGCAGATAAAGCAGTGCAGCTATCCATATAACGATGGCTGTAAGAACAATCGCTTTGTCATTGGCTCTGAAATTGGTCACCAGTTTAACGCCTGCATATATGATCAAAAGAATGGGAATGGAAATTAGAAGTATCAGAGAGATGGCCATCAGGGTAAGGGCTGTTTGAGAAAAGATGGATTTTAACAGAAGGTAGAAGGGCACCTCATCCATATCAAAAACTTCATTAAAGGGAAATTCAAAAAAGGTTACCCCAAGCATGGAAAAGATGGCAGCTATTCCGGCAAGAATAAGTCCAACGCCTATCAGGATCACCAGAACTTTAAAAGCGATTTTCAGAATTCTACCCAGTACGTGAAACATTTCATTCAGGGCACCTGTCATATTCCGGTATTGATCGGAACGCTGAAACCTTCTGAAATTCCCCTTTACTTCATCATATTCTTTCCTCACATTCTTCTCAATATTGGAAATGGTGATCTTTTCCCCTTTCATTTCCAGTTTTTGTGAGTAAGTCCAGGCCCTGGGAACAAATATCCAAAGCAGAATGTAAACCACCGCTGTGAATCCATAAGCCAGTATTAGGAGCACAAAGATCAGCCTGATCCATACCGGATCGATGTTGAGATATGCACCTATGCCACCGGCCACCCCTCCCAGAATGGAATTGTCGGGATCTCTGTATAATTTCTTGCCAGTAGTTTTGCCGGCAGAACTTCCGGATTTTTCCTCCTCATCAGTAAAATCCTCAGGTTCACCCATGCTTTCAATTACCTCATTAACATCTTCAAGGGTGATCACCTGTTTGTAATCCGAGAGTTTGCTCTGAAAGAGCTCGGCCATCCTGAGCTCAATATCACTGATGATCTCAGAGCCCTCCTCTGTGTCCCTGAAATGGCGGTGTATTTTATCCAGGTAGGCGTTCAGCTTTTCATAGGCGTCGTCATCCACATGGAATATGATTCCGCTCAGATTTATTTTGATTGTTTTTTTCATGTTTCGTTGGTTTTATGATTTCTCTTTCCGTTGATCCAGTTTACTGCTTCAATAAGCTCGTTCCATGATTCATCCAACTCCTCCAGATAATCCCGGCCTTTTTGCGTTAGGGTATAATATTTCCTGGGCGGACCCTGTTTTGATTCTTCCCACCGGTATTTCAGTAAACCGGCATTTTTTTGCCTTGTAAGCAGGGGATAAAGGGTACCTTCCACCACGATCATCTTAGCTTCCTTAAGCTCGTGTATGATTTCGGAGGCATAACAGTCTTTTCTGGAAATGATGGCCAGGATACAATACTCCAGTACGCCCTTCTTCATCTGGGCTTTTGCATTTTCAATCTTCATCGGTTACTCCTTTTTTTTGCGTTTGAAGTTCTGCCTGATATCCTCATATTCGGTCCGGGCCTTTTTCTTGAAATCAGAAAATGTGAAAGATTCTCCTTTCATTTCCATCTTTTGTGTAATGCTTGTTGCCTGGGGCGTAATCAACCACAATATGAGATATACAAGCAGCCCTGTGCCAAACACCAGGAATACGATGATAAAAAGGATTCTGAACAGCACCGGGTCGGCATTAAAGTACCAGCCCAGACCTCCGCATACACCACCTAAAACACGATTCTCAGGATCCCTGTAAAGTCGTTTGTTGTGTGTCATTTTTCTTTCCTCCTCCCGGGTATTTTTTTCTTCTGATGAACCATATGCCTCGGGTTCACCAAGCGTCCCAATTACTTCCTCTACATCCTGCAGGTTAATAACCTGTTTCCTGGAATTGATCTTCTCTGAAAACAGCTCGGCAATCCTCGTTTCGATTTCCTGAAGGATTTCATTCCTTTCGTTTCCGGGAAATTGCTTTTTCACCGCTTCCAAATATGATTCCAGCATTTCGAAAGCATCTTCGGTGATGTGAAACAGCATTCCCGCCAGATTTACTGAATGCATCTTTTTCATGCCTTTGGTTTTTTATTCTTATTCTTTGCAAAGATATATAAATTTTATAGTAATATGCAATACAAGGTACCAAATTTTTTATAATATTTTATTTGATATGGTAGCGGCTGTTCATTAAATTCCTCTCATTAAACATAATTGACTGAAGCTGGTATAAATACCATTCAGTCAAAAAAATTATCTTTGAGAAAAAAAATGAAAACAGAAGGCAATTTGCTGAAGATGACAACAAATCAAACCAAAACCGTGGATTATTTGTTAAACATAGGTGATCAACAGGTTTACGTAAACGATTGGATTGGGCACAACATCTCATTAAAATTCTTAAATACCATTAATTGCATTCGCTGCGGGAGGGAAACCAAAAAATCCTTCTTTCAGGGATATTGTTATCCTTGTTTCATCAGCGCACCGGAAACAGATGAATGCATCCTGCGCCCCGAAAAATGTATGGCCCACAAGGGTATAAGCAGGGATATGGAATGGTCAAAAACCCACTGTTTAATCGATCATTATGTGTACCTGGCTGTTTCCAGCGGTTTAAAGGTAGGTGTAACCCGTCACAATCAGATCCCTACCCGGTGGATCGACCAGGGGGCTACAAGGGCCGTTAGAATAGCCAAAACACCCAATCGCTACCTGGCAGGACTTATTGAAGTGGATCTGAAAAAACATTTTGCCGATAAAACCAACTGGCAGCAAATGCTAAAAAACGTTGTCAAAAGAGAAATAAACCTAAAAGAAGAGAAAAGGCAGGTTTTTCAATGGCTACGTGAAGACCTGCAACAATATTTGATTGATAATGATGAAATAACTGAAATCCAATACCCGGTAAAACAGTTCCCTCAAAAAGTGAAGAGTGTGAATTTTGATAAGACCGGAGAATATACAGGTATGCTAACAGGTATCAAAGGCCAGTATTTAATTTTTGAAGACGGCTCGGTTTTTAATGTTCGCAAGCATAACGGGTACCTGACTGAAATTGAAATTAATTAATTTGAGTTGAATTCACTCAAAATGCCGTATAATGATTGCCGTTATTAAATATAAATTCACCAAAATTCATTTCTTATGGAAATAGGTTCAGGACCAATTGTTATTCCATGGGACTTTACGCAAGTTGCCGAAGATGCCCTGCATTATGCTGCACCAATGAGCAAACAATTTAATAACGAAGATTTTGCATTGATCCATATTGCCAAAAACAAAAATGACAAGGAAAGGAAGCAAAAATTACTGGAAGAGATTGCTCTGGAAAGAGCAAAAACATATAATGTAAACATCAAACCTTTTATAAGGGTAGGAAAACCCATTACCGGGATTGGCGATTTTGCACGGGAGCATAAGGCCAAAATGGTGATTATGGGCTCCCATGGAATTAAAGGAACCCAGAAAGTAACCGGCAGCAGGGCATTAAGAGTGGTGGTACATGCCCAGGTGCCGTTCATTGTATTGCGTAAGCTTCCCGTTAAAAAGCAAATCCAAAAGGTGGTTTTCCCTGTTCAGTATAAAACAGAAACAAAGGAAAAACTAAATCTCCTTCATTACCTTCACAAATTGTTCCAGCCCAAATTTTACATGTTTCAGCCCAACTATTCGGATGAAAGTTTCCAGAAAAAAGCAAAAACCAATCTGAGTTTCTGCAGAAAATATCTGGACAGGTGGAGTACCGATTATGAAGTGGAATATAATGAAGGAAAGGGAGGTTTTGTGGAAGAGCTTCTGAAATATGCCAAAAGTGTGGAAGCCGATCTGATTCTGATAATCTCTACCAAACATATTTCTTTTATTGATTATTGGACCGGTGCGTATGAACAACATATTATGGCCAATGAAGAAGGCATACCGGTCATGATTCAAAACCCGGTAAGAGGTCTTGGGAAATTTGAATCTTTTCACTAATTGGGTTGATTATCTTATTAGATTTGAGAGCAAAAAAATAAGCTTATGGAGTTGATTTTCGCTACGAACAATCCACACAAAACCAGGGAAATCCAGGCTTTGGTGCCCGAAAACATAAAAATCCTGGGTCTGAAAGATATAGGTTTTCACGGGGATATACCGGAAAATCAATCTACACTGGAAGGCAATGCACATGAAAAGGCAGTTTTCATTTACGAAAGATTTGGTAAAAGTTGTTTTGCCGATGATACGGGCCTGGAAATTGATGCCCTTAAAGGGGATCCGGGAGTATACTCTGCAAGATACGCCGGGGGAGCAAAAGATCCCCAGGCCAATATGGATAAGGTGCTCAGGAAACTCGAAGGCCTGCCTGACAGAAAAGCCCGGTTCAGGTGTGTTATTTCCCTGATTGTTGACGGAGAAAAAAAGCTCTTCGAAGGGGTGGTAAATGGACAAATACTTCATGAGAAAAGGGGTTCGGAAGGTTTTGGGTACGATCCCATATTCCTGCCGGATGGTTATGATCAGACATTTGCGGAAATGCCCCTTGACCTGAAAAATAAGATAAGTCACAGAAGTCAGGCGATTAATAAACTAACTGATTATATCATTAACAATTTGAATCGCTAATTACCAACTTAATGCCATCAGCAAAATGAAATCCGGCGGCTATTTTATCTTGCTATATTTAGTATTTCATTTATCGCTTTCATTCTCACTGATGGCTCAAATTCCGGTGGGTGAATGGCGCACCCACCTTTCCTACGATTCCATCCAGGAGGTAACATCCTCGGAAAAAAGCATTTTTGCTGCCTCACAATCAGGAATCATGATTTACAACAAAAATTACAACAGTACCGAAACTATAGACAGGATAAATGGATTGAGTGAAGCCGGAATTTCTTCCATAGGGTACTCAGAAAATCAACAGGCTTTGCTGATCGGGTATCATAACGGAAACCTTGATTTACTGAAAAATGGCGATGTTACAAATTATCCTGATCTTAAAGAACACACCCATTATATAAGAAAAAATATCAGCAGCATCACATTCAGGCAGGGAAAGGCATTGCTGAGCTGTCCCTTTGGGATTGCAGTGTTCGATATCACAAGGGGGGAATTCCTGGAAACTTACCGGCCCGGTATGGGCCAGGTTTTAAAAGTATATGAGGTGGCTTATGACCAGGAATATTATTACGCGGCTACTGAAAGCGGTTTGTTCTATGCAGATGTTAATGCTCCTGACCTTTATAATCCTTACACATGGGAGCAGGTGACCACCTTTCCCCAGCCCGGCAGAAAAGTAGAACATGTGGCCACATTTGGCGGATATATATTGATAAGTGTAATTCAACCGGATGGGGAAAACGAAATATATTACCTGGACGGCTTAAGCAGCGCCACCCTCCTCCGAACCGGGAAGGTTGCAGCACTGGAAAGCACAGGGGAAAACCTCTACGCAGCTTTAACCAAACGTATCCTTGTGTATTCGCGGGACCTGGAACTCACCGGGAAAATCACAAACTATGCCGGTTATCAACCCAGTCCCACCTCTGTTCTCCAGGATTCTGATGGCACTTTATGGATAGGAGATGGGCGAGCAGGTTTGATTAAAAATAATGGTAATAAGGCGGAAAGCATCATACCCAATGGCCCTTCCGGGGATCACGCCTTTAAAATGGTGAGCGCAGGGAGCAAAGTCTTCACGGTTCCAGGAGGCTATAACAAACAATTTCAACATGCCCACAGAAAAGGCACGATAAATAAATTTTCCCAACAGCAATGGTATAATAACTCATTCCCAGCGAAAAACAATTTTGTGGATATGGTGATCGATCCGGAAAATCATGAACATCTTTTTACCGGAACCTGGGGTCATGGACTACTGGAAATCCGGGGCAGTGAAATAGTAGCCCAATACCAGGAAGATAACAGTACTCTGGAGCCAAATGAAAACCAGGGAGTCCTGGTAAACAATTTGAAATTTGACGAAGAGGGAAACCTCTGGATGCTGAATTTTGGAGCCACGAATCCGGTCAAATTCCGGGGAAGCCAGGGAAACTGGAAAACTTTTGAATATGAAGCCCTGCGAGACAGACAACCGGTAGAATGGACATCGGTCAATAATTATAAATGGGGGTTCTTCCATGATTCGCCTTACCTTTTTATTATCGATGACAGCGAAACCCCTTCAGATCCTTCGGATGACCGGGTAAAAATTACAGAACCAAGGGATTTTAATGGTAATTCCTACACCGACAGGATTTATGCCATACAGGCCGACAGGGAAGGAAACATCTGGTTTGCAACCGATGAGGGCGTCGGGGTGGATTATGATCCCGGTTTGATATTCGAAAAAGATACATACCAGCCGAACCGGCTTCGTATTACCCAGGAGGGTTATACACATTTTATGCTACGTGACAATGTTGTCATGGATATTGCAATCGATCCGGCAAACCAGATCTGGTTTGCTACAAAAGCCGCGGGCGTTTTTGCCTACAACCCGGAATCACAGAAAATGATCCATCATTTTACCACTTCCAACAGCCCACTCCTGACAGATACCCTCCAGTCCATCACCGTAAATGATGAGGGAGAAGTATTTATGGGAACAAGCCGTGGGGTAATTTCTTACAGGAGCAAGACCTCAGGGGGTAGGGAAAATTTCAATGAAACTTACGCATTCCCCAATCCTGTGCCTCCTGATTATCATGGCCCCATTACAATAACCAACCTGGTTGAAAATGTGAATGTAAAAGTAACCGACATAAACGGGAATCTTGTGTATGAAACGATCGCAAAGGGAGGCCAGGCAACATGGAACGGTAAAAATTTATCCGGAAGCCGGGTAAATAGCGGAGTTTATTTGATTTTCCTTACCAATGAAGATGGATCAAAAACCCATGTAGAAAAAATATTGTTTATTCAATAAATTGCATTATATTTTCGATTGATCCTGTTTAATCCTTGAAAAATTATATACTATGGCAGAAACACAATTTAAAGGCAAAAAGATAAACTACACCATTCAGGGTGAAGGAGAAGCCCTGGTTTTAATACATGGTTACCTGGAATCACTTGAAATATGGGACGAATTTGCTGAGGACCTGGCCCATGATTTTAAGGTCATAAGGGTAGATCTTCCCGGCCACGGGCTTTCAGAAGTTATACAGGAAACTCACGAAATGGAGCTCCTGGCAGGGGCTGTTAAAACAGTCCTGGATGAGAACCGAATAGGATCCGCTGTGGTGATCGGACATTCAATGGGAGGATATGTAACCCTGGCTTTTGCTGACCAGTATCCTGAAACAGTCAGCCGTTTTTCACTGTTCCACTCCCATCCATTTCCCGACAGTGAGCAGGTAAAGCAAAACCGGCAAAATGCCATTGAAAATATCAAAGCTGGTAAGAAAGAAGAAATATGCCGCTCACATGTGCCCAAAACTTTTGCCGACGATAATCTTCAGGCTTTTTCCTCTCATGTGGAGCGAGCACAGAATATAGCACTGCAGATTCCCGAACAGGGCATTATTTCCAACCTGAAAGGGATGATGAAACGCCCGGACAGGTCAGAGCTGGTAAAGAATACCAATAAGCCTTTCCTTTTGATAGCAGGGAAAAAAGACAACTTCATTGATTATGATACGGTAATCCCAAAAATTGAAATGCCGGAAAAGGGTGAAAAGATAACCCTGGAATATTCCGGCCACATGGGATTTATTGAAGAAAAGCAGCGAGCTTTAAATGCAATTCGCGAGTTCATGAATAAACAATGAATGCACAGCAAAAAAGTCCGAATCGATCACGGATCTTTTTGAATTCAATTAGATTTGAGCCTGGTCTAAAAGGCAATCATTTGAGGTCTGACGACGAGCGGCTTCTTAGATCAGTCTCAAATCTTATCAATTGACAATAAAACCCTATAGATTTTTGAATATAATTCAGGAGGTTTCGCCTTCCCCCAGGAGGTTAACTGCTTTTTCCAGGGTTTCATCAACCTCCCTTATTATTGGATAGAACCCCTCATTATCCATTATATTCCTTGCTATGTAAGCTTTAAGCCTTGTATTTATCACTTTCCTGGATCGCCGGGCTCCTTCAATATTCTCCGAGACGCCATTATCATAGGCATAATCCAAAAATTTTGAATAGATGTCGTTCTTTTCAAGGTACTGGTTGATTCCATCGGGTGTATTGAATGACTGAAGTTGTGAACGATGTCCGTCGGCATACTGGAAGGCATAGTTATAGATCAGTCCTTCATTGGTAACCTGACTGAAAAGCGGTGAATGGTAGGAAGTATCGACCGGTACAAAATAATCCGGCATAATGCCCCCACCACCATACACAACGTCACCTGCCGGTGTGGAATATTTTAATGAATCGGCAAGTTCTATACTATCTGCATCAAAAAATTCACCATGTTTGAACCGTTCATTCAAATCGTTATAATATTGCTTCCTGCCATTCTCATAGGGTTTCTGAATACAACGGCCGGTTGGCGTATAATACCTGGCCACAGTCAGGCGAAGTGCAGAACCGTCAGACATACGTATCTGTTCCTGAACGAGGCCTTTGCCAAAAGATCTTCTGCCTACAATGATGCCCCGGTCATTATCCTGGATGGCACCTGCAAGGATCTCACTTGCAGAGGCTGACCATTCATCTATCAGGACCGCTACATCCAAATCCTGACAGATGCCACTGGAAGAAGCATATATTTCCTGTTTAGGCGAATGGAGCCCCTGGGTATAAACAATTAGCTTATCTTTATTCAGAAATTCATCGGCAATATTGGTTGCAGCATTTAGGAAGCCCCCACTATTGCCCCTCAGGTCGATAACAACCTTCTCAAGATTATTCTTTTTCAACTTTTTGACTGCCTCTGTAAATTCCTTGTGAGTAGTTTTGGCAAAACGGTCAATCTTGATATACCCCGTGGATGGATTAATCATATAGGATACATCTACGCTATAAAGAGGGATTTCATCCCTTGTGATTGTAAAATTAAGCGGTTGAGAAGCACTCCTGCGCTCAACGGTAACATCAACCTTGGTACCCTTTTCTCCTTTGAGCTTACTCACAATTTTATTGGTAGACATATTTACCCCGGCGACCACGCTATCATTCACCTCAACAATACGGTCGCCCGGCTGCAGCCCAACCATTTCCGAAGGTCCACCGCTTATAACACTGATTACCACAATCGTGTCGTTCTGCATGCTGAATTGGATACCAATTCCCTCAAAATTGCCTTTTAACGGTTCATTCACCCGTTTCAATTCCTTTGCCGGTATATATACCGAGTGGGGATCAAGTTCCTTTAAAATCGCAGGTATGGCAGTTTCCTGAAGCTGGTTTTCTGAAACTGAATCTACATAATTTTTCTTGATATAATTGAGAACCTTGTTGATCTTATTGGGATGATTGTATACATAAGTTTTATCGCCCGGCGTATTCCCGTTCAATGAAATTCCAAGCAATATGCCGCCAATTAAGGCTAGTGATAAAATAATCGGAAAGTAAAGCTTTAATATTCTCTTATTTATTTTCATGACTTTCTTTTTAAACAGCGATTTGTACTACTTCAATGTTGGCCCTTTCCAGTAACGGAATGCCATCGTTGGATTCTTTTCTGTCTGTATAAACAACTCTTTTAACACCCGATTGGATGATCAGTTTCGCACATTCCAGGCATGGAGATGTTGTAACATATAACGTCGCATTTTCACTGCTATTGTTGGACTTGGCCACTTTTGTTATGGCATTTGCTTCTGCATGTAATACATATGGTTTGGTATAGCCCTGCTCATCTTCGCACACATTTTCAAAACCCGAAGGTGTGCCGTTATACCCGTCTGATATGATCATTTTTCCCTTTACCATTAAAGCACCCACCTGTCTTCTTTTACAGTAGGAATTTTTAGCCCATATTCTGGCCATCTCAATATATCGCTGATCGAATATTGCTTGCTTGTTCTTATAAGGATGCAGGGGGGAGGAATGACTACTATCCATTGGCCTATATCAGTTAATATATAAAAAAACCCTCCGGGTGAGGGTCCAGAGTGCCTGAAGTCGGATTCGAACCGACACGGGCAAAAGCCCACTGGTTTTTGAGACCAGCGCGTCTACCAATTCCGCCATTCAGGCCTGTTGAATGAACCTTTAACAGAAATGCAAAATTATTGAAATGTTTTTGATGTACCAAATTTTTCAGTTGCTAATGATGCCATTGACTTTTAATACATAAAAAGTTTCTATGCCATAACCTGTCTTTTTTTTTACCTGAATTTTTATTAACTTACGTAATTGAGAATGTAACGGATTTCTAACCATTAACCCCATTCATTTATGAGCGATAACAAAACCGATTTTAAAACCATCTTAACCCGGCTTGGTATTAAAGACCTTAACCCGGGTGTATCAACAGGAACGGAATGGCTGGAAACAACCGGCGATACAAACAGTTCCCATACTCCTATCGATGGAAGCAAGCTGGCAGAAGTGCAAAACGCCACCAGGGATGATTACGAACATGTGGTGCAAAAGGCTCAGGAGGCGTTCAAAATCTGGAGAGAGAAACCGGCACCTTACCGGGGAGAAATTGTAAGACAAATCGGGCTTGCCTTAAGAGAAAAGAAAGAAGATCTTGGTATGTTGGTCAGTATAGAAATGGGAAAAAGCTACCAGGAAGGCCTGGGCGAAGTTCAGGAGATGATCGACATTTCAGATTTTGCCCTGGGCCAGTCGCGTCAGTTGTATGGATTCACCATGCAGTCGGAAAGGCCTAATCACAGGCTGTACGACCACTATCACCCGCTGGGGATTATCGGTGTGATTACGGCTTTCAATTTCCCGGTGGCTGTATATGCCTGGAATACAATGATAGCAACAGTTGCCGGTGACTGTGTTATATGGAAACCCAGCTCCAAGACGCCCCTTACTTCAATAGCCGTCCAGAATATTATATCAGATGTTTTAAGGGAAAATCATGTACCCGAAGGAGTTTTCAATCTGGTTACCGGAAGATCATCACAGATTGGTGACAGCCTGGTGGATGACAAGCGGATTCCATTGATTTCCATAACCGGGTCCACTGCTGTTGGCAAACGAGTCGCTGAAAAGGTCGGCAAAAGGTTGGGCAAAACGATCCTGGAACTTGGTGGCAATAATGCCATGATCTTATCGCAACACGGAGATCTGGATATGGCCATACCCACCATCGTGTTTGGAGCCGTCGGAACTGCAGGTCAGCGATGCACCACCACCCGCAGGGTCATCATCCACGAGAGCATCTTTGAAAAAGTGAAGGAAAAATTGATCCATGCTTATGAACAGGTAGCACAAAAGATTGGAAATCCGCTGGATTCAGGGAATCTTATGGGGCCATTGATCGATGAAGGAGCTGTATCGGTTTACCAAAATGCCCTTGAGCAGTTAAAAGAAGAAGGCGGCAGTATCATTCTTGGAGGTGATGTGTTAACCGGTAAAGGGTACGAAGCAGGTACCTACGTAATCCCTACCCTGGCTGAAGCTGAAAACCATTACAAGATTGTTCAGGAAGAGACTTTTGCACCGATTTTATACCTGATCAAATATAAGGATTTTGAAGAGGCGCTTCATCTTCATAATGATGTACCCCAGGGATTATCGTCCTGTATTTTTACGCTGAATGTGAGGGAAGCTGAAATGTTCCTTTCTCATTCCGGCTCTGATTGTGGTATTGCCAATGTCAATGTTGGCACTTCAGGGGCCGAGATTGGAGGTGCCTTTGGCGGAGAAAAGGATACTGGAGGTGGTAGAGAATCAGGCTCCGATGCCTGGAAATCTTATATGAGAAGGCAAACTACAACCATCAATTATGGTACCGATCTTCCCCTGGCTCAGGGAATCAAATTTGAGCTTTAAATTTGACAAAATATATCTTTAAAAATATACAATCAGGCGGTTAGTCCTTTTTGTTCTGTCCAGTAAGCAATTTTCCGGGCCAGGTTTTTGGCATGAAAAGGTTTGGCCAGAAAATCATTCATGCCTGAATTTATGGATTTTATTTTATCTTCTGCCCAGGTATTGGAAGTGACTGCTATAATTGGAGTCTGAATACCTTTTTCCCTCAATACCCTTGCTGCCTCAATACCATCCTTACCGGGCATCACAATATCCATGAGAATGATGTCATAATTTTTGGATTCTGCTTCAGTGATGCATTGATCCCCGTTTTCTACTATTTTGAGATCCAATTCAAATGAATGGATATAACGCTCAATAATTTTCTGGTAAATTTGTTCGTCCTCAGCAAGTAAGATGCGTATAGGTTTTGATAATTCCATATTTTCCCGTTCAGACAAAAAACAAATAATTTGATACTACAAAATACGGAAATTATGGACTATAATCAACTGAATCACATTAGAATTTGACAAACAAGTCATTTTGTTTGATAAAAATTCCATATGGAAGCATTAACGGTATTTTTCCTCGTTATCTTCCATTATTCTAAGGTAGTTGTCATACCGGGTCGTGTTGATCTCACCATTCTCCACCAGTTCTTTTACGTGACATCCGGGTTCATGGGTATGGGTGCAATTGTGGAACTTGCATCCAAAAGAGGCATTGAAAATTTCAGGAAAGTAGTGATATATCTCTTCCTTATACATATCCACAAGGCCAAATCCCTTTATTCCGGGGGTATCAACAATGGCGCCCCCAAACGGCAAATCGATCATTTCCGCAAATGTGGTGCAGTGCTTCCCGGCTTTGTGGTAATTGGAGATCCGGGCAGTTTTTAATCCGGCGTCGGGTTTGAGATTATTGATCAGTGTGGATTTACCTACACCTGAATTTCCGGAGATCACACTAAATTTATCCTTGAGCAGATTTTTTACGGCATCCAGGTTTTCTTCTTTTGTTACAGATATTTTAAAACATTCATAACCTACATCCTGATAAACTTCAATCAGATTATTGAGTTTTTCCATTAATTGGTCATCATAAAGATCGGTTTTGTTAAAGATGATTTTTGCCGGGATTCTGTAGGCTTCGGCCGTTACAAGAAAACGATCGATAAAAAGCGTGTAGGTTTCCGGATAGGCCAGCGTTGCCATTACAATGGCCTGATCAATATTGCTGGCAATGATATGGCTTTCCCTGGATAATTTTGTGGCCTTACGTATAATATAATTTTTCCGGTCATGCAACTGGGTAATCAGACCCTCATTTTCACCTTCTTCAATGGGTTTGAAATCCACCCGGTCGCCTACCGCAACAGGATTGGTGGATTTGATCCCTTTAATACGGAATGTGCCCTTGATCTTACAGGACCAGATCCCACCATCATTGTCTTTTACGTAATACCAACTTCCCGTTGATTTAACTACCAGTCCTTCCACTTTTGAATTTTTTTGCAAAAATAGTAGTTTAGAGACTACTAAAAAAATTAACATGGTACAGCATGAAAAATTTATTTTCCTGTTATTATTCTTATCTTAGCAGGGTTTTAGAAAGGGTTATATGGCCAGCAAAGAAGCAAAAATAACCAAAAGAAGACTCCGAAGCTCCTATATGACATCTGTGATCAGTATCGCCATGGTGCTCTTTCTGTTGGGTATTCTTGGCTTACTGGTTCTTAACGCAAAGAAAATATCCGAATACGTGAAAGAAAATATCGGGTTTTCCATCATACTGAAAGAGGGGGTAAAAGAGGTGGAGATCATACGCCTGCAAAAAATGCTGGATACCAAGGAGTATGTTAAATCAACAAAATATGTCACCAGGGAGGAGGCAGCACAGGAGCTTAAAAAAGAGCTGGGTGAGGATTTTGTTGATTTCCTGGGATACAACCCTCTCCTTGCCTCGATTGATGTACACCTGCATGCTCAATATGCCAATCCGAAGGGCATCAGCAATATCAAACAGGATCTTCAGCAATACAATGAAATCAAGGAGGTTTTTTATCAGAAGTCCCTGGTTGAGCTTATCAACCAAAACATCCGGAAAATCGGCCTGATTATACTAGTTTTCAGTGGGTTCTTGTTCCTTATAGCCATTACATTGATCCATAATACCATCCGCCTCTCAATCTACTCCAAGCGATTCATTATTAACACCATGCAACTGGTAGGGGCAACAAGGGGATTCATTCGCAGACCCTTCATCTTGAGGGGTATTCTACACGGTATTTATGGATCAATAATTGCCATGGGCCTTTTATCCGGAGTTATCTATCTCCTGCAGGATGAATTCTCAAATATTATCCGCCTGCAGGATATAGAAATTGTATCCATGCTTTTCGGAGGAGTCCTGTTGATGGGGATCCTCATTAGCTGGATCTCTACTTATATCGCAGTGAATAGATATTTGAAAATAAATCCCGACAGACTATATTACTGAAAAAAGAACGGTGCTATGACGAAAAAAAAGAAGACATCACGTGAGAGCCAATTGGTTTTTACCAGAGAAAATTATAAGCTATTGATCATTGGGGCGGTTATAATCGTTATTGGTTTTTTACTGATGGTTGGCGGCAGGGCTGATAGCCCGGATCAGTTCAATCCGGAAATTTTCAGCTTTCGAAGAATCACCCTGGCCCCCATAATTGTTCTTCTTGGCTTTGCATTTGAAATATATGCAATCATGAAGAAGCCAAAGGAGGATGAAGAAGAGCAATCATCGTAAAAACCAAACATTTGAATGAGCTGGATCGAATCGATTATCCTTGGGATTGTCCAGGGACTTACTGAATTTTTACCCATAAGCAGCAGCGGTCACCTTGAAATTGGCAAGGCATTGATGTACTCCGATGTACAGATGAGCCTGACCTTTACTGTAATTGTTCATGGTGCCACGGTTCTGAGTACCATAGTGGTTTTCAGAAAAGACATCTACAGGTTGCTCAGTGATCTATTCCGTTTTGAGTGGAATGATTCCACGGTATACATCAGTAAACTGGTTTTTTCAATGATCCCGGTTGTTATTGCTGGATTGTTGTTTGAAGAAGAAATAGAGAAGTTTTTTACGGGAAACCTGGTTTTAGTAGGATCCATGTTGCTGGTCACTGCAACCCTGTTGTTGTTTTCTTACTATTTCCGTTCGAAAACGAAAAATATCTCTTTCCTTCATGCGTTAATTATTGGAATTGCTCAGACACTGGCCGTTTTACCGGGAATATCACGTTCCGGTGCCACCATTTCCACCGGATTGATGCTTGGTGGCAAAAGAGAAGAGGTGACCCGGTTTTCCTTTTTAATGGTTCTTTTACCGATAATAGGTGCAAATGTCAAGGATCTGATGGACCATGATTTTTCAGGAGGCGGGGAAATGAGTATATTGCCCCTGGTGTTGGGTTTTATTGCCGCCTTTATTTCCGGTCTCTTTGCCTGTAAGTGGATGATCAGGCTCGTAAACAGGGGGAAACTGATATATTTCGCCTTTTATTGTATTGCAATCGGTTTGGCCGCAATTCTTTTCGGATAAAACAGAAGCTTATGGCGAACGAAGAACTGGAAGATCTTCAGGATCTTATTGACGGAAGGATCCTTTTCCTGGACAAACCCTTGTTCTGGACTTCATTTGATCTGGTAAAAAAAGTAAAAGCCATTATAGAAAAAAAAATCCGGCAAAAGTACAATATACGCCAAAGGGTTAAGGTAGGACATGCTGGTACCTTAGACCCCCTGGCGGACGGCTTGATGGTTTTGGGCACCGGCAGGAAAACCAAGATACTGGAGTCGATTCAGGCTGATGAAAAGGAATATATCACTACATTAGAATTTGGAAAAACCACTCCTTCGTTCGATCTTGAAACAATGTTTGATCACGAATACTCGTTTACATATGTGCCGAAGGAAGAATTAAAGCATGTGCTGAATAAATTTACCGGTAATATTAATCAAATTCCCCCGCGATATTCAGCAAAAAGCGTTGGAGGACGAAGGGCATATAAAGCAGCCCGCACTGGTGAAAATTTAGAACTGAATCCCAGTAAGATAAGGATTGAAAAAATGGAAATTTTACATCATCAATGGCCGATTGTGACCATAAGGGTAATCTGCAGTAAAGGTACTTACATCAGGGCATTGGCCCGAGACCTGGGAGATGAATTAGAAACGGGAGCACATTTAATAGGTTTAACCCGCACACGAATCGGAAATTATCACCTTGAAGATGCCTTTTCTCTGGAAAAATTTGAACAAAAAATAGCATCTTTGTAACGAATCAATAATTATTACGTATAAGGGGGCCAAAATGTCGAATCTTATAAACATTAGAAATTAATGAAATTATCTCAATTTAGGTATAAATTACCGGAAGAATTGATTGCTCATTATCCTGCAAAAAACAGGGATGAGTCCAGGCTGATGGTACTGCACAGAGACTCTGGTAAGATTGAACACAGAATTTTTAAGGATATAGTTGATTATTTCAACGAAAATGATGTAATTGTTCTGAATAACACAAAGGTTTTTCCGGCCCGTTTGTATGGCAGAAAAGAAAAAACAGGGGCCAAAATCGAAGTTTTTCTGCTCCGGGAGTTGAACCGAGAACAAAGGCTCTGGGATGTACTGGTAGATCCGGCAAGAAAAATCCGGATAGGCAATAAGCTTTATTTCGGGAACGAAGAAAACGGAGAGACCCTGGTTGCTGAAGTTATAGATAACACTACTTCCAGGGGAAGAACCCTTCGGTTTTTGTTTGACGGAGAATATGAAGACTTCAAAAAAACCCTTTACAAGCTGGGCGAAACACCTTTACCCAAGTTTATTAAGCGAAGGGTGGAGCCGGAAGACGAACAAAGGTATCAAACGCTTTTTGCCAAACACGAGGGAGCTGTAGCAGCCCCAACCGCGGGCATGCATTTTAGCCGTGAATTAATCAAAAGACTGGAAATTGTTGGGGTCGATTTTGCAGAGATTACACTTCATGTTGGTTTGGGCAATTTCAACAATGTGGATGTGGAAGACCTTACCAAACACAAGATGGACTCTGAAAAAATATACATCGCAGAGGAAGCGGCCGAAAAAATCAATGATGCAAAAGATAGCAAGAGGAATGTATGCGCTGTGGGAACAACAGTTCTAAGAACCCTTGAATCTTCCGTTTCAACAACCTTAAGAGTCAAACCCTACGAAGGATGGACCAACAAATTTATCTTTCCCCCCTATGAAGTAAAGATACCCAATATGATGGTTTCCAATTTCCATCTGCCTCTTTCCATACCTTTGATGATGGTAGCGGCGTTCGGAGGCTATGAGAAAGTTTTTGAAGCCTATCATGAGGCCATTAAGGAAAAATACCGCTTTGGAACTTACGGCGATGCCATGCTGATAGTGGATGACTAAAAAACAGCCTGTCAATTGAGTTCCTTGTATTTATCGGCAATGGTTTTGATATCCTGTTCAATGTATTTACGGTACGCGGGATTTCTGAATACCGCGGCAGGATGATAGGTAGGCATTACCAGCCTGCCTGCTTCCTTCCACCATTTGCCTCTGAGGCTGGTTATCTTTTCTGAAGTGCCCGTATAGGATTTAAGAGCTGTAGCTCCCAGCAGAAGCAATATTTCCGGGTTGATCAGCTGAATTTGTTGTTCAAGATAAGGAAAACAAGTTTCCACTTCTTTTTTTCCCGGTATACGGTTTTTAGGTGGCCTGCATTTTACAATATTGCTGATAAAAACATTCTGTTTCCTGGACAAACCATAAGATGCAAGAATTTCGTCAAGCAGCTTTCCGGCTCTTCCAACGAAGGGCTCTCCGGCTTCATCTTCCCTTGCTCCCGGTCCTTCCCCAATAATAAAAATCCTGGCATCCCAGGGACCTACCCCAAAAACGGCGTTGGTCCTGCCTTCGTGTAACGGGCATTGTTTGCAGCTTAATACTTGTTGCTTTAATTGATCCAGTTGTTGGCTTTGATTTTTTCTCATGGACTGGTTTAACGCTGTTAGATTGAAAAATTATGAATGGCTGTATCTTTGAAAATATAAAAATTCAAATATGGAATTTATTCATTCGGTCAATAAAACAAAACACTAAAAAAAGAGAGAACCGCAAATACAGTTCTCTCTTTTTTATCAGTTAATTCTGGATGGATTTTATTGTTTCAATGAATAGTACTTGAATCCTTCAACAGTCAACTCTTGGTCCTGTTCCTGCAGGTACTGTCTGACAGACTTTTTACTGTCTCTTATGAACTCCTGGTTCAAAAGCGTATTTTCCTTCATAAACTTTTCAACCTTACCCCTGGCAATTTTATCCAGTATGTTCTCAGGTTTGCCCTCGGACTGGGCCTGCTTCTTGCCAATCTCATATTCTTTATCTACCACATCCTGGGGTACCGAATCCTTATCAACGGCAACCGGATCCATTGCAGCTACCTGCATTGCCACGTTCTTTGCCACATCCTGGTCAACATTATCCTTGTTCAACCCTACCAGGGCAGCAAGTTTGTTGTCCATGTGGATATAGGATGTCACTTTAGCTGCTTCGATATAATCGTAATGGGCTAATTCAAGTTTTTCACCGATGATTCCTGTATAATAGTTAATGGTTTCCTCAATGGTTTTCCCTTCTATCTGCAGCTGTTTCAGCTCATCAATATTGTTGGGCTGTTTTTCAACTGCCGCATCAATGATTTGGTTAGCCAGTTTGATGAAATCATCATTTTTGGCAACAAAATCGGTTTCACAGTTCATCGAAATGATGAATCCTTTTTTCTCATCGCTGGTTGTTTTAGCAAAAACTACGCCTTCCGATGCTTCCCGGTCAGAACGTTTTTTCGCAACTGCCTGACCCTTTTCGCGGATGATTTCTATAGCCTTGTCGAAGTCGCCGTCGGCTTCTGTCAGAGCCTTTTTGCAATCCATCATCCCGGCGCCGGTTTGCTTTCTCAGTTTATTAACATCAGCTGCTGTAATATTGGCCATTTTATTGAGTATGATTTAAGTAGTTTGACTTTTATTGATTGTTTTCTTCTGATTGATTGTCTTTTTGTTCCTGTTCTTCGGCCTGCTCAGCCTGTTGATTTTCAGCCTTCGGTTGCTCAGTTTGACCGGCTTCCTCACCGGTAGAATTCTCCTGTGAGGCTTCGGCTTCCTGCTTCTCTGCTTCCTCCTTTTTGGAAGATTCTTTTCTTGCCTTGCTGGCTTTGCGTGCCCTGGTTTTTCTTTTTTCTCCGGCTTCTTCCTTACCCTCCTTTTTGGCTCCTTTCTTCTCTTTGGCTTCTGCTCCTTCTTTTTCCTTCTCCATTTTCTTTTCTTCCTGGCCTTCCTGGATGGCCTCAGTAACTTTTCCTACAATATAGGAAATGGATTTTGAAGCATCATCATTGGCGGGAATGGGGAAATCCACATCCTGGGGATCGGAATTGGTATCCACCATTGCAAAGATGGGGATATTCAGCCGCTGGGCTTCACGAACCGCGATGTGTTCCTTGGTTACGTCTACAATAAAAATAGCAGCGGGAGGGCGACCCATATTGGTTATGCTTCCGAAGGTCTTTTCCAGCTTGGCCCTTTGCCGCTGAATCTGAAGACGCTCCCTTTTTGCAAGTTTATCGTATGTACCATCAGCAAAACGCTTGTCAATGGTAGCCATCTTCTTAATGGTACGTTTAATGGTAGGGAAATTGGTAAGTAACCCGCCTGGCCAGCGCTCTGTAACGTAGGGCATGCCGGTTGGCTTAATCTTTTCGGCTACAATTTCCTTGGCTTGCTTCTTGGTTGCTACAAACAGTATTTTTTTGCCGGATTTGGCAATTTGTTTGATGGCGCTTAGTGCGTCGTTAAGTTTAACGGATGTCTTTTGCAGATCGATAACATGGATGCCGTTCCTTTCCATGAAAATATACGGTGCCATCTTGGGATTCCACTTTCTCTTCAAGTGTCCGAAATGTACACCTGCTTCCAGTAATTCATCAAAAGTTGCTTGTGTCATGTGCTATTGTTTTAACGTTTACATTCTGTTTTAACAATTGCCGGGCAGTCCCGTTTTTAGCAGGAGTCCCGGCAATTTAGATACTAAACGGATTATTATGGGATAATTATCGTTTACTGAACTGTGTTTTCTTGCGTGCCTTTGGCCTTCCGGGTTTCTTACGCTCAACGGCACGTGCATCACGGGTGAATAACCTGTTGGCTTTCAGTGTACCTTTATAAGATTCATCTGTCTTAACCAAAGCCCTGGCTATCGCTAATTTTAGTGCTTCAGCCTGCCCTTTGGTTCCACCACCCTTTATATTGACCTTAATATCGAATTTACCCATACCTTCGATCACCTGCAACGGGTGTTCTACTATAGACTGAAGATGGGGAGTTGTGAAATATTCTTTATAGTCTTTTCCGTTAACACTGATGTTCCCTTTGCCTTCCGATAAATAAACCCTTGCTATGGATTCTTTTCTTCTGCCTATCGTATTGATTCTTTCCATGATGCTTATTTAATTTCTTTTAAATCGATTTTTCTTGGTTTTTGTGCTTCATGAGGATGCTCCTCTCCAGAATAAACAAAAAGATGGTTTTTTAGTTTGTTCCCCAGTTTATTTTTTGGCAGCATACCCTGAACAGCCTTTTCAACGATCTTTCGTGGATCCTTTTCCATGAGATCCTTAGGCGTTCTGACACGCTTTCCACCAGGATAACCCGTATAATGAACATATTCTTTGTCTGTCCATTTCTTGCCTGTCATTCTGATATGTTCAGCATTGATCACAATTACTTTATCACCGCAGTCAACATGCGGGGTAAAACTGGGTTTGTGCTTACCCCTTATGATCTTTGCAACCTGGGAAGCCAGCCTCCCAAGGACTTCGTTCTTTGCATCTACCAGGATCCATTCCTTGTTGACATCCTTTTGTTTGACTGAAACCGTCTTGTAGCTATTGGTATCCACTTTCTATCCTAAGTTTTTAGTTCCTAATCCATTACAATTCACTAACATTTTTAGCGGGTTGCAAAAATAATATTAATTTTAGAAAATTAACAACATTATTAACAAATAATTTATGGGCTAAAATGCTACCCGGTTGGATTGGCTGCACCTCGTAAAATTATGATTAAAGTCCTTACGTTTCAAAATGTCGGAGAGTTTTTCTTTTTTTGTATTGAAAACGAATATTGAAACAAAGGGATAAAATATGAACAACGAAGAATATATACTGGAAACAGTCCGTATTTCGGAATCAAACATGGAAGACGGAGGAGGCCCCTTTGGTGCAATCATTGTGAAGGATAATGAGATCATTGCACGTGCAGGTAATACAGTTACTTCTTCAAATGATCCCACGGCACATGCCGAGATCAATGCCATACGCAAAGCCTCCCAATATTTGGAAAATTTTGACCTGAGCGGATGCATCCTTTATTCTTCATGCGAGCCATGTCCCATGTGTCTCGGGGCCATATACTGGGCCAGGCTGGACAGGGTTTATTTTGCTGCTGGAAAAGAAGACGCCAAAGATGCCGGTTTTGATGATTCTTTTATATACAGTGAAATCAAAAAACCTTTTGATCGTAGAAGCATCCAAAACATCCAGATAATGCGGGATGAAGCTTATGAGGTTCTGAAGAAGTGGAAACAAAAAGAAGATAAAATTCAATACTGATGCAAACAGGAAATGTTACAGGTGAAAGATTCGGAAGAGATTTCTATACCCGGGATGTATTGGATATAGCCGGGGAAATAATGGGTAAGTCGCTAATTGTTAGACAAAAAGATGGAGCCTACAAACAAGCCATTACCGAAGTGGAAATTTACCGGGGAACTGAAGATAAGGGAAGCCATGTAAGCAGGGGCCGGACCAAAAGGAACGAAATCATGTTTGATCAGGGCGGACTGCTTTATGTTTATCTTGTTTATGGAATGCACTGGATGCTGAATATTGTAACCGGCACAATTGAAGAACCGCAGGCACTTTTAATCAGAGGCCTGGAAAAGATCAACGGGCCGGGCCGCCTGACCAAAGCCCTGGGCATCGACCGTAGTTTTCATGGGGAAGATTTGGTGACCTCCCGGCGGATCTGGGTGGAAGATACACCGGTAAATAACCGTGAAATCATACAGAAACCAAGGGTAGGAATCGATTACGCCGGCGACTACTGGAAAAACAAACCCTGGCGTTATATACTCAAGAGTGAATAGCGCTATAAACCTCTATTTCTTTGAACATTCGTAAGAAATACATCCGTATTGAACAACAGGTATAAGCCAAACCCGTAATCCAGACTATTCCTTACGGGATCCCAGTAGGTGTCAAAGTTGATCATAAAATGCAGATCCCGGTATTGTTTAGAATACCTCAACTTTCCGATAAAAAGCTCCCTCTGATTATTGATCAGACGTTGATTTCTGACAGAATAAACCTGGTAAACCGGATTTCCGGTAAATGAAAGAAATCGCCTGGCCTTCCACCAGGAAAGCTGGAATTGAAAGGACTCCATATTGGCTGACAACGTTGATATCAAGCCATCGCCTTTTTGAATTGGATGAATGTTACCGGGTGATAAATCCCGGTATCCCACGTACAAATTCTTCCATTCAAGTGAATGCAATAATCCGGAAGGGATATCAAGCTGTAAAGCCGGCCCTCCTGCAAAATTGAACAATGTAGAAACGGGTTTACCCGAATTGTCGATCTGCCCTCCTTTATGCTCAAAAAGAAGCTGAAAGGGAAAATTAATACCCAAATTCTGATCCTTACCGTACAAAGTGTACTCTGTTGAAACACCGGTTTCAAATATTTCCCGGGCATCATCCCCCCGGAATATAAAATTCTTCCAGTTAACCCAAATATCACCCCGAACATAGGGCCGGTCAATGAGAAACTGAACACCATTTTCAATGTTCTCATCCAAAAACCTTTCATAATGATAGATGGGATCAATAAGGCCATGGTGATGGGTGCTTCTTATAGAACCCATCATAAGATCAATTCCGTCTATTAGCTGGTGCTGAATAAAAAAAACCGGCCTTACCTGGTTAAAGCCAGCTTCGCCTGAAAATTTCAAAAGATGCAAACCTCCTGATACCCGGGTTTTGCCCGAAACAATCCAGGAGACCGTGGGATTTATGAAAAAACCTATTTTGGAGTAACCAGCTACATAATCATTGTTATATTCATTGTTTTTAAAAAAATTTGTGTTGTCAATGGAAAGAAACACAGAGTGGGTATCACGAAAAGGAAGCGGGTTCGGGTTGTAATGCTCAGGCAAATTTTGTGAAATACCTGTAAAGGACAGAAATGAAAAAATCAAAAGCAAAAGGCTCAATCGCATAAATATACTTATTTGAGTTTTTAAAGATAAAAATTTATTGTTTATTTGGCACATACTTAAAGTTACGCTCCGAAGATAAAAAAGTTTGAAAACCAACAGGAAATGAGATCATATAAGTTTTATAATCAATTGATCGGTTGGATCAGTTTTGCCATTGCTGCCGTCGTATATCTTTCCACCATTGAACCGACAGCCAGTTTCTGGGATTGCGGTGAATTCATTGCAACAGCCTGGAAGCTTGAGGTAGGTCATCCACCCGGGGCCCCTTTCTTTATGCTGCTCGGAAGGTTTTTCACCCTTTTCGGAGGCGGAGCTGAAAATGCTGCCGTGATGATGAACAGCCTTTCCGCTCTTGCCAGCGCCTTTACCATTGTGTTCCTTTTCTGGACCATCACACACCTGGCGGCAAAAATGCTCATAAAAAATGATAACCACTATACCACCTCCAACATCATCGCCATTTTAGGAAGCGGTTTCCTCGGAGCCATGGTTTACACCTTCACAGATACCTTCTGGTTTTCAGCCGTGGAAGCGGAAGTATATGCCACCTCCTCCCTTTTTACAGCTATCGTTTTCTGGGCAATACTTAAATGGGAGAATGAAGCGAATCAGCCTCACGCCAATCGGTGGATCATCCTCATCGCCTACCTGATGGGGCTCTCTATAGGGGTGCACTTATTGAACCTGCTTGCGATCCCTGCCATTGTGCTGGTTTATTATTTTAAAAAATACCCACCCACCCTGCGGGGAACCCTTGTTGCATTGCTTATCTCATTCATTATACTGGGTGGGCTTGTTTATATTCTGGTTCCCGGTGTTGTAAAAGCTGCCACCGTATTCGAATTGTTATTTGTAAATGGTTTCGGTCTCCCCTATCATTCGGGAGTGATATTTTATATCATCCTGCTAATCGGGCTCATCTCATTTGGCTTATATTATTCCCATAAATACAGGAAATACGTTATTAACACAGTTCTTTTAGGCCTTACCGTAATTCTGATTGGCTATTCCTCCTATGCAACCGTAATGATCCGCTCCAATGCCGATCCTCCGATGGACCAGAACAACCCGGAGAACATCTTTAACCTTCTGAGTTATTTAAACAGGGAGCAATATGGTGATCGCCCGATTTTTTACGGCCATTATTTCAATGCCCCGGTTGAAGAACGCAAACAAGGCGCACCGGTATATAAACAGGTTGATGGCAGATATGAAGTAGTGGATTACAAAACCGAGATGGAATATGATTCCAGGTTTACAGGCCTCTTCCCCAGGATGTACAGCGATCAGGCACAACATGTGAACGACTACAAATCATGGGTGAGCATAGATGGAAGGACGGTGACGGTAGGCAACGCACAGGGAAAACAAACTAAAAAAACCATTCCGACGGTAGCAGATAACCTGGAATTTTTCTTTAAATACCAGGTGGGTCACATGTATCTGCGCTATTTCATGTGGAATTTTTCCGGACGGCAAAATGACATTCAGGGTCACGGGAATGTAAAGCGCGGCAACTGGATCACCGGAATCCCATTCATTGATAACGCCAGGCTTGGCCCCCAGGATCAATTGCCGGACTTTTTGAAGAACAATCCCGCCAACAACAAATATTATATGCTCCCGTTCCTGCTTGGCATTGCAGGCTTGTGGTATCAGGCAAAGAAAAACAGCAAAAGCTTCGGGGTGATTCTCATATTGTTCCTTTTTACGGGAATAGCCATTGTTTATTACCTGAATCAGTATCCCCATCAGCCACGGGAAAGAGATTATGCCTATGCCGGTTCCTTTTATGCCTATGCCATTTGGATCGGGCTTAGTGTATTAGCATTGTGGGATTATCTCAGGAAACACATCCCGGTGCGGGCCAGTGCCATAGTGAGCGCTTTGATCCTGCTGCCGGTTCCTTTATTGATGGCCACTGAAAACTGGGATGACCACGATCGCTCAGGCAGATATACCACACGGGATTTTGCATGCAATTATCTGAATTCATGTCGTAAGAACGGGGTGCTTTTCACCAATGGTGACAATGATACCTACCCGCTCTGGTACGTGCAGGAGGTAGAGGGAATACGAACCGACGTGCGCGTAGCCAACCTGAGCTATCTTCGTGCAGGCTGGTACCTGGAACAGATGACCCGCAAAGCCTATGACTCCGAGCCGCTCCCATTTACCCACAGCAGGGAACAGCTGGGGAAAGGATCACGCGAAGTACTGCCCATTTACAACCGGGTGAAAGACCGGGTTTCCATTCAAAGAGTGATCGATTTTGTAGCCAATGAAAGTGAAAAAACCAAAATTCAATCTCCCTTTAACCCGGATGAAAAAATCAATTACATACCTTCAACCAGGTTCAGCCTTAACATTGATAAGGAACGCGTAATCAACCAGGGTGTTGTCCCGGCTGGAGAGGAAAACCTGATTTTACCACGGATGGAGTGGGAAATCAACAGAAACTATGTATTAAAAGACGGATTATGCATTCTCGACCTTCTGGCAACAAACGACTGGGAAAGACCCGTGCACTTTGCCGTGACCGTTGGCAGCGACAAGTATTTCAACCTGGATAAATATTTCCAGGTTGAAGGCCTGGCCTATCACCTGGCCCCTTTACGGGGAGGATCCTCGGGAGCCCAGCAGCCGGGTAATGTCAATACGGATGTTATGTATGATATACTGATGAACAAATTTCAATGGGGAAACATCGAAGATCCTGATGTTTATCTTAATGAAGACAACCGGAGAATGCTGACCAATTTCCGGCATCAGTTCGGTCGGTTGGCAGATGCACTGGTCAGGGAAGGAAAACAGGATTCTGCCAGAAAGGTGATGGACCGTTGCATGGAAAAAATATCCAATGATAATGTGCATTATGGCTACTTTACCACTTCATTTATAAGAAATTATTATAGGATCGGTGAAAAGGAGAAGGCAAGAAAACACCTTGGGATCTTACGGGAAAATTTGAACCAGAAGATGAGCTATTATGTGAATCTGGGAGAGTTGTCGGCTCAGTTCCCGGATGATATCCGTCGAACCATGTATACCCTGAATAACCTGAGCGATATTGCCAAAAATCACGGAGACAAAGATCTGAGCAAGGAAATACTCAGTGATTTTGACCGGTATATGAAATTTCTACAGCAAAACCAGCGGCTGCTAAACAGGTGACCATGAATCTGTACAGACTGGCAGCAAAGGGTATCCGGCAGGTAACCTGGTATTATAAGACCGAAAAGAAAGAGTTGTATCTGACATTTGATGACGGACCGACACCAAATATTACTCCCTGGATACTGGATCTGCTGGATCAATATGATGCCAGGGCTACCTTTTTTTGCCTGGGTCGACAGGTGGAGCGCTTCCCTTCACACTACGAGGAAATCCTTAAAAGGGTTCATACTGTGGGCAATCATACATACAGCCATTTAAACGGCTTGGTAACCCAGAATAGCCAGTACTTTGATGATGTAAAACATGCCGCCCGCCGGATCGATTCACCGCTGTTCCGTCCTCCGCACGGTTCTCTTCGTCCTTCCCAGACTAAACATCTAAGCAAGGAATACCAAATCATCATGTGGGATATATTGACCCGGGATTACAATACCAGCCGTTCATCCGGCAGAATCGCCCGGCGGATTTTAAAAACTGCCCGTCCGGGTTCCATCGTGGTGTTTCATGATTCCGAAAAGGCTAAGAAAAACCTGAAAGCAGTCCTACCGCAGTTTTTGAAGCACTTTCATGAGCAAGGCTATGACTTCCCCGCGATACCAAATTCAAGAGTTTAAAGGTTTGATGTTTGACAGGAGTTTGAGGATTAGTAAGCAGTAGGCAGCCCGGTAAATATTAGTTGGCAGGAGAATGAAGGTGTCATTGATGGTCATTATGTTGTCATTAAGTCGTCATTGATTGTTTTACCAGAATTATTCTGTAGAGACATGCCTTGGCATGTCTTAGCTGCTATCAGGAAATAATTAATTGATAATAAATCCCGAATACATGAAATCGAAAAAGATCCGGCATTTTATGTTTTAAAATTCAACCACAACCCTCAGCAAATCTGCGAACCCAAGCTCCGTTAGGAGCGGCATAATGGTAGCCCCGGGTGTGAACCCGGGGTTTAAAGGAACCGGACCCCAAAGCGCTCCATCTGATGGCTTTGAACGAGACATAAACCCATCATGGAGCGCAATGTGCAGGCTTTTACCGGGGTAATTTTCAGAATGAAATATAAAAAAGACGAGATGAAGAGTTTGAGGGTTTGATGTTTGATAGAGGAGTTTGATGTCGAGGAGATCCATGCAGACATCTGCCATTGCGTGTTTCAGTGTCCAGGCACCGCAGTAGAGACCTTGCGTCTCGGAGATTGTAGAACGAGGGCACGACGGCACGATGTAACGATAACGCGAAATAAAGCTAAATGCACAAAACTAGCCAACAAGGAACAAGAGACACGGGAGGCCCTTCTTCCTGCTCTTTGCCTATGCTCTCTGCTCTCCGCCCTCTTCGCGGTCTTCGCGGGAAGCTTGGCGGTCTTTGCGTGAAGCCTTACAGGAAGGCACCACGCGAAGCACGCAAAGAGAAGAACGCATAGGGAAATCAGTTGGCAACAATCACCCAATCATTCAATAGACAAATCTCGCCAAGGAGCACCACTGACCAAAAATATATCAATCAAAAAACACGATAAATCTATACCGCTGCTGCAGGAAGGCATTCCTCACGTTACCAATGGAATACTGCTACAGCAAAAGTTCATTCTTATCGTCAACAATGAAGGGCTGCTGTAGCAAAAGGTGTTCACGGCATCAAGAATGGGATTTTGCTACTGCAGAAGGCCATTCTTATCGTCAATAATATAGGACTGCTGTAGCAGGAGGTGTTCCTGGCATCAAAAATGGGGTCCTGCTACTGCAGAAGGCCATTCTTATCGTCAATAATACAGGGCTGCTGCTGCAAGAGGTGTTCCTGGCATCGAAAATAAGGTCCTGTTACTGCAGAAGGCCTTTCTTATCGTCAACAATATAGGGCTGCTGCTGCAGGAAGCATTCCCGGCGTTAAGAAGTTGGTCCTGCTACTGCAGGAGGTCATTTTTCACGTCACAAATGAGGTCCTGCTGCCGCAGGAATCAATCACCGAAATCAACACGGGCATCCTACTATTATGAACTGCCTTTGGATGGTATCACTCCCAAATCCCCACCACCAAAGATTAATGGTATGCCCTTGCAGCAGGTATGATCGATGGGGACACCAAAGCAGTAGAAGCTGGCCTTCCGGCTATGCAAAACCCATTGGCCCGGGACCTGAAAGAACTCCTGGACAAAGCTCGGGCAGAAAAAAACGACGTTTCCGACTCAGACCGGGAATAAGATAAAGCTCAGGAAGATGTTGAAGAATTGCGGGCCAGGGCCGATGAACTGATCTCCGATGTAATCGATGACCTGCGGAACTTCCTAAGGAAAAAAGATGAACCAAGCCAGCGGCGAATCATGCGTTCCTATGGGTTTACATTCAAATATCCAAGGGGCGAGCCCGAGGACGAAATGTGGGAAGAAGAGGTGGAATAGATTGTATTCTTATAAGAATCATTTCTATTTGGCTGAAAGGAGGCTGTCCAAAAGATCCTCAGGACTTTTTAGACAGCCTTTTCTTATTTTAATGAACTTATTTGAAAAACAACCTCAAAACTTTGTTGCCCTCACCTTTTTTGCCTTCCAATGATCCCTCTATCAACAATTTTTTCCACTCTTTCTATCAACCACAAAACCGGCCTTAAAGGATAATAAAGAAAAAAAAGATACCCGGGCAGTCTTACCTTTGCCCAATCGTGGTGGTGCGTGCGCAGACGGAAGATCAGGGTCAGCTTATAGCGCAGACTTCTTCTTAACCGGAAAAGGTAGAACAGATTTTTAATTTTGTCAGCACCTGGCTCAGGTCTGCCTTCGGTAAGGGTATTTAACGAAAAGCGTGCAATGCTTCTGACTGTATCATACTTTTCCCGAATATTACGGGGTATATCCATATCATATATCCATTCGCTGAGCAGGCATCCCTGGATAAAGCATCTTTCCACTCTCAGCTCCCTGCTTTGCTCAAATACTTTCAACTGATCATTTTTGTCTGACTGATCCAACAGACTGCTGAAGTCTTTCAGCCAGGCGAGATTATACCATCTATGTCTCGCACCATGCACAGCAAGATATAGCATATAATCATCCCGGCTAAGCGTGTTTACAGGATGCTCATTCAGCTTTACTTCCACAGACCGTTCAAACAAGTTGCCAATACTCAGTGGCAGCAATTGATGGGGATTGATCAGCTTCCAGTGCAGTTCTACCCGGACTCTCTTCTCCGGATGCTGAAATTCATAATGATGGCTGATTGTATAGTTGATCTTTTTCTGCTTTTCAGATAGAGATATCCTGGGATAGGTCATACGATACCCCTGTTGATCCAGCAATTCCACCGTATGTCCGATGTAATCAAAAGGTACAAGAATATCGATATCAATGGAATTTTTGAGTGTTGGATCTGCATAGAGCAATTGCGACAGTACCGTACCCTTGAGAAACAGAACGGGGATGGCTTCCCTTCTGAACAGAAACTGCAGATGGATCGTCTGCTCAACATGAGCAAGGGCTTTTTTTGTATTGCTCCTTTGATCGGCTTTGATTCTCTGATAAACGGATTCCGGGATGTTGTCCTTATGCTCCGACAAATAAGGAAAAACAAAAGAGGCAAGCTGATGCTGCTGCATAAGCCGGATGAAATCATCCCAACTGAAATGTGAAGGCAACAACAGAAAATTTTCTTTACCGGATGCACTTGATGTAACCTTTGTCAAATATTGTAACTCGAAAGGGAATGATTGAATGGTATTGTTATCATGCAAATCCATATATCTCTTTTCATTGGCATAGTTGAACATGAAGCTGAAGAACACCGGTAAAAGTTGTATAACTCTTTCCTTGCCCCTACCATGTCGCTGCTAAATTAAAAATTTGACGGGGTTTCTTGTTTATTTATTTTTATGAAAACCTCGAAAAAATTGTCTTTACCAACCTCTGCTATAACGGATTATTCATCAATGATTCTTCCGAATAGAACGATTATGGAAGAATGATTTTAAGGAAGTTGTTGAAATCTACAGATTTTTTAGTATCTTGCCTGGAAATTAGAAGGGTATCATAGTACCCCATATTTCTTTATAAAAACTTACTATACTTGCCTTTTGTTGTTGAAATCATCCTTTAAGCCTTCATAATATGGTAAAATACAAATACGAACACATCGACATGCTTTTGGCAGCCAGTGTGGTTGTGCAATACTTCAAAAAATACGTAAAGGAACTTTCCTATATACGCTCCTACTGGACCCCTGAGTTTGCAGATTCCCTCGCGATGCGTATTGCAAAAGCCATGAAAGATTACCTGGGAGTTGAATATCCGGTTGATTTGCGTAAATCTATCGCTAAAATCGTTGAGATCAGCCCGACTACCCGAAGAGATCTGGCATTCGTAATGAGGCAGATTCAGGAATTATTCAGCAAGGAAGAATCGGATGCCATCCTTAACCATCTTGGATACGACCGGTATTTTGAAGAGGTCATAGAGTATGACCAGGAAAGCCTGGTTCATTTGTTACTCACTTTCAATTCAGGAATGACCCCCGGACTCAGGCGACTGATCACCGATCATGGTATCAATCCACCGCTTATTGACAGGATCCACGAACATGCGGGAATTTTTCAGTTTGCGAATCAAAAGCATAAGCAGCTTAAAAAAGAGTGGCATCAGCCACCGGAGGAAGCCCATGATGAATTTCAGAATATCTATAAAGAAGTGATGTTAATCTGCAGGATCGGGGCGATCTTTTATCAGGAAGAACCGGATAAACGGGACCTCTTCATATTCGCCAAGGTTGTCCATACGATCAATGCCGGGTATACGCCCGAAGAAGGAAAATCAGACGTATAAACGGGAATATGAAATCTTAGTCAGAAAGGGGAATCAGATCGATTCGCCTGATGTAAACTTCGGCACTCTCCGACTGGACCTGGATTTTTCCTTTTTGTGGCTTCACTTTTGTTGCCTTATTGACTACCTGACCGTTCAGAATAATCGTCAATTGCTCGCCATTGGCTATGCATTCCAGGGTATTCCATTCTCCAATGGGTTTCTCCACGTCCTGTTCGCCCCGGAATCCAATGGTATCTTTCCAGTTTGGGTCACGATATTGCCAGTTGATGCGACCTGAATTGATGGTCACCTTATGCCCGTTCGGCTGGTAAACATATGAGTTGCCTTGTTTTTGAGGGGCTACCGGTGCGGTAACACTGAACTTGTCGCTGCCGTCGCCCACCACGATGATATCACCGGTGCCACCTTCAATCATTTGGCACTCGATGGAATGGATCCATCTTCCGGCTGCACCTCCGTCCTCGCCCTGCGAATGTAAAAGCAAACCACAGTCGCGTGCCTTGTCCTCACGTGGTGGATACGTTTGGTCGCCCCATTTGTATTCCAAAACAATGTGATAATCCGCGTATTCTTTATTTGTTGTGATACAGCCCCATTCTTCACCGGAAATGCGGATCATTTCATTTTTTACTGTAAATACATCCTTTGGATCGTTATTACGTCCGCGGTCTTCCAGAAAAGTGTACCAGCCGCTCAGATCGGTACCATTGAATAAATGGGTGACTTCATCACCGGGTTCAGGAGAATCCGACAAAACCGACCGGGAATCCTGGGCATAATTAGGGATACCGGAAATAATCAAAACAAAAAGAACATAAAAGCTGGAGTGTATAAGTTTATGCATGGCTATGGCTTTAAAGTTGAAATTAATAAACACACAAAAATATAGAAATTCCCGGCTCCTTGTCAGCGATTCATGACATAAATTTTAACAAAAAAGTAATTGTTATTTTCATCAGGGTCTCTATATGCATTTCCTGCCTGATTCCCAACTCCACCAGACTTAAAAAGGTAATAAAACAGTTTTTTGCAAAACTTGAATCTTCATACTCCACAAACAAAAATTTGGATTATTTTCGCATCGATCATAAAAAAAGCATTCATGAAAGCCATAAGAGACGATTTTTACGAAGCCCGCGATATTCTGGAACAGTTCATATCCAACGAAGAAAATTTTAATGCCATCGAACAGGCGGGTAACATACTTGTGGAAGCCATACAAAACGGCAACAAGATCATATCCTGCGGCAATGGCGGTTCAATGAGCGATGCCATGCATTTTGCCGAGGAACTTACCGGTCGCTTCCGTGACGATCGCAAACCTATCCCGGCTATGGCCATTTCCGATCCTACCCATATTTCATGTACTTCAAATGATTATGGCTATGACCACGTCTTTTCCCGTTATGTAGAAGCTTTTGGAAATGATGGCGATGTGCTGCTGGCAATCAGCACAAGCGGAAACTCGGGCAACATCGTAAAAGCTGTAAATGTTGCCAGGGAAAAGCGTATGAAGGTCATTACCCTTACCGGAAAGGATGGAGGCAAACTTAGCCGGATGTCCGATGTAGAGATACGTGCCCCAAAATCACCCTATTCCGACAGGGCGCAGGAAATTCATATCAAGATCATTCATTCGCTGATACATTTTATAGAATTGAAATTGGGGAATGTGAAATAATTTTCTTACCTTACATCCTCAAAATGCTTGTATCATGCTGGTCAAGACATATGGAAGCGCAGTCCAGGGAATTGATGCCACTACGGTAACCATCGAGGTTAACGAATTTCAGGGCATCAATTTTCATCTTGTAGGCTTACCTGATAGTGCTGTGAAGGAAAGCCAACAGAGAATCTTCTCCGCGATAAGAACCAATGGTTTCAAAATTCCAGGGAAAAAAATCGTGATCAATATGGCTCCTGCTGACATCCGCAAGGAGGGCTCGGCGTACGACCTGCCCCTGGCCATGGGCGTACTGGCAGCTACGGGGTGCATCCAGGCCAACGGGCTGGACAAATATGTTATCATGGGAGAACTTTCCCTGGATGGTGGTGTACAGCCCATCAAAGGAGTATTGCCCATAGCCATCAAAGCCCGGAAAGAAGGTTTCAAGGGATTCATCCTGCCGGAAAAAAATGCCCGGGAGGCGGCGGTTGTAAATGATCTGAATGTTTATGGCGTACAAAACCTGAGGGAGGTGATCCGGTTCTTTACAGGTGAAAACACCCTTGAAAGAACCATTGTCAATACAAGGGATGAATTCTTTGCCAATCTGGCCAACCACGAGATCGACTTTTCCGACGTCAAAGGCCAGGAAAATGTTAAAAGGGCCCTGGAAATTGCAGCAGCTGGAATGCACAATGTCATTATGATCGGCCCGCCTGGTGCAGGAAAAACCATGCTGGCCAAGCGGCTTCCTACCATCATTCCACCCCTTACCCTTCACGAAGCCCTGGAAACAACCAAAATCCATTCTGTAGCGGGCAACATGGATCCCAATACCTCCCTGATGACCCGAAGGCCTTTCAGAACGCCCCATCACACAAGTTCGGATGTAGCTTTAGTCGGTGGAGGAAGTTATCCACAACCCGGTGAGATCTCCCTGGCCCATAATGGTGTACTTTTTCTGGATGAATTGCCTGAATTTCCAAGATCTGTACTGGAAGTAATGCGTCAGCCTCTTGAGGACAGGGTAATCACCATCTCCCGGGCAAAATTCACAGTAGAATACCCGGCCAGCTTCATGCTTGTGGCTTCGATGAATCCATGCCCCTGCGGTTATTACAACCACCCCGACAAGGAATGTGTTTGCACCCCGGGCAACATCCAGCGTTATATGAACAAAATCTCCGGTCCCCTTCTCGATCGCATCGATATTCATATTGAAGTGGTACCCGTTTCCTACGAAGAGCTTTCCGACATAAGACAGGCTGAATCCAGCGACAAGATAAGGGAACGGGTTATCGCTTCGCGGGAGCGGCAGTCTCACCGATTCCAAAACCACGACAACATCTATTCCAACGCACAAATGCACAGCAAAATGATCCGCCAGCATTGCGAGATCGATTCGGCAGGGAAAAACCTGCTGAAAAGGGCCATGGAAAACGTCGGGCTATCCGCACGTGCCTACGACCGGATACTGAAAGTCGCCCGGACCGTTGCGGACCTGGAGGACAGCGATTCCATCCAGGCCCATCATCTGGCCGAAGCCATAAACTACAGAAGCCTTGACCGGGAAAACTGGGGAAGCTGACTCAAGTTCCACTGGTATTGATAACGTCTAAATTTTAGCACAGGTTTAATGAACTGTTAAATTGAGCATTTTATGAAACTACAGAACCTATCCAAATTAATACTGCTGTTCGTCTCTGTAATAACAATAACTTTACTAACCGGCAACACTTTCAGAAAAACCCCACATCTATCCAATAAACCGGAAAATGATCCGGATATTCAGCCTATAGCACCCTACCCGGAAAATCCCTTCTACTTTAGCTGGAAAGGAGAACCCGTATTTCTCCTGGGGGCTGCCAATTTCCATAGCTGGACGCCCATCAGCAGACCGGAAAATGTCGACATCAAAAAGCAAATGGATCGCCTGGCGAAAATTATGGAGGAAATCAACAGTCCGCATGTTCGGGGCTTTGTTCGATGCCTTCCTTATGATCCTAACAACCACATGCATGACGGACATGTGCCCGTTGTATTACAGCCCTGGCAGAAAACTGAGGATGGCCGCTATGATCTGACCCGGATAAATCCGTCATGGAAAGAAAGGCTGACCCGTTATCTCAAACTAGCCTTTGAACGGGATATCATTGTCTCCCTGGAAGTATGGGATGACTGGTCAATTACCCGCGGACCGGGAGGACAGTATGACCCCGGACCTAATGCAGGCTGGAACGCCCATCCATTTAATCCCAGGAACAATGTGAATTATGATGGATCCACTCTGCCGGATACCACCTCGGCTTGCGGTGCTCCTTTTTATAGCACCATCCCCTCGGCCGGGAATATTAAAAGTGTGCTCAGGCTGCAGAAAAATTATGTAGATGAATTGATGGCCATAGCAGATGACTATCCCAATGTGATCATCAACATTTCCAATGAGAGCCGGGCCAACCTTAAATGGAGCCGCTACTGGGCGGAATACATCCGGAAAAAGCTGCCCGGAACATATATGATAGGTGATATGCCATCCACCAACCGGAAAGATGGTGGCGGGCAGTGCCAGGATAAATTCAGCCCCCTCACTCTCTCAACGGACCCAACTTATGATTATGCAGACATATCCCAGGGTGTATCGGGCCATGAATTCAATACCGTCACAGGGCAGGTGATCAACGGGGCGAAAAGAATTCATTCCTACCGTCAAAGCATGCAATCCGAAGGAGAAGAAAAGCCACTGGTTGTTTCCAAAGATTATACACGAGATGAACAGGGTGGCAGGATGGTTTTGTGGAGCCGTTTTATGGGTGGTTCAGCTTCAGCCCGTTTCCACAGGCCATCGGGTGATCATGGTCCGGAGGTCGTAAGCTTTCAGCACGAAACCGTTAAAAACCTGGGAAAGTTCATTGCAACGATACCCTTCTGGAGAATGGCACCGGCTCCTGAAAAAATACGGTCATTACCGGAAAATGCCAGTGCCAATATACTTGCCCTGGCAAAAAGCCATATCGTTGTACAATTAATCAATGGCAGCAAAGGGAAAGAGATTCTGCTGGATATGGAACCCGGAGACTGGAACTATCAATGGATACAGCCTGAATATTACGGGAAAGCCTCAACAAGCGCCCTGGAAGCCAAAAAAGGAGACACCATCATAAAAATTCCGGGCAATCAAAAGCATCAAATCCTGCATCTATACACGGGTAACTAAAACTAAGGCTGCCACTTTAAACTTTGTATTTTGTCAGTTCAATTTTTCATTTAAATTTGTCACACCATTCATCAAAAATGGCGAGTTTTTTATCTTATTTAAGGAAGCATGTAATTTAAAACCAAATAAACTGGAGGCATATGGACTACATTATTTACAGCATTCCTGTACTGGCAGTATTGGGATTTATATTTATTGCGTGGAAAACGTCCTGGGTTAACAAACAACCGGAAGGAACCCAGAAGATGCAAGACATTGCCCGTCGCGTGAGAGAGGGAGCAATGGCATTTTTAAAGTCGGAATACAGATATCTTATTGTTTTTGTGATAGCCGTTGCTATCCTGTTATTCTTTAAAAGTACTACAGAAGCAGATTCCAATGGTTTTGTAGTGCTTTCGTTTGTTCTTGGTGCCTTTTTATCCGGGTTAGCCGGATTTTTAGGTATGCGTATAGCTACCAAAGCCAATGTAAGAACCACCCAGGCGGCCAAAGATTCATTAAACAAAGCGCTTGGCATTGCCTTCAGCGGAGGCTCCGTTATGGGCATTGGCGTTGTTTCACTGGGTGTTATAGGACTAAGCTTTCTTTTCATTCTTTATCATTTTGTAATTGGTGTCAACTGGGATTTAGCACTAATTCTTAATGTGATATCGTCCTTCTCACTGGGTGCATCTTCTATAGCCCTCTTTGGAAGGGTAGGCGGCGGAATATACACCAAAACTGCCGATGTAGGAGCAGACTTAGTTGGTAAAGTAGAAGCCGGCATTCCGGAGGATCATCCGCTCAACCCCGGCACCATTGCCGACAATGTGGGTGATAACGTAGGAGACGTTGCAGGCATGGGAGCCGACTTGTTTGAATCATTTGTAGGAGCCATTATCTCGACCATGATCCTTGGCGCCACTTTTGTAACCTTAGCGCCTTTTCAGCAAGGATTTGAACTGGGAGCGATTATATTACCCTTAGCACTGGCAGGTGTTGGCATACTTACATCCATTGTGGGCACCTTTTTTGTCCGTGTCAAATCGGGCGGCGATCCACAAAAAGCGTTAAACAAAGGTGAAACGAGTTCCATGCTCATCATGATCGTTGCCTCATTTTTCCTTATTCAGTGGCTTTTACCCAGTTCATGGTCAACCGAAACATTTTTAGGAGGATCCCAAACCTATTCCTCCCTCAATGTATTCTTTGCTGCTTTAGTGGGAATAGCCGTGGGATACCTGATCGGCAGAGTTACCATATATTTTACGGCAACAGGAAGAAAACCGGTAAAAGGCATTATCCATAAATCCATCACAGGTTCAGCCACCAACATTATGGGAGGCCTTGAAGTAGGTCTGTTATCCACAGCCATTCCCCTTTTGGGAATAGCCGCAGGCATCATTATCGCGTTTTCCCTGGCAGGCCTTTATGGTATCGCTGTGGCAGCAGTTGCTCTGCTTGCCAATGTAGGCTATCAATTATCTGTGGATGCTTACGGCCCGATAGCTGATAATGCAGGAGGAATGGCTGAAATGAACGAGCTTCCTTCAGAAGTCAGGGACCGCACAGACAAACTGGATGCTGTAGGAAATACCACGGCTGCCATTGGTAAAGGATTTGCCATTGGTTCGGCCACACTTACTGCACTGGCATTATTCTCAGCATTCATGCAGCAGGCCAACATAACAAATATTGACATAGCAGACCCTAAGATTATGGCCGGGTTGCTTGTAGGAGCCATGCTCCCCTTCTTATTCTCATCACTCGCACTGGGAGCTGTTGGAAGAGCATCCAGGTCGATGATTGAAGAAATACGGCGTCAGTTCAATACCATTCCTCCTTTGACGGAAGCACTGAAAGTATTGAAAAAATACGGTGGTGAAGTTGAAGATGTGAATGATGAAGAACGAAAGGTACTGGAAGACGCTGATGGCTCAGCTGATTACCAGAGATGTGTGGAGATTTCCACCAAATCCTCTCTTAAGGAAATGATGTTGCCTGGTACACTGGCTGTTGTGACCCCTGCACTGGTAGGCTACCTGGGAGGACCCCAGATATTAGGTGGACTCCTGGCAGGCGTAGTCGCTTCAGGTGTCCTGATGGCCATCTTCCAGGCCAATGCCGGCGGTGCTTGGGACAATGCCAAGAAAATGATAGAAGATGGTTACGAATACCAGGGAGAATATTACGAGAAAGGCAGTGATACACACAAAGCCGCTGTTGTAGGCGACACAGTAGGTGATCCGCTGAAGGATACCTCAGGTCCTTCATTAAACATTCTGATCAAGCTGATGTCCATTGTAGCCCTGGTAATCGCCCCGGGCATTGCCCTGCAAGACACAGGTCAACAAGCCGAAAAGGACGAGGCCTCTGAAAAAGAAATCACTATTGAAGCCAGTCAATCTGAAACCTATGATGCAGGCAATACCTTACACCTAATAAATTATCTGAGATCCGGTAAGCAAAATATTGCCAAAAATCATATCGAAATCAATCAAGATGAGATAGCGGCAGACTTTGATTTACTCAGTTCAGCAGGCCTGTCAAAAGAAATAAATAGGCACCGGCAAAATAAAAGTTCTCTTTTTAGCAAACAATAAGAAAGAATTTTACCGGTTTTATAGAAAAGTTTCATTAAAAAAGCCCGTTATCCGGGCTTTTTTAATGAAACTTTTTTTGGCATATAATTTGCTAGAAGATTAGCAATCAAATAAAAGATACAATGATGAAAAACATTCCTCTGTTCCTGATATTGATCATATTGCCGTTAGTAATGATTGTTCAGTCGTGCGAGAATACCGACGGGGAAATGTCGCGGGAAGAAGCGGCATCTGTCCGTGATGATGCACTTAGCGCTGAAATGTTTGAAGATATTTTCAATGAAACGGATCAGATCCTGGAAGATCGGTTCAGCGGACTGAAAGGGGACTTAAAAGATACGTGCAAAACGGTTACCATGGAGAAGATAGATACCCTTAACCGCAGAATTACCATTGATTATAGCAAGGGGAATTGTGAAGACTTCCATGGAAGGGTAAAAAAAGGGAAAATTATTGTCACGACTTCAGGAAGATACAGGAAAGAAGGATTTACCAGAACCATTCGCTTTGAAGATTTCTATGTGAATGAATTTAAGATAGAAGGCACCAAAACGGTAATCAATGAAGGGAAAAACGATAACGGACATGTCGTGTACTCCATTTCTCTAAAAAACGGGAAAATCAGCACTCCTGGTGGACTTATTATAACAAGAAAATTTGATAAAACACGCGAATGGATCAAAGGATATGATACGCCGCTTTATCAATGGGACAATGAATACCTGGTAACAGGGACTGCTTCAGGAACCAACAGGAATGGAGTGAATTATACACGGACCATTAACGATCCGTTGCATACATCGGCAACCTGCCGCTATATCCTATCGGGAACTGCGGAAATAGAGACGGGCGGCAAACCATCCATTCTTATAGATTATGGTGACGGCGATTGTGATGACAGGGCTACAGCAACCGTTAACGGCACCACTAAAGAAATTCGATTAAAGCGATAGTTTGCGTGTTGTTTATCTTTAAAGAGTAAGGGGTTTCGGCAACCAATTGACCGGAACCTCTTTTCATTGGTACCTTCCCATTTGGAAAGAAATTCAATGTAATTACATAAAATCTTTTAAGTCTCATTCCCGGGTCAAATCCTGGAAAACCTCTTCCAGGCTTTTTTCTTTCTTCTGCATGGAAAGAACGGAAAGTCCTGTTTGTACTGCAAAATCGAATATGCGCTGACGAACGTCCGCTTCATCCATACTCTCCAACAACCAGTTTTTTGCATCTATCTTGCGTACCCGGTTGACGCCCTCAATGGCTGATAAGGTATCTTCTTCAACTTCGCGGTTGAATTCCACCTGAACGGTTTGCTTGTTTTCTTCAAGCCTGGAGGAGATGTTTTCCACCTTATCGTCAGCGACAATCCTTCCGTTGTTGATCACTATAATCCGGTCGCAGATGGCTTCTACCTCCTGCATGATATGCGTTGAAAGTAGCACAGTTTTTTCCTCTCCAAGTCTGGATATCAAACTTCTTATCTCGGCAATTTGATTCGGATCCAGGCCGGTGGTCGGTTCGTCCAGGATCAACACACCCGGATCATGAATGATGGCCTGAGCCAAACCTACTCTTTGCCGATATCCCTTTGACAGCGTACTGATTTTCTTGGTCTTTTCCTTGTTCAAACCAGTAAGCTCAATCACCTCGTGGATCCGCTGCTCGGTTTGCCTGCCCAGATTATAGAGGCCGGCAACATATTCAAGGTATTCCTTGATATACATTTGGGTATATAAAGGATTGTGTTCCGGAAGGTAGCCAATGTCATTCCTGATTTCCAGGGTTTCCTGCAGAGCATTCTTCTCATTGATCCAGGCTTCACCGGAATTCGGCATCATATAGCCGGTTAGTATCTTCATGGCGGTAGTTTTTCCGGCACCGTTAGGCCCGATGAAACCAACAATCTCTCCTGGCTTGACTTCAAAGCTCACATTGTCCAGTGCTTTCTGGGTGCCGTAATACTTTACAAGTTCCTTGGCTTTAATTGACATAACTCAAATTTTAACTTATCCCCATTAAATTCTAAACAAATTTACCGTTTTCCGCGGTTAATCTGCTTTAATCCATTCAATAAATGAAAATGACTTTCGAATATACAAAAATAACCAACAGAATCACTGAACAAATGAATATAAGTAATGTTAATCCTTGCGACTTTTGTAATTATCATTTAATGTGATTAATTTAGCATATCGCTTAACTGATTACCCTAAAGCATTTATCAACATTTTCAAATAACAGACGGGGATTCTACTATGGCACATAAAATATTGGTTACCCACCGCATACCGGTTGAGGGACTGAAAGAGCTGGAAGGGGACTTTGAAGTGAAAGTCCCGGAATCCAAATATTTCAGCCGTGAAGAACTGGCTGAGATGATTTCCGAATATGATGCACTCATTCCCGTTTTCGGATTTGAGATTGGCCGGGATCTCATTGAAAAGGGAAAGAACCTGAAGATCATTGCCAATTTTGGCGCAGGATACAACAACATTGATGTACAGGCAGCCACAGAGCGAAATATTGTGGTCACAAACACCCCGGCCACAGTGATTGAACCAACGGCAGAACTGGCTTTTGCTTTACTATTATCCCTGGTAAGGAGGGTGGCTGAATTCGACCGGAAAATCAAACATAAAGAAGAAATCCGGTGGGAAGTAATGGCCAACCTGGGGCATACGCTTGAAGGCAAAACATTGGGCATCATAGGCATGGGTAACATTGGAAAATCCATGGCATTGAAAGCAAAAGCCTTTGGTATGAACATCCTATATTACACCAGGACACCCATGGATTATACAGATGAAAAGGCCTATTCAGCCCGCTACCATAAGTTGGATGAATTGCTCAGAAAATCGGATGTTGTATCCCTGCATACTCCGCTGAATGAAAATACCCGTCATCTTATGGGAGACAATGAATTCATGAAGATGAAGAAAGGTGCCTTCGTGATCAATACTGCGAGGGGTGCGGTTATTAATGAAAAGGCCCTGATCCGCTATCTCAGGAACGGTCACCTGGGAGGTGCCGGCCTTGATGTTTATGAATTTGAACCCCATATCAGCGAAGAACTGATGGAAATGAGCAATGTTGTGCTTGCTCCCCATATCGGAACGGCAAATTATGAAACAAGAAGAGCCATGGCTGAAGAGGCTGCCAACAATATAGTTAAATTTTACAAGGGTGTTCGACCCCCCAACCAGGTTAACCTGCTTGATGAACAGCCAGGGAAAAAATAATTTCCTATTCTTTTTCTTCCGAGAAGGAAGCTTTGAAGTATTGCCTGTTCATTCGGGCGATGTGCTCCAGCGAAATGGCCTTGGGGCATTCCACTTCGCACGCCTCGGTGCTGGTACAGCTTCCAAACCCCAGTTCATCAGCTTTTGCAAGCATGTCAAGCGCCCTGCGCCTGGCTTCAGGTATACCCTGGGGTAGAAGGGCAAGCTGTGAGATCTTTGCCGATACAAACAGCATGGCTGAGGAATTCTTGCAGGCAGCTACACAAGCGCCGCATCCAATACAAACACCGGCGTCAAAAGCTTTTTCTGCATGCTGCTTTTTTACCGGTATCTGGTTCGCTTCAGGTGCAGAACCCACATCCACCGCAACGAATCCCCCGGCTTCCATAATTGTTTCAAAAGCGCTCCTGTCAACAATCAGGTCCTTTATGACAGGGAAAGGCTTCGCTCTCCAGGGTTCAACCACAATTTTCTGCCCGTCGCTGAAAGAACGCATATGGAGCTGGCATGTGGCCACGTCTTTTTCGGGCCCGTGAGGCCTGCCGTTGATGAAAAGCCCGCAGGAACCGCAAATGCCCTCCCGGCAATCATGCTCAAAGGCCACAGGATCCTCTCCCCGCTTGATAAGCTTATCATTCAAAGCATCAAGCATCTCCAGGAAGGACATTTCAGGATTGATATTATCCAGTTCATAATTTACAAATTTCCCTTTGGTCTTATTATCAGGCTGTCGCCATATCTGAAGGTTTACTTTCATACCAGTAAAATTTAAACAAACAAAACTCAGATCGATTATTTATAACTTCTTACCTTTACTTCGGTAAATTCGTAATGAAGCGGCTCCTTATGCAGAGCGGGCATCTTGTTGTCGCCCTGGTACTCCCATGCCGCAACATACATGTAATTCTCATCATCCCGCATGGCTTCACCCCCTTCGGTTTGGTATTCCTCACGGAAATGGGCACCGCAGGACTCATTTCGGTTAAGGGCATCTTCAATAAGCAACTGGCTTAAATCGAAAAAATCACCTACTCTCAGGGCCTTTTCCAGTTCCTGGTTCACCTGGTTCATACTCCCCGGGATGTTCACATCCCTGTAAAATTCGTCTTTCAATTGTTTAACCTGTTCACGGGCTTCCTCCAACCCTTCCTTATTGCGCTTCATACCACAATGATCCCACATAATTTTCCCCAACCGTTTGTGAAACGAGGAAGCAGTTTGAGAACCATTGATGGAAAGCAATTTTTCAAGCTTCTCCCTGGCATCACTCTCTGCTTTGGCAAATTCTTCCCGGCTGGTTTCAGGTGCACGTGTCTTGATTTTGTCGGCCAGATAATTACCAATCGTATTGGGTAAAATGAAGTACCCATCTCCGGCACCCTGCATCAGCGAGCTGGCACCAAGTCTATTGGATCCGTGATCGGAAAAATTGGCCTCACCGATGGCATACAACCCCGGGATGGTGGTCATCAGCTCGTAATCCACCCAAAGTCCTCCCATGGTATAATGACCGGCGGGATAGATCTTCATTGGGGTCTCATAGGGGCTGTCACCTGTAATCTTCTGGTAAAGATCGAAAAGGTTCCCGTACTTATTGCCAATAGCCTTTGCACCCTGTTCCTTAATGGCATGCTTAAAATCCAGGTATACGGCCTGGCCGGTGGGACCTACACCATATCCCGCGTCACATCGTTCCTTGGCAGCTCTTGAAGCCACGTCACGGGGAACCAGGTTTCCAAAAGCCGGGTATTTTCGTTCCAGGTAATAATCCCTTTCCTCCTCCGGGATTTCATTGGGATCTCTTGTATCACCTTTTTCTTTGGGTACCCAGATGCGCCCGTCGTTTCTGAGGGATTCGGACATCAGGGTCAGCTTCGATTGAAAATCACTCAACTGGGGTATGCATGTAGGATGAATCTGAATAAAACTTGGATTGCCAAAATAAGCTCCCTTCCGGTAGGCGATCATCGCAGCGGAAGCATTGGAGGTAACACCAAGGGTAGATAAATAATAGATTGTACCATAACCCCCTGTTGCCAGCACGACAGCGTGAGCGGAATGCCTTTCCAGTTCGCCGGTCACCAGGTTTCTGGTTATGATGCCCCTGGCTTCTCCATCAACCAGCACAAGTTCCAACATCTGGCGGCGATGGTACATCTTCACCTTTCCCCTGGCAATCATCCGCTTCAGAGCGGAATAGGAACCCAGCAGAACCTGCTGACCGGTCTGCCCCTGGGCATAGAAGGTCCTGGACACCTGCACTCCGCCAAATGAACGGGTAGCGATCTGCCCACCGTATTCCCTTGCAAAGGGTACTCCCTGTGCGGTTAACTGATCAATGATGCCGTTGCTGACTTCGGCTGCCCGGTAAACATTCGCTTCCCGCGCCCGGTAATCGCCTCCTTTAATCATATCGTAAAACAGCCTGTAAACACTGTCGCCATCGTTGCGATAATTCTTGGCAGCATTGATCCCGCCCTGCGCAGCTACAGAATGTGCACGACGCGAGCTGTCCTGGTAACAAAATGCCTTGACATTATAACCCAGCTGGGCCAGCGAAGCTGCTGCAGAGGCACCGGCTATCCCGGTACCGACAACAATGACATCCAGCTTCTTCTTGTTTGCGGGACTCACCAGCTTCATGGTTTCAAGATAATTGCTCCATTTCTCCTTTAAAGGTCCCTGGGGGATTTTTGAGTCTAGTACTGCCATAATGTGTAGCCTTAATTGTCTTATGTTGTGTTATTTTGTAAAAATAAAATTCCAAATTACAAGCATATTTGGCTTTTGGTGCTTCATAAAAAATTTAGCACAGAATATTTCTCCCTGTTAATTAGCTGTCACCAAAAAATAGATTGGTATCGTGGAAAAACCGACTCCCATGATCACTGCAAAAACATAGGCAATTCTTTTCAGGCGGATTCTCCATAAATCGTTGTTCCATCCCAGTGACTGAAAAGCTGCCCAGAACCCGTGTGATAAATGCAAAGCAAGGAAGATGGCTCCCAGGATATAAATCAGGTCGTACCACCACCAATTGATAAATAAACTGGAAACCAATCCGTAAAGATTATGCATTTCTGTTCCGTTGACCATAACTGTGTCTACATGGCCGAACTTAATCTTCCAGAAAAAGTTGGAAAGGTGGATCACAAGGTATATCAAAATAAAAGCCCCAAGAATGAACATGTTCCTCGAAGGCCAGGTGGTGCTCTCCCTGCGGTCGATCTTTTTATAATGCACAGGCCTTAAACGCTGGTTCTGCAGGGTAATATAAACCGAATAAATGATATGAACGATGAACCCAATAGCCAGTAAGGGTTCAATGACCATAATCACCGGGTTGGTAGCCATAAAATGGGCTGCTTCGTTAAAGGCGTCAGACCCTGCCATCAAAAATGAATTAACAGTTAAATGCACGATGAGGAATAGGATGAGAAAGATCCCGGTCACGCTCATGATGAACTTTTTCCCGACTGATGAGGTAAAAAAACTACTCATAGATCCTGTTTTTAATTAAATTTTATAAACTTGCGTGAATTGACAAATTTAGGTACATATACAAATATATTCTTATGATTGGTTAAAATAAATGTTTCTTAACAGAAATTCAATAATTTAAATTTATTCTAATTTATGCATAATCCTTTCTCATATAAATTCTTCACCAAGAACAGGCAAAAATTAAAGGGACACCTGGATGACGACTCCCTTGTTCTCCTGTTTTCAAACCACAGAATGCCCAGGAACGGTGACCAGTATTTTCCATTCCGGCAAAATTCAGATCTATTCTATTTGTCAGGTATCGAACAGGAAAACACCATCCTGTTAATTGAAAAGGGAAAGGACTACCTTTTCATAGATGAACCGGACAGCCGGGCCTCACTTTGGGAAGGAGACAGGTTACGGGCGGATGAAGCAGAAAAAATTTCAGGTATTGATAACATTCAATGGACCCACGATTTTGAAAAGACCCTGGGCAAACTGCTGCATTCAAAGAAAAATCTCTATTTCAATGTTCATGAAAAATTAAACACGGGAGGAGTAAAATCACAAGATGAAATGCATCTTGAACGTTTACGCAGGGATTACCCGTTTCATTCCTTTTTAAGCCTGAAGCCCATAATATCGGAGCTCAGGTTAAGAAAAGAACCTGAAGAGATTGATGCAATAAAAAGGGCCATTGATATTACCGGCAAAACACTGGATAGCGTTCTTAAGAAAGTACAACCCGGCATTTCAGAAAAAGAAGTGGAAGCAGAAATCAACCATGATTTCATACTGCAGGGTGCCAATGGCCTTGCATTCGAAGCCATCGTTGCCTCCGGCAGAAATGCTACAGTTCTGCATTATACAAAAAACAGCGGAATTTGCAGGGACAGGGAGATGCTTCTCCTCGACTTCGGGGCCGAATACCGGAATTATGCAGCGGACATCACAAGAACCTTCCCGGTGAACGGCCGATTTTCATCCAGGCAGAGAGAGTGTTACCATGCCGTGCTGGAAGTAATGAAAACTGTGCAAAAGGACATTCAACCAGGCATCACCATCAAGGAACTCAACGACAAAGTTATTGAACAGCTCACCGAAAAACATATCCAGCTGGGCCTTTACAAAAGGGACGATTTGAAGAACAAAGAAAACCCTGTATGGAAAAAATTCTTCCCCCATGGAGTATCGCATTTCATCGGCCTCGATGTGCATGATTACGGCAACAAAAACGTTATCCTGGACAAAGGAATGGTCATTAGCTGGGAACCCGGAATTTACATACCCGAGGAAAATATGGGCATCCGGATTGAGGATGATATCCTGGTGGATACTCCGGCGGTAAACCTGTCTTCAGGGATTCCGAAGGAAATTGAGGAGCTGGAGGAGCGGATGAAATGAGAAAATAAGAAAATGAGTGAATGATTGAATGCTTAAATATGCAATAAATTCAGCTAACACTCCATTTAATCATTTTATCATTTAAGCATTCTATCATTACTTTAACTGTTAACCGTTTAAAAATCATGTTGTAAGATGCTAACCAAAACCCGGGCCATAGCCTTGCATCACATCAAATACTCCGATACGAGTGTTATTCTTACAGCCTACACCGAGGCTTTTGGGAGGCTTTCCTTTATACTTCAGGGCATAAGGAGGAAAAACTCAAAAATGAACCTCAACCTGTTTCAGCCTCTCTTCCTCACCGAACTTGAAATTTATCACAAAGAGCAAAGAGAACTGCAGAAGATCAGGGAAGCCACCAATGCTTACTCTTTCCAGTCCATTCCTTATGATTACAGGAAAAGGCCCATTGCCCTTTTCATTGCAGAAGTGCTTTATAAATCCCTACAGGAAGAAGAATCCAATCCCGAACTTTTCGGTTTTCTGTTCAACCACATCAAAATGCTTGATCTCAAAGAAGAAGGAATCGGCAATTTTCACCTTTATTTCCTGGTTCATCTCACCAAATACCTCGGGTTTTTCCCACAGAACAACTATACTGCTTCCCTACCCTTTTTCGACATGCAAAATGGAAAGTTTACTGCTTTAAAACCCCTTCATAATCATTATCTAGAACCATCAAACAGCGAGCATCTTCATGAGCTCTTAAAGCCCTCGGGTAAACAACACCAGGAACTTCGAATAAGCAGGGACAGCAGGCTTCAGATACTTCATGGCCTGCTGGATTTTTACTATCTGCATAACCCGGGAATGGGGCATATCAAGTCTTTTGAGATTCTGAAAGAGACCTTTCGATAGCCCATTTTGGCGAAGGGCTAAAAATTATTGACAAACATCTTCTGTTAGCAGCTTGTAATGGTTTCACGAGACTGAATTATTTTTAAATTTACGCTCTTTTTCAAAGGAGGGAAGATGTTTGGAAATAAACTCAAAGACACTACAAAAGATCTGTTTTCGATCATTACAGACAAATCAAATGAATATGATGCAATCAACCTGGTTCAGCCCCAACACAGTGATTGCCCAAAAAGGCTTGCAGCACTTGCGCAACATTATATTACATCGGGATATAACCATTATGCACCACCATACGGGGTTTATGAATTGAGAGAACAGGTTGCGGCCAAGGTAATGGAAGATTACAGCACTGAAGTAAATCCCAATAATGAAATCACCATAACGGCGGGAGCCAACCAGGCGGTTCATACAGCAATCAGCTCACTGATATCACAAGATGATGAAGTGGTGGTGTTCGAGCCGGCTTACAAAAGCTATGTACCTTCCATTCAGAATGTAGGGGGCAGGCCCATCTATGTACCCCTGAAACTCCCTGATTACCATATTGACTGGGGTGAACTGCAAAAAGTGATCAATTTAAGAACCAAGATGATCATCATCAACAGCCCGCACAATCCCACTGGAACATTGCTTTCGAAGGAAGACCTTCAGCGGCTTAAGAAAATTGTTAACGGAACCCAGATCACCATTCTGAGCGATGAGGTATTCGAACATTTTATATTCGGGGATAATGAACATCAGAGCATCCTCCAGATACCCGAGCTATATAAAAGAAGCATCGTGGTTTCATCGTTTGGTAAGCTTTTCAACATTCCGGGATGGAAAATCGGTTATTGCATTGCACCGGAGAAATATTCCAATGAGCTGCGGAAAACCCATACTTTTCAGATCAATTCCGTGAACACTCCACTCCAGTATGCCCTCGCAGATTTTCTGAATGAAGGAATCAGTGTGGGCGCCATCAAGGAAAAATATGAATCAAAAAGAGCACTGGTGAGGGATTACCTCAGGCAAACCCGTTTCGGACTCGTGGAAACCAAAGGCACCTATTTTCAGCTGCTCAACTACAACCAAATCAGCAATCAAAAAGATACAGAATTCGTCAAGGATCTGATTTCAGAATACAAACTGGCCCTGTTTCCTTTATCTTTTTATTACCATCACTTTTTGGACAATCATGTAGTGGGAATGAATTTCGCCCATCCCGACGATCACCTCAAAAAAGGGCTGGAAATCCTTCAAAAGATCGGAAATCAGTAAACAACCCTGTTGAATAATACCAGGTATGGGTAAAACCGTTAAAATAACCAGCGGGAAACATAGATATATTTTAACACGGGAATTCAAAGTTCAAATTTTTATCCATATATTTGGATATTCAGCAAATAATAAGGAACCATGCAAATTATCAATTCGCTAGTCAACTGGCTAAATGTAAAAAGGATGTATCAGATTGAACTATTCAAGAATCATCCTTTGGACGTGCAGCGGGAACAACTGTTCAAGCTGCTTGGCAAAGCAGAGAACACGGAATGGGGGAAAAAATATGATTATTCGTCGGTTGAGAGCATTCAGGATTTCCAGGAACGTGTGCCGGTTAACCGGTATGAAGAGATGAAACCATACATCGACCGTTTATTGCAGGGAGAAAGTGATGTGCTCTGGCCGGGGTATATGCGGTGGTTTGCCAAATCATCAGGGACTACCAGCGACAAAAGCAAATTCATACCGGTTAGCAAAGAATCACTGGAAAACTGCCATTTTAGAGGAGGAAAGGATACGCTGGCCATATACTTTTCCAATTACCCCAATAGTCGTCTCTATTCGGGCAAAGGGCTCACGCTGGGAGGCAGCCAGCAAATTAACAAGATCAACAACAAAAGCTTTTACGGTGATTTATCCGCCATTTTGATTGACAATGCTCCTTTCTGGACTTACTTTGTGAAGACACCACGCCAGGACATTGCACTGATGGCCGAATGGGAAGAAAAGCTGGAAAAAATCACCGAAACCACCGTAAAGGAGAACATCACCAACATCAATGGCGTACCTTCCTGGATGCTTGTGCTGCTTAAACACGTATTGAAAAAAACAGGGAAAAACAACATACTTGAAGTGTGGCCCAACCTGGAGCTTTTTGTGCACGGAGGTGTAAGCTTCGGGCCTTACAAGGATCATTTCAGGAAGCTGCTTCCCTCGGATAAAGTTCACTACATGGAAGTATACAATGCCTCGGAAGGATTTTTTGCCATCCAGGATTCTCCCTTACAAAAAGATATGCTTTTGATGCTGGATTACGGGGTTTTCTTCGAATTCGTACCCATGGATGAGCTGGGAAAGGAACATCCCAAAGCCCTGACCCTGGATGAGGTGGAAACCGGGAAAAATTATGCCATAGTCATTTCCACAAATGGAGGGCTCTGGAGGTATATGATCGGTGATACTGTTCAATTCACCAGTTTATACCCGCACAAAATCAAAATTACAGGGCGGACCAAACATTTTATCAATACTTTTGGCGAAGAAGTGATCATCGAAAATGCTGAAAAGGCGCTTGATTCCGCTTGCGAAAAAACAGGTGCGATGGTCAAAGAATATACAGCGGCACCGGTATACATGGGAACAGAATCAAAAGGAAAACACGAATGGATAATCGAATTTGAGAGAGAACCGAAAGATCTTGAACATTTCATCAAATCCCTGGACCAGACCCTGCAATCGATCAACTCGGATTACGAAGCCAAAAGGTATAAAAGCATCACGCTTGATCCGCCTCTTGTGCATAAGGCAGAGCCGGGCTTGTTCTATCAGTGGATGAAAAAAAGAGGCAAGCTGGGAGGTCAAAACAAGGTTCCCAGGTTATCCAACGACCGGAAATACATAGATGACCTGCTGGAATTGAATAAGCAGATGGGAGCATGATATTGTAATATGGGCATATGGATAAATGTGATAATACCTGCCTTTAGAAAGCAGGCTAACACCAAATTTCAAATTACAAATAACAAATAATCTCCAATAATCAATTATTCAATGACCCAAACACTCCCGGCTAAATTTGTCAGCACCATATTTTATGTTTTGCATATAGGCAATTGAAATTTTTTATTTCTGCATTTTTGATATACTCTAATAAAAGATGATGTCTAATATTTAACTGGAAATTATGATTAAAGGATTTATCAAAATCCTTATGATGATAACCTTTTCCATGGTGTTTCAAAGCATCTCGGGACAGCCCGTTGAAAAAATTGAAATAGAGGGGAAAGGATATTCAGTAGATCACATGGGCAATGTATACTGGACCCGCAATCAAACGTTGATCAAATACCAGGCTGGAACTGGAGAAAAATATGAATACACCGACAGTTTCCTGGGGCCGGTTCATACCTTTGATGTCTCCAACCCTCTAAAGATCCTTGTTTATCACAAATCATTCAACCACATTGTATTTCTTGACAAAACCCTCTCCCCAATCCGATCTCCGGTCAATCTGGATGAACTGGGCCTTACAAACGTCGGATCATGCTGCATATCCCATCAGGGAGGCTTCTGGGTGCTGAACAACACGCTCAACCAGGTACAGCATTATACAGAAAATCTTCATCTTACAAACGAAACCACGGTAATCCCTCAAATTGAAGAAACACAAAATACTTCACCTCGCATCACTGAAAAGAACCGGCAATTGTATTGCCATCTGCCAAATTGCTGTGTTTTGGTTTTCGACCGGTTTGGCAACCCGATTCAGCGCTATCCTTTAAAAAATGTTGATAACATTCAAATCCTCAACGGAAATATTTATTATTTTTACAAAGGTTTGTTGAACAGGATAAGCGGGAAAGATGGTGAAAGTGAGGTTGTACAGTTGCCAAAAGGCAACAGTTACTGGGATGATGCGAAAATAGGCAGAGCAAATCTATACCTGCTTAAAAATCATACATTATACATCTATAGCCGTTAAACCCTAAAAATGCTGTATCCGTGAAAAGGAAAAAGGTAAAGAGACATAAGGACGAAAAGCTAAAACGTGTCCATCGCAAAGCCATATTGTTCAATCGTAAAGAGCTCAATGCCATCAATCGCTATTGCAGGAAATACAACATTAAAAACCAGTCCAGGTTCATGAGGGAAACCATCATCTATGCCATTCTGAAAAAGTTTGATGAAGATTATCCTTCGCTTTTCGAAGATCAGCCCAGCTCAGTTATGGAATCAAAAAACAATTCTTAAAACCTTTTCTTAATCATGATGCATATAGCAATAGCAGGAAATATCGGATCGGGCAAGACCACGCTGGCAGGTTTGCTGGCCAAACATTACGGCTGGGAGGTGCATTACGAAAAGGTAGATGAAAATCCATACCTGATCGATTTTTACGAGGACATGCAGCGATGGTCCTTCAACCTGCAGATCTATTTTTTGAACACCCGTTTCAACCAGATTCTGAAGATCAAGAACTCGGGGAAAACAATCATACAGGACCGGACCATTTACGAAGACGCCCATATTTTTGCTCCCAACCTCCATTCCATGGGGCTGATGTCTACCCGGGATTTTGAAACCTACTTCTCCCTTTTCAACCTGATGACCTCCCTGTTAGACCCACCCGACCTGATTCTCTACCTGAGGGCCTCCGTCCCAACACTGGTTAACCAGATACAGAAAAGAGGCAGGGACTACGAGAACAACATCCGGCTGGATTACCTGAAAAAGCTCAACGATCGATACGATTCCTGGATAGACAGCTATAACCTGGGAAAATTGCTTACCATTAACGTAGATGACCTTAATTTTTCCGAAAGCAAGGAAGATTTGCGCAAGGTGATCGATAAAATCGATGCCGAGATACACGGGTTATTTTAATAAAAAATTCAACCTGCTTTACAACTTTCTGAATGTTTTACTCGTCTTAGTAACAAAGACACGTAACTTTACGTATATGAAACGTCTTATATTGATCATATTAATAATTGGGCTGGCCGCAGGATTTCCTTCCTGCACGGAGGATGAATTCCTGGAGCCAACAACCATTGATCTGCAAATAAAGATGGTCAATACCAAACCTTTTGAGGATTTACCTGAACAGGCA
>Ga0207797_1000078_pt1 | contig 62469 bp, 44 predicted proteins | sample PRCRCaboRojoPR_6_FD_187275 | JGI IMG/M metagenome (GOLD analysis project Ga0207797, IMG submission 187275) | Marine sediment microbial community from Cabo Rojo, Puerto Rico - PR CR 10% Liquid 1 (SPAdes) | ecosystem: Environmental > Aquatic > Marine > Coastal > Sediment | place: Cabo Rojo, Puerto...
TCGGCCTTCGACTCGCTGAGCCTGCACCTCTCCACGGCCTTCGGGGGCGATGCGTCGAACGCGGCCATCGTCAGCGAAACCGTGGCGACCGACAGCCTTCTCGACAAGCAGCACGAGGAAGACGTTCGCGGCAACGGCGCGCCCTCGGAGCCGGATGCGCCCCTTCCGGCCAGCGACCGGCCCGACCGTGGCACATCGACGTAACTTTCAGGACCGCCGTTCAACGCATTAATCGTTTGGTCAATATAGCTTACCAACACCCCATACATGGTTGAAGCCGAATTGCGACCTGCTACACGGTCGCCCCTTCGTACGTGACCCTGACCCGTACCCCCTTAGACGACTCTCTGTCACTGACGACCTTTCTGCCTTATGTCTACCGATACGAACGTGCAGGAGCAGCAATTCAAGGAGCGGGATGCCGACCTCTGGAAGAAGGTTCGTTATAAGGCCATGCACAGCCTGGACTGGCTGTTCGGCTCGTACTCGCTCGTCGGCGACAAGCCCGTGCACGATCCGTCCAACTTTGCATGGGCGCGCCAACTGGAGGACAACTGGACGGTCATGCGGGAGGAGCTGAACGACATCCTTCAGCACCGCGAGGCCCTTCCCAACTTTCATGACATCACCGAGGACGCTTCCACCATTTCGCAGGACGACAAGTGGAAGACGTACTTCTTCTACGGATACGGCAAGAAGGCGGAGGAAAACTGTGCCCGTTGCCCGCGCACGACGGAGCTGATTGAGCAGGTACCGGGCATGACCACCGCCTTTTTCTCCATTCTCTCCCCGGGCAAGCACATCCCGCCCCACCGCGGGCCCTACAAGGGGGTGCTTCGCTACCACATGGGCTTGAAGGTTCCCGAACCCGCCGAAAAGTGCCGGATCCGCGTCGACGATCAGATCGTCAACTGGGAGGAGGGCGAGAGCATGGTGTTCGACGACACCTACAACCACGAGGTGTGGAACGAGACCGATGGCGAGCGGGCGATTCTTTTCCTCGACGTGAAGCGTCCGTTGCCGCAGCCGCTCTCGACGTTCAACGACGTGATAATGGCTGCCCTGCGGCAGACGTCGGTCGTCCAGGATGCGCAGGAGAACCAGAAGCAGTGGTCGAAACGCCTCGACGAAGCCGAAGCCCAGCAGCCGAGCGACTCGGGCGATGCCGTGCCCGCGAGCTCCACAGCGTAGCAGGCACGGCCCCGGCCTCCGGCCCGCCGTCCTCGTCCAACCGTCGCGCCCGCCTCCCGGCCTTGGTTGACGACCGCGCGGCGGGAGCAAATGCCTCTCCCGCCGTCGTTTTCGGTGCCGACGGTCCGAGACCGAGTCGCCGGTGCTCTCTTCCAGCCCGGCGCCGCGGCCGTGCGTACCGCCGGGGCATCGCCGCCCCGCAAAACCGCGGCCCGCTCTGGACGTATACGGGTTTGTGCGGTTGGACGCGGAGATGCGTCGCCGGAACGTGGATTCGTGTCCCTCTTTGGGGCCTGTTACGAAACTGTGTTCCGGTCTGCGCATTCCGTTGGTCCCCGACCGGTCGACGCTGCTTGAGGAGCTGTCGCCGGAGCGCTCCGGAGCAATGGACGCGATCCCACAGGACTTCGGTCCTTCGTCAGCCTCTGTTCAGCCTCTCGCTCCCGCTGCATGGGCCTCCTCCTTGCTTACGTTGCCTTAGCACTCGGCGTCTCGTTTCTATGCTCGGTCATGGAAGCGGTCCTGCTGAGCGTGACGCCGTCGTATGTGGCTGCCCTCGAACGGGAGGGAGACACGGTCGGCGAGCGTCTGCATGAGATGAAGGACGACATCGACCGTCCCCTGTCGGCCATCCTCAGCCTGAACACGATTGCCCACACCGTCGGCGCGGCCGGGGCCGGCGCGCAGGCCGCCGTCGTCTTCGGGGAGGCCTACACGGGCATCATCGCCGGGGTGCTCACACTGCTGATCCTGGTGCTCTCCGAGATCATCCCCAAGACCCTCGGCGCCGTGTACTGGCGCACCCTGGCCCCCGCGGTGGTGCACACCCTGGTGCCCACCATGGTGCTGATGTGGCCGCTTGTCAAGCTCTCGCAGGGCATCACGTACCTGCTGTCGGAAGACGAGAGCTCGGCCACGTTCAGCCGGGAGGAATTCACCGCGCTGGCCGAAATTGGGGAGGAAGAAGGCGTCTTCGAGGAGAAAGAGTCGCGGATCCTGCGCAACCTGTTTCGCTTCAACTCGCTGCGGGTGCAGGACGTGATGACGCCCCGCACCGTGGTCTTCGATCTGCCGGAGCACAAAACAGTGGGCGAGGTGGTCAACGACCATGACGAGTTTCGCTTCTCCCGCATTCCGGTCTACGACGAGGATCGCGACAACATTACCGGCTACGTGCTGAAGGACGAGATGCTGCTGCACGCGGCCCAGGAGGAGCTTGAGGTCCCGCTCAAGGACCTGTCGCGCGAAATGCTCGTCGTGCACGAGACCCTGCCCCTGCCCGACCTGCTGGAGCGCCTGCTCGACGGGCTGGAGCATATTGCCCTGGTCGTGGACGAGTACGGCGGCGTGGCCGGCATCGTGACGATGGAAGACGTGGTGGAAACGCTTCTCGGGCTCGAAATTGTGGACGAGGCCGACTCCGTCGAGGACATGCAGGCGCTCGCCCGCAAGCAGTGGTTCAAGCGGGCCCAGGAGCTGGGCATGGTGCCCTCCGACTTCTCGTTTGATGCCTCGGAGGCCAGCGACAAGAAGGCCGCAGCCGTGGCCGAAGAACTCACCGAGCGCATCACCAACGAGATGGCCGCCGAACGGGCGGCGTCGCAAGAGTCCTCGACGGAACCCGAATCGGTCCGCGAGCCGTCCGACGAGTAGGGCGTGACGCGGGGCGTGCCGCGGGCCTCGCCCCCGTGGATTCCGCCACCCGCCCTCCGTTTTCCCCAACTCGGTTTTCGAGCCTGCACCCGGTTCTCGAGCCTGCATGAAGTCCATCTCCGACTACGCCGACAGCGCGCTCCGCACCTTCGAGCGCCCGCCCGTTCCTCCACCGGATGCGATCAACGACGTCTACCTGATCGGCATTTGCGGAACGGGCATGGGCGCCCTGGCGGGCCTCTTCCAGCAGGCCGGCTACGACGTGCGCGGCGCCGACGAGGCGGCGTATCCGCCGATGAGCGCGCACCTGGCCGCCCAGGGCATCCCGGTCTTGGAAGGCTACGACCCGGCGCACCTCGATCCGCCACCGGATCTGACGGTGGTGGGCAACGCGTGCCGCCCGGCGCATCCCGAAGCCACGGTCGCCCGCGAGGAGGGGCTGGTCCAGCAGTCGTTTCCGGAAGCCCTCGGCCACTTCTTCCTCCCCCCCGACCGCCGCTCGATCGTCCTAGCGGGCACCCACGGAAAGACGACGACCACCGGCCTGCTCGTGCACACGCTGCACACCGCCGGCGTCGATGCAGGCTTTCTGGTGGGCGGGGTGATGCAGAACACCGGCCTCAGCTACGCGCTCGGGACGGACGCCCCGTTTGTTGTGGAAGGCGACGAGTACGACAGCGCCTACTTCGACAAACGCCCGAAATTCATGCACTACCGGCCCGACACGGCGCTGGTCTCGTCGGTCGAGTTCGACCATGCGGACATCTACGCCAGCGCGGACGAGTACCGCCGGGCCTTCGAGCGGTTTGTGGGCATGCTGGACGCCAACGACGGCCTGCTCGCGCTCTGTGCCGATGCTCCGTCCGTGCGGGGCCTCGCGGAAGCGACTTCGTCACGGGTCCAAACGTACGGGCTCTCCGCCGATGCCGACGTGGGCGCCACCCGCGTTCGCACCACGCCCGAGGGACAGGCCTTCATCCTCACCGTAGACGGGGTGAAGCGCGCCCCCATGCATCTCCCGCTGCATGGTGAGCACAACCTGCAGAACGCCTTGGGCGTGGCGCTGCTTGCGCGGAGCGAAGGCTGTTCGCCACAGCAGATTGCCGATGGCTTCGCCACGTTCGACGGCATGAAACGCCGCCAAGAGGTGCGCGGCGAACCCGGGGGCGTGCGCGTGCTCGACGACTTTGCCCACCATCCCACGGCCGTCGACGCCACGATTCGCGCCGTCGCGTCGGCCCATCCCGACCGCCGGCTGGTGGCCGTCTTTGAGCCCCGCTCCAACTCCAGCCGCCGCAAGATCTTCGAAGACCCCTACGGCCGGGCCTTCGACGCGGCCGACCGCGTGTTTCTGAAGGCGCCGCCGGTCCGGCACAACGACGACGTCGCCACCATGCTCGACCCGGCCGCGGTCGTCGCTGGAATTCGGGAGCGCGGGGTGCCGGCTCACGCCTTCGCCGCGGTCGACACACTGCTGCCCGCCCTGACCGATGCGCTGACCGCCGGCGACATTGCCCTGCTGATGAGCAACGGAAGCTTCGACGGCCTCCACGAAAAGCTGCTCGACGCCCTCGCCAACCGGGCGTCCGGAAGCCCGTGATGCGCCGGACCCAGGCGCCGGTCAGTCCTCCGACGAGGCCTCTGCAGGCGACAGCCCGTTCTCGCTGTCCGAAGCGTCGACCTCGCTGGTCTGCCACGCTTCGGCCGCCCGGAGCACGTGCTGAATGCGCGCGACGACCATTCGGATGGCCACCTCGTTGTGCCCCCCGCGCGGGATGATGATGTCGGCCCGGCGCTTCGAAGGCTCCACAAACTCCAGATGCATCGGGCGCACCGTCTCCTCGTACTGCTGCAGAACACCCTCGATGGTGCGGTCACGCTCGTGCAGGTCCCGCCGAATGCGCCGCATGAGACGAATGTCGGGAGCGGCGTCCACGTACAGCTTGATGTCCATGCGCTCGGCCAGGTCATCCTCCGCAAGGATGAGAATCCCCTCGACGATGATGACAGGCCGAGGCTCAACGGTCTCGGTGGCATCGACGCGTGTGTGCGTCGTGTAGTCGTAGATGGGCTTTTCGATGGACTTCCCCTCCACGAGCCGATCCAGGTGGCGCCGCATGAGGTCGCTTTCCAGCGCGTCGGGATGGTCGAAGTTGAACGTCGCGCGCTCCTCAGGCGGCCAGTGCGACAAATCGCGATAGTAGGCGTCGTGGTCGAGCACGGCAATCTGGTTGGCCCCCAGGATGTCGATGACCTGCTCCAGCACGGTGGTTTTGCCGGAGCCGGAGCCTCCTGCAATGCCGATTACGACGGGTGCACTCATACCGCTTGCATGTTGCTCGTCTCGGCTTCTCGCCGTCGAGATTCTCGCGCGGCCCGCCCCGCGGCCTGCCAGGCACGAGGCGCCGCGGACGCCGGGACGGGGACGCCGGGACGCGGACGCTCACAGTTTCTGCACCATCACGGCGGTCCAGGTTTTGGTTTCCTCGTCGTAGGAGGTGGCCTCGTCGTCATACACAAAGCCGTCGGGGTGCTCCTCCCACTCGATCAGTTCTTCGAGGTCCTCGGCGGTTTCCTGGACGACGTAATTGACGAACTGCCCCCGCTGGATGTCCAGCTCGTCGCCCGTGACCTCCACGCGCTCTCCGTCCTCCTCGCGCAGAAACTGCACCTCGACGCGCGCCTCGTAGACGTGCTCATCGTCCCAGGCGGCCCGCCGCTCGTCGGGCAGCAGGTCCCACACCCATCGTCCGTCCAGGTTCTCATTGAGGATGCGGCTGATGTGGGGGCGCCAGTACTCCGTGACCGGCCCGATGTCCGGAAGATCGACGTCCATGCCCATCTGATAGTTGGGGATGAGGTCGTCCGGGCGGAGCAGCCCAAACATGCCCGAAAAGATGACGCCGTTTTCCAACAGCCGACGTTGGGCGCCGGTGGGCAGGTTGGCGAAGTCCATCGCGGCATACATGATGCCGGGGCTGTAGCGGTCCAGCGCCGACATTAACGGGGCGTCGTAGATTTCGCTATTGACCTCGATGGCATTCTGGAGGTCGGGCCCTTCCAGCCCAAACACCTCCGCGAGCGTGTCCTCATCCTCCTCGTCAATGACACGTTGCACCGTGTCGATGAGCTCGCGCCGCTCGGGATTCAGGTCGTCGTAGTAGTTGAACGTTCCCGACGTTCGGTAGTCGAACATATCGGGCGCGAACGGGTTGCCCCCCGGTTGCTTGTGCGTGGCCGGGGCGAGGAGAACGGTAAGATTGGGCATGTAGCAGGCAGGTTGTCAGTTGGGAGCGCGGCGAAAACGAGGACAGTCGGTGTGCGGAGCGGCCGTTTGCGCATGACCGGCAACGGCGAGGGGGCCCGTCCGAAGGCGAAGGGAGCTGGGTCTGTCGATCCGGGACGGAAATGGCGTCGGGACAGCTACGAGCCGTCGCCGGAGGCGGCATTGGACGATCCTTCCTGCTCGCGCAGCTCGTGCAGCAGGGCGTCGATGTCGTCCCGGATTTGGTCGGCACGGGCCTGGGCGTCGGCCACCAGCGCGTCGCGGGTGCGTCGGGCATCGCTTTCCGGGCCCGAGCCCGCAAGTTGCTGCAGCAGAACATTGGCCTGCGTGGTGAGGTTTTCCAGCTGGTAGGCAAGACGGCGGCGCGCGTCGGGGCCCCGACGCGGCGCGAAGAGCATCCCCAACGCAAAGCCGAGGGCTCCCCCCGCCAGTGCGCTCCAAACCCCAATCTGCGTGGTGCGATCGCGTGGTTCGATGTTCATAAGCCGTTCGGCGTTAAGCTCAAAAGACCCGGCGAATATATCTGCAAATGTACCGGATGGAAGGGTTTCAGTTTCCAACCGGACCAGGGACGGAGCAGGGCACCGCCCGCGTTCTTTCCGTGACACGAATAGAAGCCACAAACAACATGCCCTGACTCACGGCGTACCCATTGTGGTGTCCAAGGATCGCCCAACGTCCGGCGCTCCCTGAAACTCCGCACAAAATCCGGGAGGCCACCGTTTGTTCTTCACAGGCCCTCCCCGACCACGGGCTTTGAATGTTATCGACCTCGTACGTTTCTTGCAACACGTAACATGGGTGTTCGTCTCGTCCTCACGAGCCCCCACCTGCAGACGTATTGCTCGTAGTTTCCACACCGCTTTCCCCGGCGACGTCGCGAGAGCGGAGGCCTCCCCCACGCAGGCCGCCCGCTCCGTGGCCCCGCGGCCGCCAGAAAGTCCTCGTAGTCGCTGGACGCGAATCATTGGATAGGACGGATTCGCGTTTAGCTCCCACTTACGAAGAGCCAACACATGCACGAGACGCCTTTCCCGGTTTACGAGACGAACGGTTTTCGTTACAACGACGAGGGGCCTAAGGACTCTTCTTTTCCGCCCGTGGTGCTCTTGCACGGCATGCTGGGCGACTTGAGCAACTGGACCGACGCCGTTCGGGCTCTCGCTGAGCAGGGCTATCGGGTTCTGGCTCCCATCATCCCGGTGTACGAGTTCCCGATTTCGAAGACGAGCGTCCCCACGCTGGCCGAGAGCGTCCGGGACTTTGTGCAGGCTCTCGACCTTGGCACGGTCGTCCTCGCCGGCAACTCGCTGGGCGGCCACATCGCCCTTCTCTACGCCCTCCGATACGGCGAGGACGTGATGGCCATGGTCCTTTCGGGATCGTCGGGCCTCTACGAAGCCACCCTCGGAAGCGGCACGATGCGGCGCTACGACCGGGAGTTCATCCGGGAACGCACCGAGATGACGTTCTACGATCCCAAGCATGCCACCGACGAACTGGTCGACGACATGCTGGAAATCGTGAAAGACCGGCCCCGCGCCATCCGCCTGATCAAGGTGGCGCGCTCGGCCGATACCGAGACCGTCGAGGACCGCTTGCCGCAACTGGAGATGCCGACTCTGCTCATCTGGGGACGCGACGACGTGATCACCCCGCCCGACGTGGCCCGTGAGTTTGAGGAACGCCTCCCGAACGCCCGCCTGCACTTCATTGACAAGTGCGGCCACGCGCCGATGATCGAGCACCCGGATACGTTCAACCGCATCATGCTCGACTTCCTGCGCGACCTGAAAGAAACCGTGGAGGTCACGTCTCCCTCCGGCTCGTAAGCCGGTTCACCCCAGGGCCGCTTTGTTGTTTGTCCTATTGTTTGCACGAGTGGACGGCTGCTGTACACCCCAACGAACGCTTTTCGTGCCGGGAGCGCTTCCGGATGGCGTGCGCATCAGGGGGTCGGCCGTTGGCACGCAGATTGCAACAATGTAAAAACGGTGATTCGGGATGCCTCGTCCCTAGCACGTCTGGGAAACATCCAGACGGCCTCCGTTCAACAGCCGGACCGGTACGCTGCAGGGTGCGCGTACCAGTCCGGCTTTTCCTATGCGCCGGGATTGCTGCGCGCCGGAATGGCGAGCCCTGGCTTGACGGGCGCTTGAAAAACTGTCCCGGAAGCCCTTCCTTCGTACTATCTGCTTGCGCGCCTGCTGCGCTCCTCGCGCCCCTCCCCCTTGCGTGCCCCTGCGCCTCGTGAAAGACTCTCCGTTGCAATCCGTGGACCTGCCGGCCCGAGAACATCGCGCCTTTCGCCTTTTGGTGGAGGCCGCCCTGGCGGCTCGCCCCGATACGCTTTCCTCGGCGGATGCCCGCGCCGCGCTGTCCGATGGTGGGTTTGATCGCACGGCCATCAACCAGATCCTCCGGCACCTGCACGACAAGAACCTGATCACGGCGGCGCAGCGCGCAGACAAGACGGTCTACGTGGATACGATTACACACGCCGGCTGGCGGACCTACGCCGAAAGCGTGATCGAGGACTACCACTCGACGCTGCAGCGCGTGTACGACTGGATCGCGGATGCCGACCGGCCCTGCACGGCCCACGAGGTGGCCGCCGACCTCGACCTGAAGCGCTGGCTCGTGCGCCATTGCATGGAGGAGCTGGAGCACCGCGGCAACGGCAACGTGGTGATGCGCCCCGACGGCGTCGTCGAAATGCGTGTGGATCCGTGGGAGTAACCACGCTACCCCCTGGCAGTATCGACCGAACGCCTGACGGGGCAGCTCCGGTCACAGTTCGGTCTTCTCGCAGATGCCTTCCGTCTTCAAGATCTCGCGCGCCATGGCCGATTCTGCACACACTGCGACCTCCACCGGCATCTCTCTCGGCTCCGCGCTCGCCGTGGTGATCTCGTATACGGCGTACGAGTCGGTTGGCTGGGCCCTCCTGCACGGCATCTTCAGCTGGTTTTACGTGATCTACGCGCTCGTCACGGGCGTGGCCTCCTTCTGAAGACGGCGCGCGTCCTCCGGTCCGGACCAATCGCTCGACCGCTCTCCGGAACCGGTCCGCGTCTGGTTCGACGCGCTACCGCCCATCTCTTTCCACACGCTCAACCGCAGCCCGTAGGCCGATTCTTCTGGCGTTCCCCGCCTTCTTCCTCTTCGCTGCCCACGTACCCCCGCCTGGACTCGAACCAGGATTTGCGGCTTAGGAGGCCGCCGTTCTATCCAGTTGAACTACAGGGGCAGGTTCGTCGCCTCCCATCCACCGACAACCGCCAGCAATGTTTGCGCGCCGCGACGCCCCATACGTCCCGGGCTGATCGAGAGTTCGCGGAGACCGCGCCCAACGTTAGACGCGCAACGCCAAACCCGCAACCTGTTCACGCCTCTTGATACAAATCGTCCAGGTCCGTCCCGGCGAGGGTGACGAGAAGGCTCGCGATCGTGCGGGTTACGATGTCCACGTACGCGGCTCCTTTTTCCGCCGAGGCCGCCTTCGGGTTGCCGACGCCCGTGTCGTCGGTGACGTCCGTCCATCGGCGTTCGGCCCACGCCCACGACTCGCGGAGTTCCTCGATCGAGACGACCCGCGCCGTCCCCTCCCCGGCCTCGTCGATCGGACGGACCTGGTCCGGCGCGGCCTGGAGCATGACACTGGTTTCCATCTCACCCGCATGGTCGCCCGGCTCGTCGAAGATTGCGTCCTGATCGCCGACGTCGTACCAGTTTACGACGCACAGGAAAAGGTCGTCGAACGTGGCCTGCACCTCGCGAACGAGCGGCTTGAAGGCGTTTCCGCCGTGCCCGTTGAGCACCACCAGCTTCGAGAATCCTTGCGTCGCGAGCGACTCGGCCACGTCGTGGAGCACGCTCGCCTGCGTGCTCGGGTGCATGTTGATGGTGCCCGGGATGTCGCGGTGCCCCGTGTTGACGCCGAACGGCACGGTGGGCAAGACGAGCACCTGCGCGCCTTCGTCCCAGGCGCGTCGCGCAGCCTCTGCCGCAATGTGGTCGCACTGCATCGTGTCGGTGGCGTACGGAAGGTGGAAGTTATGCGCCTCCGTCGATCCCCACGGCAGCACGGCCACATCGTACTCCGTATCGCGGACCGTCGCCCACGTCGTTTCGGCGAGCAGGTAGGGGCGTCTGGACATCGGCTCGAGCGCGAGACAAGAGGAAAACGGTGGGTGTCGTCGGCCAGAATGTACAATCTTTGTCCGCCGGGTTTCAACCCCCAGTCGTACCGATTGGCGGCGGGAGGGCCACGCGCGGGGTGTTCGACGCTCCCCGAATATGCGATCCTCCCATGGATTCGGCGGAGCGGATTGATCTCCTCCTCCGCTTCGTCGTACCATACCGCTGATCCGTCCTTTCTGTCCCCTCGCATGCTCATGACCGACGCTTCCTCCTCGTCCGACTCGCTCCTGCGCCGTACTTTGTTCGGAACTGGAGTGGCGCTCGCCGGCTCTTACGTAGGCCTTCAGGCCGCCCTGCGCTGGCAGCGAAGCCGCCTCCCTGCGCCCAGCACCCTCCCAAAGGTCGTGGATGCCGACCCGCGCACCTTCGAACTGTCGGAGGGCCGTGTCAACTACTACGTGCGACCGGGCCGCGGCACGCCGGTCGTGCTGCTGCACAGCTTCAATGCGGCGGCGTCGCCCCACGAAATCCAGCCCATCTTCGACCATCTGGCCGTGACCACCGAGCGTCCGCTCTACGCTCTCGACTGGTTCGGCTTCGGGCGATCGGCCCGGCCCGACGTCCGCTACGACGCGGCGCTGTATGAACGGCAGCTCTATCGTTTTCTGGAGACGACGGTCGAGACCCCGGCAGACGTGGTGGCGCTGTCGCTCGGCTGTGAGTATGCGGGCCGGGTCGCGCTGCAGGCCGCACCGCTCGTGCGCCGCCTGGTGCTCGTCGCACCGACCGGGTTGACGGCCGACCGCGACCGGTCCCTTGCGCTTCGCCTCGCCCTGGACGCAGCGGGCCACGTCGGGCTCTTCGAACTGCTGTTTTATCGTCTCACGCGGCGGGCCTCCCTCCGGCGCTTCTACCGGCGCCAAGTGTTCGTAGACCCGGATACCGTGTCCAACGATTTGGTGGATGCTGCCTACACCACCTCGCACGCGCAGGGCGCCCATTATGCCCCGAGGCGGTTTGTGGACGGCTCGCTCTTCCTTGATGCCGTGGCCGAGACGGTGTATGCCCGCCTGTATCGCCCCACGCTGCTCCTGACCCCGGCCGATCCGGCACGCACCGTCCAACGCTTCGACCGGCTGCCGCAGGTGCTCGACGCGAATGAGCGCGATCTCCGGCATGCCCTTCTTCCGGGCGGACTGCTCCCGCACTGGGAGGCGCCCGAACCGTGTTTCGAGGCGCTGGACGACTTTCTGACGCCGGATCCGTGAGGCGTTCGGCCCAAGACGCCCGTTTTTACGCACAACCCGCCCCTCACGACGATGGACGTCGCCCGTGCCCGGGCCGATACGCCCGGATGCACCAACGTGCTGCACTTTAACAATGCCGGTGCCGCGCTCCCTCCCCAGCCGGTGCTCGACGCGCAGATCCACCACCTGCGGCGCGAGGCCGAGATCGGCGGGTACGAAGCAGCTGCCGAAGCGGAATCGCGCCTCGATGCGACCTACGATGCGATTGCGCGGATGCTGCACTGTGACCCCGATGAGGTGGCCCTCCTCGAAAACGCCACGCGGGCCTGGGACATGGCCTTCTACGCGATGCCGTTCGAGCCCGGCGACCGCATCCTGACGTCGCAGGCCGCCTACGCCAGCAACCACATCGCCTGCCTGCAGGTCGCCGAACGTACCGGCGCGGAGGTGGAGGTCATTCCGTCCGACGACACGGGCCAGATCGACCTCGATCGCCTGGCCGGCCGCCTCGACGACGATCGCGTGCGCCTCCTCGCCCTCACCCACGTACCCACGAACGGCGGTCTCGTGAACCCCGCGGCAGAGGTCGGCGCGCTGGCGGACGACGCGGGGGTGCCGCTTCTCCTGGACGCCTGCCAGTCCGCCGGGCAGATGCCGCTCGACGTGAATGCCCTCGGCTGCACGATGCTCTCGGCGACGGGTCGGAAGTACCTGCGCGGCCCGCGCGGCACGGGCTTCCTGTACGTCCGACGCGACTGGATCGAACGCCTGGAGCCGCCGCTGCTCGACCTGCACGCGGCGACCTGGACGGCACCGAGCACGTACACGATCCGAACGGACGCGAAACGGTTCGAGAACTGGGAGAGCCACGTGGCCGGACGCGTCGGTCTGGGCGTCGCGGTCGAATATGCCCTGGATTGGGGCCTGGCCGGCATCCGCGATCGCGTGCAGTCGCTGGCCGCGACGCTGCGGGAGCGCCTGGCGAACGTGCCGGGCGTCACGGTGCGCGACCTCGGGCGTGAGAAGTGCGGCATCACCACGTTCCACGCCGACGCGATGACGGCCTCGGCCCTGCAGACGGCCCTCCGCGAGCGGGACATCAACACGTCCGTCTCGACCCCGAGCTCGACCCGCCTCGACGCAACGACCCGCGACCTGCCGGATCTCGTCCGCGCCTCAGTGCACTACTACAACACCGACTCTGAAATCCTGCGATTTGTGGACGCGCTGCAGGACGTGCTGCGCGAGGCGTAACGCGGCCGGGATTTCGGAGTGTGGCGCGGTGCGTGATGTCGGAGACCAATCGGCCCTTTGTCAACCCAGCGATTTTTCCCCATGCCCTCCCCCCAGACGCTTTTCGACTTCCCGACCGCCGACGCCGCCGAAAACTGGCGAACGATCAACGACACCGTGATGGGCGGCGTCTCGACGAGCGCGTTCGTGGCCACGGACGAAGGGGCCGTCTTTCAGGGCACCGTGTCGCTCGACCGCGGCGGGGGGTTTGCCTCCGTTCGAGCGCCCGAGGGTCGGTACGACCTGTCCGGCACCGAGGGGCTTCGTCTCGTCGTGCGCGGCGACGAAAAGCGCTACAAGCTCACGGTGTACACCCGCTCTGGGGGGCGCATCAGCTACCGGGTGCCGTTCCGACCCCGGCGCGACTGGCACGCCGTGGATCTCTCGTTCGATGCTCTCAGCCCGTTCCGACGAGGGCGTCGTGTGCCGGATGCGCCCCCGTTCGATCCGTCCGACGTCCGCACGCTCGGCGTCCTCATCGGCGACAAGCAGGCCGGGCCCTTCCGCCTCGACATCCGGTCCATCGTCGCGGCGGCGAACCTTGAATCATAATTCGCAGGGCGGTCGTGTCAGATGCCCGTTCCCGTGGCTAGGTTACGGTGCTGTCCTCGAATCCCACCTGCCTCCTCGTTCTATGCCCGACCTGTTCGACGATGCCCCGCGCCCGAAGAAGCACGTCGCGGTGTCCGGCAACATCGGCGCCGGCAAAAGCTCCCTCACCGAAGTCCTCAGCAATTACTTCGACTGGAAGGCCGTCTACGAGCGCGTTGACGACAACCCGTATCTGACGGACTTCTACAACGACATGCGGCGGTGGTCCTTCAACCTGCAGGTTTTCTTTCTGTCCAACCGCTTCAAGCACCAACAGAAGATCGAGGCGATGGAGCAGTCGGTCGTCCAAGACCGCTCGATCTATGAGGACGCCGAGATCTTCGCGCGGAACCTGCACGAGATGGGCCTGATGAGCAAGCGCGACTACGAGAACTACACGGAGCTCTTCTCGATCATGACGTCGTACCTGGATCCGCCGTCCCTGCTCGTGTACCTGCGGGCCTCGGTGCCTACGCTCGTCAACCACATCCAGCAGCGGGGACGCGAGTACGAGTCGACCATCCGCATCGACTACCTGGAACGCCTGCAAGGACACTACGAAACGTGGATCGAGGACTACGACCTGGGGCCGAAGATGATCATCGATGTGGATGAGCTGGACTTCGTCAACGAGGAAGCGGATCGCCGGGCCGTGGTGCAGCGCATCGAGAGTCGCCTGTTCGGCCTGTTTCCGGATGAATAGCGATCGGGCGATGCTCCCACCACCGGACTCCCGCCATCGAGGGACACCTTCCTAGCGCGTGCACAACCCAGCCAAGGGCATGATCACACGGGGAGCCGCGAGACTCGGACGCAGGTGCGAGCGCTTCCTGCCCGTGCTCGGCGTGCTCGCGCTGCTTCTGGCCAGCCTCCCCTCGACGGCCCTCGCGCAGCGCCCGCCCTCCGACACGTCGCGCGCCCGGCAGCAACGCGCCCAGCAGCAACAGGAACCGCTCCGACCGCTTCCGCTCCAATGGTCCCGGTACGGGCGCGTCGTCATCGACTCCCTTCCGGCCCGCCGTCCGTGGACGACGTTCGAGTACATGGCGAACCAGGAGCCCGGGTCGTTCCTGTACGATCTGGGCCCGGTGTCCTGGCCGCACGGATGGAGCGTCGACGGGCTGGCGCCGCACCGCTGGGGGCTGCGGCTCGACGGCTTCTCGTACACGAATCCGCTGACGGGCCGCCCGCAGGTTGAGGTCCTGCCTCCGTCCTTCTTCTATCCGCCGCGGATTGGCGTCGACCCGGGCGGTCGGCCCACGGGCGTGCACCTGGACGGGCGCGACTACCTGCTCCGCCCGCCGATCACCGAGCTCCGGTTTCGGCGCGACAGCAACGGCCTGCAGTCCATCGCGGTCGCCCACTCGCAGCAGCATCGCGTGGATCTCTTCGACACCCCGGCTCTGGTTCAGATTACCGGCGGGTTTGGCGGACAGGCGGCCGAAGGGGCCTACACGGGCAGCGACCTGCGCAGCGGCCGACGCCTCTGGGCGCGTTTGCGCTACCGGACCAACCGGTGGGAGGTGGCCCTCAGTGACCTGTCGATCCGCCACCGGATTGGGGCACGGGGCGAGGTGGAACCCCCGATTCCTTCGCTCTTCGCGTCGATCTACCTGTTTCCGCTGGCGGAGACGAGCGTGCGCAGTCCGGATGCCCGTCGTCGCACCTTTCGCAACGACCTGACGCTGACGGTCCGCGGCCCGGTGCTGCCGTTCTTCAACCCGCCTCTGCGGCTCTCGGGACGCTGGTCGGCGCAGACGTTCGAGTTCGAACCGGACTTCGGCGGGAGCATGCCGGATACCGCCTGGTCCGTCCGCACGCACGGCTTCCACGGACTCGCGCAGCAGGAGGCGACGGTCGGGCGGCACGACCTTCTGCTGGAGGCGTCGGCGAGCACGTGGACGACCGCGCGCAGCAACGTTGCCCAGATCGACGGGCAGCGCTGGGAGGCGCATGCGTCGGTGCAAGACTCGGTGCGCGTTGGGCGTACGGCGCTGGCCCTCAACGGTGGCTGGCACGCGTCCTCGGTGCAGACGCATCCGTCGGCCGCTCTTCGTGTGCGCCGGTCGCTCGGTGGGGTAGACTGGCATGCCGCGATCTCGGCCGCCGGCCAGCCGCTGCCCTGGATGATGAGCGACGGCTTTGAGACGCTGGTGCAGCCGCTGGCGGAAGACGCGCCTTCGCCGTCCGATCTCGTCTACCGCGCAACCCTGACGGCACAGTCCCAACTCGGAGCGGTCGATGTGCACCTCAAAGGCTTCGGGAACGCCATCAAGGGTCCACTCGACTACTACGCCGTCGCCCCTGCGGGCGACTCGCTGCGCACCATCCCCGACACGCTGGCCGCTCGTACGGCCTCCGACCCCTTCCTGCGCGCCGGGGCAACCCTGTCGCTCGGCTGGCGCACCGAGGCGGAGCGCGGCCTGTACGCCCGGGCCGAGGCTACGGCGCAGCAGTTTCTGAACGCCTCGGCCTCGCCGCTGCACGCCCGCCAGGCCGAGACGCTGCCGGACCTCCACGGGCGGGCCCGCCTCGGCGCACGGCTCGTGCTCTTCAAGGACCTGATCACCGACATCTGGGTGCAGGCCCGCGGCTGGACGGCCATGAACAGCCGCTGGTTTCATCCGCCGACGGGCCTGCTGTCTGTGCCCCCCCTCGACCAGCCCGTGCCCGACCGCCCCGCCCGGCGCGTCGGCCCGAACGGTGTCGTTGACGTGCATGCCGAGACGATCCTGCGCGGCGCCAAGCTCTTCTTCACGTTCGAAAACATCACGAGCGACACCCAGGTCCATCGCGGGACCTTCGTCGTACCCGTCTACCCGCTTCCCACGCTCCGCTTCCGGTTCGGCGTCCACTGGGGAATTTTGAACTGATGTGTTGGAGGGACGGGTTGCGGGGGTTGCGTTGGGGGTTGTGCGTGGCCTGGGAAGTAGGCACGCGTTCAGGAGTCGTTTTCGCGCAGCTCTCGGACCCGCTCTGATGGCGTGAGGACCCGCACTCGGCACGGAGTAAAATCATCGGTGTTTCGGGTACAAACGACGTCGGCCCCCATGTCAAACGCACCCTCGCCAATCACACCGTCCTCGAAGTCAACGTAGCGATTCGCCGGACGCTGGAGCGCTGCACGCCGCTTCGCTCACACGTCCACCGTATTCAGGTCAACGCGCTCCCACGCTCCTTCCTCGATGCGGAAGAGATCCGGCTTTTGCATCGCCGCCCAGTCGTCGAAGCCAACATCGGCGTCGAGGTGGTGCAGGTACACGCTGAGCGCGTTGCCGTGCGAGCTGAAGAGAAGGGTGTCGGACGAAAAGCGCTCGCCCCCCTGGAGGACGTACCATGCGGCCTGGCAGGGTGCGCTCGACCCGATCCCGGATGGGCGTGCGCACCGTCCTGCCACGTCACGCACACCGTTGCATTCGTTCGTGGTCCCTGTCGCTCCGTTCGCACGAGGGCAGTTCAACGTCTATCCTTGGGTTGTGCCGGATCACGCGCCTGGGATCTCTGTCTGAATATGCGTACCGTGTAACGGATTCGTCTCTCACAGGCGGTTGCCCCCACGCGATTGCCTGCGATCCCACTGCCCTCGTTTCCCGCTGCGACTTCCTCCACCTATGCCTGCTTCCGACTCGTCCCCTTCGACCGCCGAGGCCGCCCCGCCCACGACGGCTTCCACGCTCCCGTCCGACTGGTCGCGCATCCTCATCAGCTCGGTGCGTCCGTCGATCGAAGGCGGCCGCTGGCCGATCAAGCGGGCCAAGGGCGAAACGGTTGCGGTTACGGCCGGCGTCATCGTAGACAGCCACGAGGCCCTCTCGGTCGAGCTGCTCTACCGCCACGACGCCGCCGACAACGAGCACCTCGTCCCCATGGAGTCGCAGGGCAACGACGAGTACCGCGGCACCTTCACGGTCCACGAGCTGGGCACCTACACCTACCGCGTCCGCGCCTGGATGGACCGGTTTGCCACCTGGCAGGATGCCTTTCGTCGGCGCGTGGAGGGAGACGTACCGCAGGACGAGCTCAACAGCGAGCTGCAGGAGGGCATCTCGTTGCTGGAGGAGGCCGCGCAGGAAGCCACTGGGCGCGACCTTGAGCAGTTGCAGGCCTACGTCGAAGCCTTCGAGAAGCACCACTACGAAGCAGCTCTCGGCGAAGACGTGGCCGATCTCGTGCACCGCAATGCTCCCCACGACCAGGAGGTCACCAGCGATCGGTACGAGGTCCTGGTCGATCCGCCCTACGCTCGGTCGGGCGCGTGGTACGAGTTCTTTCCGCGCTCGGCGCCGTCGGAGCAGGAGCACGCCACGCTCGACGACGCGGCGGAGCTTCTGCCGCGCATTGCGGAGATGGGCTTCAACGTGGTGTACCTGCCGCCCGTCCACCCCATCGGCGAGACGAACCGCAAGGGCAAGGACAACGCGCCCGTCGCCGAGGAGGGCGACCCGGGCAGTCCGTGGGCCATTGGCGGGTTTCTGGAGGACGGAACGAAGGGCGGTCACAAGAGCGTGCACCCGCGGCTGGGGGGCATCGAGGCGTTCGACCGCTTCGTGGAGCGCGCCAACGCGGTCAACCTTGAGGTAGCCATCGACATCGCCTTCCAGGCGTCTCCCGACCACCCGTACGTGGAGGAGCATCCCGAGTGGTTCAGCCACCGGCCGGACGGGTCCATCCGCTATGCCGAGAATCCGCCGAAGAAGTATCAGGACGTCCATCCCATCAACTTCGAGTCGGATGCGTGGCCGGCGCTCTGGACGGAGCTGAAGAGCGTCTTCGAGCACTGGATCGAGCACGGCGTAACCACGTTCCGCGTCGACAACCCGCACACCAAACCGTTCGCGTTTTGGGAATGGTGCCTCGCGGAGCTCCGCACGGACACGCCGGAGTTGGTCGTCCTCTCGGAGGCCTTCACCAAGCCGAAGACGATGTACGGCCTGGCCAAGCTCGGCTTCAACAACTCGTACACCTACTTCACCTGGCGGAACACGAAAGAGGAGCTTACGAGCTACGCGCAGGAGCTCTTCCAGACGGAGGTGGCCGAGTATTTCCGTCCCAACTTCTGGCCGAACACGCCCGACATTCTGCACGACGAGCTCGTCCACGGCGGGCGGCCGAAGCACAAGGCCCGGTTCGTGCTGGCCGCCACGCTGTCCAGCGCCTACGGCGTGTACGGCCCGCCCTTTGAGCACGTCTTCAACCACCAGCACCCCGACCGCGAGGAGTACGCGCAAAACGAGAAGTACGAAATCCGCTCCTGGGACTGGTACGACGAATCGTCGCTGCAGCCGTTCATGCAGCGGGTCAACGCGGCCCGGTCGGCCAACCCGGCCCTTCAGCAGATGCGCAACATTCGGTTTCTGGAGACGCAGGACCCCAGCCTGATTGCCTTCTGCAAGTACACGGCGGACAACCTCGTCATCGTGGTCGTGAGCCTCGACCCGCACACTCCGCGGGAGGGGCAACTCGTGACGCCGAACGGCGAACTTGGCCTTCCGTGGGACGATCCGTTTGTAGTGCACGACCATCTCAACGACGCACGGCACATGTGGCAGGGCACCCACCATTACCTGCGCCTCCCCCCCGACGCTCCGGCCCACATCTTCCGCGTCGAGCCCCACCCGAACGAGACGACGCACGAAGTCTACGGCCGCCCCGTTCACGCCTAACGGGTGTTTAGGTGTTAAGGTGTTTAGGTGTTCAGGTGGTTATGTGTTTGTGTGCCCACTTTTCGAATGAATGACTGAACACATTATTCCTTGAGCATCCCCCCTTAACACTCAAATACTTTAACACCCTCACACTTTAACACGTCGCAGTCCGCATGTCCGACCCCTTTCTCAGCGATCCGCTCTGGTACAAAGATGCCGTCATCTACGAGCTGCACGTGCGGTCGTTTTTCGACTCGAACGATGACGGATACGGGGACTTCCAGGGATTGCGAGAGAAGCTGCCGTATCTCGAACGGCTGGGCGTGAACACGCTGTGGCTGCTTCCTTTTCTGGAAAGCCCGCTGAAGGACGATGGCTACGACACCTCCGATTACTTCAAGGTCCTGCCCGTCCACGGCGATCTCGACGACTTTAAGGCGTTTCTGGACGACGCGCACGCTCGCGGGATGCGCGTCATCACCGAACTCGTGCTGAACCACACCTCCGACCAGCACCCGTGGTTTCAGGAGGCGCGCGACCCGGACTCCGACAAGCACGACTGGTACGTGTGGAGCGAGACGGACGACAAATACGAGGACGTCCGCATCATCTTTACCGACACCGAGGACTCGAACTGGACCTGGGACCAGAAGGCCCAGAAGTACTACTGGCACCGGTTTTTTTCCCATCAGCCGGACCTGAACTACGACAACCCGGAAGTGCGGCAGACCATGAAGGAGGTCATGTTCTTCTGGCTGGACATGGGCGTCGATGGCCTCCGGCTCGACGCCGTCCCGTACCTGTTTGAGCGCGAGGGCACGAACTCCGAAAACCTGCCCGAGACCATCACCTACATCAAGGAGCTGCGCCGTGCCGTCGAGGATCGGTACGGGCCCGGCAAGGTGCTTCTCGCGGAGGCCAACCAGTGGCCTGAGGACACGCTCCCCTATTTCGGCGAGGATGCCGAGGGAAAGTCGACGGGCGTGCAGATGGCGTTCAACTTTCCGATCATGCCGCGCATGTATATGGCGCTGCGCCGCGAAAACCGGCGGCCGCTTGTCGAGATGATGGAGCAGACGAGCGACATTCCCGACGACGCGCAGTGGGCCACTTTCCTCCGCAACCACGACGAGCTCACGCTCGAAATGGTCACCGACGAGGAGCGCGATTACATGTATCACGAGTATGCTGCGGACGATCGGTTCCGCATCAACGTGGGCATTCGGCGTCGCCTGGCGCCTCTGCTGGGGGGCGAGCGGCGGCGCATCGAGCTCATGAACGCTTTGCTCCTCTCGATGAAGGGCAGCCCCATCATCTATTACGGCGACGAGATTGGGATGGGCGACGACCCCTTCCTCGGCGACCGCAATGGCGTGCGCACCCCCATGCAGTGGAGCCCGGACCGCAACGGCGGGTTTTCGCGCGCGCCGCACCACAAGCTGTTCATGCCCCCCATCAACCGGGGGCGGTACAGCTTTGAGTTTGTCAACGTGGAGGATGCGGAGAGCAATCCGCACTCGCTGCTTCATTTTATGCGGCGCCTCCTGGCCCTCCGGCAGCAGCACAAAAAAGTGTTCGGCCGGGGAAGCCTCGATCTGGTTCCCGTCGAAAACCAAGCTGTGTTCGCCTTCATCCGCGAGCACGAGGGCGAGCAGATGCTCGTGGTAGCCAACCTGTCGCGCTTTGCCCAGTCGTTTCACCTGCCCGCTCAAGAGAGGCTGAACGGGTACGCCCCTGTCGAACTCTTCAGCCAAGATCCCTTCCCGACATTCGAGGACGAGCCGTACCACATGGTCCTGGGACCACACGGGTTCTACTGGTTCAAGCTGGAGCCCGAAGAGGAGGTCCAGCGGACGAAGGGCCGGCAGAGCGGTCTCCAGGAGGCCGCGTTGGGCCCCAACGGCACGGAGCTGCCCGTCCTGCACGTGCCCGAGGGATTGCAGAACCTGCTCGTCCCGACCATGGCGCGCGGGCGCAGTCCTGAAGCCTTCGAGTCGCTGCTGCCCGATTTCATCCACAAGCAGCGCTGGTTCGGTGCGAAGGATCGCGACATCGAATCGGTCGAGGTGGAGGACGCCGTCCGTCTGCAGGCCACCCCTGCCACCTACCTTTCGGTGCTCAAGGTGGTGTTTGCCCCGACCGGCGAGACGTCGTTCTACACCCTGCCCCTCCGCGTGGCGTGGGGCGACGCGGCCGATGCGACCATCGACGCCCACCCGGACGCCGTCATCGCCTGGCTCCGCGTACCCAACAACGAGGCGAAGGGCCTGGTCTACGACGCGACGGTCAGTACCGCGTTCTGGTCGGTCTTCTTCCACTGGTGGCAGTCGGGCAGCAAGGGGCGATCGCTCAAGGGCGTGTATGTGGCGGAGGCCTCGCCGCAGGCGAAGGGCGACACGCCGGAGTCCGTCGAACTCCTCACGGGCGAGCAGAGCAACACGGCGGCCATCATCAACGACGACTATTTCTTTAAGCTGTACCGCCGCCTCGAACAGGGCACCAATCCGGAAAAGGAGTTGCTCGATCACCTTACCGCGGTGGACTTTACCTTCGCGCCGCGGCTGCACGGCACGATCGATTTCCGTCGTAGCAACCGCCAGTATACGCTCGGCGTTCTGCAGGAGGCGCTCCCCGTCGAGACCGACGGGTGGAGCTACGCGCTCGACGCCACCACGCACTTCCTCGATCGGATCAAGGACACCAAATTCCCGCGCGACGAGGGACCGGCCATCGGCGACGGCCAAGTGGGCCCGACCCCCGGAGAAGCGGCTCCGGTGTGGCTGGAAGATGTGGCGCCCGAGATGATCTCACTCGCGCGCGTACTGGGCATCCGCACCGCCGAGATGCACCGCGCCCTGGCCCGGGCCGAGGCGCCCGACCTCCGCCCCGTTGACGCCAAGGAGGACGCCGGATCGACGCTGGCGGCCCGCATCCGCGACGAGGCTCACGCCACGCGGGCCATGCTCCAAAAGAACCATGACTTCGGCCCGGACGTGCTTCCAGCCATCGAGGCGTGGGACCGAGCCATGGAGCACGTGGACGACCTGATCGGCCTCGGCGGCGATCACACCTGCATCCGGATTCATGGCGACTACCATCTCGGCCAGGTGCTCCGGGCGGATGGCGACTTCTACATTCTTGACTTCGAAGGCGAACCCGCGCGTCCGCTGGAAGAGCGCCGTCGCCGCGAAAATGCGCTGCGCGACGTGGCGGGCATGCTCCGCTCGCTGGAGTACGCCGTGCTCGCCGCCTGGCAGGACCACACCGGCACCGATCCATCGTACGCCGACTGGGTCGATGCCCTCCTCCACTGGGCCGACACCACCTTCCTCGATGCCTATGCCGACACGGTGGGCGACGCCAGCTTCCTGCCGCCGCCCGACTCGCGCTATGCCTTCCTGTGGGCGTACCTTTTCGACAAGGCCCTCTACGAGGTGCGCTACGAGTTGAACCACCGCCCTTCCTGGGCATGGTTGCCGCTCCGAGGTCTGCGGCGCCTGCTTGACCACGAGGAACCCGCATCGGTTGCGGAACCCTGATCCGTCACGGGCCCGGCCCCCGACCCGCCACCGATCCGTCTTCTGCACGTCCGACGCCTCGGGCCAACTCGGGAAAGCAGCGCTCCGTCAGAAGGTAAGCGTGAGTCCGTTTTTCAGCGCCATGCTGACCTCCGGCTGCGATTCGGGCGGGCGGCTATCGTACTCCAGCCCGAAGGAGGCCGTGAGGGCCACCCGCTCCGAAATCTCGACCTGGAGGGTCGCCGTATCTGTGATGCGTCCGTCCCCTAGGTTTCCGGCCAGACGCAGCGATCCGGTCACGGTGTTCAGCAGCGTGGTGTTGTCCGTGATGTTCAGCCGGTATGCGAGATAGCCGTACGTGCGCGGATCAGTGAGACTCTCGGGATGGAAGTCGTCCGGCTCCACGTCCCACCGCTCGGCCTCCACGCCCACGGCAAGCCCGCCGTAGGTGGCGGCCTGCGCGTCGGACGACACCTGGAACCGCAATCCGCCGCCGCCTGACACCCGGCTGTTGAGAAGCGCAAACTCGTCGCGCTGCACCCGCATAAAGCCTTCAACGCGGATGTCGGACCCGAGACGATAGAGATAGCGGGTGTGCAGCAAGAAGAGGTTGCGAAACGTTGACCCGGCCCGCTCGCTGAACTCGACGTTTCCGACTGCGGCCACCGAGTGGGCCTTTCGGGCATACTCAACCCGGGGGGTGAGGTCGATCTCCAGCAGGACCGTTTCGTTGGACTCCATCTTGAAGTTGGCCCCCACCCGCACATCCCACCCTGCCTCCTCCTGCCCGAGACTAAACGGCTCAATGGTGACCTGCGCGGCAGCCTTCCTGGGGCCTGCACGGCTCACGAGAAGGACGAGCGCAAGCGCGATGCTCGCAACCAACGGAGGGCGAAACCGACCGACCGAATGCATGAGCGGGTGCGATGCGAGTGCGAGGACATCCTGATGCGAGATCGGAACGCTTCCGCCGGAGCCGATGCACGCCGTCCGCCGTCGAGGGCACGCTGGAATGCAAAGAGGACCGGCAGACCGATACGGGAGGGTGGGCTCCTTCTTCCTGCTTGCAATTAACAAATTGATAATATTTATTTAAAGCGCTTCTCATCGACCCTTCTTCTTTGACTGCCTTTCTGCCTTCTCTGCATCCATCCATTCATGCTGTACCGGTTGCTTGTCCGATCTCGGTCGAGAACCGTTGCCCGGCGGCTGCTTGCCTGCCTCCAGGTTGCATGCGTGCTGTTTCTGCTCCCGCCTCCGGACGCGGTGCTCGCTCAGGATATGGGGCGCGTCACGGGGCGCGTGGTGGATCCGATGAACCACCCCTTGCCCGGCGCCTCGGTGGTGCTGGAGGGCACGTCGTACGGCGATGCCACCACCGAAGCGGGGCGCTTCGACATTCGAGCCCCTGCCGGCTCCTACACCCTTCGCGCTTCGTTTCTCGGCTACACCAGCGCATCCACGTCAATCGTCCTCCCGGTCGACTCCACCGTTGCCGTGACCCTCACCCTCGAGCCCGACCTGTTACAGATGGACGAGGCGGTCACCACGGCGACCTTCAACCCCTTTTCCAAGTTGGAATCGAGCGTGGCCATCACCACACTCAATGCGCAGGACATTGATACCGAGAGCCCGCATAGCACGTCCGATCTTTTGAAAGCGGTTCCGGGCTTTTACGTGGAGAGTTCGGGCGGGGAAGGCGAGAACAACGTGTTTGCCCGTGGCCTGCCGGCCGACGGCTCGTTCCGATACGTGGCGCTCCAGGTGAACGGCACGGAGATCTACGAGGCCTCGGCCCTCGATTTTGCAAACCCCGACAATTTCATCCGTGTCGACGCGACCATCGACCGCGTAGAAAGTGTTCGCGGCGGAAGCGCCTCGACGTTTGCCAGCGATGCGCCCGGCGGCATCGTCAATTTCGTCACCAAGAGAGGCGGTCCGCAGTGGGAGGGCGAGGTTCGCCTGGCAACCCAAACGCACGGGCTGTACCGGAGCGACCTGCGTCTGGGCGGCCCGCTCTCGGAGTCGGTCCGCGTGCACGTGGGCGGCTTTTACCGGCGCGACTCCGGACTTCGCGATCCCGGGTACACGGCCAACCGTGGCGGTCAGGTGAGTGGGGCCGTCACCTGGCTCTCCGACCGCGGCTCCGTCCAGCTCTTCGGCCGCTACCTGAATGATCGGAGCGTCTTCTACCTGCCGGTGCCGTACGTCAACGAGCAGAATCCGACCTCCATCCCCGGCTTCGACCTGAACACCGGCACGCTCACCACCGACGATGCCGCCGTGGTGACCGTCCCCGCCCCCACCGGGCAGCCGGTGCAGCGCGACCTGCGCGACGGCATCCACCCGATCGTCAAGACCGGCGGCGCCGAGGTGCTGCTGGAGCTCGGTGCGGGCTGGACGCTGCGCAACACGACGCGCCTCACCGACATCGACCATACGTTCCGCGCCATCGTCTCGCTGAACAACCCCGTCGATGCCACCACGTTTGCCGACTCGATCCGCGCTCGGGCCAACGCTCGGTCCGGCCTCGGCGCCACCGACTATCGGTACCGGCGCGCCACCGACGGCAGCGTGATCGACGCGCCGGGCCGGCTGAACGGAAACGGCCTGGTGGTGGAAACCGGATGGTGGTACAACGAAAAGCCGATGACCACCGTCCTCAACGATCTGCAGATCACGAAGACGCTGTCTCGCCACACGTTCACGGCCAACGTGTACGTCAGCCGCTTCACGTCGGACGATTTCCGCCACTGGCACGACCTGCTCACGGAAGTGGACGAACGCCCCGACCGGCTCGACCTTGAACTGCTCGCCCCGAACGGGGAGGTGGTCGGGAACGCAACCCGCCGGGGCTTCCGCCGCTTCGGGGCCAACTATCTCAACCACGACGGCACAGGGTGGGTCACGGCCCTGCATCTCGGCGATCGCTGGGACCTCGGGCGCGGCTTCTACGTCGAGATGGGCGCCCGTCTTCAGCATGCTGCGTTCTCCGGCACCGTGGAAGGCACCCAGCGCGTCAACCTTGACGGCGACCCGGCCACGCTGTTCGACAATCAGTTCCAGACCGGCACGGGACGCGTCTTCGACTACGATCATACATTCGACGAATGGGCCGCCTCCGTGGGCCTCAACTACCGCTTCAACGACAATCTGGCGCTGTTTGCACGTGGAAGTCGGGGGTTCCGCATGCCCAATTTCGACCGGTGGATGGCCGGCACGGACGACGACGCGGACGGCATCCCGCGCGGCACGTCCGAGACGGTTCTCCAGGTTGAGGGCGGCGTCAAGTACAGCGCCCCGATGTTCGCGCTCTTCGCGTCGGGCTTCTACACGCGCCTGACGGAGATCCCGTTCAACGACCAGGTCGTGAACGAAGAAGGCAATACAGTGGTGGTGCAGAACTTCGGCAGCAGCCGCGCCATCGGCACCGAGCTGGAGATGACCCTTCGGCCGAGTCCTCGCCTGCAGATCGCCACGCGCTCGACGATCCAGAATCCGGTCTTTACGGAGCTGCAGTTCGTCGACCCCCAAGACGGCGAGCTCGACTTTGCCGGCAACCGCGTCAAACGGATTCCGCTCGTCATGTTCGCCCTTACGCCTCGGTATTCGCTGGGCATGCTATCGGTGCACGGAAGCTGGAAATACGTGGGCGACCGGTTTGCCAACAACCGCAATACGTTTGTCCTCCCCGAGTACAGCATTGTTGACCTCGGCGCGGCGCTCACCTGGCGGGGAGTCACCGTTTCGGCCGATGTCACCAACGTGTTCAACGCGCACGGCCTGACCGAGGGCAATCCGCGCGTGGACGAAACCCTCAGCGAGGAGGAGGCCGACGCCATCGATGTGTTTATGGGGCGACCGGTGCTTCCTCGCGCCTTCGAAGTGTCGCTCTCCTATGATTTCTAGGGCCCCGGGATCGGATACCAAACGGACTCGAACTGCCATCGATGACGCAGCGTCGCCGAAGTGTCCCGCGAATTATGGACAACGGACCGTTCGGCGCCCTACGCCCAACAGCCTCTCTCACCCATCCCGAGGACGATGCTTACTGAGTTCACGGTTTCCTGGATCGACATCACTATTTTGGTCGTCTATCTCGCCCTCAGCCGGTTCGTTCCCCTCTGGATGGTTCGGGGTCAACAAGAGGATGCCGACGGATTCTTCCTGGGCGGCCGGAACTTCGTCTGGCCCCTTATCGGGTTTTCGCTTTTTGCCACTAACATGTCGGGGGCGTCGTTCGTGGGGCTTGCCGGCGCGGGCTACAGCCAGGGCGTGTCCGTCTACAGCTACGAGTGGATGGCCGCCATCATCCTGATCATCTTCATTTTCTTCATTCTGCCCTTTTATCTGCGGTCGGGCGTCTTCACGTTGCCGGAGTTCTTGGAAAAACGCTACGATCAGCGCTCGCGGCGCGTCTTCTCCGGCGTCAACATCTTCTTTAACATGTTTATCGACGCCGCGGCTGCGCTCTACGCGGGAGCCCTGGTGGTCCTTACGCTGTTTCCCCAGGTTCCGCTTTGGGTCGGGGTGGTCGGCCTTGCCCTTCTGGCAGGGGTGCTCTCCATCTTCGGGGGGCTCGGCGCCGTCGTCATCTCGGACACCATCCAGGCCGTCGTTCTCATCGTGGGCGGCACCATCGTCTTTATCGCGGGGCTCTGGGCCATTCCATCGTGGGAGGCCGTGCTGAACACAGCTCCGGAGGGCGCGCTGAGCATCATCCAACCCATCGGCGACCCCAACCTGCCCTGGCCCGGGCTCTTCACCGGCGTCCTCATCATCGGCATTTACTTCTGGACGAGCAACCAACTCATCGTCCAGCGGACCCTGGGGGCCAAGACCATCAATCACGGGCGCTGGGGCTCCATCTTCGCAGGCTTCCTGAAGCTGCCGATCCTTTTCATCATGATCCTCCCCGGGACCATGGCCCTGGTTCTCTACCCCGACCTGCAGAGCCCCGACCTCGTCTTTCCCGTCATGGTCTTCGACCTGCTGCCCGTGGGCGTGAGCGGCATCATTCTCGCGGCGCTGGTGGCCGCCATCACCTCGACGGTCGACTCGATTTTGAACTCGGCCTCGACGATGGTCACCATGGACTTCGTGAAGCCTCTGAAGCCGGACATTACCGACCAGGGACTCGTCCGCGTCGGGCAGGTTACGACGACCCTCGTCATGGTGGTGGCCGTGGTCTGGGCCCCGCAGATCCAGCACTTTCCGTCGCTGTGGTCGTACCTGCAATCGGTGCTCTCCTATGCCACCCCGCCCATCGTGGCCACGTTCCTGGGCGGCATTTTCTGGAGTCGGGCCAACCGACACGGAGCCTTCCTCACGCTGCTGCTCGGCATCACCGGAGGCGTCATCGGCTTCATCGTGATTGAAATCATGGGGATCGTGCAGCTCCACTTTCTCTACGCGGCCGGCCTCTCGCTCGTGTTTAGCGTCCTCGTCCTCGTCGTGACGAGCTTGCTGTCGGAGGTCCCACCGCCCGAGAAGACGGAAGAATTGACGTGGCGCACCGAGTTCTGGCACGCCGAGACCGAAGAGCTCAAGGAACTGCCGGCCTGGCAGAATTACCGCTACCAGGCCGCGGCCCTCTTCGCGACCACCGCCGCCATCGTGATCTGGTTCTGGTAAAGCGATGCCCCTCCCTCCTCGTTGCTTTTCGCGCCCCTAGGTTCTCCCGCCCATGCCTGCTCCGTCATGGTCGTCCGTTCTACGTGATCCGTGAAGTGTGAAGGCGGACTGGACACGGTCCTCCTGCTCCACCTCTACGCATTCCGCCCCAAACAGCACGCTCCCCTCCATCTTTCCCCTCCAAACTCATGGATGCTTCCGACTCCGCATCGTCCTCCTCCAAGCTCGATCGACGCGCGTTCTTAAAAACGGGGGCCGTCAGCCTGGCCGGCGCCGCCACGCTAGGAAGCACCGCCCCGGCTGTACACGTCAGCACGCAACCCACGGAGATCATCTTTGCGTTCGGGCCCGACGATTCTGGCACCCTCCAGCCCCTGATTGACGCCTTCAACCGCGAGCACGAAGGCGATATCCGAGTTCGATGGCGCGAGATGGCGAGGGCGTCGGATGCCTACTACCGCCAACTTGTGTCGGACTTCGAGGCCGACGCGGCGGACATGGACGTGTTTGGCGCGGACATCGTGTGGACAGCCCCCCTCGTGCGGCGGGGATGGGTTCAGAACCTGACCCGTCGTTTTCACGGCGCCTACGATCCCGACGAGTTTGTCGAACCGGCCCTCCAATCGGCAGCCTACCGGTTCCGCATCTGGGGCGTACCGTGGTACACCGACGCGGGCGTGCTCTTCTACCGCCGCGACCTGCTCGAACGAAACGGCATCTCCAGCCCGCCCGCAACCTGGGATGCGCTGATCGACGCCGCGCGCCAGGTCACCCAGGCCGACGGCGTGCCTCATGGCTTCGTGTTCCAGGGCGACGAGTATGAAGGCGGGGTGGCCAACGCGCTTGAGTACATCTGGAACGCCGGCGGCCGGGTGATGACGCTGCGCGGAAGCGTGGCCGCCACCCCGGGCCAAAACATGATCGAGCCCAACGTGATCAACGTAAACAGCGCCGATGCCGCCGCCGGCCTCGCGACGGCGCGGCGGATGATCGACGAAGGCGTCGCGCCCCAAGCCGTGACCCGCTTCCGGGAAGAGGAGGCGTGGGACGAGTTCCTCGCGGGACGGGCCGTCTTTATGCGGAACTGGCCGTACGTCTACGGCCTTCTCGACACCGAAATCTCACAGCTTAGCCCCGACCAGATCGGCATCGCGCTGATTCCCTCATCCTCCGAGGCACACACCCGATACAGCTGTTTGGGCGGATGGAATCTCATGATCAACGATCGCTCCAGCAACGAGAAGCAGGACGCCGCCTGGACCTTCATCCAATACCTGACTGATCCGGGACCGCAGAAGCGCCGGGCCATCGAAGGCGGCTTCCTCCCCACTCGACCGCAGGTCTACGACGATCCGGAGGTGCAGGCCCAAGCACCCGGGATCGCCCTCAGCCGCGCTGCCGTCGACCGAGCGCGGGTCCGACCCGTGTCGCCGTACTACATGGAACTGTCTCCCCGCATCGCTCGCGCCTTCACGCGAACGCTCGGGGGCGCCTTCTCGGGCCGGGAAGCCGTATCGCGTCTGGAGGACGAACTGCACGCCATCCTGCGCCGCATGCGCTGACCGGCTGCGCGGCCGCGGGTCCGGGTCCTTCTGCCCCGTCCGTTGACAGATTCACCGGCAGACGGTTATGTTCTGCAGAGCGATGTTCTGCAGAGCGTGACTGCCGCCGTGTCGTTCCGCCGCCGCCCCGCGCGGAGCCTCCTTCCACGCTGCTTCCAGTCCCCAAACCCCGACTCTCGAACCACGCATGCCCCTCCTCTCGGACGACGACCTCTACTACTGGCGCGAAGGCACCCATTATACGAGCTACGAAGCGCTCGGGGCTCATCCCGACGACCAAGGCACGCGCTTCGCGGTGTGGGCGCCCAACGCCCATCGCGTCTCGGTGATGGGCGATTTCAACGGGTGGGACCCAGAGTCCCACGTCCTGGACCGACGCGACGGCGGCATCTGGGAGACGCACGTCGAGGGCGCGCAGCCCGGCCAGAAATACAAGTACCGCATCCAGGCCAACTACGACGAGCTGGACCGCACCGACCCGTTCGCCTTCCGGATGGAAGCCCCCGCCGAAAACACGTACGAGGGGCTGTCGTCCATCATCACCGACCTCGACACGTATACCTGGAACGACGACGCGTGGCTTCAGAACCGGAAAGGGCCGGACACCCTCGACGGCCCGCTGTCCATCTACGAAGTCCACCTGGGCTCGTGGAAACACAAGGAGCACGGCGAGTCGCTGTCCTACCGCGAGATCGCCGAGCCCCTGGCCGACCATGTCGACCGCTGCGGCTTCACCCACGTCGAGTTTCTCCCGTTGGCTGAGCATCCGTACTACGGCTCCTGGGGGTACCAGATCTTGGGCTACTACGCCCCCACCTTTCGCTACGGATCGCCGCAGGATCTCATGTACCTGATCGACTACCTGCACCAGCGGGACATCGGTGTGATCATGGACTGGGTGCCAGGCCACTTCGCCACCGATCCGCAGGGACTGGCCCACTTCGACGGCTCGCACCTCTTTGAATACGAGGATCCACGGATGCGCACCCATCCGGACTGGGGCACGCGCGTGTTCGACTTTGGAAAGCCCGGCGTGCGCAGCTTCCTCATCTCCAACGCTCTCTTCTGGCTCGACAAGTACCACGTCGACGGCCTGCGCGTCGATGCCGTGGCGTCGATGCTCTACCGCGACTACTCGCGCGAGGAGGAATGGTCGCCCAACATTTACGGCGGCCGCGAAAATCTCGAAGCCATTCGCCTTCTCCAGGACACCAACAAGCGGATCTACCAGCAATTCCCGAACGCGCTGATGCTTGCCGAGGAGTCGACGGCCTGGCCCGGCGTTTCCACCCCCGTGGACCACGGCGGCCTCGGCTTTCTCTACAAGTGGAACATGGGCTGGATGCACGACACGCTCGACTACGTCAACAAAGAGCCGGTGCACCGCAAGCATCACCACGGCGAGCTGACGTGGACCCTCTCGTGGGCCTTCTCGGAGAACTACGTGCTGCCCCTCTCCCACGACGAGGTCGTGCACGGGAAGGAGTCGCTGTGGGGCAAGATGCCGGGCGACGACTGGCAGAAAGCCGCCAACCTACGCGCCCTGTACGGCCAAATGTTCGGTCATCCGGGCAAGAAACTGCTCTTCATGGGCGCCGAGTTCGGCCAGTACCACGAGTGGAACCACGATCAGGAACTCGAGTGGTGGGGCGCCGAGGACGATCTGCATGCCGGCATCATGGAGTGGCTCGGCGATCTGAACGCGCTCTACACCGAACATCCGGCACTCTGGAACGACGACGAAGACGGGTTCGAGTGGATCCACTACGGCGACCGCGAGAACAGCGTCCTCTCCTACCTTCGCACCAACCAGGAGCACACGCTTCTCTTCGTGATCAACTTCACCCCCGTCGTACGCGAAGGGTACCGCATCGGGGTGCCGGAGGCCGGCACCTGGGGCGTACGCCTCAACAGCGACGACGCTCGGTACGGCGGCTCGGGCGTGCGCCCCACCCCGACCGACAGCGAGGCCGTCGCGATGCACGGACGCGAACACTCCATCGTGCTGACCCTCCCACCGCTCGGCGCTCTCGTGATGGAGCGCGAGGCCTGATTCCGTGCCTACGGCGCACACCGACGCCTGCAGAAAGCCGCCTCCGAAGCCAGCCCTGCACTCACAGCAAGAGCCGCACCTTCTCGTTGAGCGACTCGCAGTCGATGGGCTTCACGATGTAGTCGTCGACCCCCACCTCGAGGGCCTCTGCGACGTGCTCGGCGCGGTCTTTCGCCGTCTGCATGAGAATGGGAAGATCCTGGAAGTCGGGGTCCCGGCGCAACGTGCGCGCTAGGCTGAGTCCGCTTGCACCCGGCAATCCCCAGTCGACGATCAGGAGCGCGAAGTTGCCGCCGACCAGTCGCGGCACGGCATCTTCGGTGGTGGTTTCGACGCGCAGATCGTAATGCTCGCCGAGGCAGCGTTGAATGATGCGTGCATGAATGCGCGAATCCTCGACGACGAGGATCTGAGGGGAGGCGGACATGGTCTCAGCGGGTCGTTCCAGCCGGAAAGGGCCTTCACTCACGGCTCGTGGATGGAGAACGGCGATATCGGGAATGGAGCGGTCAATGCCCTCCGGCTCCAGAAGGTGGTGGGGCTCGAACGGGCGGTTACACCAGGGCGGCCACCTTGTCGCGCAGCACCTGGCATTGAAGAGGCTTCACGATGTAATCGTCCACGCCGGCGTTGATCGCGTCCACCACGTGGTCTTGTCGATCTTCCGCCGTGAGCATGACAATCGCAGGGACCGGGTCCGCCTCTCGGCCGCGTCCTCGCAGATCCTGCACGAAGCTCAGGCCGCTCTCGCCGGGCAGCCCCCAGTCCACGAGAAGGAGGTCGAATGCCTCCCGCTCGAGCTGACCCCGGGCCTCCTCCACCGACGCTACGACCGCGAGATCATACGTGTCTGCAAGACAGCGCTTTACAATACGGGTATGAACAAGGGTATCTTCAATGGCAAGGATACGCGGCGGCGAGGTGGACATGCAATATGCGATCGGTTCAATACTCAGCAGACGACCCATGGGGCGTTCGGCCCGATACATGGCGGTCGAGCGGCCCGCGCTTCCCGGCCCCTGCGGCGTACGGTCGCGGCCCGTCCGTCAAATCCCGACAGAAAAAGAGGAATGAGCGGACAATGGATCTCCAATCCGCTCATTCCTCCATTCACAGGGACCTCCATTCACAGGGACTCCGTGGGGACTCGGGCGCAAGGTACGTCCCCCGATGCCCGGTGAGGCACCGCCCGTATCGGGCCGTTCTGCCAATCCGGGGCCGCCGGTTACTGGCATTCGTTCTCCAGATAGTGTTCCGCACGGGCCTTGTAGTCGCCGAAGGCGGCGTCCTGGAAGGTCTGGCAGGCCGTCGCCGTGTCGCCAAGCCGGAACTGCGACTCGCCGATGATGAAGTAATACTTCGCCGCATCACTTCGGCTGCCCTGGTGCATTGACAAGCCCTCCTCAGCCGTGGAAATGGCCTGTTGATACTGGCCCTTCGCGAAGAGCGCCGAGGAGCGGTAGAAGAGCGATTTCGCGCTTGGGTCCACGTACTGACGCATCGTGTCCAGGGCCTCCAGCGCCGTATTGGCGTCCGACTCCGACGGGTTCTGCTTGCTCAGCGCCTGCGAGGCCCGCGACACAAACTCATCCCGGATGCGCTCGGTGGCAATCTCCACGACGCGCGTGTTGCCGGTGTTCTCGCCAACACTGATGGCCTCACGCATGGCATCGAGTCCCGCACTCGTGCTGTCCATGTTGACGAGCGCCAGCCCCTTGCCGTAGTACACGTACGCGTCCTGCGACGAGTAATCGACGCCGTGGTTGAAGTGGAACAGGGCCTGCTGGTAGTTCTCATTTTCCAGCGCGGTGTTGCCCCACTTCGTGGGCAGGTTTTGCTGGAACTGCCGGAGTTGTCCGAGGGCGTTGCTCTGCTCCAACTCCTCGGCCAGCGATATCGCTGTCTCAAGCTGGGAGTACGCCGTCTCGTAGTCATCGGACTTCGCCGCCTTCTGGAAGCCCGCGTAGGACGACTTCAGTTCCTCCATCTTGGCGGCCTTGTCTCCATTCTGAGCGAGAGCCGGGGCCGCCCCAAGCGAGAGCACCAAAGCCAGGATGAGAGCATGCAGCACTCCCGGAAAACGCGAGACGGTTAAATGTTGGTTGTTGGACGTCATGAGATTGCGGGCGGTGTGATCAATGCGAAGGACAGGGTGGGGCCACACGTTGTGTACTGGAAGAACCAGATCTCTATAACGTAAAACCGAATCTGGTTCATGTTTCCGACGGATGCGATGGGGCATATCGTTCGGCGGGGGCAGATTAGTTGCTCTCAACCCGCTCCTGCACGGACTCGCGGTACTTCTCGCTGGCGAAAATTGCCACCTCCACGCGTCGGTTCTGCTGCCGACCGGCTTCCGTTTCGTTGGTCGCGACCGGCTCGGTTTCGCCTTTCCCGATGGTGGTAATGCGCGAGGGGTTGATGCCGCGCTCAATCATGTGCGTCGCCGCGGCCTCGGCGCGGTCTTCCGAAAGCTGCTCGTTGTACGACTCAGACCCCTTGGAGTCCGTATGGCCCACCACAAGGATATTGGTTTCCTCGAACTCTCGCATGCTTCCGGAGAACTCGGTGAGGTTCTGTCGCGCAGTGGGGCGGAGATCGGACGAGTCGAAGTCGAAGAGCAGGCCGCTGTCGAACGTCACCTTGATGCCCTCCCCCACGCGTTCCACGTCGGCATTCTCCAGCTCCTCGTCAAGCTCCTCGGCCTTCTTGTCCATGCGGTTGCCGATGATGGCACCGGCGGTTCCGCCTACGGCCGCTCCGATAATGGCCCCTTCGGCCGTTCCGCCGGCCGCCTTTCCGACCGCCGCGCCTCCAGCGGCTCCGGCGGCCGTCCCAATGATGGCGCCCTTCTCGGTGTTGCTCAGGCTGTTGCAGCCGCCCAGCGGAACGGCCAGCGCAAGGGTTAGAACAGCAACCGGGAGCCAGGAAAACGACAACAGAGATCGCATGAGCAGGTCGGCGTTGTTCGAGCAGTTCGTTCATGGGTGGGTCGTGCAATGCCGATGCCAAGCCGCGTTGAGACCGTCCGCTGGACCGCGCAAAGCCGCAGGAGGGCACGGGAACGGGCCGTGTGCGTTCCGGCTCAGCCAACGATACGGAGCATCCGCCGCCGATCTGTGATGATTCCGTTAATCGATACGTGGGGCGCGCGGATGCCGGGATGGCGTCGCGTGTCCACCAGCGTGGACGACGGTGCCATCCTGAGACGGCACGGCGGTGTGTCACGGTCAGAGCCGCCTCGCGCTTTGCGGCCGTACGTCTTCGGCCGCGCCCCCTGGATTAAGCAACGGCAAAAATTCGCATTCGTATCCGGCCCCTCATTATCCTTCAGACGATCCGCCGAATGCCGACGTACCCGGATCCTGGGACGGTATCGGTGTCTCCCTCGCCACATTCGTTTCGAAGAATCCCATGTCTATGAAGCTCATCGTACCCATGGCCGGGCGTGGCACGCGTGTCCGCCCGCATTCGCACGTCACCCCGAAACCGCTCCTCCGGGTGAAGGGGCGCACCGTCGTCGAACGCATCGTGGACACTTTCGCGCGTGTGCTGCCGGAGCCGCCCGACGAGGGCGTATTTGTACTGGGACCCGACTTCGGGGCCGAAATCCGCGACCAGCTGACGTCCATCTGTGAAGCCCGCGACATGGCGGCCCACTTCGCCGTGCAGCACTCGGCCGAAGGCACGGCCCATGCGGTGGGGTGCGCCGGCGAGCACCTGGAGGGCGAGGGCATCGTCGTGTTTGCCGACACGCTCTTCGCCATCGACGAAGACGTTGATCTTGGCGACTCCGACGTGGTCGTCTGGGTGAAGGAGGTCGACGACCCGAGTCGCTTCGGCGTGGCCGTGCGCGACGGCGAGACCGTGACGCGTCTCGTCGAGAAGCCGGACGAGCCCATTTCCAACGAGGCCATCATCGGCATCTACTACGTGCGCGACCTGGCCCGTCTGAAGACGGAAATCGACTACCTCATCGAGAACGACGTTCGCGGGAAGGGCAACGAGCTCCAGCTCACCGACGCGTTCGACCGGCGTCTCCAGAAGGGCGACGTGTTTACCACCGCCTCGGTCGATGCATGGATGGACTGCGGCACCATTCCGGCCCTGCTGGAGACGACCGGGCGCATCCTCGAGCGCGAGGACGACGACCTGCACCAGGGCACGATCGAGAACAGCGTGGTGCACGATCCGGTGTACGTAGGGCCGGATGCCACGGTAAAGAATTCGGTCGTGGGCCCGCATGTCTCCGTCGAGTCCGGCGCCACCGTGTCGGATGCCGTCGTAAAGGAGAGCATCGTTTTCCAGGACGGCGCCGTGGAACGTGCAGTGCTTACCGACTCCATCGTGGGCCGGGAGGCCGTGGCCGCAGCAGTGACGGGCTCCGTCAACATCGGCGACCATTCGGAGGTCAACGCCCCGTAGCGGTCCGCCTGACGCGCAGGGCTTTGGATTTTGGATTGAATTGCGGGCTGTTGCTCCGTCAGGGCCGTCGCGCGGCGGTCTGCGTCGGAGCAGGCAGCCCGCTTCTCTGTTGGGTAGAAGATGCCGGGAAGCACGTCCCGGCGCATCGACCACAGCTTCCGCCCCCCATGCAGACGTATCCGGCCTCGCTGGAAGAGAAAGTAGGATTTGACGTTATCCGTGCCCGCCTCGCGGAGCAGGTGATCAGCCCACTCGGGCGAGAGCGCGTCGAGACCATGAAGCCGGCTCGGACGCTCGGCTGGCTCCGGGCTGAACTGGAACGCGTCGAGGAGCTGCAGGACGCCTTTCGCTACGACGACGCGGTGCCGCTGAACCACGTCTACGACCTGCGCACCGTCCTCAAGCGGGCGGCGCCGGAGGATGCGTACGTGGACCCGGAGGACCTGAAGGCCGTCCGGCTGTCACTCATTACCCTCCGCCGCCTGAAGCGCTATTTCGATGGGCGGCGCCGAGACTACCCGCGGCTGGCCGACGCCGTCGAGCGCATCACCCCCCTGGAGGCGCTGGAGTCCCATATCCGATCGATCATTGACGAGGATGGCGCAATCCGCGACGATGCATCGCCTGAACTGCAGCGGCTGCGGCGCACGATCCGGCAGAAGGAAAACACCCTGCGCGACACGCTCGACCAGGCGCTCCGCAACGCCGTCCGCCAGGGCTACGCGACCGAGGAGCAGCCAACAATCCGGGCGGGACGGATGGTCATCCCGGTGCGTGCCGAGGCGAAGCGCAAGGTCGAGGGGTTCGTGCACGACACGTCGGCCACGGGGCAGACCGTCTACATCGAGCCCGCGGCGTGCCTCCAGCTGAACAACGAGGTGCGCGAGCTCAAGAGCGACGAGCAGCGCGAGATCGAGCGCATTCTTCGGGATGCCACCGCGCATCTTGGGTCCGAGCGCGACGCCATGGAGGCCAACCTGCGCGCCCTGGCGCAGTTCGACCTTCTGCAGGCCAAGGCCCGTCTCGCCAACCGTCTCGACGCCGTCGTTCCGAAGCTCAACGAGGACGGGGTGATTGACATTCACGAGGGGCGCAACCCGGTGCTGGAGCTGCACTTTCGCGAGATGGACGCCCGCGAGAACGAGTCGCGCGGTCGCGCAGCCGCCGACGCGGCCGTCACCCCGCGGGAAGTCGTTCCGCTCGACCTGTCGCTGGGCCGCGACTTTCGCACGCTGGTCATCACCGGCCCCAACGCGGGCGGCAAGACCGTCGCCATGAAGTCGGTCGGCCTGTTCGCGCTCATGCTGGCGTACGGATGCCCGATTCCCGTCGCGCCGCACTCCTCGATGCCGCTCTTCGACCGCCTCATGGTGGACATCGGCGACGAGCAGTCGATCGAGGAGGATCTGTCGACGTTCAGCTCGCACGTGGCGAATCTGAAGGAGATGGTCCGGCACGCCGACGAACGCACGCTCGTGCTCATCGACGAGGCCGGCACCGGCACCGACCCGGACGAAGGCGGCGCTCTCGCGCAGGCCATGTTGGAACGCCTGACCGACGCCGGGGCGCGGACCCTCGCGACGACCCACCACGGCACGCTCAAGGTGTTCGCCCACGAAACGGAGAACGTGGAGAACGGATCGATGGAGTTCGACCAGGAGACGCTGCGCCCGACCTATCGGTATCAGGAGGGCGTGCCGGGGTCGTCCTACGCCTTCGAGATTGCCCAGCGCATGGGCCTGGACGACGCCCTCCTCGACCGGGCCCGCGACCTGGCCGGCGCGCAGAAGACCGCCATGGAAAATCTGATCGCGACCTTCGAGGAGCGCAACCAGGCGCTCGAAGAAGAGCTGTACGAGGCCAAAACGGCCCGCAAGAAGGCGGAAAACGAACGCGAACGGTTTGAGCAGAAGTGGCGCAAGCTGGAAAAGGAGCGGGACGAGTATCGGCAGCAGGCCCTGGAAGAAGCCGAGCGCATCGTCAACAGCGCCAACGCGCGGATCGAGCAAACCATCAAGGACATCAAGGAGGCGCAGGCCGAGAAAGAAGCGACCCAGGAAGCGCGCGAGCGACTGGAGGCCTTCAAGGAAGACCTGCGGGAGGAAAGCGAGCAGGTCGAAGAAGAACTGGAGACGGAGGCCGAGGAAGCCCCTGAACCGAGCGCGTCCGCCGGCGACGGCCTGGACCGGCGCCCGGAGGCCCCGATCCACGAGGGCGACCAGGTGGTGCTCGACGACGGCACGACCCGCCTGGACGTCCAGGAGGTCGAAAACGGCGAGGCCGTGGTGGTCATGGGATCGATGCACATGCGCGTGGACGTGGATCGCCTAACGCGGGTGGGCCGCGCAGACACCGAGGACGAGGCCACGCCCTCCTCGTCGGGCGACGCTTCGATGCGCGCGCTCCAGGCCAGCCCCTCGATCGATGTGCGCGGCCAACGCGTGGACGAGGCGCGGTTGAATGTGCAGCACTTCGTGGACGACGCCATTGCTGCCGACCTCGACGCCATCGAGATCCTGCACGGAAAGGGCACGGGCGCGCTCCGCACAGCCATCCAGGACATGCTGCGGCAACGCGGCGATGTCTCGAACGTGCGCGATGCTCCGATCCAGCAGGGCGGGGCCGGCGTCACCCTCGCCGACCTCGCGTAGCAGACCGACCGCCTGGGGCGACGGTACGCCAGGACGCACGGATGCCCTCGCACCGCCCGGAATGTCTGCTCCCAACGACGGACGGCGTCCAGGGAAGTGGGCAGCCTCCCTCCGACTGCTCTCCGACTGCCCCGTCCTCCCTCCGGAGAGTCCTGCAGGGCCGGGACCGGACGCGCGCCCCGTGGAACGGTGCTCAACGGCGTGGGCCCGGAGGCAGCGGGCCTAGAAGCAAACGATTCTCCGATGGGCCTCGTATGGAGCGGTTGGACGGAGGAATCTGGTCGGCGGCTGGCGTATTTTTTGTAGTCGTTCGAGTGTCTCCGTATCTTTCGGCAATCGTCCCTCGACCGAACACACCGCGCCGAATGTCGCCTTTGCGCCTGAGTCTGGTTTTAGTGGCGCTCGGTTTCACGGCCTCGTCCGTCTTCGCCCAGTCGTCCGCGCCGGACACCACAGCTCCTTCGTCTGTCGTGCAACGCGTGCAGCAAGCCCTGTCCACCGGCGACGCCAGCGTGCTGCTGACCCCCGCCGCCGACCGCGTCGAGGTCAACCTGTTTGGAACGCGCACGTTCTACAGCCGGGATCAGGCCTTCTACGTGCTGCAGAATTTTTTCAAGGAGCACGGGCCGCGTCGCTTTGCGGTGCAGGACACCGTACAAACCGAAAGCACCTACTTCGTCACGGGCACCTACTGGCACGTCCGCGACGAACGTCCGTTGCGCGTCTTCGTCCGCTTGAGTGCTGCGGCGGCCCGGTGGGAGCTTCAAGAGGTGCGCGTCGGAACCGAACGACGGTGACCGGCCCCAGCGCCTGAACGGTCGTTCTTGCCGTGCGATGAACGCGGAGCAAAAGTATGTCCTTTCTCTCTTTCGTGCGACGCGCCCCGTACCTCTGGGGAATCGCGGGGATGCTGCTCGTTGCCCTGGTGGTCACCTGGGGCGCGCAACTGCGGGCCCAGCAGGCCCTCCGCGACACCGTCGATACGCGCCGCACGGAGGTCGCCGAGGATGCGCTTGACACCATTGAGGAGCGGTTCGGTGCCCTGCAGCGCCGCTTGCACCTGCGGGCCCAGCAGCTTGCCGCCGACAGTGGCCTCGTTCGAGCGTTGCAGACCGCGTCTCCGCCCGGACGGCGCCCGGACGGCGTCGCCGAGCGGGTCAACCGCGTGAGCCGCGACGCGCCGTCTGCCCTCGAAGTTTACGATGCGTCGGGACAGATCCTGGCGTGGAACGGGCCGCAGATCCCCCGGCGGAGTGGGCCGGACACCGTGCCGGACCGGCGCCGCACACAGGTCGTGACCGAGGGCGACGTGCGCACCGCGCTGGCCGTGTGGCATCCCGTCCTGGATGCACAGGACCGGGCCGTCGGCGGCGTGCGGGGGGTGCACGTCATCCGCTACCAGCCGCCGATTCAGAACCGCTACATCCGCGGCCATAGTCTGGAGCAGAGCTGGGCGGAGGAGACCGGCGAGTCGGTGGCCGTCACCTGGCGCCCCGATACGACGGCCGTGCCCTCGTCGCCGCATCGGTGGCTCCGGGGCCGGGACGGATCTGTTCTGGCCCGCGTGGTGGTCGAGAAGCCGACCGCCGAGCGCCTCATTCAGCAGACGGCCACCTTCTACGGAGACTGGATTGCGCTCTGGACCACGCTGATCCTGCTGTGGGTGCTGGGCAGCGGCTGGCGCACCTACGGGATTCGCGTCCAGCGTGACAACTCGCTGCCAGCCCTCAGCAAGCACGCCGTGACCTTCCTGGCCATTGGTGGGGCGTGGTGGGGCCTGCGGTACGTGCTCCTTGCCTGGGATGTCCCCGCCCGGTGGACCGACGACGGCGGCACGTTTGCCCCCCTCTTCGACCCCACCCACCTTGCCTCCCCCGTTGGGGCCGGGCTGATGCGCTCAACGGGCGACCTGCTCATCACCGGGACCTTCGCGGTGGTCTTTGCACTCGGACTGCTGCACCTCGCCACGCAATACCGGGTGTCGGTCGATTCCATCCGCGGGCTCTTCGATCAGATGCAGAACCGATCGCCCGAGCGGCCCTCGCCCACGCGGTTTTCGATCGTGGTCGTCGCCACGGCCGGGCTGATCCTCGGCATCCTTCCTATTCTGGCGAAGTTCGTGCGCCGTGCGGTCGTCGACAGCACCCTCGACTTTTTCTCGCGCACCGGGCTTTTGCCTCAGCCGCTCGTCCTTGTGGTGCTGTGTGCCCTCTTCATGCTGGTGGTGGCTGCGGTCCTCACCGGGATTGCCCTCGCTTGGATCTCCATTCGGCTGCTGCTGCGCTATCTGCCGCTGCGCTGGCCGCGGGGCGTCCCGATTCTGGTGACGGCGCTGGTATGGGCCGTTGGCCTCGGCGGGTTTTACCTTGTGCTCGAGGGCGGCGCGTCGGTCCCCTTTCCGGTGACCATGATCTTCCTCGGCACCGTAAGCACCACGGCGGCCTTCGGGCTGATCAGCGCGGGCCAGGACACCCGTCACCTGACGCTGCGTACGCTGCTCCCCTCCATCCTGGTGCTCACGTTCCTGCTGTATCCGCTCCTGTACACGGGCATGGACGCCCAGCGGCGCGAAAACATGGTAGAGGCCGTGGCCTCGTTCGAGGCCGGACGCGACCCGCGGGTGCTGTTTTCCATCGAGCAGGTGCTACAGGAAGCGCGCGACGACCTCGGGGGGGCGCCCCACGCCGGCAATCGCTTCCGCCTCGCGAAGATGGACTCGGTTGCCACGCGGCTCGTGCGCCGCTCGCTGCTGGCGTCTCTGACGGCGTACGAGGCCCATCTCTCGCTTCTGGACAGCACGGGCACGGTGCTGTATCGCTACACAGCGGCCGGCCCCGAGATGCAGGCCCCCCCGTCCGCGAGCGACCGTCGCGCATTCGAAACGCTGCGCCCTCTGTCGCGCATTCAAGGCGGCCGGCCGGTGGTTGAACAGCTGGAGGCACCTGTCTCGTCGCCCTCGGCACGGACCGGGCGGTTTCTGTACGCCGGCCTCACCCGGCTGAACACCTTCCGCACCGCGGACGCGCCCCCACAGTGGGTGCTGCTTCGGGTGGTGCCACGCACTTTGCTGCCCGGTGTGGGCACCGGCATTCCGCGTGTCCTGCTCCCCACCGGCTCGTTCAGCGACCTCTACGCCGACCTGTCGCTGGCCGAGTTCCGCGACGGCATCCTGGTCCGCAGTCTCGGGCGCGACTTCGGGCGGACGCAGCTTCCGGGGCGGGTACGGACGGGGCTGGCGGAGGAAGCGTCCCTGTGGCGCCGCGAAACGATCCAGGGCCGCCAGTTTCTGACCTACTACGAGCGGACCGACGATCCGGAAGCCTCGGCGCAGGTCGTCGCCTCCCGCATTCCGGCCGTGTTGACGTTCGACCATCTGTACTACATTCTCCGGCTGGCGGTGGCGGGCCTGTGCGTCGGCGCCCTGCTGTACCTGTTCGGCGTGTACGTGCGCTACCGTGAGGGACTGCTGCCCGCACCGCGCGTTCAATTCCGCAACAAGGTGCTCAATGCGTTCCTCGTCGTGGGCATCGTGTCGATGGTCGCGGTGGGCGTGGTGGGCGTGCAGGTGGTAACGAGTGAGAATGCCCGCGTGACGGAGCAGCGCCTGCAGGACCAGCTCACCCGCGTCGAAGAAGCACTGGCGCTGGAAGCCCGCCCCGGCGAGCCGCTGTACCAGGTTGCCCAGCGGACCGATATCGACTCGCTCGCCGCCCGCGTGGGCCTCGATTTGAGGCGCTACCACGGCGGCCTGTTGCGCGCCACCAGTCGCCCGCGTCTCGTGCGCGATCGGCTGGTGGACCGGCGGCTGCCGGCCCCGGTCTACGGGGCGCTCCACGACGAGGCCTACCGCTTCGTCGTGGCCGATGCCTCCATCGGCGGGTTCGAGTACCAGGTGGGCTACCAGGCACTGGCTGACGCCGCGGGCCGTCCGCGCGTGGTGATGGCCGTGCCCACTCTCGCTCAGCAGGAACGCATCGAGGAGGAGCAGGCGCGCACGCTTGCCTACCTGTTCGGCGCCTTGCTGATGCTGGTGGTCGTGGTGATGCTCACGGCGCTCGTCCTGTCGAACGCCCTGGCCCGCCCCATCGCTCAGCTCCGCGAGGGGCTGGAAGCCATCGGCGAGGGCCGCTTCACGCGCGTGCTGCCCGTCGACTCGCGCGATGAGATCGGCGACCTCGTGCGCACGTTCAACGAAATGCGCGAGCAACTGGCCGAAAGCCGACGCAAGCTGGCGCAGCAGGAGCGCGAGATGGCGTGGCGCGAGATGGCGCGGCAGGTGGCGCACGAGATCAAGAACCCGCTCACGCCCATGAAGCTGTCCATCCAGCACCTTCGTCGGGCCTTCCAGCGCACCAAGCCGCAGATCGACCAGGCCGAGAAGCAGGACGTTCAGGAGTTTGCCTCAATGTTCGACCGGATCACGGCCACACTCATCGAGCAGATCGAGTCCCTCGTTCGCATCGCCAACGAGTTTTCGTCCTTCGCGCGCCTGCCCACCAAAGTGCTGGAGCCGCTGGACCTCAACGAGGTTGTCGAGGAAGCCGTCCGCCTCATGCAGGAGGAGGATCCGGACGTAACGGTGTCTCTCGACCTGCACGACGAGCCCCTGGTGGTTGAGGCCGATCACGAGGATCTGCGACGCATCTACATCAACCTTATCAAGAATGCCATCCAGTCCATTCCCGACGACCGCGCGGGCCAGATCGAGGTGCATACGTCCACCGAGAGCGACGGCCGCCGGGCCTCCTTTGCCCGCAGCCTGGTGGTGGACAACGGAACTGGGATTCCACGCGGCGAGCGCGGCAAAATCTTCCAGCCCAACTTCTCCACCAAGACCAGCGGCACCGGCCTCGGGCTGGCCATTGCGAAGAAGAGCATCGAGGAGTTGGACGGAGACATCGGGTTTGAAACCGAAGAAGGACACGGCACGACGTTCTGGATCCGCCTTCCACTTGCGGAGAACGGCGACGACGATGCTTCCTCCGCTTCGTAAGAGCGGGCCCACGAGGCCGATGGACTGCCGGGTTCCGGGCCGTCCTGGGCAGGGCGGGCCCGCAAACGCGTCGAGACTTGACATGGCGGCGCTTGATGAGGCGCCGAGATTCTGCTACCCTCGGCACAGACAGCCTGTGCTCGCCGTAGGCGAACCCGTGCGCTGTGCCTCGTTTGTACGCATCACAATGCTAGCACGCCTATGAGAGTCGTCGTCATTGGAGCGGGAGAGGTGGGGTTCGACGTTTCGCGGATGCTCGCCCAGGAACAGCACGACGTGAGCGTGATCGACATCGATCCCGACGTCCTGCAAACCGTCCAGGAGCGGCTGGACGTGATGGCCGTGCAGGGAAGCGGCACCTCGGCGGCGGTGCTGGAGCAGGCCGGCATCAAGGAGGCCGACATGCTCGTGGCCGTGACGGCCATCGACGAGGTCAACATCATCGCCTGCATGATGGCCGACCGGCTCGACGTTCCCACGACCATCGCCCGCACCCGCTCCGACGAGATCGCCCGCGCGCAGTCGGTGCTCAAGGCGCAGGACTTCGGCATCGACCTCGTCATCCACCCCGAAGAGAGCGCCGCCGGAGAGGTCACCCGCCTGATTCGCCGTGCCAGCGCCACCGATCTGCTCACCTTTGCGGAGGGGCGCCTCCACATGGTCGGCATCCGCCTCGACGATGATGCGCCGGTGCTCGGCCAGTCGCTCCGGGAGGTGGCGCAGGAGCACTCCGACGTCACCTTCCGCATCAAAGCCATCTCGCGCGGCATCCGGACGATTCTCCCGCGCGGCGACGAAGTGTTGCAGGCCGGCGACCAGGTGTTCGTCCTGACGCGGCCCAAATACGTGACGCCGGTCACGCGCATCATGGGGAAAAAAGACACGCAGATGCAGCAGGTGATGATCACCGGCGGCACGCGTGTGGGGGCGGGCATTGCCCACATGCTCGGCGAAAACAGCAGCATGCGCATCAAACTGATCGAGCCGGATCCGGAGGTGGCCTCCGACCTGGCCCAGGACCTCCCGGACACGCTCGTCATCAACTGCGACCCGACCGACATCGACACGCTCGTGACCGAGGGCCTCGGGGACATGGACGCGTTCGTGGCCGTGACGGACGACGAGGAGTCGAACCTCGTGACGTGCCTGATGGCGAAGCACCTGGGCGTATACAAAACCGTGGGCCTGCTGTCGAAAGCCGCATACATTCCCATCAGCACAGCCATCGGGCTGGACGCCGCCGTGAGCAAAAAGCTCGCGGTCTCCCGCGAGGTGCGGCGGTTTCTGCGCGGGAAGCACGTTCTGAGCGTCGCCACCGTCCACGGCCTCGACGCCGAGATCCTCGAAATCGAAGCGAGCCCGCGTGCGCCGATCGTGTCTGGACCGCTCAAGGGCCAAGAGCTGCCGAAGGGCATCCTCATCGGCGCGGTCGAGCGCAATGGCGACGTGGAGATTGCCACCGGCACCACGCACATCGAGCCCGGCGATCGCGTCATCACCTTCGTCATGCCCGCCAAGGTGTCGGCCGCTGAAGAGTTATTCGCGGCACAACGCTAACCCCATGCCTTCCTCCGGCCCCGCCTTCGGGCTCATCGACCTTTTGGGAACGGCGGCTGCGACGATCTTTATCGTGGCGACCCTGCTCTTCGTAGACCCATGGCCGCTTCGCGGTCTCTGCCTCGCGGGCGGCGTGCTTGGCACCGCGATTGGCTGGGCGCTTGCCCGGCGGCGCACCTGGGAGTACCGGCTTTTGCTGATCCCTGGCGGAGCCGTTGCCGGGCTGGTCGTCGGCGGCGTGCTCGGCACCTACGGCGGCCTCTTCGCGATGCCGCCGGCCTGAGACCAATCGTGAGCGTTTCTTACCGCGGAGCCGGCACTCGCGGGGCGAACGCTCGTTGCCTCAGCCCGATGCATTTGTGGTTCCTGCCCCGTCCGCCATGCGCGCTCCCCCCCTTACGTACGCTTCGCCCGAGGATCCGCCGCTGCGGGCCTTCATCATCCGGGCCGTCGAGGCTCTATCGGGACGCCGGACGCTAGAGCAGCACTATGCCCAAGCCGCAGAGGAGGAGGCGGAAAGCTTCTGGGCGGCCGCGCTCGACCGCCTCGACGTGACTCCCGTGTACGCGGCCGACCGGCTCCGCGCCCTGCCCGCGTCCGGCCCGCTGGTGGTGGTCGCCAATCATCCGTTCGGGGTGCTCGACGGACTCATGCTGTGTCACCTCGTGGCCCAGATCCGTCCCGCGTTTCGCATTCTCCTGAACAGCGTGCTCTGCCGGGACCCGCGCCTCGACGCCCACTTCCTGCCGGTGGACTTTCAGGAGACCGAGGCGGCCCGGCGCACCAACCGACGTTCCATTCGCTCGGCCCTCGCCACTCTGCGGGCCGACGGCACCCTAATTGTGTTTCCGGCGGGGGGCATCGCGACGGCTCCCCGGCCGTTTGCAGACGCCGAGGACCTTCCGTGGACGCCGCTGGTCGGCACCCTTGTGCATGCGACCGAGGCGACCGTCGTACCGATGCACATCTCGGGGCAGAACAGCCGTCTCTTTCAGTGGGTCAGCCAGTTCAGCCTGACGCTGCGCCTCTCCCTGATCATCCGCGAGGTGGTCCGCAAGATCGGCACGGCCCACCGCATTCGCATCGGGGCCCCCCATCGGTACGCAACCCTGTCCCACCACGACACGCCGACAGCGCTCTCGCGCCACCTGCGGACCGTTACGGTGTCCCTCGGAGCTGTGCAGAGTTGACAGATTCCGGTGGGCTCCAGATGACCAGTGCATCGCTCCGAGAAACGAAGATATAATTGGCTTTGCGGCGACCGACCAGAACATGCGAACATGCTGCGCGGGGTCGGCGTTTTGATGTTCTGTGTTCCACCTGCATTCCCGTTTGGCTCCTCTCAGGACCCTCCCGCGTGCATGCCGACGACCCAGACGACGAAGATCAATCAATTGCTGGATCCCGAACGCATTGAGATTGCCCTCCCCGCGCAGTCGAAATCGGACGTCATCAATGCCCTCGTCGACCTGCTGCAGGGCCATGAGGCCATCGGCAGCCTCGAGGCTGTTCGCACGGCCATTTTCGAGCGAGAGCAGGTAATGTCAACCGGGGTGGGCAAAGGCCTCGGCCTGCCCCACGCCAAGACGCAGGCGGCCATCGAGACCGTTGCGGCCTTCGCCACCACCGCGGAGCCGGTCGATTTTGGATCGATCGACGACACGCCCGTTCGGCTTGTCCTGCTGCTCGTCGGCCCGGAGTCCGACAAGTCGCAGCACATCAAGATTCTGGGGCGCGTCTCGCGGCTCATCAGCCGAGACCCCACCCGCGAGGCGCTGCTCGATGCCTCGTCCTCCCAGGAGGTGTTGGATATCCTCAAGGAAGGCGAGATGGCCCTGCGTAGCTAGCGCCCCTCCGGATCCCGTTCGGCCCCGCCTGAACGCCTGCTGCCCCGGCGTTCTTTTCGTAGTTCAAGCCCCACGTTCAAACCTGTGAGTACGTCGTTTCAGAGCATTCCCGGCACCTTCGACATCCTCCCCGACGCCTACAACGACGGCGGAACCCGCATCGCGAGCAGTGCCGAATGGCACCACGTCGAGTCCGTCATCCGGGACGTGATGGAGCGGCACAATCTGGAGGAGATTCGGACGCCCATCTTCGAGCCCACTGAGCTGGTGGCCCGCGGCGTGGGCCAGAACACCGACATCGTGCAGAAGGAGATGTTCGCCTTCGAGCGCTCCGACACGCACTACGTGCTGCGTCCGGAGCTGACGGCCCCCGTCATGCGCGCTTTTCTACAGCACCACCTGGAGCAGCGCGGCGGCGTACAGAAGCTCTTCTACATCGGCCCCTGCTTCCGCGCCGAGCGTCCGCAGAAGGGGCGCTATCGCCAGTTTCACCAGTTTGGGGTCGAGATCGTCGGGGCTGAGGACGCACGGGCCGACGCGGAAACCATCGCCGTGATGATGGCGGTCTACCGGGCGTTTGGCGTCGCCAACACGACGCTGCGCATCAACACGCTCGGGACGCCTGCCGCGCGCGAGGCGTACGTGGCGGCCCTGCGCGAATACCTGGAACCGTACGCTGACGACCTCTCCGACACAAGCCAGCGGCGGCTGGACACCAATCCGCTGCGCATCCTCGACACCAAGTTGGAGCACGAGCAGGAAATTTTGCGGGAGGCGCCGCGCCTCTCCTCGTTTGTCGGGGCGGACAGCCAGGCGCACTACGGGCAGGTTAAAGCGCTGCTCAACGCGCTGGACATCGACTTCGAGGAGGACCCGTTCCTGGTTCGCGGGCTGGACTACTACACCCGCACGGCCTTCGAACTTGAGAGCCCCGACCTCGGCGCGCAGAGCGCCCTGGCCGGTGGGGGGCGGTACGACCTGCTGGCGCAGGAAATCGGGAGCGACACGCCGGTCCCGGCCATCGGCTTTGCCGCGGGAATGGAGCGCCTGTTCCTCGCCCTCGACGCCGCCGACGCGGACCGTCCGGAGGCCCCGGAGCCGGACGTGTTCATCGCCGCGCTGGGGGAGGAGGCCGAGCGCTGGGTGTTCCGAACCACCCAGCGCCTGCGCGACGAAGGCCTCCACGTGGCGTTCGACATGAAAGGCCGGTCGCTGAAGGCCCAGATGCGCGAGGCCAACCGCCAGAACGCCACCTACGCGATGATCATCGGGGGCAATGAACTGGAGGCCGGAGCGGCCACCGTGAAGGAGATGGCGTCCGGCGAGCAAGTGGACGTGTCGTTTGACCGCCTTGCCGAGCATCTGCAGGCAAACACGGTCCGCGACGCGCAGGCATAGCCGGGCCGCACGGCGTAGATCGGGGGCTGCATAGATCGGGGGGCTGCGCGGCTCAGCGAATGACGCGGACCGGGACGGCAGTGTCGAACCGCTCGCCGACGATGCGCACGAAGTACAGCCCGCTGCCGTAGCGGGACGGCACGTCGATGCGAACACGCCGCGGCCGGTCGGCCCGTACCACCTGCCGGAACTCCACGCTGAGCTGACGCCCCAACACATCGTACAGGAACATGAGGACGCCCTGCTCCTCGTTGATCGTCAACTCCAGCGCGAACTGGTCCTGCGTGGGATTGGGGAACGGCCCGCGTACTGAAACGGTCGATGCGGCCCGGATGGTTGCCCGGGCCTGAGGGCCGATCTCCGTGGTGCCGCCGGGCCGCGTCAGCCGGAGGCGAAAGTCGTGCGCCCCTACGCTCAGGTCGGAGACGGTGCGCCGGTACGTTCCCTGCCCCCCGGCGACGGTCTCGACCGTCTGGAACGGACCGCCCAAGAAACTCTGCTCCAGCGTGTAGGAGGCCACAGTGCTGCCCTCCCCTTCGGTCCACTGCACCGTGGCGGTGCGATCCCCGCCGGCCTCGGCAGAGAACGAGGCCACCTCGGGCGGCTCTACCGCCACGCGCCGTGCGTCCACCAGTCCAGCCCCGCTCCAGGCATCCGGACCTCGGCCTGTGGGCACGCCTCGCGCCGTCTGCCGGATGTCTATGGCACTCCGGCGGAGGCGATCAATCACCGCGTCGGCGGGAGCCGACGGCACGGCCTCCCGCACGAGCGCCGCGATACCGGCTGCATGCGCCGCCGCGGCCGAGGTCCCGAAAAAGTTCGGAAACGTGTCGCCGTCCCCGATGCGCTGGCCAAAAAACGTGGTGTTGCCCCCGTCCGGCGCCGCCAGGTCCGGGTTGTTTCGCTGCTCGGGCATGGCAAGCCGGGTGCCCCGGTGGTCAAACCGCACCGGCACGCCGCCCACCGACGAGAAATCATTCACGCGCGGCGGCTCCACACCGAAGGGCGGGGTGTTGAAAAAGGCCGCGGCCGCCGTGCTCAGCGTGCCGCGCGCGTTCGAGTGGCCGTACAGGGTCGGACTGTTGGTATCAAACTCCGTGACCTGCACGTCGCCATCCTGCGTGAACAGCACATAGTGAATCCGGTTGGGCGCCGGCCCGTCCAGACGCTCGACGCTCACCTGGAACGTAGAATCGGGCACCCCGTCTTGGTCGGCGTCGACCTGGCCGCGGTTCGTCAGCGACGCGAACTCGAACGGATTGCCCCGAATGTTATTGCGGCGTTCGGCCGCGAGCACGGTGCCCTGCTTGTCGCGGAGGGCCACCTCCATGTCGGTGCGGGCGCCCGGCCCGCCCGCCGAGGCCGACGGCTGGTCCCAGTGCAGCGCAATCTGAACCGTCGTGCCGTTATCGATCACGATTTCCTGCCCCGTATCCACCGCCGAACCCGGATCGTAGTCGTGCAACTCGCCGCCGAGCGGGCCGGTCTCTCCAGAGCCCCGAAAGGCCTGCGCGTACGCATCCTGCCCGGCGTTCCCGGCCGACGAGACGTACACCACGTCGTCTCCGAACGCGACCTCGTCGACCATCTGCGCCAGGAGGCCGTCTTGAAACATCGGCTCGCTGAGAAAGATGATGTCGTCAATGATCACGTCGGCCCCTGCATCGGCCAGGTCGCGAATGCCTTGCACAAAGTTAGCGAGTCCGTCGAAGGCCGTGTGGAAAGCCAGATCAGCGCCCGGAGCGATGTCATGGATGATTTGGAGCAGAGCGCGCCCTTCGTCGCTCTGCGGGTCGTCGGCCTCGTCGAGCACATCGACGCCCTGCGGAAGATCGCCGGACTCGACGTCGTCCCGAGCCCTCGTAAGCGGTTCCCCCTCCGCGTTGTTGTAGGAGTCGGACAGCGCCCCCACCCGCACGCCCGATCCGTCGACATCGTGGGCCTGGCGGAGGCTATCGATGTACATGGCGGCGGCGCCCTGTGTGGTCGTCGCGCCGACGCGGGACCGGGCGAGCAGCGGCCATGCTGAGTGGAGCGTCGGCAGGGCGGCGGCCTCGTCAATCGCCCCGACGGGCAGGCGCCCAGAAACGATGTGCCCCGCAACGGCTGCGTTCTGCAAGCCCAGCGCTTCGAGGTCGCGGCGGAGAGCTTGGCCGTCGTTGGTGGCCAGCGCATCGATCGGGACGGCATCCCGCTCTGCACGCAGCGAGGGTGGCAAAGACAGACGCACGGCCTGCTGCACCTTCGGACGCACCCCGGTTGCCTCGTGAAGCCGGTGCCGAAGGGCCAGGGAAAAGCCCACGGCCTGCAGCGGACCATCGCTGCCCTTCGCATCCGGGCCCGCGACGTCGCGAACCGCCTGCTGCCGCAGATCCTGTTCCGTTTGGGCGTGTGCCGGCAGTTCCCCACCCAGTGCCAGAAGCAGCACCGCGAGCCAGCCGACGCGGACAGCACGAACCTCCGGGAGCAACAGCGAAAGCAGAACGGTCATGGTGCGGAGGGAGCAAAAGCAGGAGGACACCGGCCGCGCAGTCTACCGCACGACGACCATCTCCCGCGTTTCGGAGAAGTCATCCCCGACAACACGCAGGAAATACAGGCCGCTGGCCCAGGGCGTTGTATCGACCTGGATGCGCTCGGGCGCCCGGGCCGACAGGGTGCGCCGCTCCTGGAAGAGACGACGCCCCAGCCGGTCGAAGACCTGCACCGTGAGTTCCTGCTGATTCCGGGCCGTCAGGTCGACGGTGGCCCGGCCGGCCGTCGGGTTGGGAAACGGCCCCAGCACGACGACCGCCCCGTCGAAATCGATCTCGGCCGTGGTCGCTTCGCTCGTTAGCATGTTGCCCTGCGCATCGGTGGCAACAACCCGTACCTGGTACTGCCCCGGCGGCTGCCGTTCAATTTGCGCCTCGGTGCGAGGAGTGGTCGCAGTGCGCCGAAAGGCCTCGGTATCGCCCGGCGCCGTTTCGACCGAGTAGATGAATCCCTCGGTTCCGGGCGGCACTGCCCACGACACATCGAGGGTTCCGCGCCCGCGCGGTCCGCGCTTCGCCTCGTCCACGGCCGCCTGCACATTCTGGACGTTCAGCGTGACGGAGGGCTGCTGCAGCGCGGTGCGCTCCGTGCCGTCGGCCCGGCGCCAGCGCAGGCGGTACGTGAAGGTGCCAAGTCCCTGATCGCGCAGCGTTACCTGCGGGGCGGTGTCGCCGGGCAGCGTCGTCACTACCTCGAAATCTCCGTCGAAGGCCTGGCGTTCCACAACGTATTGCTCGATGCTCGCCGCGTCGCGCACCTGCCACGAGAGCGCCACCGTGCCGTCGGCCGCCGACCCGGTTGCCGAGAGCGCAAACACGTCGGCGAAGAATTTCTGGCATTCTGCGGCAAGCGGCCAATTCATGTCCCGCATCTGCCCGCACACCACGGGCCCCGGCAGCCGCGCCGTCTCGCCCGCATTGAAGGCCGGCGACATGAGGGCATTGGGATCGCCCGGCGGATACGTCAACTCGTCGACGTGCGCGATGCTGGAACCCTCCTGCCACGAGGGCGGCGCGTAGATTTTGGGCGGAACCGGTCCGGTACTGATTCGCGCAGCACGGCGCGAGCTGGCCCCGTCAAACACGAGCTGGTTGCTCGTCAGCGCCGCGCCGAGCTCGGCGGAGGGATTGGCGAAGTTGGACGGGTCGACCAGGAACTGCGAGCCCTGCGCCGCCTCCTGCGCAAGGAAGATGTCGAAGATGCCAGGGACCTTCTCGCTCTCGCTGATCTGCCCGTCGCCATTGAAGTCGACCCCGTAGAATCCGGTGCCGGTGGTGAAGTTGACCAGATCGAAGTAGTTCAGGCCGTGGCCGATTTCGTGGAGCACCACGCCCGTGAAGTCGAGAAGGCCCGGCGGCGTGGGTCCCTCTCCGAAGTGCCAGTCGTCTCGCGTGCTGCTGAACCGCGCGACGATGTCGGGCTGCGTCGAGTTCTGATCCTGTCCCGTCAGGGCGTCGATGAGTGCATCGCCCAGAATCAGATCGTTGCCGCCGGTGCCGGTGGTGTCCACCCCGTAGATGAAGTTTGGTCCGGCGCCGCCCAGCACATTGCCCCCGAGGTCGGCAAAGCTGGCCGCGATGCGGATTGGAACCGGCGACTGGATGTGGCGCTCCCAGATCTCAACGGCTCGCTCGAAGGCCGCCCGCGCCTCCGGCGTGAAGCCGGGTCCGTACTCGACCTCGATCGTCGCGCCCCGCTTCCGGGACGTGAACTGCGGCCCCGGACGGACGATGGTGTCGACCGTCTCGGGGTCCTTGCGCAGCCCGCAGTCTTCCCAGTTCGGGTTGACACGCTCCAGCGGCACGACCTGCAGTTGCTTGGGCGTAACGGTGAGCGGCTGCGCAACCGCCGGGCCGACCAAACTGAACATCAGCGCGACGAGCCCGATCCACGTCCCGGCTCGAAATCCTCGACGAAACATACCTGCGAACATCAGTGAAGGGGATTGGTGAGGAGAGACGCGGAGGCGAACTGCAGAGTCGAACCCAATGATCCGGTCCCGAGCGCGGCGCGAAGGCTCCATCCGCTGGCTCCGCGTTCAAGCGTCGCCCTCATGGTAGGAAAACGGGCCTCCAAGCTCAACGGGCAGCGGGTGCCTTCGGAGAAAACCCCGTGCCCGGGGACTACCGGACCCGCACGAATTTGCGCGTCGCCGAAAACGTCTCTCCCTCGACGCGAACAAAGTACACGCCGCTCGGGAGCTTCGCCCCGTCGAGCGTCCACGTCACCGGGTCGCTCGCGGCCACGCGCCCATCGTGCACCACGCGGACGCGCTGCCCGAGTACGTTGTACAGCTCCGCCCGGACCTGCTGCGGACGGTCGACCGTGAGGCGAATCCGGCCGGTCTGCGTCACCGGGTTGGGCCGCACGCCCGTCAGCCGAAACGCGCCAGAAAGGTCCACGCGCACCGATACGGCATCGCTGCGGTTCACGGTGCCGTCGGTGTCGATCTGGCGCAACCGGAAGCGATGCGTGCCGGGCGCCAGCCCGTCGATGCGGAGGCGGTACTGCTGCGGTTCAGTCGTCGTACCGGCGCCTTCGACAAACCCATCACGGACCGTCCAGTCTTCGGCCGACGGCGGCGAGTGCTCGACGCGAAAACCAGCGTTGTTGGTTTCGCTGGCGGTTTGCCACTGCAGAACCACTGCGTCCTGGCTCGCGGTCGCGCGCAGATCGGCCACCTCGACCGGAAGCGGAGCGGCCTCGCTGGCCTGGATGAGCCCGGCCCCGCTGAAGCGGTCGAACCCCGCCGCGACCGGCTGCTCACCAGTGGCGCTCGTCCGCTGCAGAATGTCGATCGCGCTGTCCTCCATCGACTGGTACACCTGCGACGGCGCGAGCGAGGGGTCCACGCTCAGCATCAGGGCCGCCACGGCCGCCGCATGCGGAGCCGCGGCCGACGTGCCGAAGAAGTTGGGGAAGTCATCCCCGTCGTTGATCTGCTGTCCGAAGAACGTCGTGTTGGCGCCGTCCGGCGCGGTAAAGTCGGGCGTGCGCCGCACCTCGGGCGAGGCCTTCCGGGTGCCGTCGGTGTCGAACAAGATCGGGATGCCGCCCTCCGAAGAGAAATTGTTCAGCGTGGTGGTTCCGTCGTCGAACACGGCGGTGTTCCCCCAGAATGCGGCCGCCACGGCCGCGGCCCCACGCGCATTGCTGTGCCCGAATGCGGTGGGGCTCTCCGTGTCATGCTCCTCAATCTGGATGGCGGACGAGAAGATGTTGTACTTCATGCGTCCGGCGGGGGGCCCGTCGGCGCGGGTGATCGCGATATTGAGCGTTCGCTCTTCTCCCCCGAGGTTGGAGAACTGAACGATCTCGACCGCATCCCCCGGCAGGTTGGACGACTGCGACGATGTGAGCACCGAATCCGCAGCGGCGTTGAGCACGAAGAGATCGATGTCGGTGTCGGAATCGAAGCAGCCGCAGATGCTCAGAAACGGATCGTCCCACTGCAGGCTCATCGAGAGGGTAACTCCGCTGGGCACCGTGATTTCCTGGTAGACGTCGACGCTGTCGGTGGTATCGAAGTCGTGCAGATCGCCCGACAGCCCGGACGCGGGCTCGTCGCTGCCGTCGCGGCCCGAGTCGACGAAGCCCACGTTGGGCGTGCTGTCTTCGGCGGTGTCGTAGGAGCGATCCGCATTGTTGCCTGCGGACGAGAAGTACGCCACGCCCTGGTCCACGACGTCGCTCACGGCCTGGGCGACCTCGCCGTCCATGAACATCGGCTCGGCGAAGTAGAAGATGTCGTCGACGATCACGTCGCAGTTGGCATCGTTGGCGAGCTGGCGAATGCCTTGCGCGAAGTTGGCCTGCCCGCCCGCGGCGGTGTGAAAGCCAAGCTCCGACCCCGGCGCCACGTCGTGAATAATTTGCAGCATCGCCCGCCCCTCGTCCGACGTCGAGAACGCGTTCGAGTCGGCTTCCTCGACGAGATCTATGGGCGTAGTAAACCCGTTCGGGTTGCCCGCACCCGGCAGGTCGCCGCTGTTGATGTCGTCCACCGCGTCGAGGCTATCCGCGTCGTTCATGTCGTAGCTGTCGGACAGCGCGCAGGTTTTTACACCGCTGCCATTCACGCCCATGGCGTCGCGCGCCACGTCGGCCCGCATGGCCGAGTCGCCGCGCGTCGTGACCCGCCCGACTCCGCGCCCCCACAGGGCCGGGCGCAGCGTCTGGAGGGAAGCAATGGCGGCGGCTTCATCGATGGCCGCGAGGGGCAGGCGTCCGCTCACGAGATGGCCGGAGCGGGCTCCGTTTTCGAGGCCCAGGCGCTCCAAGTCGGCCAGCAGCGCGCCGGCCTGCAGCGACACGGCCTCCACAATCACCGTCTCGCCCACCACGTTTGCGCTGTGCACCTCGCCCCGAAACGGACCGCCTTTCGTACGACGGTGCGCCTCGTACTGGTGATGCAGCCGAACCAGCGCGGTATGCACGTGCGCCATGGGCCCGTCCTTGCCCACCCTATCGGGCCCATAGATGTCTTGCAGCACGCGCTCTTGGATGCTGGGCCGGTCCTGAGCATGCGCCCGCTCCGCACCGAGCGGCCCGACCACCAGAAGGGCAAGCGCGACGAGAAGTGAAGTCCGGGCGAGAAGAAGCCGTATCGGTTGGGTCATCGGACGTGGGTCGTCATCGTTCGTAGAGTGAGGATCCAGGTTGGGAGCCGGCGGGCGTCCAAAATTTGGAGGGGGTTGCGCTACCGCAGGCGCACGAACTTGCGAGTGGTCGAAAAGGTCTCTCCCACAACGCGCAGCACGTACAGCCCACTGGCGAGCGCTCCGCCGTCAATACGTAGTTGGATGGGGTCGTGAGACGCTACACGGCCGTCGTGCACCACCGCCACACGCTGCCCCAGGGTGTTGAACACGGCGGCCCGTACCGGCTGCGGGTGGCGGACGGCCAAGCGAAACGTCGTCGCGCTCTGCACGGGCAGCGGCCCGGTCGCCGTCAGTGCGACGGCGGTCTGGAGGGCAACGGTCACGGCGCGGACCTCGCTCCGGCGAGCGGTCCCGTCCCGATCCACCTGCCGAAGTCGGAACCGGTGCGTGCCCGGCTCGGGATCGGAAATCCGGTGATGGTAGGTATGAGGGGTAGGGGTCGTTCCATGGCCAGCGACAAAGGTCTCGCGTTCGTTCCAGGTCGCGGCGCCGGGCGGCCGGTGCGCGACAAGGAAGCCTGCATTGGACCGTTCGCTCGCCGTGCGCCACGACAGACGGATCGCCCCCTCGACCTGGGTTGCCGTAAACGCCGTCAGTTCGACGGGAAGCGGCGCCGCGTCGGGGGCCTGCAGAAGACCGGCCCCACTGAAGCGATCGTAGCCCGGGCCGAGGGAGCGCCGAACAGACCGATCGGTCGTGAATCGCTCGGCGATGTCGAGGGCGCTGGCCTCGAGCGACCGCAGGATCTGCGGGGGATCGAGCGACGGGTCTACGCTCCGCATCAAGGCGGCGAGGGCCCCGGCATGGGGCGCCGCGGCGGAGGTGCCAAAAAAGTTCGGCGCGTCGTCGGGATCGGCCCGAATGTCGCTGCCGAAGAAGGTATTGTTGACGCCGTCGATGGCCGAAAAGTCCGGCGACCGTCGAGACGCCGGGGCCGCGAGGGGGCGGCCCTGCCGATCGAACAGAATGGGCGTTCCGCCCTTCGAGGAGATGGAGCGCAGCACGGGATCCATGTCGCGGAACGCGGGCGTATCAAACCAGAACACCGCCCCCACCGACGCCACTCCGGCGGCGTTGGGATGGCCGTAGATCGTGGCGCTGTGCGTGGCGTGCTCGTCGATCGTGACCTTGTCGTTCAAAACGATGTACTTGAAACGATCCGGCGACCCGACGTGCCGCGCTATGGCCACGGTGTAGATCTGCGCAGTATCAGTGTCGTTGGTGATTTGCAGCACCTCGACGGGATCGCTCCCCACGTTTGCCGTCTGGGAGGCAGCGAGTACCGTATCGGCGGCGGCGTTCAACAGGTACAAGTCGAGGTCTTCGCTCGCCGCGCAGGGGCGGGCCGCGGGGCAGGCGCTGGCAAACGGATTGTCCCACTGCAACGTGAGGGAAAGCGGCTCGCCGGGCGGGACCGTCAGCTGCTGATACACGTCGGGCGGGCCGCCGGTGTCGTTGAAGTCGTGCAGATCGCCGCGCAGTGCGGATGCCGGCTCCTCAAGGCCGTCGCGTCCCGAGTCGACGAAGCCTTGCCCCGGCGTCTGGTCCTCCGCCGTGTCGTAGGAGCGGTCCGCGAAATTGCCGGCGGCCGAAACGACGACCGTCCCGTTGGTTACAGCGTCGGCGGCAGCCTGGGCGATGATCCCGTCCTGGAACATCGGCTGCGCGAAATAGCGCACGTCGTCGATCACGACGTCGCAGCCTGCCGCGCCTGCCAGCGTGCGGATGCCGTTCGCGAAGGTCGCCTGGCCGCCGAAGGCCGTGTGGAACCCGAGCGCGGCGCCCGGCGCGAGGTCGTGGACCACCTGCAGCATGGCACGCCCTTCGTCCGACACGTTCGTGGTCGAGTCCTCCGGCATGTCCTGCCGGACATCAACGGGCGTAGCGAACCCGTTCGGATTGCCCGCTCCCGGCAGGTCTCCGCTCGCCACATCGGCGGCGGCCCGCGTGTCGGCATCGGGGTCGGTGTCGTAGCTATTGGACAGCACACACGCCTTGGTGCCCTGCCCGTTGGTACCCGCCGTTGCCCGCGCCACACCCGCCTGCAGTGCCGAGTCGCCCTGCGTGGTGGTGCTCCCGATGCTCGTCGCCCACAGCGAGGGCCGCAGCGTGCGCAGATCGGGCAGCCGGGCCGCCGTCCGGATCGCGCCCACCGGCAGCACGCCGCTTACGAGTCGCCCCGCACGGGCGCCCTGACGCAATCCGAGGGCTTGGAGATCATTGAGAAGGGGGGCCGGATCCGAGGCAACGGCCTCGATCGCCACGCCACTTGCCGAGCGACCCGCGCCCTGCTCGCTCGACCGGAGCCCGCGTCTCCCTCCCAGGCGATCCCGATGGGACAGCGTCAGCAGGGCGGTATGCACGTGGGCCATGGGCCCGTCTTTGCCGACGCCGTCGTCTCCGTGGAGGTCCTGCTGGACGCGCGCCGAGACGCCCGGGGGGCGTTGCGCGTCGGCTTCTCGGGCCCCCCCTCCGGCGACAAGCAGCGCGAGCAACACGGCAGCGATCCCCGATGCGGATTCAGCAGCCATAGTGATGCAATTCTGGCAGCGAAGGGGCCCGGAGCCTCTCACGGCGCTTACTGCGGCATGCCCTTGCGCTGCATGTACACGGCGAACGCCGCCCCGCCGATGAACACGAACACGATGGCCCCGATGATGAAGCTCATGGAGAGGCCCGAGCCGCCGGCACCCGTCTCGGCGGACTTCGCCGACTGCACCGTCGTGTCGGTATCGGCAGCGGTGGGCGGGGCAGGGGGCACGCCGCCGCCCGTGTTCGTCTGAGCGATGCTGGCCCGCAGGCTCTGCAGAGACGAGAGCTGGGCCGCTTCGGCAATGGCCGAGATCGGCAAGCGGGCCGACACAAGCCGGCCCGACGACGCCACGTTCGACGCACCCAGGCCGCGGAAGTCGTCCACGAGCCGATCCGGGTCGCCGTTGGCAATGGCGTCGACCACGATCGCCCCGTCGGCCACCTGCATGCCCGGCATCGGCGGCTCCAGGGCGCCGGTTCGATCCTGCGCGGCCAGGGTGCGGTGCTGGTGATAGAGCCGGAGCAGACTTAAGTCGGCCTTTGCCAGCGGACCGTCTTTGCCCTCTAGATCGGCGCCATGGAAGTCGCGCAGCGCACGCTGTTCGATGGAGTCGGCGTTCACCTGGGCGGAGACTTGGGCGGATGCAGCGGGGGCGCTGCCGAACAGGAGCAGCGCGGCCACGAGAAGAACCGAATGGCGCATGGCATCGGAAGGGCGTTGATTCGAAGGGTCCCGCAAGGTAGAAAAGAACGGCTCCGGTCTCAACGCCTCCGCGCCAGCGGGAATCGAGGCACGGCGCCCAAAAGCGTCAGCCGTGGGCGTGCGACCGGTTCCCTTCCTGCACGGCGTGATCCTGCACGGCGTGATCCTGCACGGCGTGAAGGGCATGGCGCATGCAGTCGATGCCGTCGTCCACTTCGTCTTCGGTGATGGTTAGCGGCGAGCGGAACCGGATGGATCGGTCGCCGCACCCGAGCACGATGGCCCCTTCGTCGAACGTGCGGTCTTTGACCCGGTCGCGGTATTCCGGCGTGGGCAGATCGAACGCGCACATCAGTCCGCGCCCCCGAACGTTCGTGACAGCCGGAAATTGGTCGGCCAGTTCGTGCAGGCGATCCTGCAAGTGGCGACCGACACGCCCCGCATGATCGACCAGGTCTTCCGCTTCAATGATCTCCAGGATGCGGTCGAACCGGACCATGTCCACGAGGTTGCCGCCCCAGGTGGAGTTGATGCGGCTGCTTGTCTCGAAGACGTGCCCGTCGACCTCGTCGAGCTTGTGCCCGGCGAGGATGCCGCACACCTGCGTCTTTTTGCCGAAGGCGATGATGTCGGGCTGCACGTCCAGGGATTGATGCGCCCAGAAGTCGCCGGTGATGCCCACGCCGCTCTGCACCTCGTCGAACACAAGAAGCGCGTCGTTTTCGTGGGCCAGGGCCTTCAGGCGCTGCAGGAAGGCCGGCCGGAAGTGGTTGTCGCCGCCCTCGCCCTGGATCGGCTCCATGAGCACGCACGCAATCTCGTCGCCGCGCTCGTGGAAGTGCTGCTTGGCCTGCCGGATGGCCAGATCCTCCTGTGCTTGCAGACGCTCCTGCTCCTCGGCATCGACCGGGAAGTGGATTTTCGGATTCGTGATCCGCGGCCAGTCGAACTTCGGGAAGTGCATCGTCTTCCGCGGATCGGCCGTGTTGGTGAGCGACAGGGTGTAGCCCGTCCGTCCGTGGAAGGCCTGATCCAGATGCATCACCTGATGGCCGACCTCGCGGCGGTACCCCTTCTCGTAGTTTTTGCGCACCTTCCAGTCGAACGCCGCTTTCAGGGCGTTCTCTACGGCCAGCGCACCGCCCGAGATAAAGAACGTGTAGGGCAGATACTCGGGAATGCCGACGCGACTGAAGGTGTCGACGAACCGTGCCATGTGCGCGGTCATGACGTCCGAGTTCGTCACCTTGTTAAGCGCGGCATCCATGAGGCGCTCCAGAAACGACGCGTCGTCCGTCAGCATGGGGTGGTTCATGCCGAGCGGGCTGGAGGCGTAAAACCCGAAGAGATCGACGTACTCCGTGCCCGACTCGCGGTCGCGCAGGCGCACGCCCTGGCTCTCCTCCATATCGAGCACCATGGGCATCATGCCCTTGGTGAGCATGTGCCGCGAGAGGGTTTCGCGGACGGCGTCTGTCGGCGGCGCAGTGGCGGCGTGTGCTTCCATAGATCCGTGAATGGGAGATCCGTGAGTGGGGAAATGATGAGTGCGACCCGGGTGCCTCCGCCGGCGCAAAGGGGCAGGCGCGAACGGTCGTGCAACGATGGCGCGGGCGGCCGATCACTACGCATACTTCCATCGCGGCACAGGGATTCAACGGACGTGTTTGTTTCGCGGCGCGACCGCCTCCCATGCCGCGGCACACAGGAACGCGACCTGAGTCGCGTCGTTGACATGATCCGCATGTCCTCGCGCCTCTCTCGACGCCACGCCGAGACGGTTTCGGCGACGGCCGGGCGGCCGAGACCGGCGCTCCTTTGCCACGATGCTGACGTACGCTGTATGCCTACCCCTGCTTCTCCAGCTTCTGAGTCGGCCCCCAAAACGCCCGACGAGGTCGATCTCCAATCCGTTGAGCAAGAATCGTTGCCGTCGACCGGTGACGGCGCCGCAGACGGCGATCCGGGCTTTCTGGAGCTTCCGGTCGTCGAAAATACGAACCAGAACGAGCGCGGCAAACGCCCCGAGTGGCTCCGCGTGAAACTGCCGTACGGCGAAGACTTCAAGCAGGTGCGGGAAACCGTGGACGAGTACGACCTGCACACCGTCTGCGAGAGTGCGAACTGCCCGAACATGGGCGAGTGCTGGAGCGCCGGCACCGCCACCTTTATGATTCTGGGCGACGTGTGCACCCGGTCGTGCGGCTTCTGCGCGGTCAAGACGGGCCGCCCGGACGATGGCCTCGACTGGGATGAACCGCGGCGCGTGCAGGAGGCCGTGAAGAAGATGGGCATCCAGCACGCCGTCATCACCAGCGTTAACCGCGATGAGCGCGAGGACGGCGGCGCCCCCATTTTTGCCGAGACCATCGAACGCCTGCACGACCTCGACGTCACGGTCGAGGTGCTCACCCCCGACTTCCGCGGCATTCGCGAGGCGTGCCAAATTGTGTTCGATGCGGAGCCGGACGTCTTCAACCACAACGTCGAGACGGTGCCGAGCCTGTACCGCCGCGTGCGTCCGCAGGCCGACTATCAGCGCTCGCTCGACGTGCTGCGCTGGGCCAAGGATGAAGGCCTGCGCACCAAGAGCGGCATCATGGTGGGCCTCGGCGAATCGCGCGACGAGGTCACGGCCCTGATGGACGACTTTGTGGACATCGACCTCGACGTCATGACCATCGGCCAGTACATGCAGCCGACCGACCATCACCTGCCCGTCGAGGACTGGGTGCGCCCGGAGGTGTTCGACTGGTACAAGGAGATCGGCGAAGCGAAGGGCATCGACCACGTGGAGTCGAGCCCGCTGACGCGCTCCTCCTACCACGCGGAGCGCCACCTCTAGTGGGGTTCACATACGAGGATTCACGCATTGCAGCGCCATCCACCAGGCACTCTCGTCACACGGCGAGGGTGCCTTTTTCATGGCCCTCTTGGTTCATCGCCCCTCCTGCCGACGGCACGCTGTAACGGTCGACCCGCACCGTTCGTGGTACTACGAGAACGCCACCGGTCCTGTGCACTCAACTCGGCCCTCGCGTTTTCTCGCCCGTCGGATCCACAATTTCGAGCCGTCCGCCATGTCCATTCGATCCTTCTCGCTGCTTCCTGCCGTTACCGCCGTGCTTCTTCTCACGGGGTGCCTCTCGGCCTCGACCGTCGCCCAAACCCGCACGACGAGCGGAACCGAAGCGCTGTCGGCCGACGGAACCGTCACCGTCGACAATCACGAAGGCCGCATCACGATCGACACGTGGGCCCGTGCCGAGGTGCGGTACGAAGCCGTCGTTCGGCCCGAACGCGGTGCCGATCATCCCGACGCGACGGTCGTGACGGTCGACCGCAGCAGCC